>Ga0105048_10008648_pt1 | contig 16275 bp, 19 predicted proteins | sample MAT05_FD_78382 | JGI IMG/M metagenome (GOLD analysis project Ga0105048, IMG submission 78382) | Freshwater microbial communities from Lake Fryxell liftoff mats and glacier meltwater in Antarctica - MAT-05 | ecosystem: Environmental > Aquatic > Freshwater > Ice > Liftoff microbial mat | place...
TTGCTCGTAGCCGAACTTTCGCAATGAGACGGGATTAACTTCGCTGGCCTGCCCGAGCTCGACCATCGTCTTGACCCGGATGCGTTCGGCCTCCGGTCCTGTCATGAAGAGAATATAGCGCCATGCGGCCTCCTTCACTGCGGGATCCTTGATCTGGGAGTAAACGCCCAGTAGCACGGAGTTGACTTCCGCTCCGCGAAGGCCCGTCGGCCCCTTGGGCACGGCACCAAAGCCGAAGCGTTCCGGATCCGCGGTTGTGGTTCCGCCCACATAGCCAAAGGTCATTCCCACCCGCTCGCGGTCCTGGTAGGTGAGCTGGGTTGTCTTCAAGGCCGTCCGTTCGATCTCGACCAGCTTGTAGTAAAACTCATAAGCCTCAACCGCAGCGGCGGTATTGAAGGTCGCCCGCCATTCATTCGGGGCGACTTCCTCGACCGCATCGCCCCCGGCCGACCAGAGAAAATTCATCAAGTTCCAACTGGCCTGTGAGCCTCCCATTAGATGGATCCCCTTGTAACCCGGCCCCAGGGCGGTGATCTTCGCCGCAAACTCTTCCAGCTCCTTCCAATCTTTTGGAGCGCGTTCGGGCAAGCCGGCCCTGAGGAACAGTTCCCGGTTGAAATAAATCCCCGTTACAAGCATCCCCTCCGGCAGGCCGTAAAGGTGGCGTTCTCCCCTGGCGTTCGGACGATAAACCACATCTCGGATTTGGGGAAGGATGCGGTCCTGAACATTGCCCCCCCGGGCCTTCTCTCTTGCGACATACGCGTCCAGCGGTTCGACCATTCCCTGGCTGACAAAAGTGTCCAGGCTGCGGAAGTTCATATTGAGGACATCGGGGGCAATGTCGCCCGCGATCATCATGATCGTCGTGACCTCGCTCGCCACGGTGTCGATGCGAATTCCTTCCGCCGGAACTAGCTCGATATCCGGATTCAATTCTAAAAAGCGCTCCACCACGCGCTGTCTGGCGATGTTCAGCGGGTCGGTCTGGCTGGGATTGGGCAAGCCGGAGACTCGAAGCGCAATTGTATTTTCAACAGCTCCGGTCGTGTTGCTAAGCAGTCCGAGCCCCGCCGCGATGACGCCAATATATTTCCAAAGACTCATTCAATTCCGGCCATTGGGCTTGGCATCGCATTGCATTGGGCTATCCGCAGGAAAGCTCCAAGAGCTTGACCGAGTCGAGCCGACAGGACGTTTCCCATGATGACCTCATCAATTCCGATCTGCGCGATTTCCGCCTGCCCCACAGATTCTCGGATAACGGCGGCTCCCAATTGGGGAGAGGTCAGCGAAGAGAGATCGCCTAAAAAAATTCCGATGGGAGTGCGACATTCGCCAACGATGAGGGCTTTCATGGGTGAAATGGCAAATTTGGGCAGGTCACCGGCAGGATATCTTTTTTTGGAGGACTCATTGCGCGCCGTGCAATGAGGGAAATCCGTTCCAGAACATTGAGAAAATCGGAGTAGATGTCTACGAGTTGGGAAGCCCTCAGCCGGTATTCGGAAACCGGGGCGTTGGGATCCGCGATGCGGTGAAAGTCCCGGCAGATTCGGATTTCGTGGGCCGAAAAACCGCAGGCGGAAAGTTCGTCCAAAACTGCTTTCCAAGGTAATTTCCTGCCGAGGATTTCCTGGGAGAAAAGCTCAAGCGGGGTAACTAGAAAATTCTTCGCAAGGCGGCCCAGTTCGATGCGAATGAGGGGCGGGCTGTCAAACCACGCAACCTCATGAGCGTAGAACCACAGGCGCCCCTTCATGAAGCGTGCGAATTTGATGTTCTCGAAGAAAACGGAAATTGGCGGAGTTTTGGGGAGTTGGACCATGGCAGCACACAATTCCTCGACGGAAGGATTGCGTGGACAGTCCAATGTGCCGTCGGCATCAATGAGCGTATTTACCACCCCGGCCAGATATTTTTCCAGCAGCAGGTCGAGATTTGTTAACTCCGGTTCGGCATACCACAACGGGGTCTCGTAGTGACGATTGATTCCATCAAGAACAATTTCCATCACTTCCGGTTGGGGAAACATCCGGCCCGCAGTGTGAAAGGCATCGAGTTTTCCCGGCCGGGTTTTTTTCTCCATCAGGCAAACGGCGGAATGTACCGGCGGTGCCAGATAGTGCAGATATCGGCTGTGGAGGGGGTATTTGCTCTCGAATCGCCCGAGGTTGATCGGTGGATCTATGCTACGATTGTATCGGCCATAGTAGAGGGCAATCCGTTTCCAATGATAGACGGCATCGGTGTCGCTCCACGCCTTCTCCCCGAAAAATGCCGATGCATTTCCCACGGTATCCGCCTGCCCGCAATGAAATGACCATTGGCAGAATTCCGGATAAAAACTCGCGGGATCAAATAGCTCGTCCCAGGTGAGATTCACTCCGGGCAGGTGCTCAAGGGTTCGCGCCCATTCCGGACGTTCCAAGGCGAGTTCCAAGTGGGTGCGACCAACGGCCATGGAAAGACGGTTCCAATCCTCCGATGTCAGGCCGTTGCGGGTCAGGAAGCGCGTGTCGAAATCGCTCAGGCCGGGAATCAGATCTTCGAACTTCCATTTTCCGGCGCTGCCTTCGATTTCCGGACACTCCTGCTGGCACCGCCGGTAGTAGGTTTCGATGAACTCCGGAAAATCGTTTACCGGCCTGGGCGTGAAGTAAAGCGAGTTCATGGCCCAGTTATCGTTCGGCAGCGAGGATGGCCTGCCTGAGCAGCGCGGTGGCGCGTAGTCCGGATGCGCCGTCGCAGAGCGAATTCCGGTTCTCGCGGCATGCGGAGACAAATTCTTCGATGAGGGGCAGGTGGGCGTTTTCCGGTGGAGGCAGTGACAGTTCCTCGCGATCCCGCCCGCGGATGACCGTGAGGTTGGGGCCGTCGAGCGGTTCAGCGATGATCTTTCCCTCGCTGCCCGCGATTTCCAGCCGATCGATCCAGGTCTTGGAATTCCACGAAAAATACGCCTGGACCGGGGCACCGTTGGGGAGTTGTAGCAGAAGAGCAGATCCGTCTTCCACTTCAAAATTGTGAACCAGATTGGAAAACAACGCGCTGACAAGAGTGCTGCCCGGCAACCAGTATTCGAGGAGGTCGAGGCGATGCACGCCGATGTCTGCCAGTGCTCCCGCGCCCCCGCTGGCTGTCTTCTCAACGCGCCAGTGCTTCGGGTCGTCCTCAGCCGGCGAAAACCACGAGTGTGAGGCGATGTTTACCCAGACCGGAGTGCCCAGGACACGCTCTCTAATCAACTCACGAATGTGGATCATTTTTGGAAGCGCGCGAGGGTAGTGCGCAACGCCAAGCCGGACTGAGGCGTGCTCTGCGGCTCGGATCATTCGTTCACAATCCTCCTCAGTTGATGCCATCGGCTTTTCGACCAGGACGTGCCGGCCGTGTTCGGCGGCGGCCACGGCGTAGTCGGCGTGCGAGCCGGGCGGCGTGCAGACATAAATGGCGTCGAGTTCCTCACCGAGCAGTTCGTCCAGCGTTTTGCAGGCAAGTTCGATCCCGTGCCGGTTGGCGAAGTCCGCAGTCCGGTCTGGATTTCTGCCCCAGACAGCCCGCAGTTCGCCCGAGTGTTGCAAGGCCGCGGCCACCCGTTTTTCGGCGAGATCACCGTAGCCGATAAGTCCCCAGCGAAAGCTCATGGAATCAGGCAATAAAGTGTTTCAAAGTTTCGCGGATCGCGTGAGCCAGATAGTCCACCTCCTCCGGCGTGCTGGAGGGGAAAAGCGGCAGACTGATCACCTGCTCGCAGGCAAGATGAGTCACCGGGGTGTCGCTTTTATCATGATCAACATCCGAGAAAGCCTCCCAGTTCCAGACGGCGGGATAGTGGATGGCGATACCGACCTGCCATTCATCCTTCAGGTATTTCGTGAAGGCGTCCCGGGTTGTTTTCAGCTTTTCGGTGTCAATTCTTACAACAAAGAGGTGGCAGCCGTGATCGGAATTGATCCCGGATGGAAGCGAGAGTCCCTCGACATCCTTCATCGCCTCCATGAACTGTTGATAGTGGCGCAGCCGGTCGGCGATGACGCGGTCAATCTTCGCCAGTTGGGTGAGACCGGTTGCTGCTTGTGGCTTCGTCATGCGGTAGTTAAATCCGATCTGGGTGACGCGCAGTTTTGCACCGTAAACGTACCCGAAGGTCTTGAGCCCGCGGACCCTCTCGGAAAACTCCGGATCGTTGGAGGTGATCGCGCCACCTTCGCCGAGCGTCGTCATGTTTTTGTTCGATTGGAAACTGTAACAACTGGCCAGCCCGGCTCCGCCGATCGGCTGGCCTTCGAACTTCGTGCCGACGGCATGAGCCGCGTCGTAGATCACCGGGATGTCGTGTTTTTTCGACAGGGCGTCGAAGGCCGCAATGTCAGCCGCGTGGCCCGCGAAGTGGACTGGGATGATTGCCTTCGTTCGGGGAGTGATCTTGGCTGCGACAGCTTTCGGATCGAGGCAGAGCGTGTGGGGATCGACATCGGCAAAGACGATGCGGGCACCACGGGCGGCAGCCGTGCCGGCGGAGCAGACAAAAGTCAGTCCGGGAACAATCACCTCATCTCCGGGTCCGATGCCGAGCGCAATCATGCAGAGATCCAGCGCCGTGCCGCAGGAATTGACCGCGACAGCGTGGGTGCTGCCTTCGTGTGCGGCGAGGGCCTTCTGGAAATCGGCCTCCTCCGGAAGCGGGAAAAAGTTTCCATTTGGTTCGGCGGCGGCGGCAATGACCTTATGGGCGGCAGCGACATCGTCCTGTTCCCAGACTCCGCCGAGAGCGATGTAGGGAAGGCTGCGTTTTTCTAGTGTGGGGTTCATCAATTGTTTGGGCTCAGAGGGTGATCTCCCACAGTCGGCCGCTGCGGGAGGGATGGTCGTTTTCCCCGGCGTAAAGGACGCCATCGGGAGTGATTGTGACATCGTGGCATTGAAACATGGCCTCGCCGTCTGCGTCCGAGATCGGGCCGCCCAGCTTGTATGTTTCTGTCTGTGGATCGAATTGCAGCAACTGGCAGGAACCGTCCCGCCCGGTGATCCCATAAGCAAAACCGTCGGAATGCAACGCCAGTGAGGTGAGTCGCGAGCGGCGATCCGGGATGGGCGTCCCCAGGAAAGTGGATTGTCCGGTTTTAGGCTCGATGCGAAAAAGCGATCCGTTGCCGCCGGAGGCATAGATCACGCCGGTGCCGAGATTGAAAAGCCCCTCCACCCGCGTGAATCCGTGGGAGCCGTCCACGTTGGGCAGCCCGTGGGGAAAATAGACGATCCTTCCCGCGGTGGGATCGTATTTGCAAAGCCGTGCGATGTCGGTTCCCAAAGTGGACTGCCAGGCTTTGGTGGCGTTCCAACCGCACCACACGCAACCGTCGTCATCCAAAACGAGGTTCTCGCCCTGCGCCATTTGCATCCCTCCGCTGATCGGTCCGAGTTCGCGGCTTTTGCCCGTCGAAAGATCGAAGGCGCTGAGCCATTCAGGTGTGAAATGCATACTGTAAATCACGCCGCGTTTTTCATCGAGAACAGAGGACTGAATATAGTTATGGGGAATGGGGATTCCCAGCTTTTCGGTTTTTCCCGTCGCCGTTTCATGACGATAAATTCCACCGCCCGGTGCCTCATGGTAACGATCCACGTCGTGCAGCAGGGCCGTGGCCAGATAAAGCGCGCTGCCATCGCGAGTGAGTTCCATCGAACGATGGAATTTGGCGTCGTAACGATCCATCACCCGGTCAAACCCGAGGCTCTCAAAGCGCTCCGCCGTCCGATCCCATGCATAAAAAACATCCCCGTCAAAACGAGTCAGCCCGCAAAAAATCCGGTTGGATTGTTCGTGAGAAACCACGCCGTCGAAACTAATCCAATCGCGGCCCCACTCCGGGCGGTCCAAAAAATCCTGGTAGTTCCAACGGTTGGCCACCTCACGCTCAAAATAGTCGGAGGGAAAGGCACGGCTGGCCAGTTGGTGCGAGCGAACTTTCATGCGGTCCCATTTAAATCCCTAATTTTAGTTTAATCAAGAGAATTATTGACACTCTTTAAATATTTAATTCTATAACGGGAACAATGAAGTCCTTTGCGGCAGGCTTGGCGGTGAGCGAGCGAGCGGTTCTGCGTTTGATGCAAAGCCGACGTGCGACCAGTCAGGTACAGATTGCGCGCTGTTTAGGAGTGTCCACTGCGACCGTGCACAACGTGGTGAAGCGCTTGCTGGATCATCGGATGGTGGAACAATCGGCGGTTGATCGCGGACAAAAAGGCCGCCCGTCCCTCCATTACCGCTTACGGTTGCCCGCCCCTATGCTGGCCATCCAGTGGCTGGGCACCGAATGGCACGGCGGGGTGGTTTATCCGGATGCGGACAAGGACTGCGTGAAACGCTGGGAAACGCCCCTCATTCCCGACCCCGAGCGGGCGGTGAAGATGATTGCCGGAAAAGTCAGGGAGCTTCTTTCCGAAACCCGCCTGCGGAAGCAAGACCTGGCTGGCTGCGCGATTTTTCTCAATGCCGCCCGAATGAAGGCAGGAGGACGGTTGTCCAGCTCGGTCATTCCCTGGGCGGCGGACCTTGATGCTTCAGCGCTGGAAAAACGGCTGGGTTGCCGGACTTGGATCCTTTCCGCGCCCGGGTCGGCCGAGGCGGAACTGGCCCTGCGGGCGGAGGAAGGGTTCCAGCGGCTGGTGGTGCTGAATGTCGGGGATGGGGTCAGCGCGCATGGCAGTTGCTACGGCGAGTCCGGGCCTGGCATGGAGTTGTTGCGGGGCGAAATCGGGCATATCATCGTCGAGCCGCGCGGAGCGGTCTGCGGCTGCGGACACCGGGGGTGCCTGGAAACCGTTCTGGCCGGCCCGGCTTTGCAGCGGCGGGTGAGGGACGATGTGAAGGCGGGGGTTTGCACTGCGCTCGAAGCCACCCTCCGGCAATCCCCCAAGACATTTTTCGACACCTTGGAGCGCCTCCATGCCGGGCGTGCGGATTCCTACGCCGTGACCGTGGCGGAAGAATTCCTCGATCGCTGCGCCTGGGCCTTGTCCGTCATTGCCAACACCCACAGCCCGGACATCGTTGTGCTGGGTGGTTACGGGCTGGCGGGGCGCGAGGCTTGGAAAGAGCGCATCGGCGAACTGGCCCCGTCGAAAATTTTACACGGCGAGCAATCCGATCTTCGCCTGGAATTTCCCCGCAGCACGCCGAGGGAACACCTGCGGCGCCTAGCGGAAAGCGCCTTTCTCAATCAAAACCCATCATGAAAGACCTCCTCTTCAACCTTCAAATTGACTGCGAATCCACCCAGTTCGCCTTGAAAAATCCGGCCTTGGGTGAACGCGCCATCCGGGGGCTCGGCGAGATGCTGGCGGAAACCGGCACGAAGGGAACGTTCCTCGTCATCCCCGGCGACACGGCGGCGCATGCGGGAATATACCAGGAGTTGGAAAACGCCGGACACGAAGTCGGCTTGCATTATCATCCCTGGATCGAGGGACGCAGTGAGTTTCTTGGTTTGGAGGGGCCAGAGGCTCAGCGCGAATTGCTGGCCGAGGCGATTGACCGTTACGCCCAGGCCATGGGCGCACGCCCGTACGCGTTCTGCCCAGGGTATGGCTCCGCCAACGACCATACCTACGGCATTTTGGAGGAACTGGGCTTCACGCACGGATTGGTCAGCATCCCGACTCGGGATCTGCCCCAGTGCGCCTGCGTCTGGGGCAACAGTCCCCTTGATCCGCATTACCCGCATCGATTCAATAAATCGCTGGAAGGCGATGTGAACTTTGTAGATTTGCCTCCGACCGTTGATCCGCAAAGTCGTATGTGGGGGGGAGCTCATCCGCAGGATTTGCGAGTGGAGTTGGTCGATGCCAAGAACCATTTCTACACCATTGACAAAGCCGTGCGGCGTCAGTTGTTGGGGGATACGCCCCTGCTGCAAATCCACGCCATCACGCACAATGTTTTTGAATTCAGCGATCCAAAAAATTTTCGCCGTGAGACCTATTACGGAATGGTTGAGGCCGCAAAAAGCATTGCTGCGCGGGAAAACCTGTCCTTTTGTGCCGCGACTTTGTCGGAGGTAGCCGGGCGCTATCGGGAAAAAGTGCCCCACGAAAAAGCGCAAGCCAAGCTGCTTGGCTTGGATGTGAGCGGCCGCGCGTTTAGTAAGAGTTGAGGATATCTATGGCCGGATCACCCATCGCAGCTCCCTGTTCTCCTCATACGAGCCAGGATGTGATTAGCGCATTATCCCATGTGGGAATCCAATCAGGTGATCATGTTCTGCTCCACAGTTCCTATCGGAGCCTAGGGGAGGTGGAGGGAGGGCCGGAGGCAGTGCTAAACGCATTTTTGGAACTGATCGGCGCGGGTGGAAATCTTATGCTTCCGACTTTTAATTACACGTCGCCGTTGCCGGAACCCTGTTACGATCATGCCTTAACTCCATGCCGAACGGGTGTTTTGTGTGAACTTGGGCGAAGCAGGGGTTTGCGAAGCCTCCATCCAACGCATTCGGTGGCGGTGATCGGGCCCGATGCAGAGGACCTGACGAAGGGCCACTTGCAGGGGCGGGCGTTCGGACTAGGGAGTCCGATTGACAGGATGGCCCGGCGCGGAGGGAAAATTTTGCTGCTCGGAGTTGGGCAGGTGGCCAACAGCACGATTCATGTGGGCGAAGAATATGCGATGATTCCCAAATCGACGGCCCGCACAGACGCCCTCCCTCCTGTCAAAGTGCGGATACCGACCGGTGAGTTGATCGAACACAAACTCGACAGTTCGCCTTCTTGTAGTGCGGCGTTCGGCGGATTGGAGGCTTTTCTTCGAGAACATGATGAAATTGTGGATGGCCGTCTGGGTGCTTGCCTGATTCAAAGCATGTCTGGAATGGCGGTTCTGTCCCGGACCGAAAACGTCTTGCGCAAAAATCCGCGAGCGCTTTTGTGCCAGAATCCGCAATGTGGATCCTGCCGTGGCACGGAAACCAACATCTCGCTGCTGAGACTATGAACAACGATAAGAAAGATTCGTCACAGCTGAGCCCGGCCATCTTGAAACTTAGCGAGGAAAATCTACAGGCTTTGATCCGCATTCCAAGCATTAGCGACGCGCGTGGCGGGAACGAGGGCGAAGTGCAGCGATATATGAAAGGCCGCTTCGAGCATGCCGGGGCCAGAGTGAGGGAATTGGATGTTCCGGCAGACTTTTACACGCATCCGATGACTCATGGGCCCGGTCGAAATTTCCACGACCGGCCGTCGATTGTGGCGGAAATGGGGCCTGAGGATGCTCCCGCGCTGTTGGTACTGGCGCACAGCGATACGGTGGCACTCTTCGAACCTGAGGCGTGGGCGGTGGATCCGTTTTCGGGAGTGAAAAAAGACAACGCCATTTGGGGGCTGGGGGCCGGAGATGACAAATCGGGTTTGGCGATGATGGTTGCCATCGCCTCAGCACTTGCGGAATGCGGAGAACGGCTGCAAAGGAGAGTGATCTTCGCGTCAACGATTGATGAGGAAAGCGGCGTTAGCAACGGGATGCTGATTCTTCAGCTTCACGGCATCCGCGCCGAGGCAGCACTCTACCTCGATGGCTGCGATCTTGACGTCTGTGTTGGCAATCTCGGCGGGTCGGTCTTTTTTCTTCATCCTTCCGCCGCAGTTTCGGCGGACGAATTGAAATCGGATCATCAGGCACTGGCAACAGCCTGTGAGCAAGAAAGCGAACGGAGGAGCCCGTTGTTTGCGGCTCCGCCATTTGACCGGAACGCGATGCGAAACGCCTCCCGGCTGGTATTTTTACGCACGCATGAGGCGGCCGGATTTCTCCTGTTTGCGTTCTACACTCTACCCGGAGAGGACCGGGAAGACACGGAGCGGGAACTGCGGGAGTTTTTGGGTTCGGTGTTGGGAGACCGCCTTTCGCACTATACGGTTTCCTTGCGCGAACCATGGTTCGAGCCGGCGGCGATTCCGATGGATCACTGGTTGCCTCTGGCCTTGGTGGAAGCCGTGCGGGATGTCACGGGCGAGGCACCATTGATCACGACGGTCAGCAAGATTGACGGGTTTGTGCTCACGAACCACGCCGGCATTCCCTGTGTCAGCTTCGGTCCCTGCCCGTATCAGGACGGTTCTGGCCGTGGGGCCTATCATGAACCGGACGAGCGGCAGCCGCTTCCAGCATTTCACGCCGCGCTGCAATCGGTCTGGAAGGTGGTTCGCGACTGGGCCAACGCCGCTCATCCACTATGACTTCACATCAGGGAAAAATATTTCGCGCCGCTCCCCGTGTTTGCGATGCCTATTGCACGCTCGGTTTCGAACGGGACGAGGTGCTCACTTCCGCGGAGCTACTTTCCTTAATGGACAGCACCGGGGCGGACCTGGCGCTTATCGCGCCCTGCTCCCATGAGCTGGCGGTGGCCAACCGGGAGGGAAACCGGAGGATTGCAAAAATCGCCGATACGGATCCCGGGCGGTTTTTGCCCGGCTTCAGCATCAATCCCTGGCATCGGCACGTAGCGCTCGAAATGGCGGAGGAGGCAAGGAGCGGAGGGGGCAAGGTTATGATTCTGGCCCCACACCGGCAGGGATACCACCTTTGCGATCCGGTGGTTGATGATTTGGTGGAATGGGCGGCCGAAAAGAATCTACCGATCTATGCGCACGCGTCTCCGTCCTCGTCGGGCACGCCCGCCCAGTTATTTCTCTTGGCGGAACGGTTTCCCCGCGCACGCTTTCTCCTCGGGCGGGGTGGCACGTCGGATTACGCGTATGACATGCTGCCTGTGCTGGGTCTACGGCTGCCGAATCTGTGGTTTGATTCCGGTTTTGTCCGGCCTTCAGGACTGCAGACTTACGCCGAAACGGCTGGTGACCGGTTTTGCTTTTCCAGTTGCTCGCCTCAAAATGACATGCGTTTGGAGCGTGAATTATTGGAGGAAATGGTGCCGGAGAGTCTTCTGTCTGGTATTCTCGGCGGAAACTTTCTGCGTTTTTTGAACGGTCATGATTGATTGCCACACCCACTGGCACCCGGACTGGAGCACCGACTCTCCGAGTGATCCTAAGCGCTGGCTGGAGGTGCTTGATCGCCACGGCGCGGAGCATGCGGTGGTGCTGCCCACTCGGGGATTGATGGATGACACGGTGATTCTGGCTGACAATGACAACGTGGCGGCGGTCTGCCGGGCCTCGGCAGGCCGGATGATCCCGTTCTGCACGGCGCGCATCTGGCAAGGGAAAGGCGCAGTGGAGGAAATTGAGCGGTGCCTGGGGGCATTGAACTTCCGCGGCATCAAATTTCATCCATGGTTGCAGGGTGCGCCCGTCAATCATCCCGTGATGGACACGATCTGCGAACTGGCGGCGTCCGCCGGAGTGCCGATCCTGTGTCATGATGGCACGCCGCCGTTTAGTATGCCGTCGCAGATCGGCCTGCTGGCCCGGCGGCATCCGCGTGCAACCTTGATTCTCGGGCATTGCGGCTTGTTGGAGTTTTGGGAGGAGGCGATTGCGGTATTGCGGCGCTTTGATAATGTTTGGGGCTGCCTCTGCGGTCCTCACCCCGGTGCTTTGCGGCAGATTGTGCTCTCCGCCCCGTTGGAACGGCTTTGCTGGGGTAGTGATTTCGGTTTCGGATCAACCGACCTCGTCGGCTATCGGTTGAGGCTGTTTCGAGCGGCTGGACTGGGGCCGCAGCGGGAAAATCAAATCCTGAATGAAAATCCGCGCCGCCTTTTGCAACTACCCGCCGGGTAGAGTAGGGAAGGAAGCCTCGGGATGAAAGGCACAAGGCCAATGACCGCCGATGCCGCAAAGTGCCGCGCTATCTTCGACGCAATCGAACGGACCGCCCGCAGGGTCAGGGTGACCTTCAACATGCGCTGGGGACCTTGGGTCAGCAAGGTGCGTGAGTTGATTGCGGCTGGGGAAATTGGGCGGGTGCGCCACATTAATTTCGAATACCTGCTTGATGCCTCTCATGGGGCGGATTATTTCCGGCGCTGGCACAGCCAGAAGGAGTGTTCCGGCGGGCTTCTGATTCATAAGGCGACTCATCACTTCGACGCAATCAATTGGTGGCTGGATGCCATTCCCTTCGAGGTCTTCGCCATGGGGGGCTGGAGTTTTACGGACGACAAAATGCGATTGAGCGGGGGGATGAGGCCTTGACCCGATATCCCCGCTACACCGGGCATCCCGAGGCGCTGAATGACCCATTTCGCCTGGTTTTGGACGGCGACTCGACCCTGCGCGAACTTTACCTCAACGCCGAGGAGGAAACCGACTACATCCGGGATCAGAATGTTTTTCGCGAAGGAATAGATATCGAGGATTCCATGAGTCTGCTGATCAAGTATCGTACGGATGAGATGGTCGCTTATTCATTGAATGCCTATTGTCCGCGCGAGGGTTTTCGTGCCTCCATTTCCGGAGACCGGGGCAGGATTGATTATGAGGAACATCACTCGACTCATGTTGCCGCCAGCTTGCCTGAGCCGGAGTTTACGCGCCGGTTGACCTTGCAGAAAATCTTTTCAATGCCCCGCGAGATTCACATCCCGTCGCTGGAAGGCGGCCATGGCGGAGGCGATCCCTTGCTACAGGAACAGATCTTTTCCGCCAACCCGCCACACGATCCCCTGCTCCGATACGCCGGACATGAGCAAGGAGCGGCTTCTCTTCTGATCGGGGCAGCGGCCAATCACTCCATGGCCACAGGGTATCCCGTCCAAATCGCGAGCCTCCTTCCGCTCAAACCCGATGCCACCCGGCTGAGTCAGTTGGTCTGATTTCCAGAGGTGTGTCGGAAGCGAGGGGTCAGGCATGGTTTATTGACATTTGTGACAATAAACCATGCCTGACCTCTCACTCCCCGTGATGCCTGACCCCTCGTGCCTCACCCCCCGGACTGGACGCGCTTGTGCTTTGACTTGTGGGACTTCGTGCGCGTTGCGCTTTTCTGAAATCAACACCCGCGTGATCGGCATTTCCATCCGCGGGACGAACGTTTTGGTGGCCAGGAATTCCCAGCTTCGCTTTTTGTCTTCGTTCAACGCCTTCTGCACGCCGGGCATCAATGCGAGCACCTCCACCTGTCAACCTTTCCCTGCTGATTTTCCGGGCTGGAAGTGAACAAAGGCATCATGAAGCAGCCTTGAAGCTGTCTCCCGTTCAGAACAAGGAAATCTCTACTGGATATATTTCCTTACCTGTCTGGCTTTTCTTGCGCGGGCTCGCCGGCAGACATAATCTGCGAGCTTATCCGATCCCCGCATGCTTCCTGAGCCAAGCCTCCAACCCAATTTATTCTGATGAGCCAATGGATTCCGTCAACAGCCGGCCCCCAGTTGCCGATAATTACGGGGAAGCCGTTCGCCGGAAGCAAGCCCATGCCCACGCCTGAAACCAGGCCGTACTGGGACGGCTGCAAGGGCGGGAAGCTTCTCTTGCAGCGTTGTTGCGACACCGGAAAGGCTTATTTTCCCCCGCGTCCTTTCAGCCCCTATACAGGAAGCCGCAAGGTGGAGGTTTTTGAGGCTTCCGGTCGCGCGAAGCTTTACAGTTATGTCATCCACCATCGGCCGGTCCCCGGCTTTGAACCACCTTACGCGATTGCCGTGGTGGAGTTGGAGGAGGGACCGCGAATGATGACGAACATTCTCGATTGTCCCCAGACCCCCGAGGCCTTGCAACTGGATATGCCGCTGGAGGTCGTCTTCCATCCGATCGACGACGAAGTTTCCCTGCCATATTTTCGTCCCGCAAGGAGGGAGGGATGATGGGCTACCAACCTGGCTCGATTGCGGTGGCGGGAGCTGCTGAAACCACCCTTCTCGGGGAAATTCCTGGCATGTCGCAGATCATGCTCCACGCCGACGCGGCGCTCAATGCCATGGAGGATGCAGGGCTGCGTCCCAAGGATATTGACGGGGTCGCCTGTGTCGGTCAAATGATGCCCCAGCAGATCGCGCACTATCTTGGCATCGCTCCCAGATGGGTTGATGGCACGACCGTGGGTGGCTGCTCTTTCATGCTGCATGTCCGGCATGCGGCTGCGGCCATCTCGGCTGGATATGCGGATACGATTCTTATCACCCACGGCGAAAGCGGATAATCCCGAATCAACGCCACCCCGCGGCCGGCTGAGCCCGAGAGTTTGAGCGGCCAGTTCGAGATGCCCTATGGGCCTTTGGGGCCGGCGACGCTGTTTCCGATTCCTGTGCTGCGTTACATGAAAACAACGGGCACCACCCACGAGCACCTCGCGCGGGTGGCGGTCGTCCAGCGCGAGTGGGCGGCCAAGAATCCCCGCGCCATGTTCAAGGATCCCATCACGGTCGAGGATGTGCTGAACAGCCGGATGATCGCCTATCCGTTCCGGCTTCTTCAGTGCTGCCTGGTCACCGACGGCGGCGGGGCAATCATTATGACGAGCGCGGAAAGGGCGAAAGATCTGAAATCCACGCCGGTTTACATTCTTGGAAGCGGCGAGAGCGTGGAGTCCACGCTGGTTTCGCAGATGGAGGATTTCAACTCCTCGCGCGCGTTCCGCACCTCCGGGGCTGCGGCATTTGAGATGGCCGGAATCCGGCATGCGGATGTCAACCACCTGATGATTTACGACGCATTTGCGCACTTGCCGCTCTTTGGTTTGGAGGACTTGGGGTTCTGCCGGCGGGGAGAGGCAAAAGACTTCATTTGGGAGGGGAACACCCGACCCGGCGGCAAACTCCCCATCAACACCAATGGGGGCGGTCTTTCCTACACCCACACCGGAATGTATGGCATGTTCGCTTTGCAGGAAAGCATCCGGCAGGTGAGGGGCCTGGCTCCGGCTCAGGTCCCCGGAGTCACTATCTCCGTCGCCCATGGAGTGGGAGGAATGTTCTCCTCCTCGGGAACGATTATTTTTTCCAGTCAACAACCATGAGCACGACCGTTGATCTGAACCTCCCACGGCGGGTTGAGTTCGCCGTATTTGATGTATCGAAAATACAAAAAACCATTTTCCAGAGGCTTCGGCAATGTGGCCCGGCAGGTGACAGGGTCCTCGGCCCAGCCTCCAAATGCCTGGGCCAGGACCTCGTTTTCCACGCACCACAGGTAGGCCCGCGAGAGACATTGCCCGCAGCCCAGGGCAAATGTTTTTTGATAGGCCCGGATCGTTTTGTAATCCCTGCCGGCGATCCACCACGGACGGAGGGATTCTTTTAAACGAACCTTTTTGGTGGCATCCGCCACCGTGACTCCCCCCCGTAAAAGTATTCGCGCTCCTGATTGGAGGAGTTGTGAAACGTGAAATCGCAACGGACGCAACGGTCATTTTCGACCGCGAACCTGGCCCCGGCCGTGTCGCCGTGGGGATAATATAATACCGCAGGGCATAAGAGGAATAATCCGTCGCCATATCCTCGGGAATGGCCCCGACTGTCGCCCGCCGGTTTCCCCATCAATCTTCGCATTACTCCAGACGAACTTACCGGCTTGTCCGGTAAGACATGCCTTCCGACAGTGAACATCCTTAACAACGGGTCGTTGGAGGCGGCGATGACCTCCCTGGCCTGCGGCCCGTAAACGGGATGAGCGGGATCAAGCGTCATCAGGGGGAACTGCATGTTGGACTGCCCTGAAGCGACCCAGACCTCGCCCACAACAATATCATGTAAGACGATCTCGTTCTTTCCCTGCACGGTGAGATCGAACGGTCCGCCGGCATCCTGTGCGGGGAACTTGATGCTCCAGCGGCCGGAACCATCGGCCGTGCCGGCGGCCTCTGTGCCGTTCGTGCTTACAGCCACGGATTTGCCGGGCCGGCCATTCCCCAAATCGGAACCTCCATCCCCCGCTGTAAAACCGCACCGTCGCTGAAGAGCGGAGTAAGGCGGACATCGGCAAGCGCGGTCGAAACACTGAAGCGAGCAAGGCAGATGGCAAGGCAACGCATGAGATGGGGGCGCATCACGCGAAAGTAAAACGACGTCTCTGCAAGGGAGCGTGGGCGTCTCGCCCAATCCTGTCCGAATAAGTGGCATCGGCATCCTGCCGATGTTGGGTCCTCGAACATAGGCAGGATACCCATGCTACGGTTTTTCCGCAAAACTGACACTATTGGGACCTCGCCCGCTTTTTGCACCATGCGGGCGAGACGCCCGCGCTCGTGCGCTGCGGAGCAGCGCAACCCTCCGGGGTGAAAGACCCTGGCCAGCGGGGACCGTTGACCTGCTGAGAACATGAAGTAACTGCGTCGCCGCGAGGCGGGGTGGGAAGCAACGGAAA
>Ga0105048_10008650_pt1 | contig 16273 bp, 13 predicted proteins | sample MAT05_FD_78382 | JGI IMG/M metagenome (GOLD analysis project Ga0105048, IMG submission 78382) | Freshwater microbial communities from Lake Fryxell liftoff mats and glacier meltwater in Antarctica - MAT-05 | ecosystem: Environmental > Aquatic > Freshwater > Ice > Liftoff microbial mat | place...
AAATCGGGCACGTTGCTCTTCAACGCGCGGATGGCGCGCTGGACCACGCCGTCATTTGCATACGCCTGCGACGCCACCTCATCCTTGTGCGCGGGAATTCCGAAAAGCAGCACCGCTGGAACCCCGTCCGCATGCGCGCCCGCGGCTTCTTCGATGAGCGCTTTCTCGGTGAGTTGGAAAACGCCGGGCATGCTCGCAACCGGCACGGGCGCACTCACCTTTTCGGAGACAAAAAGCGGGAGGATGAAATCGTCCGCAGCGAGCGCCGTCTCGCGCACCATCGCACGGAGCACGGGCGAACGGCGCAGCCGGCGCGGGCGTTTCGGCAGATCCATGCGGGTGCGCAGGTCAGTTCTTGGGCAGGCCGGGCGGGCGCTCGGAAAGCTTGGGTGGGGGCGGAAGATCGGCCCGGTTTTGGGCGATCTGCTCGCGCTTTCCGCCGACGAGTTGGAGCGAGCCGTCCGGTTGCTTGCGCAGGAAGGGGCGAGCTTTCGGAGCGCTGTAGTGTGACTGGCCGACGAATTCGCCGTTTACGCCGATCTTCGACAGGACAAAGCTCCTCTGCGCGACGAGTTGCAGGACATAGAGATTATTGCCGCTGTCGAACTGCATCTGCGGCACCACCCCGTCGATCATGCGTCCGAGCGGGCTGGTGCAGAAAACGGTGCCGCTTTCCTGATCCTCGACGCGGACGTAGAGCACATTTTGCTCGCCGCGCTGATGGGCGAGAACACTGAAGACGCGAGTCTTCCCGGCACCCTCCATGCCTTCGGGCACGCCCGCCGTTTTTCGCCACATGATCCGGCCTTCGGTGATCTCGATGTGGGTGGGTTTCGAGCCGAAGTATTTGTCCTGCGCCCCGAAATAAATATTCGCCCGGACGCGGTAGATGCCGAAATCGCCGAGCGAATAAAGCTGGCCGAGGTTGACCGTGCGCTTGAGCGTCTCGCCAGCGCGGATCGGCAGCGGATCGAGATGATAGTCGGGATCGCGCGGAGCGATGAAGTGATCGCCTTCGCCGGTAATCTGAAAGCTGAACCACTGACCCTGGCGGGTGTCTTCGAGGGTGATGTCACGTCCCGTCTGGTTGGTGATGGTGACGGTCGCGAGCACGGGTTCGTGCTGGATGAAAAGGCGCTGTTTGATGCTGATCTCGACGGCGATCTGCGCCCGGGCCGGGAGGATGGAGGCGAGGAAGGCGACAATGAGGAGGAGGCGCGAAAGGTTCATTTTTTGGAGGGTGGGGTGCGAGTGAGGGTGCGAAAACCGGTGGCTTCGGAGACGGAGTCCGCAGCCAGATCGCTGCGACGGTCGAGCCGCAAATCGGCGGACATGAAGCTTCCGCCCTTGATCATTGGCCGCTTTTTTATGGGATCCCATGCTGCGATCCACTCGGACACATTGCCCGCCATGCCGACGACGCCCCACGGACTTTTGTCGCCCTTCAGTTTATCGACCGGATTCCAATAGACGAAGCCGTCGGCATCGGCCTTGGCCATGGGATCGCCGCCGTGCCAATCGGCATTCGAGTTCGCCCTTTTCACGTCCGGCTCATCGCCCCAGGGGTAGATGAAGCCTTTGGCGCCGCGCGCCGCTTTCTCCCACTCTTGCTCGGTGGGCAATTCGCGGCCTTTCCATTTCGCGTAAGCCGCCGCGTCCCACCAGTCGATCTCCATGACCGGGCAGTTCAGGTCGATCGCCACGCTGTGCGCCTTTCCCCCGGCCCTGGCCTGGCCGTGGAAAATCTCCCAGTTTTTCGGCTTGTGCATGTCCTGCGATTTGATGCGTGGCTGGCGAGGATCGTCGTACTCGGTCGTCGGCCGGTTTTTCAGGTGCTCGACAAACTTCGCATACTGACCGTACGTCACCTCGTATTTGTCGATCCAGAATTCGGGCAGCGTCACAGGCTCGCCGTCGCCGAAAAGGAACTCGCCTTCCGGGATGTGGATCTGTTCGTCGAGCGTGCGCTCGTTGCCGAGCATTTTCAGGACGAACACGATGGCGAGGATGATCACGCTGATGAAGCTCGCGAGATTGATGTAAAGCGAACGCTTCCGTTTCTTCCGCAGTTGCTCGACCGCGGCCACGGCGGCACGATCCTGAGCACTGATTTTTGCGGCCTCGACGGGCACTACCTTCGGCTCGATTGCCTTAATGCCCTGGAGCAACGGACCCCACGCGATGAACGATTGCGGGCCTTTCTGCACCATGCGTTTCAGCAGATCCTGCAGGCCGGGGGTGAGCGACTGAATGGCTGGCAACACGCCGAGCAAAACACGACCAAGCGCTTGAATTTCGCCATCCAGGGGAAGCTGCTGGTCGCCGAGTTGCGTGGCCAGATTCCCGAGCCGCGCGCGGCCATCCGTTCCGAGGAAAATGGTGCCCGGTTCCGGCGGAGAGTGCGGGATTTTGTGGATGGTGAAATACGCGAGGCCGTCCGCGACGGTGCGCAGGACTTTGAGAGCGGTCGGTTCGTCGAGCTTATCGCCAGCGGCTTTGATCTCCGCCATGGTGCGCCCCTCCACATATTCGTGGGCGTAGAAAATGTAGCCTTCCGATTCCCCGGCTTCATACACCGCGAGGATGGAGGGGTGCTGCACATGGGCCTTGGCCCGCGCGTCGGCGATGAATCGCGCGCGTGCCCCGGCATCGCGCGCCTGCGCTGGGTCGAGGACTTTGAGGCCGACCGGACGATTGATCGCCGTCTGCACCGCGGCATATACGGTGCCCCACCGACCCTCGCCAAGCTGCCTCAGAATCTGGTAGGCGCCGAGACTCTGACCGACCAACCCGGTGAATGGAGGGTCGGGCTCCGGTTCGGCTTCTGGAGTGAATTCGGGCCCGGCAATGTTTTCAGAAATGGGTTCCTCGAGCGGCTCGGGCTCGGCAATTGTGTCCTCGGGTTCGAGCGCTGGTTCCGGTTCCGCGACCTCCTCGGGGGCTGCGACCTCAACCGCGTTGGGCAGTTCCACCGGCACTGCAGCGACGGCCCGCGCCACGGGTTGGCCGATTGCAATTGCCCTTGGAGCAGCTACCGCCGGTTGGGTGGCAGGGACAGCCCGAGCCGCCGCGACTGCACGAGGGGCCTGAGCAAAGGGGCGCGCAGTCGGTTGTGCGGGTGCCGCCTCGGGCTGCGGGGCACTCACAGATCGCGGTCCAGACACCTGCGGTGCGGCGGTGGCTTTCACCGTGGGCTGTGCGGTTGTTTGGGGTGCGGCGATGGCGCGAGCCACCGGCTGGCCCACCGGTCGCGCGGTCGCCTGCGGAACGGCCGCCCGTGCCACGGGTTGCGCGGCTACTCGCGGCTGCCCGACTTTCGCCTGAGGCACCGCGACCGGCCTCGCCACCACTACAGGAACTGGCACTGGTTCGGGGGCAGGCGGCGGCGCGAATTCCTGCTCGATCGCCGCGAGCAAAGTATCGCGGTCGATCGGTTTTGCGAGCATCTGGTGATGCTGCGTCTGCTCCGGGTAGTCGCTCAGGTCAAAGCCGCTGATCAGAATCGTCCGCACCTCGGGAAACCGCGCCACCATTTGATCGCGGAGCGTGAACCCATCCATCGGCTCCATCACCACATCGGTGATCAGCAGGTCCACGCCGCCGAGGGCCGCTGCGTTTTCCAAAGCCCGCTCGCCAGTCGTGGCCACGCGCACTTCGTAGCCTCCTACGCTTTTCAAGATGGCGAGCACTGCCTGAATTACACCCGTGTCGTCATCGGCCAGAATGATTCTCATTGATCGTTGGATATCGGAAGGGTCGGCGGAGGAGGATACTGCTCCGCGAGCCGCTCGGGCTCGGCCGCTGACGCCTGAAGCTGCTGCTTGTAATACAGGCGGACGAGGTAGCCAAAGAATTCGCGGGTCTCCCGCTTCGCGCGACCCGGCTCGGGACGTGGAAGCTGATACTCCACGGCCAGTTCCTCACTCTCCGCGTCCGTCCAATCCGCCGGCGCCGTCACCCATTTCGAGTTCACGTTCGCGCTCGTTTGCACCACGTTCTTGCCATCGACCTTGTCGTAAAACATCACGTGGATGACGAGATCCCGCACCTCGATCTTCGAGCGTGGTCGGGCCTTGACGGGGATGTGCATGACAAACTTTTTCAGCGACTCGGGGTCGGACTGATCCTCAGTCGTCATCTTCCCCAGCCCCAGCAGCGCACCCGGCGCGATGCCCTCGATCCGCGCGGACGTGTCCACCGCCGTCGTCCCCGCCGCGACCGGCTGCGGCATTGCCTCCAGGATCGCCCGCGCCTGCGTCTCCTTCAGCTTCGACTCGGCGAGGGAAAAGTAAATGCCCGCCGCACCGCCCATTTCGTAAATGCGCTTCCACTGCTCGGACGAGCGATCGAGGAGCCGCATTTTTTCATACGTCGCCGCCAGCTCCGCGATCGCGATCGGGCTCCTCGCATCCATCGCGCCGGCCTCACGGAACTTCGTCAGCGCCGCCCCCGTGTCGCCGCGCTCGCGGAGCTTTTTGCCCTGCAGGATCAGCTCGTCGAAGCGCGTCTGCGGCACCGCGTCCGCCACCTGCTGCGAGCCTACAGGCACGGGCGTCGGCTTCGGCGGCAAGCCTGCCGTCGCCGGATCGGTGGTCATCTGCTGCGGCGGTTGGTCGGGTGTTTCAGTAAAAGGATCGGTGCTGAAATCCGGTCGCATACCGAGGGGCAAAGTCAGCCGCGCGAAGGTTGGAGGATCGCTCCGCATCCCCTCCTCGAGCGCCGGCTGCGCATGGTAGCGCGCAATGAAGACCCACCCCACCGCGCCGAGTTGCAGCACCACCCCCGCACCCAGCACACTGAGCGCGACGGTAAAGGTATTGCCGACGGTCTGTCGGGTAATGGGGGAAGCGGCGAGCATCGTTTTGTCTGCGAAAGGCCGCCAGAGTAGGATTGGCGGAAAGCGGTGTCAAATGCTGGAGGTCCCTCCACGGCCGCCGAATCCGGTCAGCGAGTCAAAAAGCGGTAGATGGTGGTCGAGCGGAAGGTTCCCCCCGGGCGGAGCACCGTGCTGGGAAAGGTCGGCTGGTTCGGCGAATCCGGGAAATGCTGTGTCTCCAGGCACACACCGGCGTGCTTCGCGTACACCTGCCCGCCGCGTCCGTTCACGCCCTTGAGATGATTGCCGGTGTAAAGTTGCACGCCCGGCTCCGTCGTCAGCACTTCCATCGTGCGACCGCTGAGCGGGTCGCGCAGCACCGCGGCGAGCACAGGCTCGGCAGGCCGCCCGGCGTCGAGCACGTAGTTGTGATCGTATCCCCCACCCGCCTCCCCGAGGTCGCGCCCGAGCGGTTTCGCCACCGTGAAATCCATCGCACCACCGGCCACGGCGCGGAGCTCGCCTGTCGGAATCTGCGTCGCATCGGGCACGCAATAGCGCGCTCCGGCGACCTGCAGCTCGTGCCCCAGAACATCCCCGCTGCCTGCGAGATTCCAATACGCATGGTTCGTCAGGTTGACCACGGTCGGCTTGTCCGTCACCGCCTCATAATCCAGCCGGAGCGCGTGTTGCTCGCTCAGCGTGTAGGTCACGCGCACGGTCAGCATGCCGGGGTAGCCTTCCTCCCCGTCCGCGCTCACATGGGTGAACCGCACCGCGTTCACACCCACCGGCTCCGCCTTCCAGTTCCGCTTATCGAACCCTCGCACGCCGCCGTGGAGATGATTCGCCCCGTTGTTGACCGCCAGCACGAATTCGCGCCCATCGAGCGTGAAGCGCCCTTTCGCGATCCGATTGGCATACCGTCCCGCCACACAGCCAAAAAACGGATTCGGCCGAAGCCACGGCTCCACGGTGTCAAAGCCAAGCGTCACCTCCCCGATGACACCAGCGCGATCCGGCACGCGCATTTCTACCAGCGTCGCGCCCCACGTCATCACCCGCGCCCGCGTTCCCTGCTCATTCGTCAGCGTGAAAATCTCCACCGGCTCACCGTCCGCCGTCTTGCCCCAGACTTCGCGAGGCGGCCCATTGGCGACGAGCCCGGTCGGGAGGAAAAGAGCGAGCAGAGCGAAGAGAGCGGGCGTTTTCATGGGTTCGAGCAAATGCGCCAAATCGCCTGCGCGTCAACCGCGAACCCTGGCTCGCATTGACGCTCTCCCGCGCGCCGCTTACGCTCCGCCCCATGACCGCCATCTCCACCAGCCACGCCTTGCTGACGGTTGACGAGTTTCTCGCCGCCGAGCCGAGCTATCAAGTGAAGCACGAATACCTCGGCGGAATGGTCTATGCCATGGCCGGGGCCAGCACCCCGCACATCACCATCGCCACCAATCTCATTACGGCCATCGGCAGCCGTCTGCGCGGGCGGCAGTGCCAGGCTTTTGGCTCGGATATGAAACTGCGCCTAGCCGTGTCTGCGACCACTTACTTCTACTATCCGGACGCCATGATCTTCTGCGGCACCGCCGGCCTCGGCCCGTCGTGGTGCGAGCGCCCGTCGGTGATCTTCGAAATTCTTTCCGAGAGCACCCGCTCCATCGACGAGCGCGAAAAGCGCATGGCCTATCTCGCCCTCCCCAGCCTTGATGCTTACGTCCGCATCGAGCAGGAGCGCTGCGAAGTCGTCATCGAACGCCGCACGAACGAAGGCTGGCAGCGCGAAATTTTCGGCCCCGATGGGCTCGTGCGCCTGCCGACAGTGGATGTCGAGTTTCCCGTCGCCGAACTCTACGAGCGCCTCACGCTCGGCTGAGCCAATGCCTTCCGGCGCGTCTCTCGCCCGCCGCTTTCCGTGACCGATGAAACTCGATTCTCACCAGCATTTCTGGAGCTACGACGCCGGGCAGTATCCGTGGATTCCGAAGGGCTCGCCGCTCCATCGCGACTGGCTGCCGCCGGACCTCGCACCGCTCCTCGCTGCCGCCGGACTTGATGGGTGCATCGCCGTGCAGGCGCGGCAGACGCTGGAGGAGAGCCGATGGCTGCTGACGTTGGCGGAGCATCACGCCATCATCAAAGGCGTGGTGGGCTGGGTGGATCTGCGCTCGTCGAAAGTCGCGGACGATCTGGCGGAACTGGCGCGGCATCCGCACTTCGTCGGCGTGCGGCATGTGGTGCAGGACGAGGCGGACAACGACTTCATGCTCGGCGCGGATTTCCAGCGCGGCATCGCGCTGCTGCGGCCGCACAAGCTGACCTACGACCTCCTCATCCACCCCCGACAGCTCCCGGCGGCGATCACTTTGGCGGAGCGCTTTTCCGAGCAGCCATTCGTCCTGGATCACATCGCCAAGCCGCCGATCAAGGCGGGTACACTGTCGCCGTGGCGGGAGCAGATCCGCGCGTTGGCAAAAGCACCCAACGTCCTGTGCAAAGTCTCTGGCATGGTCACGGAAGCGGATACGAAAGCGTGGAAGCCCGCGGATATCCGTCCGTATCTTGACGTGGTCTTCGAGGCCTTCGGCGAAGATCGGCTGCTGTTCGGCAGCGACTGGCCGGTAAGTCTCCTCGCCGCGGAATACGCGCAGGTTTTCGCGCTCGTGCGGGACTACATCGCGCCGCTCACAGCGGAGGCGCAAGCCAAGCTGCTCGGCGGAAACGCGGCGCGATTTTACCTCGGGCGCAATCAGCCGTAGCGCAGCGCTTCGATCGGATCGAGGCGGCTGGCTTTGACCGCCGGATAGAAGCCGCTGAAAACGCCGATGGCGACGGCGAATCCGAAGCTGATAAGCACCGCGCCGGGCTCGACGATGGGAGTGTTTTCGCTTTCGGTGAGCTTGCCGATGAGCCGCAGCAGGCCAAACGACGCGCCCAGCCCGAGGACACCTCCGCACACGCCGATGACACTGCTCTCCACGATAATCTGGAGAAAAATGTCGCGCCCTTTTGCGCCGATGGCGCGGCGCACGCCGATCTCGCGGATGCGCTCGGTGATGGATGCGAGCATGATATTCGTGATGCCGATGCCGCCCACGATGAGGCTGATGCAGGCAATGAGGCCGCCGCTGACGCGCGTGCTTTTGATGCTGCGCTCCATGCTGTCGAACCACTCCTCGCGGGTGACGAACGAAAAATCCTCGATGCCGCGGTGGGTCACGGAAAGCAGCGCGCGCGTCTGATCGAGCGCGTCCTGGAAGCGGCTCACGTCTTTCACCTGGAAGATGAGCTGGTCGAGCTTGTAGTTCGGACCCTGATCGACGGTGCCAACGACGTTAGCGGACTTGTAGTCGTAAAACATCGTGGTGATGGGAATCTGAACGCTCGTGTTTTTGCGGAAGAAGGGATCGTAACTGCCGCCGCGCCGACCGCCGCCGCGGCCGGAGCTCATTCTTGGCGGCTCCCCGCGCTGACGCCGGAGTTTGTCCTCCTCGCGTTCGTAGAAGTTGAAGATGCCGACGATCTTGAAAGGCCGGCCGTTGATGAGGAAGGATTCGCCAAGAGCGTCGTAGCTTTTCCGCTCGGGCCAAAGCTTCTCGACGATCGTGCGGCCGACGACGACGACGTGGCGCGCCTCGTCGAGATCGATCTGCGAAAGAAGACGGCCCAGCGCGATCTCGTGCTTGTTGATGTAGGCGAAGTCCGGCCAGCAACCATAGACCGGCGCGCGGAAGGTCTGGCTGCCGCGGGTCAGCGCAGCGTTTCCAAGTTCGGAGACCGGAGAAACATAGCTGACGAGATCCGCGCGGCTCCGGATGATCTCGGCATCGGCCACGGTCTGGCCGGGGGAGATTTCCGCGAACGCCGTTTGCTCTTCGGGCACCTCCTGGCGGCTGGTATCGATCTTTTCGATGCCTCCAATCTGGGTCATGAAATCGCGCATGCCGTGCGCGATGCCGGCAGTCAGTGCGAAAGTCGTGAGCAGGCTGGCGACGCCGAGGATAATGCCCAGCATCGTCAGGACGCTGCGAAACTTGTGCGCCCCAATTTCCTTGAGCCCCATGAGAAGCGAGAGCCAGAGCTTCATCGGGGAAAATCCGAAATCCGAAATCCGAAATCCGAAACAATTTCAAAATTCCAGCAAGCGGACAAAACGGAAAAACACGCCGCCGGGTCCGCCTTGATTTTTAAAGCTCCAATCATTCGGATTTGTTTCGGATTTCGACATTCGGATTTCGGATTTCCGTTCCGGCCTGAGTGTCGCCGACGATCTTGCCGTCGCGCATCTCAATGCGGCGCGGGGTGTGGGCGGCGATTTCGTTGTCGTGAGTGACGAGGACGATCGTGCGGCCCTGTGCGCTCAGTTCCTGAAAAAGGGCGAGGATGGATTCGCCGGTTGTGGAGTCGAGGTTACCGGTCGGTTCGTCGGCGAAAATGATCCGCGGATCATTGACCAGCGCCCGGGCGATGGCGACGCGCTGCATCTGCCCGCCGCTGAGCTGGAGCGGCGTGTTTTTGATCCGGTTGGAAAGGCCCACCCGCTCGATGGAGGCGAGTGCGCGGCGCTTGCGCTCGGCGGTGCCGACGCCGGCGTAGATCATGGGGAGTTCAACGTTTTGGAGGACGTTGAATTTCGGCAGCAGATTGAAGGACTGAAAAACAAAGCCGATCTTCGCGTTGCGCAGTTCGGAGAGCCGGTTACTGCCAGCGCGGCTGGCGTCGATGCCGTCGATCATCATCCGCCCCGTGCTTGGCGTATCGAGGCAGCCGAGGAGGTGCATCAGCGTGGATTTTCCGCTCCCGCTGGGGCCGATGATCGCCGCATACTCGCCCTGCTCGATGGCGAGATCGATGCCATCCAGCGCGACGATTTCCTGCTCTCCGACGCGATAGCGTTTGGTGACTTCCGAAAGCTCGATGAGCGCCATCGCTGAACGACCTAAGAGCGCTTCGGCAACTTGCCCGGCTCGATGAGCAAGATTTGCTCGCCTTCTTTCACGCCGTTCAAAATCTGCGCGTGGTCGATGTTGGTCACGCCGACTTTGACCTCGCGCTTTTCCGTGGAGTCGCCGGTTTTGACATACACGACTTTCTTGTTGCCCTCGCTTTTGAAAACCGCGGTCACCGGGACGCTGATCGCATCATCCGCGCGGGCGATCGGGACGTTCAGGGTGACGGTCATCCCCGGGCTAAGGCGCGGGTCCGGTTTGTCGATCAAGGCCTGCACCTGAAAACCCTTCACGCTATTCTTCGTCGTCGCGATCGGCGCGATGAACGAAATCCGCGCCTCCATCGCCTCCTCCTTCAGCGCCTCAGCGTGGATTTGAACCACCTTGTCGAGGGTGAGCTTGGCTTTATCCACCTGGTTGATGTGCATCTCGATTTGCAGCGTCGAGAGGTTGGCGATGGACATCAGCGTGGTGCCGCTGTTCACGCTCGCGGCGGCGATGACCACCTGGCCCTGGATGACGGGCACGGTCAGCGCGGTGCCGTCGGTGGGTGAAAGGACTTTCGTTTTCCGCAGCCGGTCCTCCACGAGTTGAAGCTTGCGCTGGGCTTTGACGAGCCCGTTCTGCGAGATCTCAAATTCAGCGGTCAAATTGTCGAAAACCTCACGGCTGATGAGCTTCTCGTCGAAGAGATTGCGGGAACGCTCGTAGTTCTTTTTCGCCTTTTCCATCGAGAGTTTCGCGCCCTCGATCTCGGTCAGCGCGCTGTCCTTTTCGGTCAGCAAATCGCGGTCGTCGATCTCCGCCAGCAGGTCACCCTGCTTCACCGTCTGCCCCGCGACGATGTGCAGCGCCTTGAGCTTCCCGCCGACCTCAGGCTTGACGTCGAGCTGAAAAGCGGCGGTGACATCGCCGCTGACGTCAATGCTCGATTCGATGTCCCGCTTTTCGACGCGGGCCAGCAATCTTTCACCGGCGGCCTCCTTTACCTCCGTCTTCGGCATCCTCCCGCCGAGAAAAAACCAGCCTCCACCGGCAAGGGCGGCGAGGGTGAGGATGAGGACGATTTTTTTCATCGGGGAGCGAAACGAAATCCGGTGTGGGCGCGCACACATACGCGCCAAAGGGGAACAGCGCAAATCATACGTCTGCGTAGAAAATCGGGGAGGCGCAATTTACTTAGCCGGCCAACCCACGGCGGATCGAAACCTCCGATTATTCGAGGCGCCGGAGCGCTGGCAGCCGATACTTTTGCATCAAGGTTGCCTCGCTCGCGGCGACCTGCGCGGCGTCGAGGTAGATAACCGTCGGCTCGGTGTCGAATTCGATCTTGTGCAGACCGTCCACGGCTTTGGTCAGCGCGCCGGGCACGTCGGCGAGGCTCTGCAATTCCACCCCGTTGATTCGCTTCACCACGAGGTGCGCCAGCTCCTCGTAGCCGACCGTGAGATCCGACGGCAGCACCCGGTTGAGGAAGACGATCTTCTTCGGGCCGTCCTTGAAAAGCTCGTTCTGCTGGCGGTCGAAATAGACGAACTGCTCGGGCGCTTTTTTCACCCAGTCACTGCCAAATTCTTTCAGAAACTGCCGCGACAGCTCGCCCAGCACCAGCCCGCCGAGCACGAAGAATTTCGGCGCGCGGTCGATCACGTACGGCTCGATCACGTAGCTCTCGACCGGCCGGTGCGCGAGCTTCACGTCGAGGTCTTTGTTCTCGCCCTTTCGGAAGATCGTGACCTTCACCGTTTCGCCGTCGAAATGCTTCGTCGAGAAGAGATGCGCGATGCCGATCTTGCCGTATTCGGCGTCCTTGTAGTTGCCGTCCTGATCCACGGCCTGGCCGTCGATCTTGAAAATGAGGTCACCCTTTTCCATCCCCGCCAGCGCCGCCGGGCCGCCGGGCAGCACGTCCGTCACGTAGATGCCGCCGCTCACCCCGCTATCCAGCCCGATGTAGCGGCGAAACTGCGGGTCGCGCGTTTGCGCGGACGCGATGCCCGAACGCGGGAACCCTTTATACGGCGGCTTCGCGGCGTCGGTGAGGAAATGCTGGATGACGGGCGCAGGGACGATGTCGGCGTTGTTCGTGGTCGTGTCGTAGCGCATCACGAGGCCGGCGAGTTTGCCGTCCTTCACCACGGGGAGGGTGAAGCTGGAGTCCCGAAACTGCAGCGGCGCGGTCAGCCGGTAGATGAGCAGCGGCGAATCATCTATGGGGTAGCGCGTGACCTCGGCGGTGGTCAGCGTCGCCTTCGTCACGAGCAGGTTGCCCGTCGCTTCGAGTTGCCAAACGGCGAGGTTATCGCCGACCGCGGCGGGTCCGACTTCGAGCGGCTTGATCGGCTTGAGGAACTCCGTGTCGTCGGTCCTCAGCAGCGCGAGGTTCGCCTCGTAATCGACCACATCCACCGTCGCCGGCACCTTCTGCCCGCCCTCGGGCGTCTCAAATTCCACGTAGTTCGCATTCGCCACGAGCTCCGCGGTCACCAGGACGCGCCCGCCCGCCAGCACCGTGCCCACAGCGCGGCGCGAATACGGCGGGCGCTTCCCCCACGGGCGCATGAAATCCCACTGCTGATTGGTCACATTCACGCGAATGATCGAGAGCTTTTCCGCCTTCACCTCCTGGGCGCGGGCGGGCGGGATGGAAAGCAAAACGGCGAGGAGCAGGGCGAGGAGGCGCATGGCAGGAAAAGGGTGATTCGCTTAGCGGACGGGCGTCGCCTCCGAGGCCGCGAGGTTTTGCTCACTGAGCACGTTGTAGCGTTTCTTGATTCGCTCGCGCGCCGCCTCCACCGCCTTGCGCTCCAGCACCAGCGGGCGCCCGTAGCCCACAAACTTCATCACATAGAACTCCGCCGGTTTCGCGAACGCCGCCGCCACATCCTGGAGCGAGCGGATCTTCTGCTCATTGATCTCCTCCACGATCCCCTGCTGAAACTCGCCCAGATACGTGTTCAGCGGGTCCGGCAGGATCGCACTCAGCACCACGATCTCCGGGAAGTCCTTGTAGAGCTCTTTGCTGATAAAGCTGTCGTAGAAGTAATTGATCCGGTCGCTCGTGAATTGGTAAGTGCCCAGCAGATTCCGCGACAGCGGCTGAAAGAGCAGCCCGCCAAACAGCACGTAGGCCGGCGGCGTGTCGTAGGTGTTCGCGAGCATATTGAAAGGCCAGGCGCGATCAAACTTCACCGTCACCTCCAGCGGCAGCTTTCCCCGCATCACGGAAAACTTCGCCGTATCCCCGAGAAACTTCCGCTCCGCGATCTCGCTCATCAGCACCCGCTCCCCCTCCAGCTCCAGCATCCCGTCGCTCGCGATGTCATGCCCGTCGATCGTCAGCAAGACATCCCCCACCAGCAGCTTCCCCGCACACACCCCCGCCGATTGCACACTGCTCACCATCACCCCGCGGTCGTCATTGGCCAGCCCCAGCGCCTTCCGCATCGCCGGGTTCAGCGTATTCGCGATCCCGATCGACAGGTCCATATACCGGTCATAGTGCCCGTCCTTCACGTCATTGAGGAAATGCTGAATCACCGGCGTCGGGATCATGTAACCCACATTCTGCGCCACATCCCCCGAGAAGCCCTGGAACGCCACACCCACCACCTTCTCCCCCTGCATCACCGGCCCCCCGCTATTCCCCGGATTGATCGCCGCATCGATCTGGATCGAGAGATGCGAGTCCACCACCGAGTGCGTGTACGTGCGGAAATCCACCCTCGACACCACCCCCCGCGTCACACTCATCCGGTCCCCCCCGATCGGGTAGCCAAACACCGTCACCGTCGATTCCAGCTCCGGGATTCCCCCCAGCGGCAGCGGCTTCGTCCCCGTGAAAAAGGACGCATCCTCCACCTTCAAAAGCGCCAGATCGCAGTCATGCGCGATGTGCTCCACCGTGGCGATATACTTCTTCGGATCATTCTCCTTCTCCACCGTCAGAAACCGCGCATTGCTCACCACATGCGCATTCGTCAGCAGCCGGTCCGGCCCCACCACCCACCCCGTCCCGCTGCCCCCCGTCATCGCCCCCGGCAGCCACGGCGTCCGGTAGTTCGCCTCCTGCGCCGTGTTATTGATCCGCGCGATGCTCCGGCGGATTTCATTGGGCTGCGCGAGCCCCGCAGCGGTCAGGAGGAGAAAGGCGAAAGCGAAACGCGGTAGGCGGGATTTCATGCGGGCGGGAAGATGGACGTGGCTGGGACAAAGCTCAAAGCCCAAAGTTCAAAGCTCAAGAAAAGCTCCAGCCCACCCGCATCCGACCTCCCTGGAGCTTGCCCCTTATCTTGAAGCTTTGAGCTTCGACGTTCCCACTTGCCCGTCCGCCGTGTCACGGCTTCTCTTCCACCCATGAGCGCCGCCGAAGTCATTGCCCAGATCGAAGCCCTCCCCAAAGCCGAACGCGTCGCAGTGGCCAAGGAAGCCCTGCATCACCTCGATCCCGCCGACCTCAAAATCGTCGAGCGCACCCTTCGCCGGCTCGCGCATCCCGACGTGCCGGAAGAGGTGTGGGAAGGATACGAGGACTACGAAGAAGGACGGTTTGTGGACATGGACACCATCCTGCGAGAGGAGCCGCCGCAGAAATAGCGGTCAGAAAACTAAGTCCTCGATAGGCCTTGCAACGGGCGACTCCATCACAAACGCCACGGGCATGAGCTACCAATTCAGACCCACCAAGAAGTTCTGGGAGCAGTTTCGCGCGCTCCCTCCGGCGCAACAGGCCAGTGCCCAGGCAAAGCTCCGTCTCTTCAAAGACGATCCTTTTGATCCCCGACTGCGGACCCACAAAATCCACGCCCTTTCCGCCATCTTCGGCCGCACCGTTCACGCCGTTGTCATTGAGGGAAACCTGCGCGCCGCCTTCTTCATCGAAGCCGGCAACGTGGTTTCCTTCGCTATCGGCACCCACGACATCTACAAAACCTAACCTCCCCTTCCCCGTATGCGTCCCCTCCTCCTCCTTCTCCTCACCCTCACCCTCGCCCGCGCCGCCGAGCCGCCCTTTGAAATCCTCCCCGGCGACCGCGTCCTCCTCCTCGGCGATACCCTCCTCGAGCGCGAAGGCACCTACGGCTACCTCGAAACGCGCATGCACCAGCAGTTCGCCGACCGCCCCTTCACCGTCCGCAACCTGAGCTGGGCCGGCGATACCCCCCTCGGCCTCTCCCGCGCCAGCTTCGATCCCCCGGCCAAAGGCTGGGAGCGGCTCCGCGAGCAAATCGCCCGCGTCAAACCCACCGTCGTCTTCCTCGGCTACGGCATGGCCGCCAGCCTCCAGCAGCTCACCGGGCAGAGCCAAGACCCCACCCTCAATGCCGACCCCGTCCGCTACGGCACCGAGCCCATGACGGCGGCGCGGTTTAAAAAGGACCTCGGCACCTTGATGGACGCGATCTCGGAAAACGCTGCGCCGGGAGCTCCGGGGAGCACACGCGTCCCGCGTGTTGGTTCCGGCGTCCCGCCGGAACGCACTTCCAGCGACGTCGCTCCCGATAAGCGCGCACCCGGTTCCGAAACCGTCCCCGAAGTTCGCGATGGCGGGACGCCCTCGCCAACACGCGAGACGCGTGTGCTCCCCGTCCGCTTCGTCCTCCTCTCCCCCATCCGGCACGAAGACCTGCGGGCCACCCGCCCCGGCCTCCCCGACCCAGCGGAGCACAACAAGCTGCTCGCCGAGTATGCCAAGGCCATCGAGGAACTGGCGAAGGAGCGCGGGGCGCGGTTTGTGGACCTCTTTCACAAAGGTCCGCATGAAGTCGCAAATGATTGGTTGCGGTCAAGTGGCGTTGCCAGAGCACCGCAACGTCTAGTCACTGACAACGGAATCCACCTTACTCCTTGGGGATATACCTTTCTCGCAATCACGCTACCGGAGCAGATCATGAGCTGGGAGATCAAAGGCGAAACCCTCAACAAAATTCGCACACCGGCACAGCGAGAGGCGGAAGACCAGTCAAACGCCCGGCGCGAAGCCCTCCGCGCCGCCGTCATCGCCAAGAACGAACTCTTCTTCCACCAGTTCCGGCCGGCCAATAGCACCTACCTCTTCGGCTTCCGCAAGCACGAGCAGGGGAAGAACGCCAAAGAGATGGCCCAGTTCGACCCCCTCATCGCCACCGCCGAGGCCGAGATCGAGCGCCTGAAGCGGGCGCCCGTCGGAGGCAGTGAAAAGGGGGTGAAAGATGCCCCCTCCTCTGTGCCGGGATCATCCCCCGCCCCCTCAGCCCCCATCCCCCGCGCTTCCGGGGATCACCCCAAGGCCGCTCTGGGTTCATCCCAACCGCCCGTTGCCATCATCCCAGGCACCGCTGGTGATCATCACCAGCGTCCTCCGTCATCATCACCGACACCGGCGGTCATCATCACCGGCACCGCTGGTGATCATCCCCAGCGTCCTCCGTCATCATCACCGACACCGGCGGTCATCATCACCGGCACCACTGGTGATCATCACCAGCGTCCTCCGTCATCATCACCGACACCGGCGGTGATCATCACC
>Ga0105048_10008651_pt1 | contig 16272 bp, 17 predicted proteins | sample MAT05_FD_78382 | JGI IMG/M metagenome (GOLD analysis project Ga0105048, IMG submission 78382) | Freshwater microbial communities from Lake Fryxell liftoff mats and glacier meltwater in Antarctica - MAT-05 | ecosystem: Environmental > Aquatic > Freshwater > Ice > Liftoff microbial mat | place...
CCTCGTCCTTGAGCCCCGTCCCGGTCTTGCCGCGCCCGCCGCGACGCTGCCGCTTTTACAGCGACACCGACGTCCGCTTCACGTAACCCGTGTGCGAGATCGTGACGACGACGTCCTCCTCGGCGATCAGGTCCTCGACGCTGAACTCGCCCTCGTCACTGACGATCTCGGTCTTGCGTGCGTCGCCGAACGTCTCCGCCACATCGTTGAGCTCCGACTTCAGGATGCTCATCCGGCGCTCACGGCTGCCGAGGATGTCGCGCAGGTCGGCGATCAGCGCCTGCACTTCCGTCAGCTCCTCCTCCAGCTTGTCGCGCTCGAGCCCCGTCAGCTTGGCGAGGCGCATGTTGAGGATCGCCTCGGCCTGCCGTTCGGAGAGACCGAATCGCGCCTGCAGGTTGGTGCTCGCCGTGGGCGTGTCCGACGCCGCACGGATGATGCGGATGACCTCGTCGATGTTGTCGACGGCGATCTTGAGCCCTTCGAGGATGTGCTCGCGCTCGAGCGCCTTGTCGAGATCGTACTGCGCGCGGCGGGTGATGACTTCGTGGCGGTGGTCGATGTAGTGCTGCAGCACCTCGCGCACCGGCATGACCTTCGGCACCAGCTGGCGCGTCTTGGCATCGGGCACCAGCGCCAGCATGATCACGCCGAACGTGGTCTGGAGCTGCGAGTGCTTGAAGAGCTGATTGAGCACGACGCGCGGAATGGCGTCACGCTTCAGCTCCATCACCATCCGGATCCCTTCCTTGTTCGACTCGTCGCGGATGGCGCTGATGCCGGCCACCTTGCCATCACGAACGAGGTCGATGATCTGCTGCTTGAGCCGTTCCTTGTTGACCTGGTACGGGATCTCGGTGACGACGATCTGGCTCTTCGTGCCGCGCTCGTTCTCCTCGATCACGCAGCGGGCACGCACCTGCAGGCGCCCCCGGCCGGTCTCGATGTAATCCTTGATGCCGGCGCGGCCGTAGATGAAACCGGCCGTCGGGAAGTCGGGGCCGGTGATCAGCTTCCGGATCTCGTCGGTCTCGATGGCCGGGTTGTCCACCATCGCGGCGATCGCCGCCGAAACCTCGCGCAGGTTGTGCGGCGGGATGTTGGTGGCCATGCCGACCGCGATGCCGGTGCTGCCGTTGACCAGCAGGTTCGGCAGGCGCGAAGGCAACACCTTCGGCTCTTCGCGCGTGTCGTCGAAGTTGGCGCCGAAGTCCACCGTGCCGCGGTCGATGTCGGACAGCATCTCCATCGCGATGCGCGTCAGGCGCACCTCGGTGTAGCGGTAGGCCGCTGCGTTGTCGCCATCGATGCTGCCGAAGTTGCCCTGCCCATCCACCAGCGGGTAGCGCAGCGAGAACTCCTGCACCATGCGCACGACCGCGTCGTACACGCTGCTGTCGCCGTGCGGGTGATAGCGACCCAGCACGTCACCCACCACCGTCGCCGACTTGCGATACGGCCGGCCCGCCGTGAGCCCGGCCTCGTTCATGGCGTACAGCACCCGGCGATGCACCGGCTTCAACCCGTCCCGCACATCCGGCAGCGCGCGTGAGACGATCACGCTCATCGAGTAGTTGATGAACGATTCCTTGATCTCCTCGTCGATCATGCGAGGCAGAATGCGATCGCGGGACACTGGACCAGTCATGCGCAGGTAGGGAAAACGTGACCGACGCCGGTCGCGCCTGCGACGCGACGCCGGGAATGCAGGCTACGGAACGAAAGAAAGAGTGCCGGGCGGGCGACGATCGTGCCCCCGACGCCGGCCGGTCGTCGTCAGCCCCAGGACCGGGCGATGACGAGCAGCAGCCAGGTGTTGCCGACGCGATGGAAAATGTACGTGCCGCCACCATTGCTGGTGGACAGCGCCGTGCCGTCCCGATGCTCGATGGGACGGTGCACCGTCACCGCGGCGTACTCCTTCCACAAGATCGTGGCCGACACGCGCGTGTAGGCCATGATCGCACTGCTGTCCTCCAGGGCCCGCGACGGCCAGTATCGGGCACGCAGCGCCGACAGCCCTCGCTCACCGAAGACGAGATTCGGCGCCTGCCCGCGGACGCTCGGCAATGCGAGGCCCGTCACCACCGGCACGACGTACGCCGCGGTGTCACCACGCGTGGTCACCACGCACCGTCCGCTCGCCGCATCGCTCACGTGCTCCGTGAGCCCCGCCGCGATCGCCTCGCGCCCCGGCTTCCCGCTCCACACGTCCCACCGCGGCCGCTCACGCCCCATCTCCCACAGCACCACGGTGCGCAGCAGCTCGTGGCCCTCGGGCGTGTCCAGCGGCGCATCGACGGCGTAGACCTGGATCAGCTTCTCCAGCTTGTCCACGAGCTCCGCCGTCGCCTCGCGCATCGCATCGGTGCTGTCGCGCGGGAAGGCGCGCAGCCAGCCGTCGTTGCAACGATCCTGCCCGATGTCGGTGAAGTCCGATGCGCGCAGCAGGCTGGCGCGGTAGTCGTGCGCGAGTTCCAGCGCCGCCTCGAGCTCATTCTGCGGCCCCCGCCCGAGGAGGGTCACCGCAGACGACGTCAGCACGCGCGGCCGCACCCCGGTGTCCGGCAGCGGCGCGGATCGCCAGCACGCCGACAGCGCACCCACCGCGAACACCGCTCCCGCGACGGAATACGACCTGGTTGACCGCCCCCTGCGCACGCGTCCGCTCATTCCTGAAAGATACAGTCCGCGCCCGCGTCAGGACAGCGGCGACCGCCCTGCCGAACCGACCGGAGGCGCCTCCTCGAGCTCGTCTGCCAGCTCCTGATCGATTTCCGCCTCCTCCGCCGCCACCTCGGCATCGATCGCCGCCTTCTCCTTCTGGTAGCGCGCCCACCAGGAGCGCGTCACCTCCCCCGCCAGCTCGCGATTGCCCAGCCCGAAGGCCAGCGCCAGCGCCAGCGCCACGGCCCCGAACAGGATCGCGAAGGCCGTCGTCACGATGTCCGTCGCCACCCCCAGCTCCTGCAGCGCCATGAAGATCGCCAGCACCACGATCCCGCCGCGGCCCACCCGCGCCAGCGTCGGGCCACCGTGCAGCGCCCCTGCCGCCGCCAGCAGCAACCCCTCCACGAACCCGCCCAGCACGATGCCGATGATCACGATCACGATCGCCGCGATGATGCTCGGGATGTAACTGACGAGCTCGGCAAAAACGTCGTTCAGGGACTGCAGCCCCGCCGCCGTCGACGCCACCAGCAACACCGCGAACATCACCGCCCAGAACACGATGTTGCCGAACACCCGGCTCGGATTCACCTGGTGGCCGGCATGCTCCACGGCCTCCATCACCCCGCCCCGCCGCAAGAGCTCGTTCACGCTCAGCTTCTTCAGCAGCCGCTCCACCCCACGCGACACGAGCTTCGCCAGGAGGTAGCCGGCAAACAGGATCACGATCGCCCCGAACAGCGCCGGCACGATCTCGCCGAGCGTCGCGAAACTGTCCTGCAGTCGGGTCAGGAAATCCATGTCAGGGCAACGGGATGGTGAGGGTCCTCAACCGCACCAAAGTAGTACCGCCCCGTCGGCGGCGGCTACGACGGCAACCGGAACAGCAACACGTCAGTTCCTGGTCCCGCGCTTGAGATCGTAGATGGCCGAGCGCCGACACCGCGGACAGACGAACCAGTCCCGCTTCCGCTGGTACCCCAGCCCGAACGACCCGCCGCCGATGCCTTTGCGCACCAGGACAGGGTGCGATTCGCAGCGGGGGCAGTGCGGCACCGCCTCCGCCAGCACCGCCGCGCGGATCGTCGCCTGCTCCGCCAGCGAATACTGCGCCGGACCATCCGGTGCCGGCGGAAGGTCGCTCACGAGGCGACCTGGATCACGACCTTCCCGAACTGCTGCCCGCTGAGCAACCGCGCGTACGCATCCCGCGCCGCCGCCAGATCGTACACCGAGTCCACCGGCGGCCGCAGCCCGCCAGCCCGGAACTCCGCCGCCACCGCCGCCCACTCCGACTCACTCCCCATCGTCGAGCCGGAGATGGTCCACTGATTCATGAACAGCCGGCGGACGTCGGTCTGCACCATCGGTCCGCTGGTGCCGCCGCAGGTCACGAGCCGGCCGGCGCGACCGAGAGAGCCGAGCGAGCGCGACCAGGTCGCCTCCCCAACGCTGTCGATCACCACATCCACGCCACGCTTGCCCGTCGCGGCGCGGATCAGCGTCGGCACATCATCGGCCGAATGGTCGAGCAGATGATTCGCGCCCAGGGCAGCGGCGCGGTCCAGCTTTGCCGGGTCACCGGAGGTCACCCAGACCGTCGCGCCGCGCGATCTGGCCAGCTGCAGCGCCGCCAGCGCCACCCCGCCGCCGATCCCCCAGATCAACACCTGCTCACCCGCCGAGACCCGCGCCTTGCTCACGACCATCCGGTACGCAGTCAGCGTCGCCAGCCCGAACCCGGCCCGCTCGGCCGCAGGCACATCGCCCGGCACCACCTCCAGTCCCCATTCCGGCACCACGCAAAACTCCGCCGCCGTACCCGTCCGGTGCTCGCCGAGAATTTGGTAGCGGAGGCAGAGCGGCTGCTGCTCGGCCAGGCAGTAGGCGCACTGCCGGCAGCTGATTCCGGGGTTCACGACGACGGTGTCACCGACCCGCACCCGCGTCACCGCCTCCCCCACCGACTCCACCGTCCCGGTGGCATCGGCAACCGGGATCCAGTCGGGCGCCAGCGTGAACCCGGGCATCCCTCGCAACACGAAGAGGTCGAGCCGGTTCAGCGCCACCGACGCCACGCGAACACGGACGGCATGCGGGCCATCGAGCCCGGGCATGGGCAGGTCGTCACGCAGCGTGATCTGCTCAGGTCCGCCGTGGCCGCTCAGGACGAGTCCGCGCATCGCGAATTACCGGTGTGGTGTGCGTTATGATTCCCGCGCGCGCGGCAGCGTGCGCCGCGTCGTCACTTCTCCGGCGCGTGGCCCTGTGCCCCTACACGAACAGGATTTCGGCGAATGATAGCGATCAAGGTGCCACCACTCGGCGAGTCGATCGTCGAGGCGACGGTGTCGCGCTGGCTCAAGAACGCGGGCGATGCCGTCGCAGCGGGCGAGACGCTCGTCGAACTCGAGACCGACAAGATCACGGTGGAGGTGCCGGCGCTGAAGGCTGGCGTCCTGACGGTGGTCTCGAAGGCCGAAGGCGACGTGGTCGCGGTCGACGACGTGCTCGGTCAGCTCGATGAAGCCGGCGTGGCAGCCGTCGCATCGGGACCGGCCGCAGACGGCGCCGCCACCGATCCGCCGCCCGGGGATCCGCCGCCCGGCGATCCCGGTGAAGGGCCCATCGGGCCGCCGCCGGTACCCACCGGCATGAAGGCAGCCCCCGCGGCGCGGCGCGTGGCGGCCGAGGCCGGCGTGGATCTGGCCGGCGTCACCGGCACCGGTCGCGGGGGGGTGGTCAGCAAGCCCGATGTCGTGACCGCGATCGCCGCCGGTGCCGGTGCCCCCGTCCCCACGGCGCCAGCGGACACGCCCCCGCCCGCGCCGTCACCTGCCGCCCCACCCGCCGCGCCCGCCGCGCCCGCCCCACCCGCCCCGGTCCGCTCCGGCGAGCGCGAGACCCGCGAGAAGATGACGACGCGCCGCAAGCGCATCGCCGAAAACCTGCTTCAGGCGCAGCACAACACCGCGCACCTGACGACGTTCAACGAGATCGACATGAGCGCGGTCTCCGCGCTCCGCGCCCGCCTGAAGGAGCGCGTCGAGAAGGACCACGGCGTCAGGCTCAGCTTCATGCCGTTCTTCGTGAAGGCCGCCACGCACGCGCTCAAGGCGTACCCGATCGTCAACGCGCAGATCGACGGCGACAGCATCGTCTACAAGCACTACGTCAACATGGGCATCGCCGTCGCCAGCGAGGCGGGCCTCGTCGTGCCGAACGTCAAGGATGCCGACACGAAGGGCATGCTCGCCATCAGCCGCGACATCGCCGGCCTCGCCACCAGGGCGCGCACCAGCAAGCTGGCCATGGATGACCTCACCGGTGGCACCTTCACCATCACCAACGGCGGCGTCTTCGGATCGCTCATCTCGACGCCGATCATCAACTACCCGCAGGTCGCCATCCTCGGCCTGCACAAGACGCAGGACCGCCCCGTCGCCATCGACGGCAAGGTCGAGGTCCGGCCGATGATGTACGTGGCCTTGAGCTACGATCATCGCGTCATCGACGGCCAGCAGGCGGTGCTCTTTCTCGTCCGGATCAAGGAATTGATGGAAGATCCGGCCAGCATGCTGGTGGACTGACGCGTGGCGACCGACATGATCCCGGCCGACGTGGTCGTCATCGGCGGCGGACCGGGCGGCTACGTCGCCTCGATCCGCGCCGCACAGCTCGGCCTGCGCACCGTCTGCGTGGAAATGGACAAGACGCTCGGTGGCACCTGTGTCAACGTCGGCTGCATCCCGTCCAAGGCGCTGCTCACGAGCAGTGAGCACTACGACTTCGCGCGCCACTCCGCCGCCGAGCATGGCGTGGTCATCGACGGTGTGTCGGTGAACCTGGCACAGATGATGAAGCGGAAGAACGACGTCGTCGGCGCGAACACCAAGGGCGTCGAATTCCTCTTCAGGAAGAACAAGGTGACGTGGGCTCGCGGCGCGGGGACGCTCACGACGGGCAACGTGGTGGAGGTCGCGGCCGCCGACGGCGCCGTCACGCGCTACCAGGCGAAGCACGTCATCATCGCTACCGGCTCGGCCTCGATCGAGTTGCCGTTTCTCCGGTTCGACGAGACACGCGTCGTGTCGAACATCGGCGCCCTCACCCTGGCGGCGGTACCCAGGCGGATGATCGTGGTCGGCGGCGGCGTGATCGGGCTCGAGCTGGGGTCCGTCTGGCGCCGGCTCGGCGCCGAGGTGACGGTGGTCGAATTCATGCCGACGATCCTGCCCGGCAGCGACGACGACGTGATCAGCGACGCGACACGGATCTTCGGCAAGCAGGGACTCAGGATCCGCACTGGCAGCAAGGTCACGGCAGCAGACCTGTCCTCGCCCGACGTCATCCGGCTCACGGTGGAGAAGGATGGCGCGACGGAGATGCTCGAGGCCGAGGTGGTGCTGGTGAGCGTCGGGCGCCGGCCATTGCTGAAGGGCATCGACGCGGCCGCGCTCGGACTCGCGCTGCACAAGAACGGCGCCATCGCCGTGGACGATCAGCTCCGCACCAACCTGCCGGGTGTCTTTGCCATCGGCGATGTCGCGGGTGGCAAGTTGCTCGCGCACAAGGCGGAGGACGAAGGGGTGATTGCGGCCGAGGTGATTGCGGGCAAGCCGGTGCACATGCACTATGCCGCCATCCCGGGCGTGGTCTACACCTGGCCCGAGATCGCGTCGGTGGGCCTGACCGAAGGCGAGGTGAAAGCCTCCGGGCGCGCCTACAAGACGGGGAAATTCCCCTTTTCCGCCAATGGTCGCGCGCGCTGTCTCGGCGAGACGAACGGCTTCGTCAAGATCATCGCCGACGCCGTCACCGACGAACTCCTCGGCTGTCACATCATCGGCGCCAACGCCGGTGACCTGATTCAGGAGATCGTGCTGGCGGTGGAGTACAAGGGCTCGAGCGAGGACATCGCGATCACCACGCACGCGCACCCGACGCTCGGTGAGACGGTGAAGGAAGCGGCGCTGGCCGTGCTGGGGCGCGCGATCCACATCTGAGCGCAGCGGCTGTGCATGCGCGCGCGGGGCAGAGATCCGATGGATCGCCGCCCCGCTGCCGTTCCCGCCACGTCGCGTCGTCGACTCAGTCGATCAGATCATCCGCGCCAGCACGGCGCCGAGTGCCATGCAGGCAACCGCCAGGATCGCGATCGCTGCGGGGGGCATCTCGATCCCCCGCTTCGGCGGTTCGGTGGTCACGGCCCGGGCCACCAGCGTGAGCGGCTCGTGCACGGCTGGCGCCGCGACGAGCCGCTGCGCACCGGCTGTCGGCAGGGCGTTCATGATCTGCACCGCCACGTGCGACGGCGTCCGCACCTCGCGACGCGCCGACGCCTCCCGGCTGATCCGCGACCAGAGCTCGGCCTCGGGCGTGAGCTGGTTGTCGAGCGTGCGCGGAGCCGGCGCTTCGCCGTCCAGCCAGGCGTTGAGCGCCGCCATGCCCCCGTCCGCGCGCAAGGGCACTTCGCGATCGGCCAGCGGCCGGTCGTTCGCGCTGCGTGCACTCGACAGACGTCCGGCCGGGCGGTCCCGGCCGATGTCGTGATGATCAGGGGTGTCGTTCATTCTCATGCGTACTTCTCCTCCAGAAGAGCCTGCAGCGCCTCGCGTGCACGATGCACACGCATCTTCAGCGCGCCGACGGTAGAGTCGAGCATTTCCGCCATCTCCTCGTACGAGCGGCCTTCCACATGCTTCATGGCGAAGGCTTCGCGCAACGAGGGTGACAGCTGTCCAAGGGCCCAGTCGAGGTCGACGCGAAGCTCGCTGCGATCGAGTTCCTCGTCAGGCGTCGTCAGGTGAGACGGCTGATCGTCCTCTTCGTAACTGACGTGCGTGCGGCGGATGTTCTTCAGCCAGTCCTTGCAGCCGTTGGCGACGATCCGGAAGATCCAGGCGTCGAAGCGGCCGCGGACCTCGCCGAGGTGCGAGAACGCCTTGATGAACGAGGCCTGCGTGATGTCCTCGGCGACATCGGGACTGCCGGTCATGTTGAGTGCGTGACGGTACAGCGGATCGCTGTAGCGCGTCACCAGGACCGCAAAGGCCTCGCGATCTCCCGCGAGCACACGCGCAATGCACCGCGCATCGATGTCGGCCTGCTCCGAGACATCGGCCGGAAGGGGTTGAGGCAGGGGTTGCACATCGACGTTCGATGCGGTGGAAGACGCAACCCAGGACGTTCGACTTGGCATAACAAGGATTCCCATGTCAGGGGGGAGACGACAGTCACATCGTGTCGTCACGCCGCCCCGAAACGTTTAGCCTTTGCAATGCCTCACTGCGGTCGCGGGCCCCAGCCGTCGGCCCTGATCGCCGTCGTATGCTCGCCGCGCCGCGGCGGCGGCCGCCGGATCATCCCCCCGACGCTCGATGGCACCCCGGTCAGCGGGGACGCGCCCACATCGCGCAACGCGTCGGGCACCGTGCGGATTTCGCCCGCCGGTACACCCGCCTCTTTCAGCGCACTCATCCAATCAGTGGCGGACCGGCGCCGCACCTGGATCGCGATGGCCGACACACACGCCTCGCGATCCGACACCCGGCCGGCGTTGGTCGCCCATGGCGCATGGAGCAAGGCGCCCTCGGCGAGCACGTCGCAGAGGGCGCGCCACTGCCCGTCATTCCCCACGGCGATGACGATGGGTCGATCCGACGCCTCGAAGACCTGATACGGGACGAGGTTGGCGTGCGCATTGCCCCACCGCCGTGGCTCGGCCCCGCTGACGAGAGCGTTCTGCGCCACGTTGACCAGGCCCGCCACGGCGCTGCCGAACAGGGTCACGACGAGGTGGCGCGCCGCCGGCGGCAGTGCGCGGCCACCGGCGAGGGCCGCCAGGATCGTGATCGCCGCATCCTTACCCGTCAGGACATCGACCAGGGCCACCGCCGTCTTCATCGGCGCCCCACCCGGCTCACCGGTCACGCTCATCCACCCCGACTCGGCCTGCACGGCAAAGTCGTAACCCGGACGACGGGAGTCATCCGCGTAGCCCTGGATGGTGCACCAGATGAGCCGGTCGTGCCGCGGCAGCAGCAGCGCTGGTGCCATGCCACGGCGGTCCAGTGTACCCGGCAGGAAGTTGTCCACCACGACATCGGCCGCTCCGATGAGCTCATGGATGAGTCGCCTGTCGGAGGGGTCGTCGATGTCGGCCTCGAGGGACCGCTTGTTGCGGTTGACGCTGAGAAAATAGGCGGACTCACCTCGGCGATCGAACGGCGGCCCCCAGCCGCGGGTGTCGTCGCCCATGCCGCGACGCTCCACTTTGATGACGTCTGCGCCAAGGTCGGCGAGCATCATGGTACAGAGCGGTCCAGCGAGAACCCGGGTGAGATCGAGCACCCTGATGCCCGAAAGTGGCTGTGATGTCTCGACGATGTCCATGTGATGCGCTGATGAAATGTGTTTGGCTGAAGTCAGCGTGCGTATGGGCTTCGGCAGAGTCGAGGACTTGCGCGCTGGGGGTTCTGAACTATTTTCTTCAAGTTGTTACGCAGCCGCGTCGCGCTGAGAAGGCGTTTGACGTGGCGCTTCGTTTTATCTGACGCGCCGATCCGGGCACACCGCCCGATGCGATGGCGCCACATGAATCTGTATGGATCCCATGACTCCCGACGTGCCCGTTGCTCCTGCGGAGGTCGCTCCGCCGACACCGGTGGCGCCTGTCAAGCGCAGCCCCGGTCATCGTGGCACGGACATCCGTGATACGGTGGCCGAGATGACGGCTCGCGCCAACGAAATCCAGTTCGAGGCGGGGAGCAAGATGGCCAATGCGCTTCGCAACATCGTCCGAGCGGCGATCGCGGACACCGAGCTGAGCCTCGAGAGCACACGGGATGTGGTGGACTACTTCCGTCGTCGTGCCCTCATGTCCACCGAGGACGCGCAGGGGTTGCTGGACGAGGTGGGCGAGTACGCGGCCAAACGGAGGCCTGCCGAGGTGCCGGTGGTGAAGGGTGCGGCTGGCAAGCCGACGGCGTCGAAGGTACAGCCGCTGGCGAGCCTTGCGGAGTCATTGTCGCTGCCGCCCGCGCCGTCGGCGGGTCGTCCGACGGCGGGTCCGCCTTCCATCTCGTCGCCCGCGCCCGCGCCGGTCAAGGTGGCGCCGCCGTCTCCGATTCCCGAGCCGACGGTGATCCCGCTCTCCGAGACGTCGATCGCCAGGGCGAAGGCCCCCGCCAAGGCGGTCGAGAACGAGGAGCCCAAGGCTGCGGCGAAGACCGCCGCCAAGGCGCCGGCGGCGAAGGTCGCGGCGAAGGCCGCGACGAAGACTGCCACCAAGGCGGCGTCGAAGGCCCCGGCGAAGTCGGCAGCGAAGAAGAAGTGAGACGTGCCGGCGGCCGATGCCGCCGGCGCTCTGATGCTGCGCCGCCTGCCGCACCGAATCCTGGTGCGGCAGGCGGTTTTGGCATGCCGGATCATCGACACGGGTGCGTGGTGCGCGGGAGGGTGGTAGCTTCGCCCGCCATGCCAGGATGCGAGGTTGAGTCGTGAGCGGACGGACGATCGTGGCGTCGGCGCCAGCCCGGGTGGACCTGGCCGGTGGGTGGACCGACGTGGCGCCATACACGACCGAGGTCGGCGGCGCCGTGTGCAACGTGGCGATCGAGCTCCGCGCCACGGCGGTCGTCTGCACGACCGTGGGCGTCGGGGAGACCGTGATGACGCCAATGGATCCGCCGCTCGAGCCGTTGGTGCGGGCTGCCTGGGAGCGGGCGGGTCGGCCCTCGGTCTCGCTCTCGCTGACATCCGGCATCCCCCTCGGGTCAGGGCTGGGTGGGTCGTCATCGGCGGGGGTGGCGCTGGCAGCGGCATTGGCCGCCTGCCGCGCAATTCGGCTGTCGCCGGCTGACCTGGCAGAGCTGAGCCGCAGTACCGAGACCGAGACGCTTGGGCTCGCGGGCGGCTGTCAGGATCATTATGCGGCGGCTTTCGGCGGAGCGCTCCTGCTGCGATGCGGCGTGGAGACCGTGGCGGAGCGCGTGCCGATGTCCGATGCGACAGTGGCCGCATTCGAGTCGCGAGTGCTGGTGGGCTATACCGGAACGTCGCGGATGTCTTCGCAGACCATCGTGGCAGTACTGGAGGCATGGCGCGCCGGAGATGAGGCGACCGGCGCTGCGCTGGCAGCAATGGCGGATTTGGCGCCCCGGATGGCCGCGGCACTCGGCGGTGGAGACATCGACCTGCTCGGCACACTCATCTCCGCTCAATGGGATGCGCAACGAGCGCTGCATTCCACCATCACAACGCCACTGATCGATCAGATTGTGTCGGAAGTGTCGAAAGCCGGTGCGCTTGGAACCAAGGCACTCGGCGCGTCGGCCGGGGGCTGCGTGCTGGTGGTGGCACGTGCCGACCGGGTCGAGGCGGTGCGAGCAACGCTGGCGCGGCGCACGCAGCTGATCCCGGTCCAGGTGGCGAGGACCGGGGTGCAGGTTCACGACAGCCAGGGCACCGCGTGATGCCGATCCGGCCGGGCGACGCCCGCGCGCTGACCGACACCCTCGTCCGGGTGGACTCGCGAAACCCCACGCTGGTGCCGGGCGCCCCAGGCGAGTCGGGGTGTGCTCACGTACTGGCTGAGGTGCTGGGAGGGTGGGGTTTCCGCCTGGAATGGCAGGATGTGCGGGACGGTCGCTCGAACCTGCTCGCGAGAATCGGGCGGCCGGAGCCCGGCGCGCCGGTGCTCATGTTCAACGGGCACCTCGACGTGGTCGGTGTCGACGGCATGCTCCATCCGCCGTTCTCCGCCGTCATCGACGGCGACCGGCTGTACGGCCGCGGCAGCTGCGACATGAAGGCGGGGATCGCCGCCATGTGCGTAGCGGCGTGGCAGGCGGCAGCGCAGGGAATTCGCGGGGAGATCATCGTCGCCGCCGTCATCGACGAAGAGTTCGAATCACTGGGCACTCGCGAGATGCTGGCGCGAGGAACCCGGGCTGATGTCGCGATAGTGACGGAACCCACTCGGCTCATGATCTGTCCGGCACACCGCGGATTCGTCTGGCTCGACTTCCGGTTCACCGGCCGCGCCGCCCACGGCAGCCGCTACGATCTGGGCATCGACGCCATCCAGCACGCCGCCCTGCTCCTCGCGGCCCTCGATCGCTTCCAGCGCGATATCCTTTCCGCCCGAACCCACCCGCTGCTGGGTCGCGCGTCGCTGCACGCCTCGACCATCGCCGGGGGGGTCGGCTGGAGCACCTATCCCGACGCCTGCCACCTGCGCGTCGAACGACGCACCGTTCCCGGCGAGACCACAGCCTCCGTGCTCGCCGAAGTCGAACGCATCCTGTCCGCGCTGCGCGCAAACGACTCGACGCTGCAGGTCTCGGTCAGTATCGATGCCGCACAAGGGCCGAGCGACGTGCCCGTCGATCACCCACTCGTCCAACGGCTCGGCTCGGCCGCCATGGCCGTGCGCGGAGTCGCGCCGGCGGTCGAGGGCCTCAGCGCCTGGACCGACGCCGCGCTGCTGAACGACGCCGGCATCCCCGCCGTCTGCTTCGGGCCGGGCGATATTGCGCTCGCGCACGCGGCTACGGAATTCGTGCCGCTGTCCGAGATCGATGCCGCGACGGCGGTGCTCACCGCGTTCGCCCTCGACTGGTGTTCCTGACCCTGATGCCCTGGATCTCCCGGTGACTGCAGCACAGTACGACGCATTGGAACGAGCGATCGTCGATCGCTCGCGGGTCGCTCTCCGCCTCAACGGAGCCGAGCTGGTGGTGATACCCGAGTCCATCCGACTGAAAGCGGGACGGGAGCTGCTGGTGACGCAAAACCCGTCCAGCGGCCTGCCCATGCTCATCAACATCGACGACATCGAACGGCTCGAGGTGGTGCGGTGAGTGCCCGCTACCCGCTGGTGGCGGTGTACGCCGACGAAAGCTGCCTCGGCAATGGCAAGCAGGGCGACACCCCCGGCGGCGCCGGGGGGCTGGTGGAGTTCCAGCTGCAAAGCGGCGCGCTGATCTGCCGAGACTTCTGGATCAGTGAACCCGACACCACCAACAATCGCATGGCCCTTCAGAGCGTCATTCAGGCATTCACCCATCTATCCGTCAACGGCGAACCGCTGAGCGTGGTGTTCACCACCGACTCGCGCTACCTCGTGGACGGGATGAACAGCTGGGTGCATGGCTGGGTGCGCAAGCAGTGGCGCAAGGCCGACGGCAAGCCTGTCGAGAACGTCGAACTCTGGCGCCGTGCGCTCTCGGCAGTGACCGCAGGGGGGCACGAGGTGGAATGGCGCTGGGTGAAGGGGCATGCCGGCCACCCCCAGAACGAATGGGCCAACCATCTCGCGACCAGCGCAGCCGCGAACCAGACCCAGTCGCCAGGTTTGGTGGAGTCCGGGTTCGCAGCCTGGATGGAATCTCGCCCGTTGGCCGTGCGACGCGGTGGCCCCCCCGCACACTTTCCCTCCGCACCGTCGTTCGCGGCGGCGCGCACGCTTCCCGCGTCCTGATGTCCTTCGCTCCCACCGTCATGCTGACCGATCCCTTCGTCCTCGATCGCATCTTCGATCGGCTTGGCCGCACCCTGTCCGCCGGCGGACCCGACCAGCTGCGCGCGCCGTTCACCGTCGGCGACATCATGCACTCGCTGGTGCCATATCGCACCTATCGGCACGAGCTCCAGGTGGACACCCTCCAGGACTACGAGCATGCATTGCTCGAGCTGCTGTCGGGTGAGCGCTCATTGCTCATCTGCGATCCCGACACCGTCGCACTGATCCGGAAAGAGCTGGCGTCGCCTGATCCGGACACCGGGATTCTCCGTCGGCTGCAGACGGCGCAGGTGCGGATGGGGGCCCTGCGCATGCCCGTGATGACCCTGATCCAGCCGGTCGCATGGCCGGAGGAAGACGCCGCCGACTCGGCACCGCTGCCGACGCCGACGCCGACACCGACGCATGCACCGACGATGCTGACGACGACCCTGGCAACACCCGCGGCAACCGCATTCTCCGCGCCTTTCTCTGCACCGGTCGTGACGCAGGACTCGGTCGACGGGCCGACGCCCCCCGACGACGACCTGGATGCGCCGGCCATGCCGGTGCTCGAAGCACGGTCCGTCGTTCCTGCTCCAGCCGTTGCGGTGGCGCCCGACTCCCCGTCATCCACCGAGCCGATCGCACCGACGCTGGTCTCGCCTGCGCCGGCCGCGACCGTCGTGATGCGACCGAGCGCCACCCCGATCGGTGTGACCTCGATCTATGGTGACCCGATCGGCTTCCGCGGCGTCCGGCATGCACCGGTCGATGTGGGTGGCGTGATTTTCCTCTTCGGGATGGTGGCGCGCGAGCTTGGCTTTCACGTCGAGGCGATGTCGAGCGGCTTTCCGCGCTGTGAGGCGAAACGGCAGCTGGCACCGGGAAAGTGGACCCGGGTGCGGATCGAGTTCGAGGTCGAGAGCCGACACTTCCACGATGCCGGCCGTGCCGCGTCCGCCTGCGACCTGCTGATCTGCTGGCGCGACACCTGGCCCGACCGGCCTTCGACCCTCGAGGTGCTGTCGCTGGAACTGGTCCTTCCGACCCTTGCGCCGCAGGAGTGACGCGATGCCTTCCCCTGCCTCGATCGACACCGGCGGCCCCTGCCCATACTGCACCCACGCACTGCCTCCCGGTCGCGCAGTGTCGTTCTGCCCACACTGCGGCATGAACGTGACGATGGCGCAGTGTCCGGCCTGCAGCAGCGAGGTCGAGCAGGCGTGGCAGTTCTGCGTCACCTGCGGCCGCGACGTTCGTTCACACAAGCCCGTCGTTTCAGAGCCGCTGCTCCGCTGACGCACTCCCCGCTGACGCACTCCCCGCGGCGACACCCCCCGCGGCGACACCCCCCGATGCGAGTGCCGCAGGCCGCGATCGCGCTCAGAACGTGAGCGTCATACCGCCGAGTGACAGTCCAGCGGCGAGGCCGAAGAGGAGAACGTGATCGCCGCGGTCGATGCGACCTGACTGGACGGCTTCCGCCAACGCGAGCGGGATCGAGGCTGCGATGCAGTTACCGCGACCGGCGAGGTTCGTGACCACCTGATCCTGACGAAAGCCAAGCATCGTCCATCCCAGCTCGATTCCGTGTCGGCTGGCCTGGTGCGGAACGACCGCGTCGACCGCCTCGCGCGACCATCCGGCGTCGGCGCAGAGCGCGTCCATGAAGGGAAGCAGCAGCGGTGCGGCCTTCCGGAACAGCTTCGGGCCGCGCATCGCGAACCGATTGTGTGCCGCCGTCGTGGCGGGATCGTTGGGGTGGTGCAGCGTGCCGCCTCCGGGCACCTGACTGAGTTCCGCGCCGCTGTGCCATGTCTGCAGGCGCATGCCGTGCATCGCGCTGCCCGTCGTCCCGGCGAGGGAGACGACGACCGCTGCCGCTGCATCGCCGAACAGTACCGCACTCTCTGGCTCCGCGGCGTTCAGACCGTGCGCCGTGCACTCGGCGCTGAACACGAGGATGTGCCGGTGCGCGCCTGCAGCAACGAGCCGCGCGGCGCAATCGAGGGCGACGAGAAACGAGAGGCAGGTGGCGTTCACGTCGAAGCAGGCGGCAGTGCCCTCGGGCGCACCGAGTTCGCGTTGCACGA
>Ga0105048_10008652_pt1 | contig 16271 bp, 14 predicted proteins | sample MAT05_FD_78382 | JGI IMG/M metagenome (GOLD analysis project Ga0105048, IMG submission 78382) | Freshwater microbial communities from Lake Fryxell liftoff mats and glacier meltwater in Antarctica - MAT-05 | ecosystem: Environmental > Aquatic > Freshwater > Ice > Liftoff microbial mat | place...
CCCCCTCGATAGATTGCTACCCGCTACTGGCGTAGACGAGGGTTAGTCACCCGAAACATAGGCGCTGGTGCCATGTTCGGAGAGATCCATCCCTTCGGTTTCTTCTTCTGGCGCGACACGCAAGCCATTCGCCTGCTTGAGGATAAAGAAGAGCGCAAAACAGAGGACAAAGGCCCAAACCGGAATTGCAATAGAACCGACGATCTGTGCAACAAAGGGTTGGCCGCCGAAGATTGCAGCCGCAATCCCTGCCCAGACACCACAGACGCCATGGACCGGGAAGGCACCCACCGGATCATCGATCTTCAGACGCTCGAGCAGCAGTGTGGCCAAAATCATCAAGATGGCAGCAATACCACCGATAATGAGCGATTCGCTATTGGTAACAACGTCACAGTTGGCTGTAATACCAACCAAACCAGCCAGCATACCATTGAGCGCCATGCCTAGATCGAACTTCTTGCCTGCCAAGAAAAAGCGCGAGACAAGTAGGGCTACGACTGCACCAGCCGCCGCCGCTAGCGTGGTATTGACGGCAATTAGCATGGTTGCATCCGTATTGGCTGCACCTGTAATGGCCAATTGGCTGCCGGGGTTAAAGCCATACCAGCCTACCCATAGGATAAAGACACCCAAGGTAGCAAAGATGTAGTTGTGGGCAGGCAAGCCATTGCTGCCATCCTTATTGAAGCGACCAATGCGGGGTCCTAATAGAATTGCGCCTGCCAAACCGGCAAAGCCACCTACGGCATGCACGACCAATGAACCGGCAAAGTCATGGAAGCCTAATTGGTTCAACCAACCACCACCCCACTGCCAGTACCCGCTGATCGGGTAGACAATGGCTGAGATAAAGACCGTATAAATTAGATAGGCCGAGAATTTGATACGACCAGCCACGGCACCCGAAACAATGGTTGCCGCTGTCGCCGCGAATGCGACTTGGAAGAGCCAATCGACCTGGCCATTTAGTACACCTGCGCCTGCTTCGGGTGGGGTCGGATCTAGTCCAAAGCCGCCCCAAGCCAGCCAGCCAGGAATCACTGCCGAACCATACATCAAGCCATAACCAAAGAGCCAGTAGACCAAAATACCAACATTTACGTCAATAAAGTTTTTGAACATAACGTTCAAGGCATTTTTGGCCGAGTTAAAGCCCACTTCGACCAGGGCAAAGCCAGCCTGCATAAAAAAGACCAGCACAGCGCAGACAAATAACATCATGTTATCGACGGCATACGATATTTCTGCCGTGCTAGGGCCTGCATCCTGGGCAAAGACCTTCGGTGCTAATAAGCACATGGCCAGCGCCAAAGGAAGTGCACGAACGAACCTTCGAGTCATTAGGTTTCTCCTCTACAAAGGGTAAAAAATTGTGGATATGGATCACTGTGAATTGTAGAATTTTAGATACATTGAGATAAGAAATTGCTTGAGAATTTCTTGCAGAAAATTCAATGAAATTGGATAGTCAATCCATAATTTGAACCTTGCCTGCTCAATCTATAGCTAAAGGCACAACTTGTAGCTTAATTCACAATGGTAGGGTAAGTGTATAAAAGGTGGCGCATAAATTCCATGTACAATTTGCACAAAATGCATGGGGTTTCGCTGCCTAAATTGCTAATTTATGAGTTTATGCTGAATTTTACCCGCTTCTCGGGAGATGAAGCCGCGCATTCCTTCTCTACTGTTGTGCTGGGAACCAATGAAGTAGATTTACAAATGCAGGGTTCTTGTCTATAATAGCAACCAGTGCTTCCCAATCCTGGGGTTAAAAACCTGGTTGTACATGTATTCCTCTTATGGTGGTCCTAATCCAATGCAGCCGCCGCAGCGCCTATTGCAGCGGCTGGGTGGTTATGTCATCGACACTGTCTTGGGCCAGGGCGCAGTGGCGATTGTTTATCGCGCCCGCTCGCCACAAGGCAAAGTAGTCGCCCTCAAGGTGCTGACCGATGTGGCCGCCGCGCAACCCAAGATCCGCCTCATGTTTCAAAATGAATATCGCATTACCTCGCGCTTGAAATACCCTGGCGTGGTACAGGTATCGGACTCCGGTATGATCGATGGTCATCCTTACATTGCCATGGATGTGGTCGAAGGCAAGACCTTGCAAGATTTTATGGGCAAGGATAAAGGGTTGGGCGAAGCGCCATCGGTCAATTTGGTGCGCCAATTGGCCAATACGTTGAACTATGTCCATCAACAGCAGATCGTCCACCGCGACCTGAAGCCTGCCAATATTTTTGTCACCCAAGATGGGCGCGCTTTGCTGATTGACTTTGGCGCGGCGCTGGATCTGCGCAATCCGCCCACCGAGCCGGCCAGCGGCATTTATGGCACCCCTGGCTTTCTGGCCCCCGAACAGATCCGCAATGGTAATGCGGTAGACGGACGTGCCGATCTCTACTCGTTGGGGGTGATCTTCTATCGTATGGTGGTGGGGCGCCGGCCCTTTTATGGCACGCGCGAAGATGTATTGGAAGCCCATCTTTCTACGCCGCCCCCCCCGCCCAGTGATGTAGGCTATGTGTCACCCCAACTTGAAGTGGTCTTGCTAAAATTGCTGGCCAAAGATCCCGCGGCGCGTTATCAAACCGGCGCGGAGCTGGTCACCGCGCTCGATCAAGTTCACCTCGAAGCTCCACCCGCGGGCGCGCCCCAACGCCTGCTGCGCTGGCTGCTGGGTAATTGAAGCTTACTGGCGCTACCAATCCGCAATCATTCTGCCCCCTGTTTCCCCATTTCCTTGTGCTGCGGGTATAATTACCCCTTATGAGTAACGATTTACGAAGAAAAATTTTATTGTCTTTTGTGTTTGCACTGCTGCTTTATATCGCTTTGGCGTTGTGGAGCGACTGGCAAGCGCTTGCTCAAGCCTTGACTGATTTCCCCTGGCATTGGCTACCGTTGGTGATTGGCCTAACCCTGGTTAACTATGTTGGGCGCTTGCTCAAGTGGCAGTGGTATCTGAACTTATTGGGTGTAAAAATTACACGGCATGATAGTGCCCGCATCTTCGGGATTGGGATGCTGATGGTGATGACGCCTGGCAAAGCCGGCGAGTTTCTCAAAAGCTACATGGTACGCAACGTGACCGGCACCCCCATGAGTGTTACCGCGCCGGCGGTGTTGGCCGAGCGGATGACAGATGGCATGGCGATGTTGTTGTTGGCCAGTGCGGGGCTCTTTGCGTTTCCCGACCCGACGGCGCGCTGGGTGGCGCTGTTGGTGCTGCTGACATCCGTCGTCACGATTGTGGTTATTCAAATCCGCCCATTGGCTATGCGCGTGCTGGGGATTGGCAAACGTTTACCCGTAATCAACCGCTTTGCCGATCATCTGTACAGCTTTTACGAAAGCAGCTATCTGATCTTCCGTCCGCGCAATCTGTTGATTTCGCTGGGCATTGGCGTGGTGAGTTGGGTCGCCGAAGGCTTTGCCTTCTATCTGGTGCTGGTCGGTTTTGGGGCAACGCCGGGCAGCCAATCTGTGTTAATTGCCGTCTTTATCTTCTGCATCAGCACCGTGATCGGCGCGCTCTTTGCCACACCGGGTGGTTTGGGTGGTGTGGAAGGTAGTTTGGTGGCATTGACCGTGCGTCTGCTCAGCCTGCCCACGGTCATGGCGACTGGGGCGGCGCTCTTGGTGCGTTTCTGTACCCTCTGGCTTGGCGTTACGATTGGTGTTGTCAGTTTTGCGCGCTGGCCTGATCTGCTTGCCGGTTCCGAGACGGCGCGGCGCGAAGAGGGATTGGCCGCCGAGTCGGCTGACTAAGTTGCGCGCCCGAGAAGGCTAGGAAGGTGGGGAGTTACGGATGATGTGGAAAGTTGATCTACACTCGCATACAATTTATAGCAAAGATTGCTTGACTCGAACGGCGCACTTGATCGAACAGGCGCGCCGTTTGGGGTTGAACAAAGTTGCCGTAACCGAACATAATCGGCTGGATGGCGCGCTGGTTGCCAAAGCCATGGCCCCGGATCTGGTGATCGTGGGTGAAGAGATTATGACGACCCACGGTGAGCTGATTGCGTACTTTGTCAAAGAAGAAGTGCCGCGCGGTCTGTCCCCTGCCGAAACAATTGCCCGCCTGCGCGATCAGGGTGCAGTTATCAGTATCCCGCATCCACTGGATTCGTTGCGGCATGCGGCCATGGGGTTGGCCAATGTCCTGACTGTGATCGATCAGGTCGATGCGTTGGAGACGCTCAACGCGCGCTGTGTGCGCGGGCGCGACAATTTGGCGGCGGCGGCGCTGGCCAAAGCCCACGGCAAATTGGTGACTGCTGGCAGCGATGCCCATATTCCGGCAGAGTTGGGCCATTGTTATCTGGAACTGCCGCCTTTTGACGATAACGCCGAGAGTTTTCTGGCCGCGTTGGCGCAGGCCAAGGTTGGCGGTCAGATCAGCGCATTCTGGCCGCATTTTGCCAGTACCTACGCCAAATGGCGAAAACGTATTGCCCCGGTGGTCTTGCCACCCGTTCCTGTCTAGGATGATCGTTACCCATGACCCTTCCCCTACTTTTGAGTCTGGCCGCGGCGATTATCCCGACGATTCTCTACGTGCTGATCTTCTATTGGGCCGATCGCTACGAACGCGAACCCGTCTGGCTCGTCGTTGTAGCATTTGTTTGGGGGGCGCTGCCTGCGATCATTGTCAGCCTGATAGGTGAGCAGGTCTTGGGTATGCCGTTTGTCGATTCCCCTGAGAGCATTACCAGCTCGATCATCCAAGGGGCCGTGATTGCACCAATTGTGGAGGAACTGGCCAAGGGATTGGCCTTGTTGTTAATCTTTCTCTTTATGCGCAGCGAGTTTGATGGTGTCTTGGATGGGATTGTCTATGGCGCATTGATTGGGTTTGGCTTTGCCATGACCGAAAACTTTTTTTATTTTGTCGGTGCCTATGATAACGGTGGCTTTGCCCAATTGACTGTTGTGATCTTTTTGCGTGCGCTGTTGTTTGGCTTAAATCATGCGTTTTATACTGGGCTGGCAGGAATTGGCTTTGGCCTGGCGCGCACCTTTCGTTCGCGGATTGCCCAGGTGTTTTGGATCGTTCTGGGGCTGGCTGTTGCGATCGCAACCCATAGTCTGCATAACTTGGGGGCAGCCCTGGCCGCCGTTGATGTTTCTGGCTTGGGGCTGAGTCTGTTGGTCGCGCTGGCCGGCATTGGCTTGGTGGTGACTGCGGTTGTCCTGGCCTGGCAATATGAACGAACTTGTATCCGCAGTGAATTGGCCGAAGAAGTGGGCAGCATTCTCTCCAATGACGAGTATGCACAGTTGACTGAGCGCTGGCATAATCCACTGCGCAAACGCGGACCACATGCCCGTACGCAAGCCTATCGCATGCATCTGTATGTGGAATTGGCGCTACGCAAATACCGCCTGCGCCATGCTGATCCGGGCGAAGCCATGACCATTTTGCAAGAACTAGCCCAGATTCGCACACAATTGGCAACGCCGAGCGAGGTGGCTTTTCGGTAGCCCAATCGGCGCAATGGGCAAAGAAAAACCCAGTGTGATGGGGCGCATCACACTGGGTTAAGCGGATGGCAGTCAATAAGCAAGTAAAGCAGCATCTATCGAGCGACGATTACCACTGTTGCCTGTTGGCCTAGACCCCCGCAGTTGTGAATACGAATTGAGGAGGGTCAATCGCATTCACACAACAGCGCACCCTCAGTATAGGGCGCAAAAATTAATCGTGGATTAAGTGGACCTAAACTACTCATGATAAAAAGGATCTCTTCATTGTTCCAAGTTTCTGCCCAATGTACACAACGATGTACGCAACGACCACCCCGCCTCTTTCACCTGGGGGGAACTGTTCTGTTGCTGGGCATTCTGTTGAGCCTGTCGCAATCTCCGGTGTTTGCCTCTGATCCGTGTAACCCACCCAACCAGATTCCCCAGCCAGTGTGCGACATGGACTCGTTCCATGGCGACCCACCGCGCCAAGTGCCGGACGGCTGGAGTGAATTTGTATTATATGGCGATCCTTCGTTTATGAATGATCCTCACTCATTTTTTGGCAGTGGTACGCTGCGTATTTGGAGCAGTGGTGGCACCTTCAAAGCGGGCATCTTTACCCAAGTGAATGTAACACCAGGCGCTGGTTATCGCGCCAGTATTGGGTGGGGCGCGCCCAATGCACCCGATACCTTTGGGCGGCAGTTGGGCATTGATCCAACTGGCGGTACCGATCCCAATAGCCCGAATATTATTTGGGGACCCATGCACTGGGGCGAAGGGCGGATGTTGAACTATCCTGTAGGCCAAGGACCCAATGTCGATGTGACGGCGCGGGCGGTTAATGGTACTGTAACCGTCTTTTTCGTTACCGATCATCCTGTGAGCACCGGCGATAACTTGATCTATGTAGATGCCATTGCGCTTTACCCAGACGAGAGCGCACCGGCTGTTGCCGCGCCCGTGGTCGAAGTGCCTACGGAAACACCCGTGCCCCCGCCCCCACAACAGGTGGCGGAACAGGTTGCAGAACAAGGGGTAGAACAATCTGTAGCCGAACAAGAAATGGCGAAAGCTGCGGCTGTGTCTGCACCGCCATTGCCACCACCTGCTACCGACACACCCATACCACCCACACCGTCACCGACAGAAACTCCTCTGCCGACCGTGACACCTACCGCTACGGAAACCCCCACGCCCACTGCGACGCCTTCGCCAACCTTGACCGCGACTTGGACGCCTTGGCCGACGGCTACCTCTGATGGTTCTGCCAGTGTAGCCAATGGACTACCCTTGGATCCGGCCATGGTCGAAACACAGGTTTTGGATGTCGCCCAGCGTTTACAGCCCACCGGCTTATTGTTTCTCGGTGTATTGAGCTTTAGTGGCGCGGGGCTTTGTGCTGGTTCGCTGTGGCGGCTACGGCGTCGCTATCGGTAACGGGTTGGCTGTGCGCGTGCCAGCCGATATAGCAAACAAATTACTAAATCTCCTAGCACTACCGACTGGACAAACTATGAGAAAGTCGCGCATAGTGTCGAGGAATTTACTGGTGGGGATTTCGGTGATCGTCTTTGCCACCTCTACCAAGCCGCCTACTCGCAACACGCAAAAATGAAAGAGTTTCCCGATGTCGATTCATGCAAGTAGTTTAGCTTCGACGGTCGTCAACATGCCTATCATGCGGCGGCGTGTTTTTACGTTGGCCTGGCCCGTGATTGGCGAAAATTTTCTGCAAACCATGTTAGGAATTGTGGATACGGTCATGGTTGCGCGGCTAGGCGCTGAAGCATTGGCCGGGGTTGGCGCGGCCTTACAAGTTATGTTCTTTGTGATCGCTGTGCTCAGTGCCGTCTCGGTGGGTACAGCCGTTTTGGTTGCGCAAGCTGTGGGTGGCCGGAACTATGCACGGGCGGGCTCGTTGGCGCGTCAATCCTTGGTATGGAGTGTGGCGATCTCGATTCCGCTTGCGCTGGTTGGGCTTTTCGCTGCCGAACCATTAATGCGCGTCTTTGGCATGGAGCCAGCGGTCAACCAGATTGGTGCTGACTACTTACGCGTCGTCATGGGCACCGTAGTTGTCCTGACGTTGATGTTGTTGAGCAGTAGCGTATTGCGCGGGGCTGGCGATTCGCGCACGCCAATGTTGGTGACTTTGTTAGCCAATGTGGTCAATGTCGTGCTCACCTACGGCCTAGTTTTTGGCGAATTAGGCATGCCCGAGCTGGGAGCGGTTGGCAGTGCCTGGGGTACCTTTTATTCACGCGTGGTGGGTTTTCTATTGCTCTTTCTTGTGATGTGGCGCGGGCGCAATGGTGTAACAATTCGGGGTCGCCTGGGCTGGTGGCCAGATTTCAGCGCCGCGCGCCAGATGTTGCGCATTGGCGTTCCGGCTGCGTTGGAGCAGTTGTTGGGTTCGCTAAGTTTTTTGGGCTTGACGATCATTGTGGGCGTTTTAGGTACGGAAGCGCTAGCTGCCCACCGCATTGCCATTAATGCCATGTCCCTTTCCTTTTTGCCGGGGATTGGTTTTGCGCTGGCCGCTACCACGCTTGTGGGCCAAAGTATTGGTGCTCATGCACCCCACGAGGGGGCCGTGGCCGGCAATATTGCAACGCGCTGGGGGTTGGTTTGGATGAGCGTATTGGGGGTGCTCTTTTTCCTGCAAGCCGAAGCGCTGATTCGTTTCTTTACGCCAGAAGAAGATGTGATTCGGATTGGGGCGATTGCGCTGCGCACCGTGGCGATTGCACAACCGTTTTGGGCCATTTCTTTTATTCAGGCAGGCGCACTACGCGGCACTGGTGATACGCGGTACCCGCTCTATGTTAACACCATTGGCAGTTGGACGGCTGTGCTCCTGGCTTGGCTCTTTTCCCGCCTCTTTCCGGGTGACCTGGGCATCATCTGGATCGCGTTTTTGCTGACTGCCCCGGTTACGGCTTTCCTCCACTGGCGACGTTTCCGTGGGGTTGTTGCGCGTTTATCGGCCAAGCAAGCTTGATCCTGGCTGGTGGGCAACGTAAACCAATCGACAAGTATATGGAACTTCCTCTATAGCTTCTCCCTGGCATAACAAATGATTCGTGCCTGCTGCGAATAATTTGTTATCAAACCGTTAATTAGCTCTATTGACGTAGAAAAAACAAATGCTACAATGTCAATTAGGCACGATACGAGTGTGACAAAAGACAGATAAGCAACCGTTAGCAGGCTTTCTTGCCAACCAATATTTCTATCTGTTCTGTCGGGATACCATAGATAACTAGACAATTTATAGCATTTTATATCGTTTTATATCATCTGGTTATCTCACCGGGGGTCCGATACAGCTTGATCTGCCAACTTCTAGCTTTAAATTACTAAACAGTTCACTGTACTATTTGGGGTGTACGCTGTGACCTATCCAACCGTCATGGCTTGTTGTATACCACATCGATAAAACCCGTAAGCGTTGCACGAGTTGCTTGGCTGCTTCATTGATCCATTGTGCGACGCTTCCATCGTTTGTCCATCAGTACAGCCGGTTGGGCATGGAAGGTAATAATTCATGACGTTGCGCGATCGAATTTATATTGGCAGCCTTGCCATATTGGCCGTAGTGGTTGCAATTGTGATTCGTTTTCCGGCGTTGTCCCCAGGCGATAAGCTTGCGAGTTTATTGGTTTTGGGGGCAATGGCCACTGTTTCCCAATTTTTTGAAGTTCGCCTTAGCGATGGGCGCTCTTACTATCCGCACAGCGTTTTCTTTTTTGCGGGCGTTCTTCTCTTAGAACCTATTCTATTACTGCCCCTCTTTGCGATTCCACTGATCTTGGCCGCAATCCGTACCAGAAAGGCCGAAGGCACCTATGTTGGTTGGTGGTGCGATCTCACAATCAATGTGGCTGTCCAAGCATTGGTGGGCACTTGCGCCCACTGGCTGTATATTACGCTCAATAGCCACCTGAATGAGATTGTGGTAGTTGGTCAAGTTTTTGCGGTGTTTGTCGCGGCAACCGTCTATGTTATGGGCAATCATGTCATCTTGCGGGTGGCCGATGTCTTGATCAATAAAAGCACCTGGCGTGAAGCCGGGTTGTGGATCGCCGATAATTTGTGGGCCGAATTTGTGATGGCCTATCTTGGTTATATCGTTGCCCTGCTCTGGTTTATCAATCCAGCGATGATCGTGCCCATGCTAGGCGTGTTGGTGCTGATCCAAAAAGCTCTGATGTTGCCCAAATTGCGCCACGAAGCCCAAACGGATAGCAAGACCGGCCTCCTCAATATTCGCTATTTTAACCAACTGATGTCAGAAGCAATGGTGCGCGCCAAGCAGACTGGACGTCCCTTCTCGGTCATTATGGCAGATTTGGACTTTTTGCGGCGTATCAATAATACCTATGGCCATTTGGCTGGCGATATGGTATTGATTGGGGTCAGTAAAATTATTCAGTACACGGTGCGCCACGAAGATGCTGTCGGGCGTTTTGGTGGCGAAGAGTTTGCGGTTTTGCTACCCGGCGTCGAGCAAGAAGAAGCTTATATTATCGCCGAAAGAATTCGTGTTGCTATCGAGGCTGGGTGTTTTGAGGTGCCAACGAGCCAGACTCCACTCAAAACTACCATGTCATTAGGCATCGCTTCGTATCCACAAGATGGGGAAACGATAACCGAGCTGGTGCATCAAGCGGATGTTGCCGTCTATCAGGCCAAGATGGACGGGCGTAATCGCATTGTCTCTGCCAATGATCTCTACTATCGCATTAAAGACGAAGCGCTCCAATTGGCCGCTGAGCCAGAAGACGGCTCTGCTGTTGCCTCTGCCGAATTGCTCCAGAAGCATGCTCGTCCCCTACCACCAAGCGCGCGCGAACTTACCATGCAATTTCCGGTGCAAAGTTTGCCAGTGTCGCCCTTGGCTCAGTGGTTATCACCATTTATTGTCAAAACAGGTGCAGTCTTATTGGCGGCTTTGTTGGTTGTCTTTGGGGCTGTTTGGCAGCAACCGGTTGATTGGACCGCCGTGATCTGCTTAATGACCTTGGCCGGCATTACCCAATATTTGTGTGTACACTTCTTCGCCGTGGTCCACATTCCCGTTGTCGCTGCTTTTCTCTTTACGGCGAGCTTATTAACTGGATTGCCTGGAGTCGCGTTGGTGAGTGCTACCAGTGTCCTGGCCGGGGTTTTTGCCCAGACAGAGTTAGCGTTGCCCAAACGATTCAATGGCGCGGTGCTCTACCAGTGGGCGACTGACGTTATCGCTTGTTGTGCTCCGGCGCTGCTCACCACGATCTTGACCTTTTCGCTGCATATCAACCATGTGTTGCTTTTTGTCATTCCGTTTCTCATTGTCGCCTTGGCCTACAGCTATACAACCATCGGGTTAACCGCTTTTGCACACACCATCGTCACCGGCAAAGGATTGACAGAAGTGTGGCAGGAAGAGTATCAACAACTCCCCCTATATTATCTGTTACTCTCGCTGATTGGGCTATGTTTTGCGATTGTCTACACCATGTTTGGCTGGAAAGGGATGTTGCTCTCGGCGTTTCCCATCTATGTGATGTACTTTTCTCAAGAGCAATTGGCCGGCCAGACAAGGCAGTGGTGGGGGAACTTTGCCCTGACAAAAAAACAATGGTCGTAATGGAAAGGCATGCCGACCATTCTCTGGGTCAACCCATGTCTATCGTGTAATGGCCATGCTGTAGAACTGGCGGCTAAACATGCTCAGCCTATCCACAGCCAATCTATTCGTCGCCATCACCGGCGATCAAGCGGTGGATCGCACCGACCAAAACTTGATGTTCGCTCTGATGAACGCGTTTCTCTAGCATCTCTAGGGTATCGCTTGGATAGATGAGCACCTCCTGGGTTGCCAGGATGGGACCACTATCCACCTGTTCATCGGGCACCAAGTGTACCATGATGCCGGTTTTCTTGATCTTCCCCGCTTGATACGCTTCAAAGGCGCGCTGAATGGCATTGATCCCCGGAAACTGACCAGGCAACGCTGGATGTAGATTGATAACACGATAGGGAAAGCGTTGTAGAAACACATCGCTCAGAATGTGCATCCAGCCGGCCAACACAATCCAATCTGGCTTGTAGGCGGCCACAATTTCGGCCAAGGCCGCGTCATACTCGCTTCGTTCCTGGCCTGCCGCGCGATAGGGCTGGAGGGGATGATAGCGCGTCGCAATGCCCGCCTTGGTGGCTCTTTCCAACCCATAGGCATCCTTGCGGTTTGACACAACGATCACAATTTCTGCGTCAAGCATCCGCATGCGGATGGCGTCGATGAGGGCTTGTAAATTCGAACCATTGCCGGAAATTAGTACTGCAAGTCGTGTAGGCATATTGTTACTCAAAAGATATAGGCGTTGTGTATCTGATAGAAGATTGCTGCCCAGCGAGCGAATGCCCAGCGAGCGGAGCAGCGCAATAGGTTTGTGGTTACCCAGCATCCACCAAGCGTACCATGGGTTGCGGCTCGGCTGCCTCGTCTAGCTGCCCCAGGAAGATCGCTTCGGGCAAGAGTGCGTGGATGGCTGCCGCTGCGGTTGCGGGCACAATCAAGATCATGCCGACGCCCATATTAAAGACCCGAAACATTTCCTCAACCGGCAAATCGCCCCAGCTTCCCAACTGTTGAAAGAGCGGTGGCACCGTCCAGCGTTGCCGGTAGATTGTCGCGTCTAGATGAGGCGGCAACACACGCGGCAAATTATCAATAAAGCCGCCACCCGTAATGTGCGCCATGCCCAGCAGCGCTACGCCTGCGACTTGCAAGCGATCGATCTCGCCCACATAGCAACGGTGGGGGGCTAATAATGCATCGGCGAGCGTTTGCCCGTCGGCTAAAACCTGGTTGAGATCACGATCTGCGATCAACTTGCGAATCAAAGAATAGCCATTGGTGTGTGGGCCACTGCTCGGCAACCCAATCAACAAGTCTCCGGCCTGCATCTCGGTCGGCTGGGGCAATAGCTGCTCGCGCGCGACCAACCCCACAACAGTACCCGCTAGATCAAAGGCTCCTTCGACATAGACCCCCGGCATCTCGGCTGTTTCGCCACCCAATAAAGCACAACCCACGGCGCGGCAGGCATGGGCTACACCGGTAACCACTGATGCCACTACTTCGGGCACAAGTTTGCTGGTTGCCACATAGTCTAGGAAGAAGAGCGGCCGTGCATTTTGTACCAGAATGTCGTTGACGCAATGGTTGACAATATCGTGCCCAATACCCTCCCAGCGGCCCAACTGTGCGGCCAGCTTGACTTTGGTGCCCACACCGTCGGTCGATGCGACAAGCACCGGTTGGTTGGGCAGGTTTTGTAGGGCAAAGAGACCGCCAAAGGCCCCCACGTCCGCTAGGACATTCGCCGTAAAGGTGCTGCGCACTGCTTGTTTCATCAAGTCTACTGTGCGTTGACCTGCATCAATATCAACACCGGCCAGTTTATAGGGTGTATTTCCCATACGTATGAACTATCTTTCTTGCGCTGTGGCCCACCCTGCTTGCGCACCATCGTGAATAGCATCAGCCGTGGGTGGCCCAATGAACCAATCGAGATTGCCTGCTCTGAGTATAGCATGTCCGTTGAAGCAGACGAAAATTAGGGGTACCAATACAGATAGGGGAGATGGTTAAACATAGAGGGTAAATAGCCGGGTAAGTTTTGTAATAAAGAGTCTATGTAGCCTAGAAAAAGCTAATAAAAAACGATGAAAAAGATAACAAATAGCATAAATTTATCTTTCGGACGTGATTTTTTAGTGATTGGGTGAAAAAGCCGTTATAAAGCAGTAATTTAGCTCTATAAAAGCAGATTGTCGTGCAAAAACCGACTTTTGTGGATGAACAGGCTTTATTTTCTATGTCTACCCCTCCCCAGGGGGGGCAATACCCCACCCCTAAATTTTAGGGGAGTAGATTGCTACGATCGTCCCGCTGTATTTTCATCCGCTTTTCTCTCCACTACGTGCAGATGGAATTGCTTGGCAGAAAATTCCTGGCAGAATCTGTTTATCAGTCAATCGACTTCTGTTACTTGTCTTTGTCGCAATCTTGAGCTTTTTGAAAGCTTTTTGACGGCTTATGGACAAACCATTTAAAAGTCATACAAATAAGCTTGGTAATACACGAGAGCGTATCTATGACTTTTAAGGGTTTTATCTATTAGAAGACGGTAATCATGGCTGTGTTGCGCTCTGTTTGCCACCAATCTGGTTACAAATAGGCTCTTTTTGCCCATTTTTGCCCTTGGTAAGCCAGATTTTTGCCTGGATTTTGGAAAAAAGTTGCAAGAGCTGGCTCGTGTGGGCTGCTGTAGTATCGATGGGGCACGCTCGCTCAGAGAGACGTAATACCAGGAGGAATTATGCGAGATGGCTCTCGGTTATACGCCAGAACGCGACCAGAAAGCTGGCAAAAAGCTGCCATTTCCTACGCAATTCAGCCGAAATTAAGTGAAAACCTATTGACAGTATGCTAGCAGAATGCTACTATACAACCAAGGCACGAAGTAAAGAGAAATTAAGTTAATTCACGAAGATTGACAGCTACTAAGAGATTTCGCTTCAATGCCTAGCAGTTTGTCAGGTAAGCCAACGTCTAGGAAAGGTTTGCGCACTATGACTACAGTGAAGACAGAAGAAAAGGTTAGTTCGCAAGAATTAGAATTGGGCAAGGATTTACTGATTTACGCTGGTCTGTTTGGCTTTGGGATCATCTACAATAAACTCGTCGCCCACATGAATCGCAAGTATGGCCAACATGGTTACACATCCCTTTTAGTTGTCTTTGGTGTGGTTTCAACCATGGCAATGCTGAGCACTCGCATCGGTGCAATCAACACCTTGAAAATTGCCGCCGGCTTTGTATCTTCTGGCCTGCCCATGGTCCTGGGAGATACGACTCGCCATCTTGAATACAAACAAGAAGTGGCAGTAGCACTTGCACGGGCCAGTAAAGCAAGAAGAAAAGGGATAAACGATGTCGGACAAACCCAGACCGGGGAAAGACAAAGATTTGCGCTTCATCAAGAGCGCCATTGAGGACGCCGACGAGGTCTATCGCATCTTTTCCTCAGAGCTAATCAGTGAACAATCTTCCGGCGTTATCGAGATGATCTCTGAAGGAATGTTGCTAATCATCGAGCAATATGACGCACTAAATCAAATGCTTGATGATCTGGCAATTACACCCACACAGGTTCTAGAACATAACCGGTGTTTGCGTGATATCTTGAAACTGATGATCAAAGAGAGGCTTTCTCCAGTTGGCCGGGTAGCGGCAGTGAATGTGATTCAATCGTTAGGCAGTCAGATGCGTTCTTTGATGGTAACCAAAGAGATCAGAGGGGTCCATAGCAACGGCTACTCTGAATAATGCATCAGCCCAACACTACCTATTCAGAACACCCTACTAGGTTGACGCAGTTCCTAACTACTTGCCGTAATTTGTCGGTAACCCTTACCGGACGTGGAGATAAAGCCCTATGAGCGCAAATAACCCTTCAAATAGCCTGTCGGAAAAAATTGCCCAGATCTGTTTGGGGCTGAAGCCCTTTCAAGCATTGGAGTATGATCCGGTTACAAATACCGTTTCCATTATTACCGAATGTTTAGTGCCCAGTAAAGCCGTCGATCAGATCTCGCGCATTGTAACCAGCCGTCGTGATGATGAAAAGGTAATGGTGCGGCGCTATGCCGACAAGTTCAAGATTACCTTTATCAGGAGTATCAAGTTGCAGCAAGGGTAGTCGCCACAGGTGCTCTATGCTCCTAGCTTCTGCCCTTGCCGCAAAAATGCTTCCCAGTAATGCTATACCGCGTACTCTCCGTGTAAAAATTGTCAGAAAATAAAATGGTCATGTACAAAATTCTAAAACATCCGTAAGGATGAACGAGCAAAAATTGGAATAGCAAAGGATACTGAAAACCAGAATCCTTTTTATAGCTTAGGTACGGAATAGCCGGCCTGTCTTTTTATGTAGACAGTGCTGGCTATTTTTTTGGAGGAACCAACGTATGCGAACCATCAACTTACAGACAGTTTATCAACTTGTCATCACTGCTCTCCTCCTGGGTGCATGCTTGGGGCTGTTGGGGCAACGCCTGCCAGCCTTGTTGGAAGGTGTCTCCCTGTCCTTGGAGCAACCAATTGTTGCGGCGGCGGCTATGCAAGACGTAACTACCAGCAAGACCAACGATGCCAATGTCCAGGTTGAGGTCGAAGTCCATACCCGCGGTAATGCCAGCGCCCATGCCAGTGCCCTTGGCCCAGGGGGTGCCGAAGTCCAAGCTAGCACAGAGGGCGACGGCGATAGTCGATCGGTGGCCTATATGAAAGCGCCCGATAGCGCGAGTTGGGTTCCCGCTGTACAGCCAGCGGCTGAGCAGGAATTGGCCACCCAATCAGCCGCTGGCGTGGCCAGTCGCGAACGCACCGTGGCGGCCAATGGTCAACCGCAAGCCAGGGTGGTGGAAGCTGTGGTCAATCTGCGTACCAGCCCCACCTTGGATGGTGCCGTGGCTGCGACTGCGGCCCGCGACCAGGAATTTACGGTAGTTGGTCGCGATCGCACCAATACATGGTGGTTGGTCTGTTGTGAGCAGGCACAGTCGTTGTGGATCTATAGTGGGGTGGTGCAGGTCACGGGCAATACCAATCTGGTTGGCGTAGTGCAGCAGCCGAATGCTGTGGTGAGTGCGAGCAATGCGCAAATGATCAGCCTGCCCACGCCGACGCGGGTCGCGGCGCTGTCAACTGTGGTGCCGCCAGTGGACTA
>Ga0105048_10008654_pt1 | contig 16267 bp, 15 predicted proteins | sample MAT05_FD_78382 | JGI IMG/M metagenome (GOLD analysis project Ga0105048, IMG submission 78382) | Freshwater microbial communities from Lake Fryxell liftoff mats and glacier meltwater in Antarctica - MAT-05 | ecosystem: Environmental > Aquatic > Freshwater > Ice > Liftoff microbial mat | place...
CAAAGACAGTGACGGCATCGGTGACGGCGTCGACCAGTGCCCGACCGAGCCTGAAGACAAAGACGGCACCAAAGACGAAGACGGCTGCCCTGACCCCGACAACGACGCTGACACGGTCTTCGACACCGACGATGCCTGCCCGACCGTCGCCGGCCCGGTTCAAAACAAGGGTTGCCCTGATCAAGATCAAGACGCTGACGGGGTGGTCGACCGCGACGACAAATGCCCGACCGAGAAGGGGTTGGCCGACAACGCGGGCTGCCCCGACACTGACAAAGACGGCGACACCGTGCCTGACCGCCTCGACCAGTGCATCGAGGTGCCCGGCGAGAAAGACAACCACGGCTGCGTGTGGCCCGACGCCGACGGCGACACCGTGCCCGACCGCTTCGACAATTGCCCGAAAGAAGCGGGGCCTCCGACCAACGCGGGTTGCCCGGCGAAGGTGAAGCAGTTGGTGCAGATCACCCGCGAGAAGCTGGTGATCAAAGACAAGGTGTACTTCGACGTGGGCCGCGTGACGGTGCAGGCGAAGTCGAATGGGCTGCTCGATCAAGTCGCGGCGATCGTCAGAGACCACACCGAAATAGCCCTGCTGCAGATTGAGGGGCACACCGACAACACCGGCGACGCGGTGAACAACACCACCCTCTCGCAAGGCCGGGCCGACGCGGTGAAGGCCTACCTGGTGAAGAAGGGCGTCACGGAGGAGCGACTGAAGGCCATCGGGTTCGGGCCTGATCGCCCCGCTGACACCAACGAGACGCCAGCTGGGCGTGAGAACAACCGCCGGGTCGAGTTCAACATCGTGCAGTGAGCTACCAATCGTGTGATCGCGGGGCTACCCGCTGATCACTGCAGTGAACACCCCGCAAGATCGTGGCGGCGAGGCCGCTCTGCTGGTCGCATCGAATTCGAGCGATGTGAGAGCAGTGGTGGCCATCGTGCCCAGCGGTTTGTGATGGCCCGCGTGGAACGTGTGGACCCGCCCGTCGTGGACGGTGAGCGACGCGGGTGTGCCGTTCGTGCCCTGGGCGAACACGCCGCCCTACACCGATCTCACCGATGCGGGGGTGCCGGTGACCCGCGAAGTGCGCTTTCGCGACAGCCTTCGTCTTGCTCCGAGCGCCGAGCTGACCTACACGTGAATCGCGCTCACGCCCTGTCACCGCCCTCTGTCAGACTGCGCCCCGCATGCACTGCCGCCGTTCTCGAGTCGTCGCGTGCCTGGCGCTTCTGATGTTGGGTTGCCCGGGTGCACTTGAAAACCCTGAGCGATTTCTGCCGGTCGACGCGGGAGGGCCGTGCACCGTCGATGACGTGGAGCCGGTCATCTTCGCCAACAGCTGCGCCGGCGCCGGGTGTCATCAGGCCTTCGATGGAGGCACGCCCGCCTCGAACAACCTCGATCTGGTCGCTCCGGGTCTCAAAGCGCGGTTGGTAAAGCAGACCAGCAGCTGCAGCAACATCTCCATGGCGCAGTACCTGGTCGAGAAGGTGAAGCCGACCGCCACCTGCGCGGGCAGCCGAATGCCGTTGGGCAAGCCGCCGCTGACCCTCAATCAGATTGCCTGTGTCGAGGCGTGGGTGAATTCGGTGCTCGACGCCGGCTCGACTGACGGAGGCAGCTGATGCCCAGGGGCCTCGCACTGCTCGTGCTGCTTCTCACTGCGCCGATGTCAGCGTGGGCGGCCAAACCGCGGGTGCTCGTCGACGCTCCGCCACAGGTGGCGAAGATCGTCTCCAAGCTCCTGGCGAAGAAGTACACGCCGACCCCGGTGAAGAGCCCGTTGGCCGACGAGCCCACCGCCAAGCAAGCGGCAGACGCGACGCGCGATCTGGGCGCGATCGCCATCGTGCAAGCCCGCCGCGACGCCACCCTGTGGACGGTGCGGGTGCTCAATGGCGCCGACGGTACGATCTTGGCTACCACGACCTTCAAGAACGCGAAGAAGCTCGTGGCACCGAAGACGCTGGGCCGCACGCTGCTCACCGGCCTGAAGGGCGCCGCCTCGCCCGCCGCGATTGTCGAGCCACCCGCAGCCAAGCCTGAGCCGACCCCGGTGAAGCCCGAGCCCGCGACGACTCCGCCGCCGGCACCTCCTGTCGCAGCGCCTGCTGAGCCGGTGAAGAAAGACATCTTCGACGACAGCGCGCCCGCGCCGGTATTGACCGAGCGGCCGATGGCCTTTCGCCTGGGCGTCGGCTTCACGGGAGTGAATCGAAATTTCACCTACCGCGACGATCTCTTCGAAGCCCTCTCGCTCTACCGGTTGCCTTTCGGCCCTGCGCCGACGGGTGAACTCGAATTGTTTCCGGGTGCATTCTTCACCAACGGCATCGCGGCGCACTTCGGTCTGGCGGGCTCGTTCAACTACCTGGTGGGCGTCTCGTCGAGCGCCCAGAGCGTGAAGTTTTCGACCACCTCGATGCGCTTGAACGCCAGCGCGGTTGGCCGCATACCGCTCGGGTTGCTCGAGCTGCAGGTGGGCTTCGGGTACGCGTTGCAGACCTTCGCCATCGCGGCCACGGCGGGTGGAGTGGCGCGGCCCAACATCCCCGACGTCAACTTCGGTGGGCTCAGACCCTCTCTGGGAATCATTCTCAACTTCAACAAAGTGTTTCAGCTGCACCTGGGTGGGGCGTACCAGTTCTTGCTCTCGACCGGAGAGCTCGGCTCATCGGCGTTCTTCGCCCGGCAAACCGGCGGCGGCGCCGACATGTGGGTCGGCGTGGGCATTCGACCCTTCTCGCACTTCGAGCTTCGCGCGCGAGGTGACTACACCCGCTACTTCTTCTCGCTCAAGCCCGAGGTCGGCGACCCGTACATCGCGGGCGGCGCGCTCGACCAGTACCTCAGCGGCACCCTCACCGCGAACCTCATCTTCTGACTCAGACCATCTCGTCGGGCTTTACCCACGCCTCGAACTGCCCCTCGGTCACGAACCCCAGCGCCACGGCCGCCTGCTTGAGCGTGCTGCCCTCGGCGTGCGCCTTCTTGGCGATCTTCGCGGCCTTGTCGTACCCGATGTGCGGGTTGAGCGCGGTGACCAACATCAGCGAGCGCTCGAGGTTCTCGGTGATGCGCTTGCGCTGCGGCTCAAGGCCGGCGACGCAGTGCTCGGCGAAGCTGACCATGCCATCGGCGAGCAACCGGCACGACTGCAGCGCGTTGTGCGCGAGCAGCGGCTTGTACACGTTGAGCTGAAAGTTGCCTGAGGCGCCGCCCAGGGTGATCGCCACGTCGTTCCCCATCACCTGAGCGCAGGCCATGGTGAGCATCTCGCACTGGGTCGGGTTCACCTTGCCCGGCATGATCGACGAGCCGGGCTCGTTCTCGGGGAGCACCAGCTCTCCGATGCCGGCGCGCGGGCCCGAGGCCAACCAGCGCAGGTCGTTGGCGATCTTGAACAGCGCCGCCGCCAGCCCCTTCATCGCACCGTGGGTGGCGACCAGCGCGTCGTGCGCCGAGAGCGCTTCGAACCGGTTCGGCGCTTCGGTGAGCGACAACTTCGTCGCGATGGCCAACAGCTCCACCGTCGTAGTGGCGAACCCTGGAGGCGCGTTGAGACCGGTACCGACCGCCGTGCCTCCAATCGCCAGCTGGTGCAGATGATGCAGCGTATGGCGCAGGTGTGCGCTCGCGTTCTCGAGCTGCGCCACGTGGCCGCCCAGCTCCTGCTTCAGCGTGAGCGGCGTGGCGTCTTGCAAATGCGTGCGGCCGATCTTCACCACATCGCCGTATGCTTCGGCCTTGGTCTGCAACATCTCTCGCAGCTTTTCCAGCGCGGGCAAGACGCTGTTCACCACCGCGCCCGCCAGCGCGACGCTGATCGCCGTGGGGAAGACGTCGTTGCTCGACTGCGAGCGATTCACGTCGTCATTGGGGTGCACCAGCCGCTCTTCACCGCGCGGCCCGCCCATCAGCTCGGAGGCGCGGTTGGCCAGCACCTCGTTCACATTCATGTTGGTCTGGGTGCCACTGCCGGTCTGCCACACGCTGAGCGGAAACTCGGCGTCATGCTGCCCTGCGAGCACCTCATCGCAGGCCTTGATGATCGCCTTGGCCTTCTCTGCAGGCAGCTTCGCCACAGCGACGTTCGCCTCGGCCGCGGCGCGCTTGACCCGCACCAGCGCGAAGAGCAACGCCCTGGGCATGGTCTCGGTCGAGACCCGAAAGAATTGGAGCGAGCGCTGCGTCTGCGCGCCCCACAGGCGATCTGCCGGCACTTCGATTTCCCCGAACGTGTCTTTCTCGACGCGAGTGCGAGTGGTCATGGCAACGCACTACGCCGGTCTTCAAGGCAAAGAAAGCGACTCGAGGTGGCTGAACGCCGAGCCGTGCACTTGAGCGAGCACCCGTGGGTCGACAGCGGTTTGCCCGAGGTTGAGCGAACGCAACTGAGGCAAGAGCGCTGAGCGCTCCAGCCAGGGCGCGAGCTCGCGCACGCTTCGACAACGTCGCCGACGCCGGGGCGCTGCGCTCGCGGGGCACCGATTCGTCGATGACCTCCCGAGACCCACGGCGACGGCCCGTCGAGCTCCACAGTCTGCCGGGTGCCATCGCTCCCGAAGCGGCCCCAGTGCAGCTCGATGCGATTTCGCATCAGCTCGATTCGATAGAACTTGCGGCTGGTGCCTTCTTCGAATTCGAACAACGGCATCGCCCCAGTATGACGCGCCCTCCAAGGGTTTACGCCCCTGACCTTCTGCGTTAAGGCCGCCGAACATGATCCGCATTGCCGTCATCGGTGCAGGCCATTGGGGCCCGAACCTCGTTCGTAACTTCCACTCCGGTCAGGCCAGCACGGTCACCCATGTCATCGACACCCGGGTGCAGCGCCTCGAGCAGATCGCCTCGCGCTACCCTGGCGTGACGTTCGGTACCGACGCGCGCGCGGCTTTCGATGACCCTCAGGTCGACGCGGTGGTGGTGGCCACGCCCACCGCGACGCACTTCGCGGTGGTTCGGCAAGCCCTCGAGGCCGGCAAGCACGTGCTGGTCGAGAAGCCCATCACCACCACGGTGCGTGAGGCCGAGGTGCTCCAGACGCTCGCCTCCAAGCTGAAGCGGGTGCTGATGGTCGGGCACGTTTTTCTCTTCAACCCCGCGGTGCAGCGGGTCAAGCAGCTGCTCGAGAAGAACGAACTCGGCCGCATTCACTACCTGTCAATGGTGCGCACCAACCTGGGGCCCATTCGCGGAGACGTGAACGCCGCGTGGGATCTCGCGTCGCACGACATCTCTATCGCCGACTACTGGCTGGGCCACAGCGCGCTCGCGGTCTCGGCGGTCGGCGCCAGCTATGTGAACCCCGGCATTCAAGACGCGGTGTTCGCCACGGTGACCTACCCCCAGGGCGTGCTTGTCAACCTGCACTGCAGCTGGCTCAACCCGCGCAAGGCCCGCGACATCACCGTGGTCGGCGATCGCCGCATGCTCACCTTCGATGACATGAACCTCAACGAGCCGCTGCGGGTCTACGACAAGGGCGTGGTCGAGCCTGTGCCGTCGGTGGTCGTCGACACCTTCGCCAGCTTCCGTGCCTCGGTGCGAGATGGCGACATCACCATTCCCAAACTGGCGATGGGCGAACCGCTCAAGGCCGAGTGCGACCATTTTCTCGAGTGCATCGCCAGAGGCACGCCGGTACTCACCGACGCCTCGCGCGGCGCCTCGGTGGTCAAGGTGCTCGAGGGCATCGAGCGCTCGTTGGCGCTGCGCGGCGCCGAGGTCACGCTGTGATACCGCTGGTCGACTTGAAGGCGAATTATTCGAGCATCGAAGCCGAGGTGCACGAGAGTCTGAAGCGGGTGCTCTCGACCACCGCCTTCATTCTCGGCCCCGACGTGACCGAGTTCGAAAAAGAGTACGCCGCGTTCGTGGGCGCCAAGCACTGCGTGGGCGTGGCCAACGGCACCGACGCGGTCGAGCTGCTCATTCGCGCCGCGGGTCTCGAGGGCACCGATGAAGTACTGGTGCCAGCCAATTCGTTCATCGCCAGCGCGCTGGGCGTTCAACGCGCCGGAGCGAAGGTGCGCTTCGTCGATTGCGATGACGACGGGCTCATCGACCTCGAGTCGTGCGCGGCCAGGGTGACGAAGCAGGTGAAAGCAGTGCTGCCGGTGCACCTCTACGGCCAGTGCGCGCCGATGGAGCACGTCGAGCGCTTCGCCGCCTCGCACCAGCTGCTGATCATCGAAGACGCCGCCCAGGCGCAGGGTGCCAAGCGAGCCAATCGCGCCGCGGGCACCTGGGGCTTCGGCGCGGGCACCAGCTTCTACCCGGGCAAAAATCTCGGTGCCTACGGTGACGGCGGCGGCATCACCACCAACGACGATGCCACCGCGAAGAAGCTCCGCGCGCTGAGAAACTACGGCAGCGAAGTGAAGTACCTGCACCCCGAGGCCGGGTTCAACAGCCGGCTCGACACCCTTCAAGCCGCGGTGCTGCGGGTCAAGCTGAAGCGCCTCGCGGAGTGGAATGCGTTGCGCCGGGCCGCCGCCGAACGGTACGTGAGCCTGCTGCGTGGCGTGAGCGACCTGCGCCTGCCCCGGGTGGTCGAGAGCAATGAGCACATCTGGCACCTCTATGCGGTGCGGGTGCCCGCGGCAGTTCGAGACGCGGTGATGAAGTCGATGCAGACCGCTGGCATCGGCGTCGGCGTGCATTACCCGGTGCCCATTCACCTTCAGGGCGCGTACGCCGCTTCGGGGCATCGGCCCGGCGACTTCCCCCGGGCTGAGGCGCAAGCCGCCGAGATGATCAGCCTGCCGATGTACCCTGAGCTCTCCGCTGATCAACAAGCGCAAGTGGCCGACGCGCTCACCAGGGCATTGGCCACGGCATGATTCGAAATTTGCGCGAGCTCTACCAGTACCGGGCGCTACTCTGGGCGCTCACCGTGCGAGAGCTCAGGGCCCGATACCGCGCCAGCGTGCTCGGCTTTCTGTGGACATTCTTGAACCCCACTTTGAGCATGGCTGTCTACGTGTTCGTGTTCGGGTGGCTGATGGAGTCCGATACGGCGCGGTTTCCCTACTTCGTCTTCTCCGGCCTCATCCCGTGGATCTACTTCTCCAGCTCGGTCGGAGCTGGCACCAGCGCAGTGAGCGAGCGACGAGATCTCCTGACCAAGGTGCGCTTCCCCGCGCAGGTGCTTCCGGCGACGGTGGTGCTGACCAACGCGATCAACTTTCTGTTGTCGATACCGCTGCTGGTGCTGCTCGGCGTGGTCTACGGGCAGTGGCCGACCTGGCACTTCGTCTTCATCGTGCCGCTGCTGCTGGTTCAGACGCTCTTCACCCTCGCCATCACCTACGTCGTCTCGGCGATGAACGTGGCCTTTCGAGACCTGCAGCACATCATGGGCAACATTCTGCAGCTGGGCTTCTTTCTCACCCCGGTCATCTGGAGAATCGAGCAGGTGAAGACCCTCGAGCAACAGCAGCTCGTGGTGTTGCTCAACCCGGTCGCCGCGCTGGTCGAGGCCTGGCACGACATCTTCTTTCGGCAGCGGGTGCCCGCGGCGATGCCGCTGGCGGTCGTGACCGTGTTATCGCTGGTGATGATGTGGCTCGCCTCGACCTTGTTCGAGCACCGCCGTGAAGAGTTCGCGGAGCTGATCTGATGAGCGGCACCAAGCACGCGGTCGTCGTCACCAACGTCGCCAAGCACTTCAAGAAGAGCGCCAAGCGCCGCGAGTACACCACCTTCAAAAGCGAGCTGGTTCGCTTCATCAAGGGCGAGCGTGCGGCCATCGAGACCTCGCTGCACATCGAAGCGCTCAAGGGCGTCGACCTCGCGGTGCCCAAGGGCTCGACGGTCGGCATCATTGGGCGAAACGGGTCGGGCAAGAGCACCCTGCTCAAGTTGATCACCGGCATCTACACCCCGACCTCCGGCACGGTGCAGGTCAACGGGCGCATCTCGGCGTTGCTCGAGCTCGGCGCCGGGTTTCACCCCGACTTCACCGGCCGCGAGAACATTTTAATCAACGGCATCATTCTGGGCATGAGCCGCGCCGACGTGAAGGCGCGCATGACCGAGATCATCGAGTTCGCCGAGCTGGGCGACTTCATCGATGAGCCGGTGCGCACCTATTCGAGCGGCATGTTCATGCGTCTGGCCTTCGCGGTCGCCACCCACGTCGACCCCGAGATTTTGATCGTCGACGAGATTCTGTCGGTCGGCGACGAGCACTTCTCGAAGAAGAGCCAGGCGAAGATGAGCGAGTTCAAAGCCTCAGGCAAAACGATTCTGCTCGTGACCCACAGCCTCGACACCGTCGAGCAATGGTGCGACCTCGCGGTGTGGATCGATGGCGGCCGTACCCGGTTGATCGGCTCACCCAAGCACGTGGTGGCGGAGTACCGGCGCGCGGTGAACGCCGCTGAAGCACAGAGCGAGAAGACTGGTCACTCGGCGCTCTCGGCTCCGGGGCTCGCGTTGCCCGAGACGGTGCGACCGCAGTCGACGCAAGAGACGCTGCGTGCGACCACGGTGAGCGTGGTCGATGCGCGTGGCCAACGGCCCGAGGCCTTCGGTGCTGATGCCCCGCTCGACGTGGTGGTCGACTTCGAGGCCACCGCGGCGCAGAGCGGTGAGTGCAGCGTCGACGTGCAGACCGCTGACGGCCGCCTGCTCTTCAGCACCACCTTCGTCGCGGGCGCCTTGCCAGTAGGTCGAGGCCGGGTGCGTCTCTCATTTCCACGCGCGGGTCTCGGCGAAGGCTCGTGGACCATCGCCGCCTCGATGCACGCGCCGAGTGTGACGCCGCAGACCGCCGCGACCACTTCGTTTCTGGTCGACGCGCACCCTGGCGTGGGGCTGGTGCGCCCGCTGCACACCTGGTCGCTCGAAGCCCCCGCGCGATGAACGCCCAGACGGTCGGAGACGTGCGCACGCTGGTCACCCGGCGCGTGGGCCTGAAGCGAAAGGTCGCGGTGCTCGGCAGTGATGCGCTGCTCGTTCAAGGCCTGCAAACCAATGGCTGCGAGGTGCTGGTCGACCCGGCCTCGCTGACCGAAATCTCCGCCTTCTCGCCGCAGGTGGTGGTGGCCTTCGACGGCTTCGCGCTCGAAGACGGCCGAAGTGCGTTCACGATGTTGGCGCAGGCCGCTCCCGCTGCCGAAGTGGTGTTCTCCTTCGCGCATGCCGGCTCGGCGACCGCGCTGTTGGCCGGTCTGCTTGGCGAGACGCCTCCGCGAGCGTTCGCCGAGAGCGAGGTGACCCGCTGGCTGAGCTCGGCGGGGTACGTCGTGAGCTCCCGCGACATCGTGGTGGTGCCGCACGTCGCGACCCACCTGTCGGCCGACACCGAATCAGCCCTTCGTCAGCTCTTCGAGCAGCTCAACCCCGATGCCGCGGCCGATCGCCTGCTGGTGGTCGCCAAGCGCGGAGCAGCGCCCACTGCTGCCGAGCGAACCAGCGGGTTGCTGTCGGTGGTCATCTCTTCAGGCCCCGACCGTGCGCCTCTGGAGGGCACGCTCGCCTCGCTGCTCGGTCAGCAGCAACGGCCACTCGAGCTGGTGCTGAGCTCGGGCTTCACGCTCGCGCAGACCGATGCGCTCCTGGCCAAGGCGCGCACCCGGGCAGGCCTCACCTGTGTGACGGTCGATTGCGCCTCGAGCGATTGGGCCACCCGCTGTAACGCCGGCCAGGCCAGAGCCAGCGGCCAGTATCTGGCCTTCATCGAAGCCGGAGACCTCCTCACGCCCTTTCACTATTCGACTCTGCTGAGCCAACTGTCACAGGGCACCCGGGCCTGGGCGCTCGCAGCCGCGCAATCGCAGCTCCCCACGGTGTTCTCGGTGTCGGGCTGGCTTCAAGCGGGAGCGGTGCAGCGCCAGTCGAGCGTGGTCGACCGCGACCGCACCGCCACCCTGCCCCTCACCTTCGCCGAAAACCTCGAGGGCGCCGAAGCGCTTCGATTCGCGCGTCTGGCTGCCCTGTTCGAGCCCTCGTGGGCCGCACCCGCCGTGACCATCGAGACGCTCGCCTCGCCGACCAGCTCCGGCCTCGAGGCGATCGCGCACGCGATGCGCACCAGGCCGCTTCGAATGCTCACCACGCTCAGCGAGGTGCTGAAGTCGCCGACCCCGCCCCGACTGCGCGACCTGGTCTCGGCTCGAATGAAGTCGTTCTCAAAGAGGCGCTGACGACGAGCTCGCTCGTTGAGGCTAGAGTCTTTTCACCATGGCCCCAGCGAACGACGTTGCAGCGCTTCTCGAGCGCGCTGAGCTCGAAGCGCGGTCAGGCAATCTGACCCAGGCGCACGTGCTGCGCTCTGAAGCGGTCTTCCTCGGAGCCACGAGCGAGCCAGCCTGGGCCAGCAACGCCGCCGCCATTACTGACGCGCAGTCGGCCTCGCTCATTGACACGCTCGGCCAGAAGAATCTCCGAGTGGCCTCGGTGGCTAAGAACGGCGAGTGGGCCTACCGCTCGGTCAAACAATACAAAGAGAGGCCGCAGGGCCCGATCCTCGCTGTCACCAACCTCCACCCTCAGCGGGCGTTCGCCGATACCGCTCCCAAGGTCAGTGACGATGACCTGAGCCTGTTCACCCATCTGCCGGCGCTGATGGCGATCTCCCTCAAGCACGCCGAGGTGACAGATCTCGGCATGGCCGCGTTGACCTCCGCCCCGATGCTGCGGCACCTCTCGGTCGCCTCGTGCCATCGCCTCAATGGCCCGGCCATCGCCCAGCTCAAAGAGCTTCGTCACCTCGCCTTCGAACTCAACCCCGCGCAGGCTCCACTCGAGTGGCTCAAGCAGCTCCACCATCTTGAGCGCCTCACCCTCGAAGGCTTCTCGAGATCGGCCGATGACCTCTTTCACACCGTCTCGATGCTGCCCAATCTGCGCGCCCTCGCTTTGGGCAGCGGCTTCAAGCTCGGCGAAGCCCAGGCCCGAAAGCTGACCACCGGCTCGAGCCTGGTCGCGGTCGAGACCTCGAAGAAGCTGACGCATCTGACGACGCTCGATGTGAGCAAGGCCAGCCTCCTGGAGGATGCAGCCCTTCTGCACCTGCTGGCGTTGCCCGCGCTCAACCGCCTGGTGCTGGGCCACCACCCCATCGCCACTTCGACCCGCGAGCGACTCGCCACTGCGATGCCTCGACTGCTGATAGAGACCAAGCCGCTCTAAGCCGTCGACTCGAGCCGCTCCACGAAGCCAGCCCATGGTGCCTCCGGCAAGTCTGGCGCCCGCCCGTGTAAATTCTGACGCCACGTCATTCGCTCGACGACACGCACTGACAACCTGTCATCACTGACGACGAGACCCGGCGTTCAACCAGCCGACCGGAAGACCGAAGAGCGCCGCAAGCTGATGGAGCAGCCCCTGCGAAGCGACACCCTCGTCGCACCGCACTCGATGTGACAGTGTGCGCGCATGATTTCGGGTGTTCGCCAGCGAGACCGGGTGCCCAGGCTGGCGCTGCTGGCCTTGCTGATCTTCGGGGGCTGCTACGACCTCGGCGGCTGCCCGGCTGCGGCCAACGGCTCGTGTCACCCTCGCAGCTCGAACTGCCCCCAGGGCTATTTCTGCTCGCTCGCCGAGATCTGCACCAAAGGTTGCACCATCGACAGCGACTGTCTGGTGAACGCGAGCGGTGGGTGTTTCTCCGACGCGTTGCCAGGCATGCGGTTGCCCGATGGTGGCACCGCCACCGGAGCGCCTCCTGAAGATGGCATCTGCCCCGAGAGCAAATCGCTGGTCTGTCTCGATGGGTACTGTCAGCAGAACACCTGCCTCGACGGAGGCTGTGACTACGATTTGTACGGGCCCTCGCCTTTCAAGGGCGGCGGCGGCCAATGAGACGACTCGCTTGTGCGCTCGGGGCATTGCTCCTCGCCTGCCCGGCGGCGGTCACCCCCGGCACCCTCTGCCGCAGCAACGATGACTGCCGGTCGCTCAAAGACGGGTGGTGCGCAAAGGTCGAGATCTGCACCCGCGACTGCGCCAGCACCCCCTGCCCCGACGGCTCGACCTGCGTGACCCAGGGCCCGCGGCAGGTCTGTCTGCCCAACTGCGCCGTCAATGACGACTGTCTCGCCGGGTTTCAATGCGCTCAAAAAAACGGAGGCTGGGTCTGCGAGCGGGTCGACCCCCTCGGCGTACCAGCGAAATAGCCAACCCAGCCGGGCCAGCTACTATGGGCTGATGCCCTCTGATCTGTGGCTCGATGTCGTCACCACTGAAACGAAAATCCTAGTTCACGAGAACCTACGGAGCGTCGTTCGCGAGGCCAACACCAGCAAACTGCCGTTTCGACTGTTTCGAGATCAAGGCACGCACGGGTTGGTCGAGACGGTGGTGCTCAGCGATATCGCTTTTCAAAGCGACGGCATCACCGTTCGCAGAGGTCTGTGGGAAGACACCGGCGAGCTGCGGCTTCTGCTCACCGAGGAGGGCGCTTTCAATCTCCAGGGCAACGAGGTCGATCGCTGAACCATCACCTGCCGAGTGACCAGCATCAGCGAGCCGCCGAAGGCCAGCATCGCCCGTCAGGGAGCCATCATCGAAGCGCGCGGCCGTTTCATCGAAACAACGTCAACAGCGCAGCGACGGTGAGCGAAATGACCAGAGCGACCAGCCCCGCGGCGTAGATGGCCTTGTCGTCGGGCATCCACTTCTCGTCGTCGAGGAGGCGGCCCATCTCTGAACGGTCTTTGTGCAGCCCACCCCACAGCGACCCGCTCTTCTGCCTATTGCGGTTCTCGTCGGTGGGGTTTTCTTCGTCTTCACTCTTCGGCGATCGGTTTGAAGCGGCGATCGCCTGCGGTTGCTGAGCCAGCGCGAGGTGCTCGTTCTTCAGGTGGCTCCCACCGACCAACGCGTTGGGGTCGGTGCTGTCGAAGCGAAGACCCTCGAGCGACCCTCGAACCGCTTCAGGTCGCTCGGCGCCCAACATCGTCTCGGCGACCTGCTGCCCCGTCTTCTGCGTGGTCAGCTCGACCACGTGCCCCAGGCCGGCGGTCATCATCGGCTTGAGCAGGTGATTCGCCAGCTCGCTCCGTTGATCAGCGGTCAGCGGGGTGGTCTTGGTCAGGGTCGCGAGGCGCTCCGCGTAGGGGGTCAAGAACTCCATCAACCGGGCGGCCTTCACCTCGCGCCCCAGGGTGGCCGAGCCCATCAGCGCCGGCAACTGAACCGACAAGTCGAAATGCATCTGCTCGACGAGCTCCATCGCTCCGACGCCCTCCAGGTTGGAGGCCATTCGACTCGCGAGCGGGTGCACCTCGGAGCCGGTCAACGCCGCCGTCGGAGGTGGTTGCACGCCACCGAAGGTATCGACGGCCACCACTTCAGCGACCGCGGCTGTCTCGGGCAACTTGGCCTGCGAGACCTGCGCGGTCTGGTCGAGCGGCGCGGCCGTTGTCTGCCCGGTCTGCGCGGGGACGACGACCTTGGCAGTGAACGTGATGTTCGAACCCACGGGACGCCGGACAGCCAACCACTTCTCACCGCTATTGCCCAGGGGCCGGGGGAGGTCAGGTGGTGTACTCCGCGTTGACCTGCACGTAGCGGTACCCGAGGTCAGAGGTCATCAGCATGGCCCGGCCTGGCCCGTCGTTCAGCTGGAGCTCCAGCTTGACGTCCTCTTGAGCCATTGCCTTCGCAGCGGCGGCGCGGTCGAACGCGGTGGGCTCTCCGCGGGTGAAGACCTCGATGCCTTGCAGCACGCAGCGCAGCGCCTTGGGGTGCTTGATCTCCCGCACGTTGCCGACCTGGCTGGTGAAGCGGCCCCAATTCGGGTCGTTGCCGAAGAGGGCGGTGCGCACCAGAGCCGAGGCGGCCACGTGCTTGGCGATGGCTCGCGCCGCGTCGTCGTTCGCCGCGCCGGTGACTTCGATGGTGGTGACCTTGGTCGCGCCCTCGCCATCGCGGGCGATCAGCCAGGAGAGCCGACGCGCGACTGGCTCGAGCTGGCGGCTCCAATCGGCGGGCGCTTTGTGCTGGCGAGTGGAGAAGAGAAGAAAGGTGTCGTTAGTGCTGGTGTGGGTGTCGACGTGCACCGCGTTGAAGCTGGTCGAGGCGATCAACGGCAGCGCGCGCTTGAGTTGTTCGGCCCGCAGGTCGAGGTCGGTGCCCATGAAGGCCAGCATGGTCGCCATGTTCGGCTCGATCATACCGGCGCCCTTGCAGATGCCGGCCACCAGGCCCTCGCCCACTCTCGCGCAGGCCTCCTTGGCGAAGGCGTCGGTGGTCATGATCGCCGAGAGAAACCGTCGGCCCGCTTCGACGTCGTTCGACAGCTCGGCCAGCGCGGCATCGATACCCGTGCGCACTTTCTCCATTGGCAACTTCTGGCCGATCACGCCGGTCGAGCAGATCAACACCTGCTCCACGGGGCACCCCACCGCTTTGGCGACCCGCTCAGTCATCTCCAGCGCATCTTTGTCGCCCTGCTCCCCGGTGCAGGCGTTGGCGTTGCCGCTGTTGATGATCAGCGCGCGCAGCTGACCCTTCGAACGCTCCAGGTGTTGCTTGGAGCGAAGCACCGGCGCGGCGGCGAAGTGGTTCTGGGTGAAGATCGCGGCAACGGCGAGCGGTGCATCGGCGACGAGCAGACCGATGTCGGGGTTGCCGCTGGCCTTGAGCCCGGCTCGAACGCCCGACGCGCGCAGGCCCTTGAGCGAAGTGAGGGTGAGTTCCACGGGCGCGAACTGCGGTACCGGCGGCACAGGTATCGACATGCGGTGGCTTCTACCGGTGCGCTCTGCGGTTGTGTACTGCGCAGACAACCGTGCTAACTCGCCGCGAATGCTCATCGGCCTTTTTCAAGCGCACTCAGGGTTGCGGTTCTTGATTCTGCTCGTCGGTCTGGTGGCGTTGGTGGTCTTCGCCATGGGCGTGACCCAGAAGAAGCCCTTCACCAAGGGTGCACGCATCGTGGGGGCGGCGTTCGCGGGCCTGATGCATCTGCAGGTGGTGATCGGCCTGGTGATGACCGTGATGGGGCTCTACACGCCTCGGGCCATCGGTCACCTGGTGCTGATGCTCGCCGCTGCGGTGTTCGCTCAGGTCATGTTGAGCAAGAACCGACGCCAGGCGACGCCCGGGCACCGACTCCCCCTCATCGGCGTCAGCGGAGCGCTCGTCTTGATCGCCGTCGGCCTCCTCGCCATCGGCCGCATGCCGTGGACGATGACCACTTTTGGCAGCTAAGGGCTACGACGCGCTACGCGAGGAAACACAATGCCTCGGAGGCCGGCGAACAGAGCGCGATTCTGCTCACCATCTCGTGGCCCAGCCGGCCGGGGGTTTGATCTCCCCGTGCATCTCACAGCGCAATATCTGCCGCTGCTGCCGCGGTCCCATCCATCAACTTCCCATCCATCATCCGTACCACGCGCCGCGCCCGCTTCATGATCCTCGGGTCGTGCGTCGAGAACAGAAACGTCACGCCATGGGTCGAGTTCATCCGCTCCATCAGCGCCAGAATCTGTTCACTGGTCGCTGAATCGAGGTTGGCGGTGGGCTCATCCGCCAGCACGATGTCGGGCTGAGTCACCAGCGCGCGAGCGATCGCCACCCGTTGCCGTTGCCCGCCTGAGAGTTCATCGGGTCGGTGATGCAGCACCGAGGTCAGGCCGACCTCTTCGGCAAGCAGCTCTACCCGCTTGGTGAGCGCGCCGCGCTCTTCCGGCCGCAGCAAGCAGGGAAACTCGATGTTCTCGCGAACGTCGAGCACGGGTATCAAATTGAATGACTGAAAGATGAACCCGATCTTCCGATTCCGCAGCGAGGCCACGTCATTGAAGTCGCGCCCGGCCAGCTCTTCACCGGCCAGTCGATAGCTGCCGCGGTCGGCGCGGTCGAGCAGGCCGATGATGTTGAGCAGAGTGGTCTTGCCGCTCCCCGAGGGCCCCATCACCACCGAGAACTCGCCCGCTTCGACCTCTAGGTCGACTCCGGTCAGGGCTGGCACAGAGGTCTGGCCCAACCGGTACGCCTTCTCGATGCCCTTCAAGCTGATCAGCGACATGGGTGCTCCTTTAGAAAAAGACGCGCGCCTGGCCCAACACGCGGGTACCGAACGGAGAGAGCGCGAACTCGCCGTAGCTGCGCTCTCCGATGCGCACGCCTCGGGCCTCCACGCCGCTCAGCGGCAGATACGCCGCGAGCGTCAGCTGCAACCACTCCTTCGGAGCCCACCCGATTTGCGGCACCAGTTGCATCGACAAGTCCTCCAGGCTGATCAGCGCCGAGGCGCTCACGGTGAAGTCATCGAAGATCTGCGACTTCGAATACTGCAGC
>Ga0105048_10008656_pt1 | contig 16264 bp, 18 predicted proteins | sample MAT05_FD_78382 | JGI IMG/M metagenome (GOLD analysis project Ga0105048, IMG submission 78382) | Freshwater microbial communities from Lake Fryxell liftoff mats and glacier meltwater in Antarctica - MAT-05 | ecosystem: Environmental > Aquatic > Freshwater > Ice > Liftoff microbial mat | place...
ACTCGGTTTCACTGGCGGCCCGCTCGAGGTCGGATGCCGCCTTGGCGGCGAGGACTTCGAGCTTCTGCGAGCCGGGTTGACGTCCGAGGATCTGCAGGTCCATGAGACGGGGATTCTCTTCGAGGGCTGTCCGCAGCATCCCGACGGCCAACGATTCCAGGGGTTTGTAGTCGATCTTGAAGTCCGAGAAGTAGGCCTGAGAATCCGACTTGGTGAAAAACCCGATCTTGCCGGTGGGATGCGAGTTGTCGGTGAGGCTGGGCATGGCGGCCTTGCCATCGACGGAGATCTCGATGCGGTTGCCTTCGCATTGGATCGTCAGTTCGTGCCACTCGCCCTTGGCGATCGCGTAGTCCGGTCCGATCGGCGCGGAGCGCTCGCCATTGACGAACTTGTAGAAGCGCAGGTTCGAGCCCAGGGCACTGAGACGGACAACGTAGAAGTTCCGTTCGTCCTGCATTCGGAAGGCGAGGCCGGCCATCTGCTCAACCGCACCGCCGGTGATCTGGAACCGGACCCGTGCGGTGAAGTTGCCGAACCGTTCCGCCTCGTACATCAGCAGGGGAAAGCGTTCGTCCGTGGGATCTGAACTCGTCTGGGCCACCACGGCGCGCCGGGTGAGATTGGGAGCCGCGGCGCTGAGCGGCTTCAGCGTGGGCGGCACATCGGCCATCACCACTTTCCAATCGCCTTCCTTGCCTTTCCCGATCCGGACCGGCTTCCACCCTGGAGGCAACTGGCCCTCGGGCACCGGTGAAAAATCGATGACCTTCTCCGCCGCAAAGGCCGAGAGCATCGTCAACAGCCCCAACAAGGCTCCAAATCCGCGCTTCATCACCCGGGGACTCTAGCGGGGCGCACCGCTGCCGGAAGAATCAAAAAGCTCGGTGGAGGCAGGAAGTGGGGCACTCAGTGGCTCAGCAGCGGCGGGGATGGCCTCGGCCAGCACGGCCTCTTCCGCTGCCGTCTCCGGATCGGAGAATCCTCCGCCCGGGGATTTTTCACCCAGGATCTTGAACATGCCCCCGCCGCAGGTCGGACAACGTCCCTTGAACGCCTTTCGACCGCTTGTCATGACCACCTCGAGGGCGTCATGGAGCGGCTTCTTGTCTTTGCACGTTGCGCAGTATCCTTCGAGCATGCGGGGGCTCCTGCCGGGTCCATCGCTTGCACCCAGAGCCTGCGGACGTTACGGCGGGCCCGCTCCTCGCGTCAACGGGCGCATGCGGGCAGCCCCTTCCGGGGCCGCGGGCATCCTCGCCCGCCTCGAACTCAGATCTGGACGAGTTCCGCGAGTCCGAAACTCCGAAAGTCGATCATGGGGACTCGTAGAACTCGTCCCTCCGCAGCGGTCGGAGACGCCCGCGCTCCAGGGAGGAGCGGTGTCCGAATGCGCCCGCTGGCCACTGGCAACCGGCTTCTGGTAGACTTCCGGAAGTCGATCAACGCCGCATGGATCTCGTCACGCTCGGATGGAGCCCTTACTGGCAGCAACTGTTCCTTTCCCACGAACAGCATGGGCTCGCGCCTGCTCGCGTCGTCACCGAAGACAAGCACTACTACACCGTCGTCAGCGAGCAGGGCCCGCACCTTGCGCAGATCGTCGGGCGCCTGCTCCATCTCCGCGCCGGCAACGCCCAACTTCCCAAGGTCGGCGACTGGGTCGCGATCCGATGTCCCAAGAACACCGACCGCGTCAGCATCGAGGCCGTTCTTCCCCGCCGTTCCACCATCGATCGCAAGATCGCCGGACGCGCCGGTGCCGGTCAGGTCCTGGCCGCCAACATCGATGTGGCGCTGGTCGTCCAGGCCCTCGATGAAACCCTCAATCTTCGCCGGATCGAACGGTTCCTGGTCATGGTTCACGAGGGCGGGTCGCGTCCGGTCGTGTTGCTCAACAAGACCGACCTGTGCGAGGACGTGGAAGCGCGGGTCGCCGAGGTCCAGGCGGTGGCCGGGAATCATCTGGTGCTCGCCGTCAGCGCCCGCACGGGACGCGCCCTGCCCCGACTCCGCGAACTGATGGTTCCGGGCACGACTGCCGTCGTGCTGGGCACTTCGGGGGTCGGGAAATCGACGCTGATCAACCGGGTCTATGGCGAACGGATCCAACCGACGCTGCCGGTGCGCGACTGCGATTCAAAGGGACGCCACACCACCACCGCCCGCGAACTGATCCTGCTTCCCCAAGGCGGCCTGATCATCGACACCCCGGGCCTGCGCGAATTCCACCTGTGGACCGCCGGAGAAGGACTGGACGACGCCTTTCCCGACGTGGCCAGCCTGGCGGGCGGTTGTCGCTTTCGGGATTGCGCCCACGAATCCGAGGCCGGGTGCGCCGTGCGCCAGGCAGTCAGCGACGGATCCCTGCCCAGCCCGCGCTTGGAATCCTACCTCAAGCTCCAGCGCGAACTCGACGGCGTGGCCGACCGCCGGCAACAACACGCCTGGGCTGTCAACCGTCGCAAGGTCCGCGGTGGCACCCGCGCCTACCTGCTCGATTCCACGCCCGACGACGAGGAGTGAGGCGGAACCGCGGAACAGGACCGGCAGATCGCCAGGAACCCCGGCATTCGGAGTCGGGGGAAGGGGATTCGGGGTTTCACTTTGCACTACAGAGGAGGAGACCCACGGCCACGCAGCGCGTTCAAGCAGCCCGGTGCCCGTCGTCCGGGGCACCTTCGTTGCCGCCCGTTCACACACGGTTCCAAGACGCGCCCGCTCCGGAGGCTGGGGACTCGCGGAGCCCGTCCCTTCGGGAGTTCGTCCCTGCTTTCCATGAATGTTCCGGTGAAGGAGGAGGCTTTGCCCTTGGGAGGTTCGGCCATAGGATGCGCGGATGGCGCGTGGACCGACGCTGGCAACAATCCTCCTTCTCTCCCTGACTCCGATCGTTCGGAGTGCGGATCCCATCGTCGGCCCGGGCTTCCGTCCGCGACCCTTCGGAAGCCACGCGCTGGTGGGCGCACGGGTCGTTCCCCGACCGGGCGTCGAGTACGCCAATGCCACCATTGTCATTCGGGACGGCCGGATTGTGGCGGTGGGGCCGGAGGCCAAGGCACCAGCCGATGCGCGGGTCTGGGACATGACCGGCCTGACGGTGTACGCAGGGTTCATCGACCCCTACGTGATTCAGGGAACCAATACCCTCGCCGTTTCCACCTCGGGCTTCGATTCGGTGCGAAGCCTGAGCTCAGGGCTGACGGCGGGAACCGGATCCGACCCCCGATTTTTCGGGGTCACGGGACAGGAACGCGATCCGGGCTCGCCCGGACCGGGATCCGGAATCACCGACGTGAGCCCGGAGCGCCGCATGGCTTCCAGCTACGCACCGGACACGAAGGCCATCGAGGGCCTGCGTGAACTCGGTTTCACGGCGGCCAACTTCGTTCCCGGTCGCGGCGTGGTACGGGGGCAGAGCGTCGCGGTCTCTCTGGGCGACGAAGGCCCCAACGACTCGATCCTGCGGGCGGATGTCGCGCAGCACGTGGCTTTCGCTCCCGACCCGGGCAACGACGGTTATCCCAACTCGCTCATGGGTTGCATCGCGGTGATCCGGCAGGCGTGGCTGGACGCCCGCTGGTATGAGGGACAACGGACCGGTGGCGGCCGCGCCTTCAACACCGCCCTGGCCGCCATCCAACCCACGCTCCGGACCCAGGCTCCGCAACCCGTCGTGGTGGAACCCGGCTCGGTGCTCATGGCAGACCGGGCGCTCCATCTCGGCCGCGAGTTGAGCTGGAATCTCCAGATCGTGTCGTCGGGTCAGGAATGGCGGCGGCCCGATCTCCTTCGTGGCAGCACGGTGCCCTTCATTGTCCCGGTGGCTTTCCCGGTCGCGCCCAAACTGCCCGACGCAGCCGACTGGGAAGCGGTTCCGCTCGATGTCCTGCGCCAATGGGATTGGGCTCCGGAGAATCCCGCCGTCCTGCGTCGCATCGGAGTGGAGATCGCGCCGACCCCCCACGCTCTCGCCGACCGGAAGGATTTCCGGAAGAACCTGAAGGCGGCCATCGCCCGCGGTTTGTCGGAGACCGATGCCTTGGCGGCGTTGACGCTGATCCCGGCCCGACTGTGCGGGCTCTCCGATCAACTCGGGACGATTGAGACTGATCGCCTGGCGCATCTGACCGTGGTCGCCGGTTCCTATTTTGACCCGGCCGCACGCGTCCATGCGGTGTGGGTGGACGGCGTGATGCATGAGCTTGCCAAACCGAAGGCCGAGGCCGCCGACGCCGCCAAGGCGAAGGTCGAACCCGTCCCGTCAAAACGGCTCGCGGCCGATCCGCGCATCGGGCGCGGCCCCATCACCAATCCCCCTGCCCTCCTGCTGCGCAACGCGGTCATCTGGACTTCGAGCGAACGCGGGATCCTTTCGAATGCCACGCTCTTCGTCCGGAATGGGCAGATTGAATCGGTCGGGGCGGAGCCGGCGAATCTACCGGCCGGAACCGTCATCGTCGATCTGGCCGGGCACCATCTCACGCCGGGCATCATCGATTGCCACAGCCATTCGATGATCCTGGGAGCGGTCAATGAAGCCACCCTGCCGAGCACGGCGATGGTCCGGATCGGCGACGTGGTGAATTCCGAGACCGACAACCTTCATCAACAACTGGCCGGTGGTCTCACCATCGCCAACCTCCTGCATGGCTCCGCCAACCCCATTGGCGGACAGAACCGCGTGATCAAGCTCCGCCAGGGAGCCGGTCCGGAGGGCTTGCGATTCACCAACGCCCCCGGGGGAATCAAGTTTGCTCTCGGCGAGAACGTGAAGCAGGCCAACTGGGGCGATCGGAAGACCACCCGGTTTCCCCAGACGCGCATGGGTGTCGGCACGTTCTATATCAACCGGTTTACCGCCGCCCGACAGTATCAGGAGGCACTGGCCGCCTGGGAAGCCGGCGGCAAAACCCAACCGGCTCCCCGGCGCGACCTTGAACTCGAAGCCCTGGCTGAAATTCTCGCGGGGACCCGGCTCATCCACTGTCACAGCTATCGTCAGGATGAGATTCTCGCCTTCCTCCGGATCATGGAGGGATTCGGCATCCGGGTGGCCACGCTCCAGCACATCCTTGAAGGCTATAAGGTCGCCGATGAAATCGCCCGGCACGGCGCCGGAGCGAGCGCCTTCGCCGACTGGTGGGCCTATAAGTTCGAGGTGCTCGACGCCATTCCCTACGGCGGATCGCTCATGCACCAACGCGGGGTGAATGTCTCGTTCAACTCCGATTCCAGCGACCACGCCCGCCGCCTCAATCTTGAAGCGGCCAAGGCCGTCAAATACGGGGGCACGTCCGAGGTTGATGCGCTCCGTTTCGTCACCCTCAATCCAGCACGCCAGCTCGGCATCGATCGCTGGGTGGGTTCCCTGGAGCCCGGCAAGGACGCCGATTTCGCGGTCTGGTCCGGTTCGCCGCTCGATTCCACTTCGGTCTGCGTCCAGACGTGGATCGAAGGAACGCAGTACTTCGATCGCGGACTCGAGCCTGCCCGTGTGGCCGCCTTGCAGGCCGAACGAAATGCCTTGGTGGAGAAGGCGCGGAAAGAAGCCGACAAACCCGCGCCCGCCGGCGGAACGGGCCCGGCCAAGGCCGAGGCGCTGCGGGCCCAGTTCTTCCACCGGGCCCTCGAACAGGCCCACCAGTGGAGCGTGGTTGAGTGTCAGGATTGCCGGTCCACGCAACGTCCCTGAAGCCCCTGCCCTTCCTCCGCCATGAACCCTCTCATTGCCCCCCGATTTCTCTTGGCTTCCGGATGCCGCTGGATCGCTCTCGCTCTGGCCGGTCTTCCCGGGATCGCCCTCGGCGACTCGCTCCGCCTGGACGGAGCCATCGTCCACACCGTCACCGGTCCTTCGCTGACCCATGTCTCGGTCCTCATCCGCGATGGAAAGATCGCGTCGATCGGCGGGGACGCCGCCAAGACCGCGGCCGATCGCGTGGTGGCCCTGAATGGCCTGCATCTGTTCCCCGGATTGATTGCCCCTGGAACAATTCTTGGGTTGATCGAGATCGACGCCGTACGTGCCACCCGCGACACGACCGAGGTCGGCGACTTCACACCGGATGTGAACGCCTGGATCGCGGTGAACCCCGAGTCCGAGCTGATTCCGGTGGCCCGCGCCAACGGCTTCACCCATGCGCAGGCGGTTCCGCTGGGCGGCGTGGTCAGCGGGCACTCGGCCCTCATCCGGCTCGACGGTTGGACCATCGAAGACCTTGCCGACCGCAAGACCGCAGCCCTGCACCTGTTCTGGCCGTCGTTCAGCATCGATTCGACTCCGAAGCCCCTGTCGGCCGCTCCTGATAAATGGAAGTCACCCGAGGATCAGGTGCGCGAACGGGACCGTCAGGTTCGTGAAATTGATCACTTCTTCGACGAGGCCAACGCCTACGCCCGGGCGCGCAAGGCCGCCGGTCTCGGCGACACCCAACCGCTCACCACCGAAACCGGGTCCGGCCGGCGGGTTTCGATCGTGTCCACCAATGGGTTCAACGTCGTCCCGGCCTGGGAATCCATGCTCCCCGTCCTTCAAGGGAGCGTCCGGCTTTTCCTCCACGCCGACGAGGCGCGTCAGATCCGCTCCGCCGTGAATTGGGCGGTCGCACGAAAGCTTCAACCGGTTCTGGTTGGCGGACGCGATGCCATGCGCGTGGCATCGCTTCTGGCTTCCAACCACATTCCGGTGGCCTTCGAGCATGTCTTCACCCAACCGGTCCACGACGTGGACGGATACGACATCCACTATGCCACGCCCGCCCGACTCCACGCGATGGGGGTGACGGTCGCGTTCACCGAGGGCACCGATCGTTTCGGGGCATCGAACATCCGGAACATTCCCTATGCCGCCGCCCAAGCGGTGGCTTTCGGATTGCCGCGCGATGAGGCATGGAAAGGACTGACTCTGTACCCCGCGCAGATGCTGGGGGTGGCCGACCGACTCGGCTCCATTGAAGTGGGCAAGGAGGCTTCGCTGATCGCGGTGGACGGCGACATCCTCGACATCCGGGCGCACGTGCGTCGTTCCTGGATCGCCGGCAAAGAACTCTCGCTCGAAAGCCGCCACACCCGGCTGTACGAGAAGTACCGGAATCGTCCGCGGCCGTGAGTCTGCCCCCCCGGGGAGGCCTTCATCCCGGAGGTCCACTCAGACCACTTGGGTCAAGGTCATAATGCGGTCCCGGCCTGGGGTGAAATCCCCACTTGATTCCCGCCCGGCCCTCGGCAGTAATAGACAACAACAAAAGATTTGACCCCGATCAATTGAACGACCCTCAGAAAGAAACAACGGGGAATTCACAGGAAATATGAAAAAAACATTATTGAGCGTTGCTCTCTGTGCTGCGGGCATCGCCCAAGCGCAACTCTTCCACTTGGACATCAACTTGACCAATCCAAGCGCGGCGGTCTTCACCGCGACGACCCTGCCGAGTGGGGACAATTCGTTTGGGACCACCCTGTTCGACGGCATCAGCCTGCAGGTGTTCTTCAATCCGGCGCTCCCCGGCCAGACCGGTGGCACCACCATCGGCACTCTCCGACCGTTTTTGACCAACCTCGCGTACGACGCCTGGATTTCCGATGATGTCAGCCCCGGTCTGGTGACGGAACTGAACATCTACCGGGACGGCGTCGGCAACATTGTTCCCCAGAGCTTCCTCACCTTCTTCCAGGCTCTGGCGGGTTCGGCGGTCATCGATCTTTCGGGTCAGATCGGATCCCTTCCGACCTTCGGCACCAGCGGACCGATCGCCGCCGGATGGACCGGGAATCCCGGCCCCCAGATCGGAACCTGGGCAGTCGTGCCCGAACTCCCCGTCGGCGCGCATCTCGCGCTGTACGGAGTGGGCTTCGCGGGAGTCTGGTTCTATCGCCGCAGCCGCAAGGCCTGAGGCCGGGACCGCAAGCCGTTTCATTCAGGGTGCTGGCTCGCCGCCAGCACCCTTTTTGCGTCGAGCGTGACCTCGTCACCGCACTCCGGTCAGACTTCCCGCATTCCATTCATGAGGTCGATCGCCATCATTCCAGATTCCGAGCCCGACGCCCTTGGTGCCGTCTCCCGACTGCTCGCCGAAGCTCACGCAGCGGAAGCCAGCGATCTCCATCTCCAATCCTCGGCCCAGGGAATCGAAGTGCACTGGCGCGTCGATGGCGTTCTCCACCCCCGCCCCGGATTTGACGGTCCCCTCGCGGAACGGGTCATCGGGCGCATCAAGTATCTGGCCCGACTCCGCACCTTTCAGGACACCCTTCCCCAGGACGGCAGGATCTGCGCCGCGGATGCCGGGCTTCCGCAGGATCTGCGCGTCTCGACCTATCCCACCGTGAATGGGGAGAAGGTTGTGCTCCGACTGTTCCGGGGTGGAGCCGCGACGCCCCTGCCTGAGCTGGGCCTGCCTTTGCCAACGCTGCTGGCCATCCAGCAGGCCCTGGCCCAACCCACTGGTCTGATCCTCCTCACCGGTCCCGCTGGAAGCGGGAAATCCACGACCGCGCATTCCGCCCTCCAAGACCTCGCCCGGGGAGGCGGGCGTCACATCGTTTCCATCGAGGATCCAGTGGAGATTATCGTGCCCGGCATCATGCAGACCGAGGTGAATGAGGCCCGCGGCCTGACCTTCGCCCAGGCCGTCCGACATCTCCTGCGTCAGGATCCGCAGGTTCTCCACATCGGTGAAATTCGCGACGAGGAGACCGCCAGCCTGGCGGTGCGCGCCGCCCTGACCGGGCACCTGATCCTCTCGACCCTCCACGCGGGCTCGTGTCGCGGAGTGCTGGAACGTCTCCGGTTGCTGGTGCCAGACGCATTCGCCGTGGCGGCTTCACTCCGACTGATCCTAAACCAGCGGCTGATCCGGAGGCGATGCCAGGCATGTGCCGGCACCGGTTGCAGCGTCTGCACCGGCACCGGATACCGCGGCCGGGTTCCCCTGGTGGAACATCTTGCGATCACCGACGACCTGCGTCCTGCGCTCCGGCAAGGCGACCTCGAACCTTTCCAGCCCGAGATCACCCTGGCGCACGCCGCCGCCGCCGCGGTCCAGTCCGGCCTCACCCACCCGGCGGAGATCCAACGCATCCTTGGCTCATGAACCTTGATTCCATCGCCTTCCTGAATCGGCAGTTGGCGGCACTCCTGATCGACGGCGTTCCCCTCGAAGGCGCGCTCCGGCAGGTCGCCGCCGAACTCCGCGGCCCGCTGCGCGAAGAACTCACGTCGCTGGAATCCGACCTGTCCCGCGGCGTCCCTCTCGTGGAAGCCATCGAACGTCGTCGCCTGCCGCGGACCCCTTCGAAGAGACCGCACGACTGCACCGCCGGGTGCAGTCCGCCCTCTTCTATCCGGCCCTCGTCCTCGTTGTGGGAATCGGGATCAGCGCGATGGCGCGTTGGCTGAACGACTGGACGCAACACTCCCTCCAGGATCTGGGAGCCAATCCCCCCAGTGGCATCAGCATCGCCCGCGGCGTCAACACGGCGATCCTCGCCCTGCTTGTCCTCGGCTTGTGCACCCTGGCGATCCCATGGCTTCGCCGCTGGCTCGGAGCGCGCCTTCCCGGCTTTGGCGACGCCCGGCTCCCGGGGCCCGAGGGATCCATCGTCTGGAGCCACGGAATGGGTGCCCTCTGGCGTCAGGTCGCTGATCGACCCGCGGCCCTGTGGGTCGCCCGGGTGGAGGTCTGCCGCTTCGACGAGGATCCCCGGGAACACGTGAAGGCCCTGCGCTACGACCTGATCCTGCGACCGCGCTCCCTCCAGGCACCCGTCTTCAGCTTCCTTGCCGTTCCCAACACTTTGACGCCGCTTTCCCGATGAACCTCTCACGCCCGCCGGGCTGGGCCGGAAACCGGGATGGCATGGCCGCCACACTGCTCATCGTGGTCATCATCGCGCTTCTGGCCGCGCTCACCTTCGTCAATACCTCCACGGTGAAACGGGCCCGGCGCGAGGCGGACCTTCTCGACGCACGCCAACGACGCCAGTGGCGTCAGCGAGGAATGGAAGTCGTCACTCCCGCCCCGGCTCATGTCCCCTTCACGACCCAAGGGCCCGCCGCCATCGCAGCCCCATGAACCTCGTGCGGGTGGAACTCCTTCGGCGAAGCCTTCGGGCTCACACCTGCGCCTGGATCGGACTGGTCCCGATCCTTGGATTGCCCTTCGCCATGGCCGCCTGGATCAACGCGATCCTCTGCCTGCGACTCCAGAAACAGTTCCACAACCCCGCCCGTCGAAAGGTCTGGGTTGCCCTGGTCCTAAGCATCGCCGGCACCCTTGCCTCCTTGATGATCGTTCTCGCCCTGGTGCTCAGGATCATCCGGGAGTTCGATTAGCCGGGGTAGTGTGTGGCGCAGCTTGACGCTCCCCTCCCGGAACCGCGGGCGTCATCGTCCGCCCCGAGCTGAGTTCTGGAGAACCGAATCTGGAACAAGGGACGCGCTCCGCGAGTCCGAAACTCCGGAAGCCCGTCAAGGGGACTTGTAGAACTCGTCCTAATTGGCCGGGTGCCCGAAGCCATCGCCTCTACGGCGGAGGCGTTTCAGCGATGAGCCAGCACGGGGTCAGCGAAGCGACACCCCGGGGCTAATGGCTGAAACGTCACCGTCCAGCGGATCCGTCCTGCGCCGGGCAACAGGATCCGGCAGGATGGTTGAATGCGGTCCAACCTTTGAGCGCCCACGCGGTCTCCACGACGTCCGCGTCGCTCCCAACACGAGATCCTGTTCTGGGAACCGACATCCTGCCGCGGAACTCGAGTCACCCTCAGAAGAACAACTGGGAACTGAGACCTCGCGGATGGCGGAACTCCCGGCCCACGGCGGCCATCCAGACTGAAAGTGAACCTCCCGCCCATCTGCCGAGCAACAGAGTCCCGGCCGACCGTCCCCCCAACGGGCGCACGTCAGCCTTGATCCGGCACACCTTCCCCTGAATTCAACGCCCTTCGACGCCGACCACCAATCCTTTCGCCGGACGGTTACGGGTCACAGTTGCCGACGGAACGTGCCCGCCAGTTCGTCGAAGAACTTTCCAATGATCGATCGGTTCTTGAACTCCGCGCGCGTCATCAAACGGGACTTCTGCTTATCAGCCTCGAACACCTTGACCTGCTCGGCGGCGAACGGGCCGTCGTAAATGTTCAGATTGGCCTCGTCATTCAGCCGGAAGGAACGGTCGTCAAAGTTGGTCGAACCGACCGAAACCCACATGTCGTCCACGATGATGACTTTGCAGTGATACATCGTGGGCTGGTATTCGTAGATTTCAACGCCGGCATCCAGCAAATCGCCCCAACGCGAGCGGCTCGCGCTCTGGACGATCTTCGCATCGGAGACAGGCCCCGGCACGATGATCTCAATGCGCACCCCGCGTCTGCGCGCGGCCAGAAAGGTCTCAATGGCCAGGCCGTCCGGTACGAAGTAAGCCGCTTGAAGTCGAATCGTGTTCGTGGCCGAAGCGATTGAGAGCAAATACATGAGGCGCACACTTTCGCTGCCTTCGCTGCGCGAACTCTTGAAGACTTGCGCCAACGAATTGCCGGCGGGCTTCAGTTCTGGAAAATATTCCGGTCCGAACAACACTTTGGCGCGGGTCTTGATCCAGTTGTCCGTAAAGACCGCCTGCATCTGCGCAACCGCCGGGCCCTCGATTTCATAATGGGAATCGCGCCAATGGTCTTTGGACTGTGCACGCCCAGTCCATAGATCGGCGATGCCCACGCCGCCCGTGAAGCCGACGCGACCGTCCACGACCAGCAGCTTCCGATGCGTGCGGTTGTTGATCCGGGCGATACTATACCAGCGCAGTGGATGATAGCGCTCCACTTCCACTCCGGCGGCCTTCAAATCGTTGAGAAACCCCTTCTCAATCTTCCCCGTTCCCACCGCGTCGAGCAGCACATGAACCTTCACGCCGGCACGGGCCCGTTCGCACAGCGCATCCGAGATTTCTTTGCCAATGTCGCCCGACCAGTAGATGTAGGTTTCGAACGTGATCGTTTCGCGGGCGCTACGAATGGCACCGAGCATGGCGGGGAAGATTTCGTCGCCGTTTTGCAACGCTTTCACGCGGTTGCCAGCCAGAATCCCTGGCCCGAGTAGATTCCCCATCGTGCGAACGAATTGAGGATCGCTGACCGAAAAGCGATGTGTGACCTCATATCGAATCTGCTTTTCGCTCGCGCGCAGATTCAAAAGCAGGACCGTCAGAAAGACCGTGACCACCAGCGTAATGAGTATGGCAATCAGAATCTTGAACTTCGGAGACCACTTCTTCTTCTCAGGCGACATAGGCTGGTTCATCAAACGTCATCCGCGCCAACGCAGTCTCGCTGCGTCTGCCCGCGTTCGCCGATCCTGACACAGTTCTGGCTGTCGGCGGCGGTCTGGCCGGGATTCAACATCCGCGATTCGGCGGGATCGATGACGGTCTGATTCGTCGCGGATATTGGAGGTTTCACTGAGATTTTGGGAGAGGGCTTGAGATGAGTGCCCCTTCTCTTTGGCTTTTTGTATACAATTTGGATTTTCAGCCGATCTCACTGCGGGAGGTGCTCATTGGCCGCGCCACTCTTCACCGCGCCGCGGCAATGATGAGTTGCATCCCCTGGCTGGCATTCCCCACCACGTAAACCCCAGGGACACCAGTGGGCCCGTCTTCGGCAAACTTCACGCAGTCGTCGGGGCAGAACTCACAGCCGAACATCTCGGCGAGCGGCGAGCGCTGATGCGGTCCGGGCGACAAAACGAGCGCACGCCGAACCTCCGTGCTGCCGACCTGAGCGCCGATACGTTCGAGTCGTGACCGGCGCCTTGAAGGTGGGAGATCGGCGCATCGATGTTCTGAACGCCATTGCTATCGCGCAGTTCAACCGAAGCGCGATCACGGGCTGCTCCATCGTTGGTGCAGAGCAAGATCTCGTTGCTCCACAGCCGCAGCCCCAGCGCGAGGTCCGCGGCATCCTGGTCACGTCCCACGACGGCACCGGCCCTGCACCCATCGAGACTCAGCCTTTGTAATTCCAAGCGTGCCGGATGGCGTCCCGGTCATCGTCCCAATTTTTGCTACGTGACGGGTTCGCTGCTTTCCAGTCTTCTTCCAGACGCTTCTCAATGTCCTCATTCCATTGCGGGTACTTTCCGCCGTAATAGGAATGTGCGCCGTGACCAAAACGATAGGCCGGTTCAACCTCCTCAAAGGTGGGTTGATGCCGGGGCGGAATAGCTTCCGTACCCGCAGCCTGCTTGACGGTGCTCTTCACGCTCTGGTTGGTGTCGGGTACCTTCGCGCCCATGTCATGCTTGGTCTGGTCCCAGTCGCGTTTGAATGCTTCTTTCGCACGGTTCCACGCAGAATCATTGTCCTGCGTCCACCACTTTGGATTCTTGTTTTGGTTCATAACTATTCTTTTGTTTATTTGTTCTGGAACAAAAAGTTCTACTGACCGATTACACTGTGTCGGAATTTGTGTTCGATGGGGACAGATTGTGCAGTTCTCAGCTGTTCAGCCCCAGATCCGGGTCGGCCTCGAAGTGCTTGTAGGCGCAATCTCCGCCGCACTTACCGCCGTGGATGGCAACAATCCCACCCAACACGAACGCGCTGAAATAGCAGAGCGACAGGATGGCCAGGGCGTTCGCGGTTTTTTCGGCCTTCTCGCGGGCACGCAATTCCACTGCCTCCTTCGCAGCCTCAAGATCGGCTTTCAACCTTTGATAGGAAGCGGACCAGTCCTCCACCATGGTGCGGGCGTCCGCCTGGCTCATGCCGGCCCCGTTGACCAAGGCGGTGGTGAGTACCTGCTGATTGCTTGCTTGCGCGGTCTGATTGGTCTGACCGGAGGTGAACAGATGCGCGATGGCAAAGCCAATCTCGCGCTTGGATCGGATTGCCGCGCTGGTGCCTGCATTGGTTGCACTATTGCCTAAACTCTCGTCGAGAAAGCTGGCAAACATCCCCTGATCTCGACTCGACGAATCCGTCGCCATGCCGGACACCGCGCCGACCGCTGCTGCCACCGGTTTCCCCGCCATCGAAAGTCCGCCACCCACAATTCTGCTCAAGTCTCCCAGCGCCCAACCCGCACCGGTTGAAAGAATGCCAATCGCCACAACCGTCGCGAGGCTCCAAACCATGAAGCCATGCAAGCAGCCGACCCGCTGCCCGGAGCGGCCTAGAAAGCGCCCGGCGATCCATCCTCCAAACCACAGTGAGACCACCGCCGTAAGCCCTTGGATCACTGCCGCTCCCGCGCCAAAGTCGGCGATGGGACTGTCGCTACTGATCGGATTATACATCGCAAATCCAAGCCCTGCTCCGAGCATCATGAGCACGATCTGCAGGGCAAGCGCTGCGACAGCCCCGGCAAGGATCGCCCCCCAACAAAGACGGTGAGAATGACATCGACTTTGAACGGGAACGGGCGTATTTTGTGTAGCTTCTGGGTTTGAATTCATACAGGTTTTATTCTTCTTTCAGTCATGATTTTGCGAAGGCGAATCTACTTCTTGAACATCTTTAGGACGACGAAGATCAGAATTGCACCCCCCAAGCCTCCTCCAAGCATCATGTAAAGAAGTGAGTAGCCAGCAGCGGCGACAATAGGAATCACTGTGATTGCGATCATAGATAGATGGTAATTTTCTGGTAATTGTCACCGGTGCCAGCGAGGTGGTGCCAGGGTTTGAGGCCCTCGCATTTCGAGATTTCGTTTGATATTCCCACTCGGGACACTTCCATTTTTACCCCTCGCCTCGCCGTTAACATTACGTCGAATTTTGTTTACCCTATTCGGAAGGCCCACTCCGTTCCATTGGGTGTTACCCCACCTCGGCACCCCAATTTCACGTCCGCAACCTCGGGATTGGCCGGAATTCTTGCCCTTGAATTTCGGCTTCACTGCCAGTATCCCGAGGGAGGATCCTTATGTTCGGCTCTCGGCGCGGCAAAACCCCTGGAAGCTTCGCTCTACGTGGAATGCTGGGTGGGTAGAGTACCCCATAGGCGTCTTTGCGGCGCCAGTTCACTGGGTTCAGTGAAGCGTGAATGAAACGTGTGCGTGCATTCCAGGATCGGCTCGCGGCGGCGCCGGCACCGGGTCTTGTCGAGCGGATTGCCGAGGCGGCCCTCGGAGATCCGCTGGCCCATCCCATCGTCAAGGCTCTGGTGGCGGCGGAGCAACAGGTCCGCTGGGTCCAGTGGGGTGCCGTGGGTGCGGGGGTGGCGGCGTGCCTGACGGGGCTTGTGGTGTGGTTGGGAGTCCCTGGCTTCACGACGGCATCAGAATTCAGGTCGCGGGCTGCGGGGGTGACGTCGTTGGCTTCGACGACCGCGGCTTTGCCCGCGGCTTCGCCATCCATGGTGGATGCCGGGCTGCCCTTGGCGGGGCTGCCCTTCCGGACGAACGCGGTGCCCTTCCTGCTTCGGGTGGTCGCAGGTCCGGAATCCCGCCCTGTGGCGGGTGCCCGCGTGTTTGCGCATTACGTCATCGGTGCGGATTGGATTCCGTTGTCCGGGCTTCAAACGGACGCCGATGGCTTGTGTTCCGTTCCTCTTCCGGCGGGCAACCTGGCCCGACTTGACGTTGCGGCAGACCGTCCCGGGTTTGGAACACGCTCGTTCAAATGGATGACCCAATGGGGAACGCCCCGGCCTGCGAACTACATCCTCCGGCTCCAACCGGGGACTGCGATCGGTGGGGTGGTGCTGGGCACGAACGGCGCGCCGCTGGCCTATACGGCCGTCACCATTGCCTACAACAACTCGGATTCGAACTGGGACGATCCGGAGTTGGCGGTGGGACGGCCCGGCCCCGGCTCAATCCTGCTTGAGGCGGAACCAACCGATTGGATCCATCCCCGCCTCAACCTGGCCTTCGTAATGGCCCGGCTCGAACTCAGTGATCACCGCGGGTTGATCGCTCCATTCCCGCAGATCGTGGGAATGTTCCACCCGGAAGCCCGCCTTGATCGCACCTTCCCATCGCAACCGGATCCTTCGTCCCTTCCATTCGACCCCGGAAGGCGTTGCTCCGCGTCCCGCGGAATCCTCGAACGTCCTTGGGTGTCGTAAGTGTACTCCACCGGGTAAGTGCGGCTGCCGTAGGTCTTCTTGAGGGCTCCGGTGACGAGGTACTCTGCACATGATACCGCCGCCGCGTCCCCGACACCGGGTCCACGCTGATTTGCCGCGCCGGAAACACCCATTGCCAGTTCCAATCCCACGGCGCGTTCGGAAACTTCACCGCCAGCGCCTCCGGCAAC
>Ga0105048_10008658_pt1 | contig 16262 bp, 11 predicted proteins | sample MAT05_FD_78382 | JGI IMG/M metagenome (GOLD analysis project Ga0105048, IMG submission 78382) | Freshwater microbial communities from Lake Fryxell liftoff mats and glacier meltwater in Antarctica - MAT-05 | ecosystem: Environmental > Aquatic > Freshwater > Ice > Liftoff microbial mat | place...
ATGGAAGCAGCGGATATTGCGGGAAAAATATATATCCAGGGGCGATTTGCATGTTCTCCCGGTCGTGCAGAATCCGCCACACCCACCACAACGCTCCGAACCGTTCGGCTTTCAGCCCGTCGGTCAAATTGTGGAGAAAAATCACGGCCACCCCACTCAATCCCGCAACCTTTGCCGATAAATGGAAGCGCACCGCTACGCCCAGCGCGACCATCGACCAACCGATCGCCCAGATCACCTGCCCGACGCTGAAGTGATAGTTGAAATTAAAAAACCAGCCGAAACACCGCACCCAAGTCAGTTCCAGAAACACGAGCCACAAGCCGCGGGTGACGAGGAAATAGCTCAATTCCGCCGGCGATTTCCGTCGCGACTGCAACCAGGCGCTGGTTCCAGCGAGAAATACGAACACCGGTGCGCAGAAATGAGAAATCCAGCGAGTGAGAAAAAGTGCCGGCCACGTCTTGGCCGGGTCCATCGGATCCACCGAGAGATCGCCGAAGAAATCCCGGGTATGGTCCAACGCCATAAGGAGAATGGCGACCCCGCGAAGGAGGTCAATGGAATCAAGCCGCTGGGAACGCCCGGTCACGCGAATTGCTGGAAGAACTGCCAGGATTTAGCGGCGCAGAGGTCCCACCGGTATTCTTGCGCCTTTTCTCGTCCGGCGGCAGCGACCGCCGCAGCCGTGCTTGGCGACAGCAGAATTTCATCGAGTCCGTCGCGAATTCCCGAAGGACTGCGTGGATCCACGTGAATTGCGCCCGCCCCGGTGATTTCGGGCAGGCAGGAATTGTTCGATGTCAGGACCGGGACGCCTGCCGCCATGGCCTGGGCCACCGGGAATCCGAAGCCTTCGTACAAAGAGGGATAAGCGAAGACCGCGGCCGCTTTGGTTAAACCGGGGATATCCTGCTCGGGTACATACCCCAGATAGCGTACTCCGGGTAACCCGGAGAGAATCCGCTTCGAGGTGGTACTCGCGGCCCAACCCATGGGACCGGCAAAGACGAGATCCACTGATTCCCGGACGGACGGCGCCAGCAGCAGATAGGCATCCAGCAGCGCGTCCAGATTCTTCCGGGGCTCGATCGTCCCGATATGGAGAATGAACGGCTTGTTCAGCTTCAACTGCGACCGGACACGCGCCGCTTCGGCGTCGGTGACGTCGAAATACTCGTCCGGAACGCCGGAATGAATCGCCACGATTTTGCCGGGATTCAAGTTCAACAAGCGGATGGCGTCCTGCCGTGTATTTTCGCTCACTGCGATCAACCCGTCAGCCCGCGTTAAGATTCGTTCGGCAAAGCGTCTGTCAGCCGTAATATTGGCGGCAGTGTGGAATTCCGGGGTCAGCCAACAGGTCATGTCATGAACTGTGGCGGTGAGCGCCTTGCCTTTCACCCCGGCGTGGACCTGATTGGTCACGTGAAAGACGGTGGCGTCGCGGGTGGCGAATCGACGCGTCATCGCAAGGCGGTTCGAGGCGAGGAGCCAGGCGATCCGCGGCGCCGTGTGCATCAGGCTCATCACCGAAGTTTCATGGGTCAAGTTGCCAAGGTCGCGGATGAATGGATAGGCATCAACGGCATCAACGCTGGAGGTCCGCTGCAATGCGTGGATCCAGTGATAGAGATAATTTTTAACCCCCGCGCTGCGAAGCAATAACGGGGATGCGTCAACGGAGATTCGCATCAGATTGTAACCGGAGTTCTGTTATCCTACCGCATCTGTCGACGACGGATCGGACGAAACAATACGGGTGATGCGTATGGGACGGTCTCGATTGCAAAATAGTTGCCCAGGGTACAAATCGATCAAGCGAAGTTGACTTTGTCACCGGCCTCGCCAAATTTCCGGCAGGTCTGCGAGGAATCGATATTTCGCAACAATCCGGTCAAAACCGCGCCGGCGCCGACCTCCACCCACTGGCTGACCCCCGCGGCAATCAGGAATCGCATCGATTCCAGCCATAGAACCGGATTCGGCACCTGCTGGTACAGCCCTTCGCGCGCCTCCGCGCCGGAGGTCACAACCCGGGCCTGCCAATTGTTCACCATCGGAATCCGCAAATCGGCAAAAGCAACGGCGTCCAGATCCGCTTGCAACAACTCCTGGGCCGGACGCATGAGGGGGCAATGGAACGGCGCGCTGACCGGGAGAGAAATGGCCCGTTTTGCGCCGGCGGATTTGGCCAGTTCCATAGCGCGGGCGACGGCGCCGGCATGCCCGGCGATCACAATCTGGTCCGGGGAGTTCAGGTTAGCCGCGGTTACCACTTCCCCTTCGGCCGCCGCCGCCAGAATCTCGTCCAATTTCCCATCAGGCAGTTTCAACAAAGCCGCCATGGCGCCAACGCCTTGCGGCACGGCAGCCTGCATGTACTGGCCGCGCTTGCGAACCAACTGCACCGCGGTCGCGAAGGGCAGCGCGCCTGCCGCCACCAGCGCCGAGTATTCGCCCAGGCTATGCCCAGCCACGAAGTCAGGATGGCAGCCTTGTTCAGCGAGAACGGCGAAGGCCGCGATGGAAACAGTCAACAATGCCGGCTGGGTATTTTCCGTCTTTTTCAAGTCTTCTTCCGGGCCCGCAAAGCAAAGTTGCGACAGCGGAAACCCGAGCGCCTCGTCGGCGGCATCGAATACGGCTTTAGCCGCCGTGGATGTCTCATAAAGCGATTTCCCCATGCCCGCGAACTGCGAGCCCTGTCCGGGGAACAAAAAAGCTGTCTTTGGCATGAATTTCCAGTTTATCTAAGCTCTGACGCCCGGCGCGGGTAACCTGCCGCAACAACCAGTCATCTCTATCCATTAAGCTTTAGTATTAGGAGCGCCTTTCGTGTCACTTTCTGAAATCTGCGTACGCCGGCCGGTCTTCGCCTTCATGCTGGTGATGTTCCTGGTCGTCCTGGGCGTCTTCAGCTTCCTCGACCTTGGCGTGGATCTCTTCCCCCGCACGGATCCGGCGACGGTTTACGTCCGCGTCCGGCTCCCAGGCGCGAGCCCGGAAGAGGTAGTTTCGCAGATCATCCTGCCGTTAGAAGAAACCGTCGCCTCCGTCAGCGGCATCGACGAAATCCGGGCGATGGTGAGCGAAGGTGGCGCGTCCCTCATGGTCACCTTTGTCCTGGAGCGCGACATCAGCAGTGCCGTTGAGGATGTCCGCGAAAAAGTCTCGGCGGCCATGAGGAAGTTGCCACCGAATGTGCTGCCACCGACCGTGGCGAAGATGGACCCCGATAACGACGCCATCGTGACCTTAGCGGTTCACGGCCAGCGCCCTATCCGGGAATTGACCGAGATCGCCGACAAGCAGGTTCGCCGCGCGCTCGAAACGATTGACGGCGTGGGTACGATGGACGTGGTCGGCGGCCAGCTACGTCAAATCAATGTATTCCTCGACATCGACAAAATGAACGCGTACAACCTGAGCGCCCAGGAGGTGGAACGCGCGCTCCGTACGGAGAACGTCGAGACGCCTGGAGGGCGAATTGTCCGCGGCTCGGCCGAAATGGGAGTCCGTACTCTGGGGCGGCTAGATCATGTCGAGGAGTTCGGCGCAATTATTGTTAAGAACGTAGCCGGCGCTCCGATTCGCGTTCGGGATGTCGGTCATACCGAAGACTCATTCGCCGAACGCCGCAGTTTCGCGATGTATCAGGGCCAGCCGGCGGTGATTTTAGAAGTCCGGCGCCAGATCGGCACGAACACGGTTAAGGTTGTGGACAGCGTCATCGAACGCCTGACAGAAGTGAACAAATCGCTGCCGCCTGGAACGAAGATTTCGATGGTGAAAGAGCAGGCGACTTATATCCGGAAATCGGTGGAAGCGCTGGAGGAACATTTGATCCTGGGCAGCTTTCTGGCCGGTCTGATCGTGTTCCTGTTCATCCGCGACTGGCGCACCGTGCTCATCAGCTTTGTTGCCATTCCGACATCGATCCTGGCAACATTTACGGTCCTGCGGCTGCTGGATTACACCCTGAATTCGATGACGCTGTTAGGATTGACACTCGCCGTCGGCATTGTTATCGATGACGCCATTATTGTCATCGAGAACATATACAGGCATCTCGACGAATACGACGTCACACCGATTCAAGCGGCGATTGAGGCGACGCAAGAAATCTCGCTCGCGGTTATCGCCACAACGCTTTCGCTGGTTATCATTTTCGTACCGATCGCCTTCATTACCGGCTTCGCCCGCAAGTATCTGAATCAGTTCGGGTGGACGATGTCGATATCGATTCTGATTTCGATGCTCGTCGCCTTCACGCTGACGCCGGCACTGAGTTCCCGGCTGCTGAAGCGAAAACCGAGGACCAACGGCAGCACCGGGCACGAACATCACTTCTCGATTTTCGACAAGCCATACACTAAGATCCTCACGTGGTCCCTGGATCACCGGTGGGTGCTGTTGGGAATTTGCGCGCTCGTTTTCTACTCCACATTCCCGCTCTACAAGATGATCGGCCGGGACTGGATGCCCCAGGAAGACCAGAGCGAGTTGACCGTGATGATGGAAATGCCGGAAGGCTCGGCGCTGGTTGCGACGGAACGTGTCGCGAAGGCGTTGGCCGCCAATTACGCGAAGATCCCCGGTGTTATCGCCGTGGTTCCCGCTTCGCATACCCGGGGCACCGAAAGCGTCACCAACGGCAGCATCACCATTCTGCTTGATCCGCCGGAAAAGCGGGCGCCGATTCTTGAAATGGGCAATAAAGTCCGCGCGGCGTCTGTTGAGTACGCCTTCGCCCGTCCGCGTGTCAGCTTTCCGAACGTGCTTGGCGGCCGCGAAACGTTTTCGCCTATTCGCGCGATGCTTCTTGGTCCCGACATTCGTACGCTGGTGAAGATTGGCAAGGAAATCAATCAGGCGATGCTGACGGAACCCAGTGTGACGGACGTCAAGGTGAACCTGAACTTGAACAACCCCGAACTCCAGGTGAAGATCGACCGCCAGTTGGCTTCCGATTTGGGTGTTCGCGTGGCCGATATTGCCGGCGCGGTCCGTCTCCTGATGTCGGGCGAGGATCAGATTTCGACTTTCAAAGAGGGATCGGAACAGTACCCGGTCATGATGCGACTGCTGAACGAGCAGCGCGACAATCCGGCGGTTTTGGGGCGGCTGCTGGTGCCCAGCGCGACACGCGGGCTGATCCGGCTTGACTCTATCGCTCAACTGGAACACGGCCTGGGACCGAGCCGTATCGACCGCTTCGCCCGGCAGTTTGGCGTCAGCATCTACGGCAACGTCTCCAATACATCGTCGCTCAATGAAGCGGCTATCGGCGCGCAGCGCGCGATTAGTACCGTGGATCTTCCGCCCGGCTACTCGGTGCGATTCTCAGGCCAGGTTAAGGTGCTTGAGGAGACAACCAGTAGCATGTTGATGGCGATCGGCCTCGCGAGTATCTTTATGTACATGGTGCTGGCGGCGCAGTTTGAGAGCCTGATTCACCCGTTCATTATTCTCACCACGCTGCCGTTGTCGATTCCTTTCGCCTTGCTTTCTCTAATGGTGACGGGCCGTTCCTTGAACCTCTTTAGCGCGCTGGGAGTATTGCTCCTGCTCGGCATTGTGAAAAAGAACGGAATTCTGCAGATCGACTACATGAACCATCTGCGGGACCGGGGCACGCCTTTGCGTGACGCCATCATTGAAGCTAACCGCGTCCGATTGCGGCCGATTCTGATGACGACGTTGTCGATTATCGCAGGCCTTTTGCCGACCGCATTTGGCACTGGCGCCGGCGCTTCCCAGCGGTCCGCTATTGCGGTGACGATTATTGGGGGCCAGACGCTGTGTCTGCTGTTGACGCTTTTGCTGGTTCCGATCGGCTACGATTTGGCGGAGAAGATGAAGGCCGGGTTCGCGGCACGTAAGGAGACTCCGAGCAACCATGACCGGCCGGCGGCGGCGCCCGCGGCCGGGGATTAAGGTTCATTTTTTAGGTCGCCAGCGGTTGGTCATCGCGGGCCCTGCCTGAGTCGCCGGTTGATCAGTCGATTCCCGTTCCGAAGGATGCGACTTTCCAGCGCTGTCGCGGGCTGGCAAATCCACCCGCGGATTGCGAATGGAAGCCCGTTCGCGCGATCATTGCGCCAGACCGCTGGAACAACACCTTCAGCGAAACATCAAACCGGTGGGCCATTCTGATAACCCATCAGACTCCAATTCTTCCCGATGAATAAGTCGCGCCCCTTCAGCCGGCTCGTGATCCAACTCCCCGCCACCGGCATTCCCGGCAGAGGCAATTGCGTCGCCCCTCGTTCCGGTCCCAATGGAACGGACATCGCGACCCGCGTCACTGGCTTGTAAGGCGGCATTCCCGAATTCCGCAAATGACGAGCGAGATAGCGCGCCTGCCGCCTCGCCAGAAAGCTGAGCGGCGGCTCACCGCAATCCGCGGCGTCGCCAATCGCGTAGACACCGGTCAACGCAGGCAGGCGAAAGTGCCCATCCACCGGGACCCGCCCCTCAATACCCAGGCAGGGCACGGAGATTGTTCCCCCAAAAGCGTGGATCACCAGGTCCGCCGCATCCTCCGCACCCCGCTCAAAGAGGACGCTCACCCCTCGCTCCCGCAGCAGACCCAACAGCTTATCTCCCAGCCGTGGATTCCCTGCCCCCGGCAAGAGCCGTTGCCCCAGTCCTATTAACTGCACACGCTTCCGCGGATATTGCCAATTTACCTCTCCCGCCAACTCCACGGCGACGGGTCCGTCACCCAGTATCGTCACGCGGTCCGCTGCCGCCAGGGCGGCGCCGCGCGCCTCTGCCTCGGCCAGAAATGCGGCCGATTCACGAAACGAGTTCTTGAACGGGAGCAGGTGCCGCGACCCAGTCGCCACTACAATCGCATCCGCCTCCAGTGAAAAACCGCCCGCCCCCTTTGCCACGCCAGGCGCAATTGAGACGATCTCCTCAAATACCACGCGGCCCCGTTGCAACAGCCGGTCATAGGGAATCAGAAGCCTGGAAAACAACGAAGCGCCGGCATAGGCCCGCATTGCGCCGACATTGTGGTAAAAACGGTCCTTGCGCTCCACCAACACGACGTCAAACGCCCCATCCAATTCCTTTGCCAAAGTGACGCCCGCATACCCTCCGCCAACGATCACAACTCGCTTCATCGGTTAAGCAGGCTCCGCGCTTCGGTCAGATCCCGCATTTCGAACCCTTCCGTGAACCACCCATAAACATCACGCAACGGTTCCAGACTCACTCCCGACTTCGCCAATGTCATCGCCGCTCGCAACTCCAGGGACCGCGCATTCTGCCGCCGCGCGATTGCCAATGACTCGGACACGAACTCCAGTGACCCGGTTAGCTCTCCGCGCAACCGCCACAACTCCGCTTCATGGGCGCCCTCACCGGTCCGCTGAGCGAACGCCAATCCCTCTTCCACGGCCGAAACCGCCTCGCCACGCCGTCCCGCCGTCGCATACGCGGAGGCCAGGCAGCCCAACCACAAGGATACCCCCAGTTCAGACCCCGTAGCGCGGTAAACGGCCAGCCCTTCCAGGATGTCCGCGATACCCTCGTCCACTTTGCCAAGCCCGGCTCGGGCCGCCCCCCGCAGGACTTGTCCGTAGCCCAGGAAGAATGGCAATCCGTGTTCAGTCGATACCGCCACGGCCCGGTCCCCCTCCTCTTCCGCCGCCACCAAATTCCCGCACAGCCACTGCACCCACGCGGCCATGATGGCCGCGAACGCCTTGGTCATCGGATGCCCGCCGCGCCCCGCAATCACGTTCGACGCCGCGATCTTTTCCAGCGCCCGATCCGGGTAGCCCAGATTCCACAACGCCACGGCGGCATAGCTGCAACAGGCCATTCCCGAGTCATACCCGTAAAGAAATAAGTGCGCCGCGTCGCGTTGGGCGTCGTAGAGTCCGATCCCGCGCTCCAGGTGGCTCCACGCTTCCGTGAACTTACCCAGCCACACGTGGTTGTCCCCCATTACATCGCAAGCGACAACCTGCACTCCTTTGTCGTCTAAGTCATTACCTAACTGTAGTAACTCACGGCCATACGGCAGCGCCTTCTGATACTCCGCCCGGCATTCGTAATACTCCCACAGCCCGCGCAAGACGGGCACCAGCCGCCGCGACTGCCCGAAGCGCAGAGCCAATTCCCTCGCCCGCTCAAACGCCTTGCCGACCTCGGCGTCGCTGAAACCCCGGACAGCCCGCAACGCCACACCCAAAACCACTTGCAAGACGATTTCCTGCTCGGGCGATTCCGGCCCCTGCGCCAGCGCCGCTAATCCGCGTCGCGCCAGAACGGCCGCTTCCTGCTCCGCGAACACCTGGCTCGCCTGGCGCGCTGCCATGGTGAAGTATTTGGCCGACGTCCCAAAGTCTCGAGCCGCTTCCCAAAGCACCGCGAATTCATTGGAAATCTGCCCGCTCTTGGCTCCGTGGCACGCTTCCAACGCCTTGGCAACCTCCCCGCTCAGTGCCGCGCGGCGCGTCGCGCGCAACGCCGAAAAAAGCGAATTTTGGTACAAAACATGCACAAAACGGTAGCGCAGAGTCAATCGACCGTTGGGCATCGACGTTTCGCGCAACAGGCGAACGAACGCGAATACGCGTTCCAAATTCTCAAGGCGTTCCTCCACTTCGTCGGCGTTTATCCCCAAAACGGCCGTCAAGATCGCCGAGTCGAACTCATACCCCTGTACGCTCGCCACGCTCAACAACTTCCGGTCGTCTTCGCTTAACTGCGAGACTTTCCGCTCGATCATCCCCCGTACCGACTCGGGCAACTCTTTCTCAATCGCCGGGAGCTCCCCCGCCAGCCTGCCGCCTTGGCCAATCACGCCTTTATCCCGCAAATACCGCACCAGATCCGCCATGAATAGCGGACTTCCTTCGGTCTTCGCGTGGATCAAACGGGCGAATCCGGCCGGAAACGCATGTCCGGGAAATTGGAGGCCCAAATACTCCCCAACTTCCTCTTCCGAAAGAAATGGCAGCGCCAACTCCCGCAACAGACCCCGCGCCTGCAAGTCCGGCTTGATTTGCAGAAACGAATGCTTCGCCAATAACATATCGGACGGCCTGTATGTCACTAGAACTAAGACTCGCAGACCTGCAAAATGGCTGGCCAGATAGGCGATCATATCAATTGTCGAAACATCCGCCCAATGTAAGTCGTCGAAGAACAATAGGAGCGGCCGCGACCGCGATGCTTCCAGGAGGAATGCACCCAACTCGCGTTTCAGGCGGTCTTGGGAAGCCGCGGGCAACTGCGCCTCGGCGCCCGCGCTCGATGCCGTCGACACCTGTCCGAACCACGTGGGCGCCAGGGTTTTCATTGTGTCCGAGAGCGCCGGCTGCAAGCTTTCGAGCGCTCCCAACAACGGCAGATACGCCTCCGTCCCGGCCAACCGTTCCGAGCAGCGGCCCCGCGCCAAGGTACAGTTCCCTTCGCTCGCGGCCATCGCCAGGAACTCCTCGACGAATGTCGATTTTCCAATCCCCGGCTCCCCCGATACGCATTGCAGGGCGCCCTTGCCGGAACTCTCGACGATCCGCAACACCGCCATCAGTTCCCTCAACTCGGGTTTCCGCCCGACAGCGCAACGCACCGGGCGAGGTGCCGCGGCAGGCGCGGGCGACCCGGGCCCGGGCCGCTCCCGCTTTAGCGCCGCGGCCACTTCCAGCGCCGTGGGCCGTTGCGACGCGACCTTGTCCAGCATCCGGCAAATCAGTCCGCTGAGGCTTTCCGGCACGTCCGGATTCGATTCCGCGGCCGGCCCGGGCGTAGTGGTCATGATCGCGTGCAGATACGCCATGAAAGAGTTGGCCGCAAACGGATACCGGCCCGTCGCCATCTCATAAAACACCATTCCCAGCGAATAGATGTCGGACGCCGTGGTCGCTTTCTCGCCCCGCGCCTGTTCCGGCGACATGTACTTCAAGGTGCCCATCACAGCGCCGGGTTCGGTGGTGTCATCCTGCGGCCCCTCCAGCCGAGCCAAACCAAAGTCCAGGATCTTCACAAAACCGTCCGGACGAACCATAATATTGTCCGGCTTGATGTCGCGATGCATGATTCCCGCCGCGTGCGCCGCCGCGAGCCCCAGCGCCATCTGCCCGCCCAGTTCCACCAGACCCTGCACGGAGCATCCATCCGCCAGCACTTCGCGCATCGTCCGCCCCTCCACCACTTCCATGACCAGGAATCGGCCCGCCTCGCTCTCGCCGACATCGTAGAGGGTCACAATGTGTGGATGATTCAGTGCGGAAGCCGCCCGTGCTTCCTGTGTAAATCGCTTGATCCGGAGGGCGTCCGAAGTGAACGCCGCAGGTAAAATTTTGATCGCGACACGACGCTCCAGACGCGTGTCTTCGGCCAAATAGACCTCGCCCATTCCTCCAGCGCCCAGCCGGGACAGCATACGGTAATGGGACAGGTGGGAGTGCGGGAGGTTTTCCGCCATAGGATGTCAGTATACAAAGGTGTATGCTGAATCACATGAAATTTGGGTTACCGGCAATTGCGTTGGCGATTGCCCTTTCCTCACTTCTGTCCGCCCAGGACATCATGGGCCGATGGGTGGGCGTTGCCGACACGACCGACGAGGCGGGAACCAAACGGCAGGAACGCCAAACCCTCGAGATTAGAAATGAAGACGGCAAGCTGACCGGCAACACGATTATTGGCCGCACCGGCAAGCCCGGCATAAAGTACGACGTCCAGCAGGCCGGCGACAAAGTAAACCTTTACGGCTTCATTACCTTCGAAGGCGGCGAACACCTGCGCTGGAAGTTTGAACTCAAGGACGGCAAGCTGGTTGGCACTTTTTCGGCCCTTCACGACAATCCGAAGAAGTGGATCTACGACCGTATTGGAGCGATGACAGTCTCCAAAGCCGATCCAGCGTCTCCCGCCGTTAAGCCTTGAGATGTACCCACGTGTGAACGTGGGAGTGACCCCAAATACCAGACCATCTTGGGGCTCTCCAGTTGCCAGACATCCCAGACCTTGTCAATGCTCAGATCCAGGTTCCGGTAAAACGCCATCGACAGTGAACCCACGCCGCCGGATGAGGCGATCAACTGCATCGCCTCAGCTACATCCTTCTTGCGGAAAGGCAGCAGCGGATCCGCGATTACTTGCTCTACCAGCTTCTGCTGATCCTTAGACATCTCAGCTACCGGCACTCCGTCGAGTTGGTCTTTTGACTTGAACGCCACGGTCGCCGTTCCCTTCTCTTCCCGCGGATCGCAGTGCCAGTTTCCGTTGTTTCCCGTCCAGGACCTGGAAGACTTCGTTGGCCCGTTTGCCTTGAAACCAGTAGACGTTGCCGGGCAGGCGCTCACGCCGGCCGCCGGGCGTTGAAACGCCTCATCGACGGAACGGGAATGCCGTTGTGCGTGCCATCCGACGTCTTGCTGGATACGGGAGGACTAGGGAACCCGACGGCGCCGCAAGTGTTACCGGTGATGCCGAATCCGCCCGGCGAAATCGACTATCAGGCGGCTGTCCTGGCATTCGCGGAGCTCAAGAAAGCATTGAGTATGTGAACGTATGCCGAAACTTCGTGCAATCGCCGATGGAGACAGCGTGGAGAGCGTTGCCTTGGACAACGGGCTCTTTTGGCAGTCAGTGTGGAATCACCCGGAGAATGCCGCGCTCCGGAAGCTTCGCAAGGATCAGCCAAATATTCTCGAGGAAGAAGATCAGTTGTTTTTACCCGTCCCGAATGCAGGTACGGCTAACTCATCTTCGACACCACCAAATCTTCGGCACTCGCGAGAAATGACCCGGGTATGCTCACGGAGAGTGACCCACCGGCCCGGCGGGGCCGGGGATGATAAGACCTTGCCCATCAGTGGTTTGTCGGCGCGGACTCGGTTCCGGGGGTGGGCAACTCTATCGGAGCACAAGTGGTCAAGTTTTGGTGAGCGCCGAGGCCACCAAATCGGAAGTGTTGTGTTTTCAATTGATTGCACGTGTGAAAACGGCCTAGTGACACGTTTCCCATTGATTGGGTGTGAAGTGGATGGAATTAGCTGGAGCGCAGCGTAGGCGGGAGTGCGACACCACAAGCCTGAAAGACTTTGCCGGCGACTCCGAGGCTCTGCCCGCGAAAGACATACCCTTTGCCGCTGATGGCGACTTCCATCTCGACCAAATTATCCAAATCCCGGATGATGTCGCCCCATTCCAACGGCCAGTTCTTGCGGGCCAACCGGTCGATGCTCCCCCAGCGCTCGCGCAAGCGTTTTTCGCGGAACTGCATGCCCTCGGAATACCGGCGTCGCAAGGCCGGGTCTGGACGGCGCACGCCGCGGCCGGTGTTTCCGCTGTCGAAATACAAGCCGCGTCGCTCTTCGCATTCGCCGCCACCCGCGGCGCCGCCGTTAGATCGTGGCCCATGTCTCGAATGCTGTAGATTACACCGGTCAACCGTTAGACAAGGGCCACGCTATCGACAGTCACGCGGTGCCGGAGGGGATGTGCCGGGGTGGACATCGCTTCCTTTCCGCAAGCAGTAAAGGAGAAGCGCCTTAGAACGCGTAGCGAATAGCCAACTGCATAACCCGCGGGTCCTGCGCGCTGGTGATCACGCCAAAGTTCGACGCGCCGTAAGTCGTGGAAGGGTTGTTGAAGTTCACTGTATTGAACAGGTTGAACGCTTCCCAACGGAAGTCGATCGCATGGCCCTCGGTAATCCGAAACGTCTTGCCAAGTTTGAAGTTGGTTACAAACTGGTCCGGGCCGTGGGCCGAATTGCGCGCCGCATTGCCGGGCGTATTCAGCGGCTGCACCTGATAGGCATTGATGTCCAGGAACTTGAAGCGGTCCGTCTTCGGATCGATCCCCGTGTTGGCTTCCCCCACGCGGTCCGGCCGGAGCCCGCCGCCGTTGCGGTCGAAGAAGCGGTAGTTCAGGCCCGTCCGCGGATTGGTTCCCGCGCCGGTCAAGCCGACGTTAATCGGAAGTCCCGTGCGTCGGCTCACGAACGTCGAGGCGTTCCAGCCGCCCAGCACCAGGTCCGTGGCTTTGCTGAATCCGCTGCCCCAGCGCTTGCCCTTGCCCACCGGCAACTCATAGGTCAGGCCGGTCGTCATTAGGTGCCGCGGCGTCTGTGTCATGCCGCCGCGTTCGGCGGAGAAGGTATCCCGGAACTGCGGCGAAGCGCCCGCGTCCCAAGTCCCCGCTTCATCCAGTGCGCTCGCGTAGGTGTAGCTGACCAGCGCGTAAAGCCCGCCTTGCAGTTTGTGCTCAAACTTCATCTGCATCGCGTTGTACCAGCTTCGGGCGCGGGAGGCGCCGGTCTGTATGCCCTGCCATTGCGGGAAGGGGCGATTGGCGGGCACGCTGCCATCGACGCCGAAGGCAGTCTGGTTGCGCTCATAAAGGCCAAACAGATTTCGGCCGCGGTTGCCCACATAGGCCACTTCAAAGGTACTCGCCCGATTCAATTGGAACTGCGTGGCGATGTTCCATTGCTGAATCAACCCCGAGCGCTGCTCCCGCTCCCGCGTTCGCAGACCGACTGTCCGCGAGTCGTAGTTGCTCAGCACATTGGCCGGAATAGCATCGCTCAAACGAAGCGGCGCCGGTCCGGTTCCCACGCGCTGCAACCGCGCCTGCGTCAACTGCGGCGGATTCAACGGTAGATTCGCTTCCGATCCGTAGATGTCCTCGGTGTTGTAAAAGATGCCGTAGCCGCCGCGGATCACAACTTTCTCCGGCACCGCCTGCCAGGCCACGCCCAGGCGTGGACCGAAGTTGTTCTTGTCCGGCGTGGTCAGGTACTTGTCGTCATCGGTGGCCGTCAGCAACCCGCCGGTAGCGGGGTTGAAGTTGATGTTGCGGTTCGTCCCGCTGCCGTAGAACGGCGTCGTGTACTCATAGCGCAGGCCCAGGTTCATCGTCAGCGTTCGCGACAACTTCCAGTCGTCCTGCGCGAAGTAGCTGAAGGCCCGCTGCAGTTGCTGCACGGTGGGGACGGTGTTCAATTGCACGCTCTCCGGCAGGCCGAGCAGCAGGTCGCCAATTGAATCGCCCGTGAACACGCCAGGGATCCCATAGGAAGGAGTGCGGCGGGTAACGTCGATGAAGGTGTTGTCTTTCAAACGAATTTCAAAACCGGCGCGTAGAAAATGGCGCCCGGAAGTAAGCGAGAACGTTTCGACCACCTGGTTCAGTATCGGTTTTTGAAACTGCGGCCGGAAGTTGCGCGTGCCCAGATCGTTGTAGTTATTGACGTCGATCTGCGGCAACCCGCCCACCTGCAGCAGGTCCGCCGGAATGCCTTTAAACCCGAACGCATCGGCTTTCTGGTCGTTCGCCGTCGCGTGCGCGAACTCGGCGAACGTACCGTTGCGCCCATAACGCAGATTATTCACCATGCGCGTGCCGATGGTACGAGTCCAGTTCACCGCCAGGCTGTTGTTCTCGTTGAACTGCGCGCCCTGATTGCCGACGCCATCGCCCAGCCCGGGGAAGAGCGCGTCGCGATTGAATTTCTGCCGCAGGTAGCTGAACCGGGCGCTGAACTGGTTCTTCTCATTCAGCGAGTAGTCGCCCTTCACGTCGAATTTATGGGTGTTCTCCTTACCGTCACGCAGCGCGGAATAGTTGTTTACCGGGCGGCCGTTCTGCACGTTCCCGGCCTGGGTCGCCTCCGGATACAGCGCGATCAACTTCGTGCCCAGCGAATCGAAGCGCGATGCGGGAATGGTCGTATCGGGGAATGGCTGGCCGCTGGCTGGATCGACAATCCGCGTAGCCGCGTCGAAGCGTCCCTGCCGCTGCGCGGCGTTCGGAACCGTCGTCAGAAAGGTGTCGGCGAAGCTTTGCTGAAACCCTTCGTAGGAACCGAAATAAAACAGCTTGTTCTTAACGATTGGTCCGCCAATGGTTCCGCCGTATTGATTCCAGGCGAGGGTCGATTTCGGCAGGTTATTCAAGTTGTTGAACCAGCCGCGCGCCGCCATCGACGAGTCGCGGTTGTAGTACCAGCCCGAACCGTGGATTTCATTCGATCCGGACTTGATCGACACGTTGACAACACCGCCGGCGCTACGGCCGAATTCAGCGGAGAAGCTATTCGTCTGCACTTTGAATTCGGCAATCGAATCCGGATTCGGCTGCACCACTTGCGCGCTCAGCGCCTGCGCGTTCTGCGTTCCCTGATTGTTGTCGACGCCGTCGAGCAGGAAGTTATTCTGCGTATGATAGTTGCCGTTGGAGACGAACCAGCCCGGGCCGCGCGTCACCGGATTCAGCGTGCTGGGAGCCACGCCGGGGGCAAGCAGCGCCAACTCAGTATAGCGGCGTCCCGCCAACGGCAGATCCACCGCCGTGCGGCCGCTGATCACTTGGCCCAACGAACCCTGTTCGGTTTGAATCGCCGCGACATTCGCCGTTACTTCCACCGTCTCACTAACGGTAGCCACATCCAGTTTGATCCGCACCAGACGCCGTTCGTCCACGTTGATCCGAACCTCGCTCAAACGAACGGACTTGAAGCCGGTCTGTTCGACGGCGATCTGATACAGACCGCGCGTCACCGGGCTGAAGACGGCATAGCCTTCACCGTCCGACGTCGATTCCATGGCGATGCCGGTACCGCTGTTTTTTAGGGTTACCTTCGCGCCGGAAACCGCGCTTTGCGACGGATCCTCAACAAGGACCCGCACGGAGGCGGAGTCGGTTTGCGCGAAAAGCGTAGGGGCGAGCGCCAGTAAAAATAATCTGGATAAGTGTTTCACGTTTATCAGGCTAAACGCGCCAAGTTACACCGCCGCTAGTATTCCGTGGCGATTCGATGAAAAACTGCGGGCGTTTGACCCAAACCGGCGGCGCCGGCGCGCGTTGTGTTCCGCGGACAACATGCACACCACCAGAATCACCCTGATCGCCGCCGTGCTGGCAGCATCCACGGCTCAGCCGCGGTAAAGCTCACCGCCCTAAACATCGTCTCCCAGTACCTCAGCCGGCATCAACTTGCCCGTCAGCTTCTTGATTCCCCTGGATTGCGGCGCCAGCACCAGGACGCGGCGTGCGCCGCCTGCGACGCGCGCGTTGGTGAGGACACCATCAGGATGAACGATCACCCCCCGAGCCGCTCGCCTGCCGCGATTGTACGGAGCCTCCTTCGCCTTCACCGCTTCGGCACTCGCGAGAAATTACCCGGGTATGCTCACGGAGAGTGACCCACCGGCCCAACGGGGCCGGGGATGATAATGCCTTGCCCATCCGCGGCTTACGGGCCAAGGCGCGGTGCCGGG
>Ga0105048_10008660_pt1 | contig 16260 bp, 10 predicted proteins | sample MAT05_FD_78382 | JGI IMG/M metagenome (GOLD analysis project Ga0105048, IMG submission 78382) | Freshwater microbial communities from Lake Fryxell liftoff mats and glacier meltwater in Antarctica - MAT-05 | ecosystem: Environmental > Aquatic > Freshwater > Ice > Liftoff microbial mat | place...
ATGGTAAGGGTAAATGGTTTAAGCATACGATGGTTTGCAGAATGAATGAATTTGTAAATATAGCCCGTACACAGCGACATACGGAGGGTAAGCGTCGTTTCGGAGTGAAATGTAGAAGATTCTATACTTTAAGTAATCCGTTACAACTCTGGTTTTCGCCGAAGCGGTAGTTAGTTTCTGACGTTTAAACACCTATTGCCAAGTACAGATTTGCTTTCAGCAACGGATTATTTGCAGCACCATGAGGTTAAGGGAGATGTTCCTGCACCAATGCTGCCCATTCTTCGTCCAATGTTCCAGTAAATAAATCGGCTTTGGCCCGACGATACCAGTAGCCTGCGTTCCAGTCGTCGCCTTCTTTCCGGTGCAGGTACGCGTGGAGTCGGTCGTAGCCACGGGTACCCTCTCGGCTTTGGGCAATGTTGTGGGCACGGGTCCAGTCACCTTTGGCATCGTACCAAAGGGCTTCGGCAATAGCCGATAGGTTGACGGGCGGCTGAGAATTAGTCAGGGATGCCTGGAAGTCGAGGTAGGTCACGTTGAGGGAAAGTATTTTTAGGGTAAAATTTTGTAATTGCGGTACTCGCCGATTCGGATGCCAGTAAATTTCTCGATAGTTTCCAAAAACCGCACTTTCAGCGATTTGCTTTTCTTGGTCAAATCAAATTTAACGGACCAGTTACTTCGTTCGATACGGTCTTTCATTACCGCCGGATGCGTATCGGTGAATAAGGCCAATGAGTCAGCATGGTTTTCATAGTCAAACGAAGCGATATTTTCCTGGAGTTTTTCGATCTGCTTATCAGAACTCCAGAACCGATTAATATACGCAACTTTACCCCTCATTTTCTCAATAGGCTTCACCCATCCGTAGTGATAGATATAGGCATCTATCAACTTAACCTTCAGCTTTTTATTGTCTTTTTTACGGAAGCCCTGAGCGTCTCTATATGAAATAACGTCGCCTGTATTACGAATAATCCGAATCTCACGCCGGTACCATTTTCGCGAATTTCCTACGTAATTGTAAGAGCCATAAAAGTGTAGATAATTGAACAGCAGCCCTTCTACGTTCTGCTTATCATTTGCATGTACTCTCATTTCCTTTAGGATAACAGGAATGTACTTTTCGTGTAATACCTCATCGCCCTGAATGTAAAAAGCCCAGTCGATGTCTGGTGAAATGGCGGCAATTGCTTTATTCGTTTCCTCGGCCAACACCTTGCCACCTTCGCGCAGGTTGTCGTTCCAAACGCTATGCACCAGTTTAATTTTAGGGGATGAGATACCTTCAATCAACTTCACAGTATCGTCGTCAGAATTACCCACCACAACAATGAATTCATCGCAAAGCGGCAATACAGACGTTATTGCTTCGACAATGGGGTAATCGAACTTTATGGCGTTTCGGACGAAACTGAACCCAGCTACTCGCATAGTTTTACCTTTAGTGATTATGTCGCTGTGACTGAACAGCGACACAAAACTAAAAAATACAACCTGAGTAAAAAGTCATAATTAGTCAAGAGGCTTTTGTTGGTAAGCGCTATGACGATAGCAAACCTAGTTCGAGTTGTCAATAGCAGCATACCCTAAAACTGCTGCAAAGCACGAGAGGCTGATATGAAGTTAGCAATCACTTGGCCCGAATAGCGGTGACGGGGTCAAGGCGCGAAGCTGAGATAGCGGGCAGGATACCAGCCAATACACCAATAACGCTGGACGTGCCGAGACCAAGGACAATGTTTCCGCTCGACAAAACCACGTCCAAATTCCCCATGGGCACAAACGAGAGTAAATAAACCAGAAAGACGCCGACCAGCCCGCCAACAAACGAAAGCATAACGGCTTCGAACAGAAACTGGAACAAAATAAAGTAATTCTTCGCCCCCAGTGATTTCTGGATTCCGATAATATTTACCCGCTCCTTCACCGACACAAACATGATGTTAGCGATGCCGAAGCCGCCAACCAAAATAGAAAAACTACCAATAACCCAACCCGCAATGGTCAACACGGCGAACACCCCCCCAATGGCTTTGGCGACCGCTTCGGGGCGGTTTATAGCAAAATTATCGTCCTGAGTAGGTTTCAGGCTTCGACGTGCCCGCATCATGCCTCGGATTTCACCCTCCAGGCTCTCCAGGTTTTTGTCGTTTTGGTAGCCCTTCACGGCGATGGTGACGCTGGGCCGGAGCGATTGGAATTGCTTGGCGAACGTGCCGTAGGGGATCAGTACGCGCCGGTCGGGGCTGCCGCCAATTTCGAGGATGCCGGACCCTTTCTTGTCCTGAACGGCAATAACGGTATAGTTCAGACCATTGATTTTCATGGTTTTGCCTACTGCGTACTGGTTCGGAAAAAGTATATCACCCACTTCGGAGCCGATAATGGCCACGTTACGCGCCGATTCTTGTTCCTGAGGAGCAAAATAGCGGCCCTGGCCAATGGGGACTTCCGAAATCTGGTTGTAGTCCATCGTCACGCCCGATATACGGACGGGCAAGCTGTTGTTGCCATTCTTGACGTTTACGTTGCCCTTGCCCCCCATAGCACAAACAGCCTCAGCGTTTTCGAGCCGCTCCGACAGAACACGATAGTCATTGTAGGTTGGCTCGGGCCATTGGAAATATTTCCACCAGCGATATTCGGAGCCAAATTCGAAGGGCCATTTCTGCACGTACAGCACTCGGTCGCCTAAGAAGTTAAGGCTTTCTTTCACGTTGCGTTCGAGCGAATCGACCATCGTGAATACGGCGATAATAGCAAAAATACCGATGGTGACACCCAACAGCGAAAGCGTTGTGCGGAGTAGATTAGACCGCAACGCCTGCCAGGCAAAGCGGAAACTTTCGAGTATCTGGCGGATGAGTTTCATAAACAAAGCTACCCACTCGATCGCTCAATCGCTCAATCGCTCAATCCTGTTTTACACCAACACCCCATTTTGGCGGATGGTCGGTTGCTACTCCATTACCACAGCGGTTCCGTTGGCGCTCACCATGAGCATGGAGCCGTTGGTGCCAATGGTTTGAAAGTCCAGATCGACCCCAATTATGGCATTGGCTCCCAGCCGTTGCGCCTGGTCCATCATGTCTTTAAGAGCAATACTTTTGGCTTCGCGAAGGCCCTGCTCATAAGCTCCAGATCGTCCTCCAACAACGTCGCTGATGCCAGCAAAGAAGTCTTTCACCAGATTAGCCCCAATAATGGCTTCGCCGTTGACTAGTCCAATGTAGTTTGTAATGCGTTTGCCTTCAACGTTGGGCGTAGTAGTAATGAGCATACAGTTGATATCCAGTAGTGATAAGGTTTGGCCGAGAACCGGCACAAAGAACGGAGACATCGTTGATTTTGCAAAATAGGGAGTTTGGAGTCAACTATGGGCGACAAAGGCAATAGGACTTAACCTATATGTATGAAAGCCGATCTGGATTAAAAATAAGTTGAATAGATAAGGTAGGAAAGTATAGGAAAGCTCTAAATACATATTTGGCAATATTTGGCTAATAAATAGGCTATTTTTCAGCCTACATTCTATATACCCTTACACTTTCCTATTATGAAAATTCTTTACCAGATTGTAGCCTTTGGGCTATTAGTGGGCGGCTATGCCCCCGTTGCACAAGCACAGGATACCAATAAACAACGAACCAAACCAATGGTTGATCGGGCTACGCTAGTGGCCTTTCATGGTCCCGAGTCACAACTTCATCGTGCCAGCGTAGCCTTAGCCGATGTAGTTGTGGCCGGAAAGGTGATCGACGAAAAAGGATCGGGTTTGCCTGGAGTGAGTGTGATTATGAAAGGATCAACGCAGGGCACTACTACAGACGGGGAAGGCAGTTATCGCCTTTCGGTACCCAACGAACGGGCCACGCTCGTGTTCAGTTTTGTGGGTTATACCCGGCAGGAAGTGGTGGTTGGCACCCAAACAACACTTACCGTTACGCTGCTCCCCGACGATCAGACCCTGAACGAAGTAGTAGTAGTAGGGTATGGCTCACAACGTCGGCAGGATATTACCTCGGCCATATCCGTAATTAGTATGCGCGACATTGGCGAACAGCCTGCCAACAACCCTAATCAGGCCTTACAGGGGCGAGCAGCGGGCGTGGTGGTGAAACAAAAAAGCGGCACGCCGGGCGGTAATATATTTGAGGTGCGAGTGCGAGGCATTGGCTCGCTGGGTGCCGGTAGCGATCCGCTGTATGTAATCGACGGGTTCGCGGTGGGTACTTCGGTGGGGCAAAACCTGAACCCTAACGATGTGGAAAGCATTTCGATCCTGAAAGATGCCGCTTCGACCGCTATTTACGGGGCAAGGGGTTCCAATGGCGTAGTGCTGATTACCACCAAAAGCGGCAAAGAAGGAAAGGTGGGCATCAATTTATCGCTTGATTATGGCATTCAGAGTACTCCGCGTTCCCGGCGCGTGACCATGTTGAACGGGGTTGAGTTTGCCCAGTTCAAAAAAGACATTTTCATGGATGGTATCCGGTATTTTCAAAAACGCGAACCAACTATCGACGAAGTTCCGATTGGGTATCGCTTCCCCGAACAGACCAAATTTTCGACGGATTGGTTTGGCGAAATCATGGACAACAATGCCCCTTACACGGACATGAACCTGACCATTTCGTCGGGCAAGGGGCCAATAAAGTCGTTGCTGTCGGTAGGGTATTACAAAGAAGCCGGAACAATCATCAAAACCAACTACGACCGCTTTTCGGCCCGCAGCAATTTGTCGGGGCAGGTAAACAAGTTCCTGAGCATTGGTATGAATATCAATGGAACCTATACCAAGCAGAATCTGGCCAACACCGACGGACGTAGCAACCTGGTAGGTGGCGCGTTGCTGATGGACCCCCGTGAGCCTGTTTACAATGCCGATGGAACCCTGCGGCCCTACATTGGCGGTGTCGATGGAGCGTTTGGCTTTCCGAACCCGGTGTTTGTGCTGAACAATGTGCTTCGCCGACGGACAATCTTCGACCTGCTAACCAATCTCTACGCCGACGTTGCGATTTTGAAAAACCTGAGCTTTCGCTCGTCGATAAACGCCAAGATCACCTACAATAATTTCAAGGATTATATTCCTTCGACCATTGGTTTGTCGGTTGCTTCCGGCACAGCGGGTGCTCCGCCACGGATCGCCACTTCGCAGGAAAACACAGAGCAACTGATCAATTATTCGCTGGATGAACTGCTTACGTACACACCTAACATTGGGGCAAATCACAACATTAATGCTCTCTTGGGGTTCACCTCGCAACAGGAAACGGTGAGGAGCGTAGCAGGTTCGGCCAATACGTTTCCCGATGATCTGGTTCCATTTTTGGGTGCCGGTTCTATTCGGTCGTCTAACTCCAACGAGTTTGGTTTCTCGCTGCTGGCCTATTTTGGGCGGGTAAATTATGCTTACAAAGACCGGTATCTGGCTTCCGCTTCGTTTCGGCGGGAGGGTAGTTCGCGGTTCGGAGCGCAGAACAAATACGGTGATTTTCCGGCGGCATCGGTTGGCTGGCGAATCTCGGAAGAGTCGTTCTTTCCGAAAACGTCGTGGGTCAATGACCTGAAGCTCCGGGCAAGCTGGGGCGTAACGGGCAACAACAACATTGGTAACTACCCCAGTCTGGCGTTTGTGGGAGCCAATAACTACATTTTGGGCAATACGTTTGTGCCAGGCAAAGTGGTTAGTTCATTTGCCAACTCAGAGTTGAAATGGGAAAAATCGAACCAGTTAGACATTGGTCTGGACCTGGCCCTGTTCAACAATAAGCTCACGTTCACCCTAGAGTATTACAACAAGTTGACCAACGATATGCTGTTGCCGATTTCGATTCCGGCGGTGTCGGGATTCACCACCAGTTTGGCCAACATTGGCAAGGTAGAGAACAAAGGCATTGAATTGGGGTCCGAATTCAGAACCAGCATCGGTCAGATCAACTTCCGAACCAACGCCAACATTACTTTTAACCGCAACAAAATTCTGGCTATTAAGGGAGCGAATGATATGCTCTATTACGGCGGATTCTACGGGGGCTACAACGTTCAGAAAGTGGGTCGTCCGGTGGGCATGATCTATGGCTATAAAAAGCTGGGCATTTTCAATACGCAGGCCGAAATTGATGCCTCTCCCAGGCAGGACGGCGTTATTCCGGGCGGAATGAAGTTTGCCGACACCAACGGCGACGGTGTGATTACCTACGATACGCAGGACATGGTGGAGATTGGAAACCCCAACCCGGCCTTTACCTGGGGCTGGACGGTAGCCGCCGACTACAAAAAATTCGATGTAAACGTGCTGTTCCTCGGTGCCCATGACTTTGATATTTACCGCAACATCGAAGCCTCAACCATGAACATGGACGGCGTGTTCAACGTGTTGGACAAAGCCAAAGACCGGTGGCGGTCGCCGGAGAATCCGGGTTCGAATCCGTTGGCCAAAAACTCGCAGGGCGGTACCAATTTCTTCAAATGGTCGCGGGAGAGCAGCGAGCGGTACGTGTATGACGGCAGCTATGTCTGGTTGAAAACTATCACGCTTGGCTACACACTACCCAAACTCAAATCGGTGTTGAGCGATGCCCGGATTTTTGTGACGGCCAACAATCTGTTCCTGTTCTCGAAATACCCCGGCAACAACCCTGATGCGGGTGTTCGGGGTGGCACCGAGTTGAACAATGACGACGAGTCGTACCCTGTTCCCCGCACACTGGCAGTTGGGGCAAAAATCAACTTCTAACCTCCACTACAACGATGAAAAAAATAACTGCACTCAGCATTCTGTTTCTTTGCCTCACCCAGGTGTCCTGCAAAGACGATTTTTTGGTCACGACCGACTCAACCCGGATTGGCACTGACCTTTTCTACCAAAACCAGGCCCAGTTTGAGCAGGCCGTAAATGGGGTTTATGGTCAGTTACAGACCATTACCAACGCAGCCTACCTGTTTCAGGAGTTCAACACCGACAACACCACGCTCGATTTCAACCCCCTTGACCGAGGTGGGGCCGCCGGTTGGGAAGCCCTCGAATTTTCGACGGTGAACCCCGGCAACGGTGAGATTTCCAATCTCTGGAACCTGCATTATTCAACGCTCTACAACATCAATTACGCGCTGGAAAAACTGGGGCCAAGCACCGTCGACGCAACCGCAAAAAAAGAGATTGAGGGCCAATTGAAGTTTCTGCGGGGCTATCACTATTTCAACCTGGTGCGCTATTTTGGCGACGTGGTGCTAGTAACGTCAACGCTGAAAAATCCCGACGAGGCCTTCAATCTGATTCGATCTCCGCAGGCGGCTATTTACACCCAAATCGAAACCGACCTGAAAGAGGCTGCTACCTTACTTCCCGCCAAACACGTTGCGGCAAAAGTAGGCCGCGCTACGCAGGGGACAGCTTTGGCTCTGCTGGGTAAGGTATATCTGACCAAAAAGCAATATCCGGAAGCGGTAACAACGCTGAAACAGATACTGACGCTGGGCTATTCGTTGCCGGCCAAATATGCCGATGTGTTTGATCCGGCAAAAAAGAATGGGCCTGAGTCCATTTTTGAGGTACAGTATCAGGGCGGAAACGACCTTGGCGAGCAAAGCAATTTCATGTATGTGTTTGCGCCCCGGCTTTCGCAGGGAGCCGTTACGGGCTTCGCCAACACCGCACCTGCCGGCCGCAACATCCCGACTAACGACCTCATTGCCGCTTTTGAACCGGGCGACTTGCGGAGAGATGTTTCCCTGCAAGCCAGCTACACCCTGAATGGCACGGTGGTGCCGATTCCATTCATCAACAAGTATCGTCATCCGCACACGATTACGGGTCGGACAGACAACAACTGGCCGGTACTTCGCTACGCCGATGTGTTGCTGATGCTGGCCGAAGCCATCAACGAAGCATCGGGGCCAACGGCCGAAGCGTTTGGTTATGTCAATCAGGTGCGTACTCGTGCTGGTTTGAAAGAGGTAAGTGGCTTGGCCAAAGATGCCTTCAGAACGGCAGTGTTAAAGGAAAGGCGCGTTGAACTCGCCTTTGAAAACCACCGCTGGTTCGATTTACAGCGAACCAACACACCGGCAGAACTGGCAGCTTTTCTGAACGCTCATGGAGCCAAAGAGAAAGCAAAGCCAACGGTGGCACGGGGTGGCATTGCGTTTAACGCGCTTGACTATGTCTACAGTGATTTTGAATATTATCTGCCTATTCCGGCTCCGCAAATCTTGATTAACAGTAAATTAACCCAAAACTCGGGTTATTAGATAATAGACATATTTTGGGTAGGACTACCAAATAAAACACGATTGGCTAGGTAAGTAAGAATCCCTGTTTTACCTGGTAATCCTGCCCAAAATAGTCTGTCAATTTTTCAATACATAGTCTCAGCGTAATGACTGTACTAACCGAATCCTTTTGGCTCTGGCAACTCCTGGGCCGCCTGCATCCTCTGATTGTTCATTTTCCAGTTGGCCTACTGTGCATTGCCCTGCTGCTCGAAGTGATCGGCTGGTTTCGTAAGTCGTCTGAGTGGCGGTCGGGTATCACGGCGATGGTCTGGATTGGCACCATCAGTTCGATTCTCGCAGCCGCTTTGGGGCTAATTCTGGTGAATCAGGACGACTACAGTGGTAATACCGTAACGGTTCACCAATGGGCGGGACTGACTACTATGACCCTCGCCATTCTGACGGTTCTGGCTCTTCGGTCGGGGCGCATTCCGTTGTATCGGGGCTTGCTCATCACCACGGTGGTGGGCGTGAGCGTGGCCGGGCATTATGGATCAATGGTGACCCACGGCAACGATTACCTGACGAGTGTACTGCCCAAGAGCCGCGACCAAAACCCGGTGGCGGGTGACGCAGCAGGCAACTCAACGTTTGCCTTTGCCAGCAACGGCCAATCCCTCGACGACAAGCAGATTGGCCAACTAAATCTCGAAGTGCGTTCCATTCTGGCCCACAATTGCTATAGTTGCCACGGCGAGGCCAAAAGTAAGGGGGGGCTTCGCTTACACAAAAAAGAGTTTGTGATGAAAGGCGGGGAAGATGGTCCCGTGCTGGTAGCTGGTCATCCCGAAGATAGCGACATGATTCGGCGGGTGAAACTCCCCGCCGGTCACGACGATGCAATGCCCACCAAAGGCAAACGCCTGACTGAACACGACATCGAGTTGCTTGAATTCTGGATTAAACAGGGCGCTCCGTGGCCGAGCGGAGCCGAAAAAAGCATTTACAAAGTGGCAACTCTCGAACCCCGCTTGCCCGCCCTGCCCGACTCCGCCAACAGCCTTGCCAACCCCATCGACCAGTTTGTGAGCGTGTATTTTAACCAACACAAACTCAGTTGGAAAAACGGGGTGGACGACCGGACGTACATTCGCCGGGTATATTTAGATGTGGTTGGTATGATTCCATCGCCCGACGAAATCAGGGCGTTCACGGCAGACACATTGCCCAACAAAAGGGCCACGCTGGTAAAAAAACTGCTCAACCGGAAGGTGGATTACGCCCAACACTGGCTCACGTTCTGGAACGATGCCCTCCGCAACGACTACACCGGCACGGGCTACATCACCAAAGGCCGCTACGACATCACGAACTGGCTCTACACCTCGCTGAAAACCAATAAACCCTACAACCGATTCGTGCGGGAACTCATTAGCCCCACCAAAGAATCGGAGGGTTTCATTCGGGGAATCCGGTGGCGCGGCACCATCAATTCGAGTCAGCGGGTGGAAATGCAGGCGGCTCAAAACGTGTCACAGGTGTTGCTGGGCCTGAATTTAAAATGCGCATCCTGCCACGACAGTTTTATTAGCGACTGGAAATTAGCCGACTCCTACGCCTTTGCCAATGTGTTTGCCGATACAACCCTCGAAATTCACCGATGCGACAAACCGACGGGAAAACTGGCCGGAACGAGTCTCATTTTTAAAGAGTTAGGCACCATCAACGGCAAAGCGGCTACCAAAGACCGGCTCCGCGAACTGGCCAATTTTATGGTGCAACCCAAAAATGGTCGACTCTACCGAACGGTGGTGAACCGGGTGTGGGCGCAGGTGATGGGCCGGGGCATTGTGGAACCCGTGGACATGATGGACAATGACCCCTGGAGTCAGGATTTGCTCGACTGGTTGGCCTCGGACTTTGTAGCAAACGGTCACGACATCAAGCGGCTAATCGGTATGATTCTGACCTCGAAAACCTACCAGTTGCCCACCGTTGGCGTGAAAGAACCCGATCTGCTGATGGCTTCCAACTATGTGTTTAAGGGCATGGTTCGTCGTCGGCTCACCGCCGAGCAGTTTGCCGATGCGGTCAGTATTGCCTTCAGCCCTGTTTATGCCGATACCTCTATTGCAGAGAAACAGTTTCCCAAAGAACTAAAAAAAGAGATGCCATTTCCCCGCGCATCACTGGTTAAAAACGACCCGTTCCTGACAGCTCTTGGTCGCCCAAACCGCGAAACGGTTAGTACCAGCCGGGCATCGCAGGCCAACCTGTTGCAGGCCCTGGAACTGACCAACGGCGAGAAATACAACGATGCCCTGAAACGGGGGGCTGAAACCTGGAAAATCGCCTATCCAGCCTCGGATTTATTGGTTAGAAATCTGTACTGGAAAGCTTTAGGTAGAGAACCCAAGCCCAAAGAATTAGTCGTTGCCCAAAAGATTATTGGGAAGAATCCCACGACCGAAGGCATACAGGATTTGGTCTGGGCGATTAGTTTACACCCTGAATTTCAACTAATTTACTAACCTCACCCCCGGCCCCTCTCCTTGTGAAGGAGAGGGGAGAAGTTAACGGCTAACTTCTATCTGATTGGGTAGCCTTGTTTTCAAACTGGCCTAAACAGAGAGAAATTTTGTCTGACAAGCCCCCCCTCTCCTTGCGAAGGAGAGGGGCTGGGGGTGAGGGTGCAACACCATGAAAAATAACTGGAACCGACGGGAATTTTTGCAAAAGACAAGCGCGGCAACGCTGGCGGCAATGGCGGCTGGGGTGCCTATGTCGAGCCTGTTGTCGGGCTGCAAAACACAGCAACCCGGCCAAACCAACGGCACCGCCGACACCGTGATCCTACTCTGGATGGCGGGCGGTATGGCCCATACCGAAACTTTTGACCCCAAACGCTTTACGCCCTATGAAACAGGTATGGACCCGAATCGGGTTCTGAGCACATTCAGGCCCATTCCGACGGTATTGGATGGGGTTAATTTTTCGGATGGGCTGCAATCCATTGGCAAGGTGATGGACAAGGGCGCGCTGATTCGCTCCTACATCGCTGCCGATTTGGGGCATATTCTGCACTCGCGGCATCAATACCACTGGCACACCTGCTACGAGCCGCCCCAAACGGTGGCTGCCCCGCACCTCGGCTCGTGGATTGCGAAGGAATTAGGCCCTAAAAACCCAGTGATTCCGGCCTTCATCGACATTGGGCAACGGTTCACCCTGGGCGAGGGCGAGGAGTTGAAAGCGTTCCATACGGCGGGTTTTCTGGGCAATGAGTTCGGCCCGTTTTTCATTCCCGACCCCACCCAGGGTTTAGAGAGCGTTCGCCCCCCCATTGGCATGGATGCCAAGCGGTTTGAGCGACGCAACCAACTCTATAACGACCTGATTAGTAACGGCCCGATGGGGGAATATGGCAGTGATTACCAGAAGGAGTCGCTCAAACGGTCGATGGAGCAGGCGTATCGGCTGTTGAATTCGCCTGAAGCAAAGGCGTTCGACCTGAGCCAGGAACCGAAAGAAAGTTACGACATTTATAACACCGGCAAGTTCGGCCTGGGCTGTTTGCTGGCCCGCCGATTGACCGAACAGGGCGCACGATTTATCAGCGTAACTACTGAGTACGTGCCGTTTATGGGTTTCGACACGCACGAGAATGGCCACACCCGGATGGGTGATATGAAATGTCAGATGGACGCCCCTATTGCTCAGCTTATCAAGGATTTAGACAAAACCGGGCATCTGGATCGTACCCTGATTATTTTGGCCAGCGAGTTTAGCCGGGATATGATGATGGAAGGCAAACCAGACTTGAGAGTGCAGGATCAGGTTAAAGTGCCGGATACTATTTCTGAGATGAAGTTCTACGGAATGCATCGTCACTTTACCGATGCCGGGTCGATTTTGATGTTCGGTGGGGGGATAAAAAAGGGGTTTGTGTATGGCAAAACCGCCGACGAACGCCCCTGCAAAACCATTGAAAACCCGGTGCATATCGACGGGATTCACCAGACGATTTACCACGCCCTCGGCATTGCCCCTGACACGCATTACGACGTGGAGAAACGCCCGTTCTATTCAACCCCCGATGGCTTGGGGAAACCTGTTTTGGAGTTGCTGGCATAAACTTTATGAAAAATCTCCTGTCACTGATCGTTCTGCTTGCCGGTTTCGGCTACTATTTCCAATCTTGCTCCACCTCGTCGGCAAACAGGGTGGCGGTGGAAACCATGCCCGATCAGGTTAGCTATAACTTCGATATTCGGCCCATTTTATCGGATAAATGTTTGGCCTGCCACGGCCCCGATGCCAACAAACGCGAGGCCGGGCTTAGGCTCGACATGGCCGAAAGCGCTTATAAAGCACTGGCAGAGCATCCAAATGCCCATGCCCTAGTGCCGGGCAAACCTGAATCGTCGGAGGTATATTTGCGGATTACGTCAGACGATACAGCCCAGCAAATGCCCCCGCCTTCGTCGAATTTAAAGCTGTCGGGGCATCAGATCAAGCTGATCGAAAAGTGGATTAAACAGGGAGCACCCTACGAAAAACACTGGTCGTTTGTGGCCCCAAAAAAACCGGCCCGGCCCAACGTGAGTGATGACGACTGGCCCAAAAATGAGATCGACTATTTTGTGCTGCACAAGCAGGAGCAAAAGGGACTTTCCCCAAACCCCGAAGCTGACAAAGAACACCTCCTCCGGCGATTGAGCCTTGACCTGACGGGTTTGCCGCCGAGTCTTGCCCTGATGGATGGCTTTCTGGCCGATAAGAGTACCAATGCCTATGAAAAAGCCGTTGATCAGTTGTTGAAATCGCCCACCTACGGCGAGAAAATGGCGCTCCATTGGCTCGATTTGGCCCGTTTTGCCGATTCGCATGGCTACCAGGACGATAGTTACCGAACGCAGTGGCCCTGGCGCGATTGGGTGATCCATGCCTTCAACACCAATAAGCCCTACGATCAGTTTGTGACCTGGCAACTGGCGGGCGACTTGTTGCCGGAGGCATCGAAGGAGCAAATGCTGGCAACGGGCTTTAACCGAAACCACAAAATCACCGAAGAGGGTGGCACCATTCAGGAAGAATACCGAATCTCGTATGTGACGGATCGTAACGATTTGTTTGGCAAGGGTTTGCTGGGCGTAACCATGGAATGCGCTCATTGTCACGACCATAAGTATGACCCATTCTCGCACAAAGAGTATTACCAACTCTTCGCATTTTTTAATAATGTGAAAGAAGTGGGTCTGGAGTCGAGTGTTGGCGGCCCTAATACCTACGCCAAAAAACCGTTGATGGAGATTTGCGACGAGGACCTCAGCGGCATTCTGTCGTTCGTGAACAAACGCGATACCAATCGCCTGATTGTGTCGGTGATGGGCGACTTAGACACGACTCGCAAAACATTCGTGCTGAAACGGGGTATGTATGATGCCCCCGGCGACGAGGTTCAGCCCGGCACACCGAAAGCGATTTTGCCCTTCAACCCAAACTACCCCAAAAACAGGTTGGGGCTGGCAAAATGGCTCTTCGATCGGAAAAATCCGCTCACGGCGCGGGTCTATGTCAACCTGTTGTGGCAGGAGTTTTTTGGGCGGGGAATCGTGAAAACATCCGGCGATTTTGGGATGCAGGGCGACCTTCCCTCCCACCCCGAATTGTTGGACTGGCTGGCAGTCGATTTCATGGATCACGGTTGGGACGTGAAGCGGTTAGTAAAACAAATGGTCACGTCGGCCACCTACCGGCAATCGGCGGTGATTCCCTCCGAAAAATTAGCCGCCGACCCCGAAAACATCCTACTGGCCAGGGGGCCACGCTACCGGGTGCCAGCCGAGTTTGTAAAAGATATTGTATTGAGCAGCAGCGGCTTACTGAACACAGCCATTGGTGGGCCGAGTGTGAAACCCTATCAGCCTCCCGGTTTGTGGGAAGGGGCCACATCAGGCCGGGGCATCCTGTCGCAATATGTCCAGGATCACGGGCCAAGCCTGTATCGGCGGGGTATGTACACACTCATCAAACGCACCGTTCCTCCGCCTTCGATGATGATTTTCGATGCCAGCAACCGCGACCTCTGCGAAGTTAAACGCCTGAAAACCAATACCCCGTTGCAGGCGTTGATAATGATGAACGACCCAACCGTGCTGGAAGCCTCGCGGGTTTTGGCGGCCAGACTTTTACAGGAAAAAAGTGGTACAACCGACAAAATCAACAAAGCGTTTCGGCTGATTGTGAGCCGAAAGCCAAGCGAAAAAGAGATCTCAATCCTGAGTGCTTATTACGACAAGGAGCTAAAAAAACTCACCAAAGCGAGTGTTGACAAGTCGCTGGCCGTGGGCGAATACCCCATTCCAGCCCGCATCGACCGCACTCAATTAACCGCCCTGATGCGGGTTGTCACGACGATTTATAATTTGGAAGAAACGATAATGAAGTCCTGACCACAATGGAAAAAGAAATTCTCGAACACGGCCTGAATTTTAACCGCCGTCGGTTTTTGTCCCGGCTCAGTTTGGGCCTAGGCAGCGCGGCTTTGGGATCGTTGCTGATCCCCGACCTGTTCAGCGGCAACGGGGCCGACGAAGACGGATTGGCGCCCGGCATTCCCCATTTTGCCCCCAAAGCAAAACGAGTTATCTATCTGTTCCAGAATGGAGCGCCCTCGCAACAGGAATTATTCGATTATAAGCCCAAGCTGCGGGAAATGATGGGGCAGGAATTACCGCCCTCGGTACGCGGTACGCAGCGACTGACGGGCATGACCGCCAACCAAAAGGAGTTTCCGATGGTGGGTTCGTTTGTCGATTTCAAGCAATACGGCCAGTCAAGAGCCTGGGTCAGCGATTTGTTTCCGTACACCGCCGGGATCGTGGACGACCTCTGTATTGTGCAATCCATGTTTACGGAAGCCATCAATCACGACCCGGCGCTCACGTTTTTGCAGACGGGTTCGCAGCAGGGCAACCGCCCCAGCATGGGGTCATGGTTGAGTTACGGACTGGGGAACGAGAACAAAAACCTGCCCAACTTCACCGTTTTGCTCTCGCGGGGCATTGGCAACGGTCAAGGCGTTTATTCTAAGCTGTGGTCGAATGGGTTTCTGGATTCTATTCATCAGGGTGTGCAGTTCAGCAAGGGCGAAGACCCCGTGCTTTACCTCCGCGACCCTGATGGCATGGATCGGCAGGATCGGCGGGATATGCTCGACAACCTCGCCCAACTCAACGACCTTTCCTACCAGGAATTTGGCGACCCGGAGATCAATGCCAAAGTGAAACAGTACGAGATGGCATACCGGATGCAAACGGCAGTGCCCGAAGTGATGGACCTCTCGAAAGAGCCGGACGAAATTATTAAACTCTACGGCCCCGACTGTTTGGTACCGGGTACGTTTGCAGCCAACTGCCTGCTAGCTCGCAAACTGTCGGAAAACGGGGTGCGGTTTGTGCAGTTGTACCATCAGGGTTGGGATCAACACGGTAACCTACCGTTTGAAATTGCGAAACAGGCCAAAGACGTCGATCAGGCATCAGCAGCATTGGTTACCGACCTCAAACAACGCGGTTTGCTCGACGAAACCCTCGTGATTTGGGGTGGTGAGTTTGGCCGCACCAGTTACACACAAGGCAAGCTCACAGCCGACAACTACGGCCGCGATCACCACCCGCGCTGCTTCACGATTTGGATGGCGGGCGGGGGCATCAAACCCGGCATCGTCTATGGCGAAACCGACGATATGGGCTACAACATCATTAAAGACCCCGTGCATGTGCATGATTTTCAGGCCACTGTGCTCAACCAAATGGGCCTGAACCACGAGAAACTAATTTTCAAACACCTCGGTCGCCGTTATCGGTTGACAGATGTTTCGGGAAAAGTGATACCGGGGTTACTGGCGTGAGGTCGAACTAATTGTCACCATGAATAAAAAGCTAACCCAAATAGCCGAGCAGGCTCTGTTTGCAACCGTAATTTTCGTGCTGGTCTTGCTGCTGTTTGGCAACCGAATTGTGGTGCCCG
>Ga0105048_10008661_pt1 | contig 16259 bp, 13 predicted proteins | sample MAT05_FD_78382 | JGI IMG/M metagenome (GOLD analysis project Ga0105048, IMG submission 78382) | Freshwater microbial communities from Lake Fryxell liftoff mats and glacier meltwater in Antarctica - MAT-05 | ecosystem: Environmental > Aquatic > Freshwater > Ice > Liftoff microbial mat | place...
CCTCGCGGCCGGCGACCCCTTGAAACGCCAGCGCTCCGGGCATACACTCTGTCTGCATGACAGCCGTCTCCGATGTGCGATGTAAGGCGTTCTCGACAAACACCTTCTGCCACATGGGGCGGCTGTTATGCAATGCCCTGGTGAGAAATCCGCGCTAACGCTCGTTGATGCCCTTCGGGTTGGACGCGCGCGAGAACAGCACCGCGCGCGGCTACTCCTGGAAGAACGCCTCATGGCGACGATGCTCGTGTGACGGCCTCCACCAGGAGTCCGAATCGGGATCGTTTGCGGCGCACCGCGTGACGGATGGCGCCGAGGCTCTCCGACGTAGTCTTTGTCGGCGGACAGATGGTTGGGCTCTTGATCACGGACCCAGCCGCCGTCCGGATTCGACCGACCGATGATGTTGACGTTGTGGCGCGCGTGACCACACGAACGGCGTATCATGACATCCAGATGCGGCTCATGGCGCTCGGGTTTTCTCCCGACCAACGTCTGAACGCACCGATCTGCCGTATGCGCACGGGCGACGATCTCGTGCTCGATGCCATGCCACTGAACGAGAACGTCTTGGGTTTCTCCAATCGGTGGTACCGGTTGACGCTCGACACGGCCACCGATATGCAGCTCGAGCCGGACCTCGTTATCCGCGCCATCAGCGCACGCGCCTTTCTCGCCACGAAATGGGAGCCGTTTCGTGATCGCGGTGCCGACGATCCGTTCCTCCGTCACGATCTCGAGGACATCTTCACCGTGATCGCCGGACGACAACAGGTCATCAGTGAGGTCGCATCGAGCGCCGCCGACGCGCGCCGCTTCATCGCGGCATGCACGCGAGCGTTTCTGGCCAATCGGTGGGCCAACGACCTCGTCGCGGGTAAGCTTCCGGATGCGCGACAGTTTCCTGGTTTTGCCGATGATGTGGTTGCTCGGTTACGCGCGCTGGTCGGTGTCTGAACGGTCGGCGACGTCTATACCCGAACCGCTGATGGTGGGAACAGCAATGCGTCCAACCGCCCACGCCGCGTGTTCACGCACCACCTCCTGCTCGTGAAATCGCATCGCCTCGAGCACCGCGAGATCATCCGCCGTACCGATGTTGCCGAGCACCACGCAGGCGTTGCGTTGTAACATCCACAACTTCGCGCGCTTGATCGCGCTGCCTTTAAACGCGGCCGCATAATCTGCGGGCGCCATCATGAGGATCTCGCGGGCCAGCGCGCGCGTGCCGTCAGTTGCGCCGGCGTCGCGGAGCAGCTCACGTGCCGCAAACGCCGACCCCTCGGCCAACTCCTGCGAGAACTTCACATTCCACGGACACACCTCCTGGCACACGTCGCACCCATAAATCATCCCGCCCATTGCCCCCCGCAACGCCTCGTCGATCGCCCCCCGCAGTTCGATCGTCAGATAACTGATGCATTTCGTCGCATCCAGCACGCGCGGCTCCACGAACGCCTGCGTCGGACAGGCGTCGAGGCAGCGCGTGCAACTCCCGCAGCGGTCCGCCTCGAACGGGTCGTCCACCGCGAGCACCACGTCGGCATCAATCTCCACGAACAACGACGAAATAAAGAAGAACGAGCCGATGGTCGGGTTGATCAGCATCGTGTTCTTGCCGAACCACCCGAGCCCCGCGCGCTGCGCGAGATCACGCTCCAGTACCGGTCCACTGTCCACGTACGGCCGCGCGTTGATCGAGCGGCCGAGGGCCGACTCCAGCCAGTGGTGCAGCGCGCGCGTGCGCTCGCGCAGGAGGTCGTGGTAATCGTCGCCGCGCGCGTAGCGTGAAACCGGTCCGCTGGGTTCGCGGCCGCCGTACTGCGTGGCCAACGCGATCGCGTGGGTCGCTCCCGCGTGCGGTCGGCGCGCATCGCGACGTAACTCGGCGCCCTCGCCGGCGAGATATCCCATCTCGCCGTGGTACCCGGCCTCGAGCCAGGCGTCGAACCGGGCGCGCGTGGCCGGCGGGCCCAAGGTGGTGATCCCCACCAGATCGAAGCCCAGGCCGAACGCCTGCGCCTTGATGCGCCGCGCCAGATCCGCCGCGACGCCATCGGCCACTACGGCTGGCGTCCCACCCAGCGGACAAACGCGATCACGTCATCGGCCGGCGGAATTGCGTCCTCTTCGCCATACGCCGTGTACATGCGCCACTTCACGTAACTCGTGGCCGGGAGCGGCAGGAACGGAAACCGGCGGAACCAATGGCGGTGGCGGAACCGCCAGGCCACACGGAGTAAGTCGATGGCCAGGAACGGGTTGGCGATCGCGCGCAGCGCGAGGGTCAGGGTAAGCCGAAGCCAAAGCATCTTTGAAATATAATCAAGCGGATCGCCCGAGCGGTCGATAATCACATGTAACGCCGACGCCGGTGCCAATCCCGATAGGGTCCTTCTCTCCGCTTCGCACCGGCATGTCGCACTCCGAGACCAGCACGTCCTCCACTGACCACCCGCCGCGCCAGCGCCCGTGGTGGGTGGACACGTTGACGCTGGTGGGCTGCATCGCGATCGCGGAACTCTGCCTACATCACGCGATCGAGCTGGCCGATCTCGATGTGACCGATTGGACACGGAGCCTCATCGGTGCCACCGGACTGGCGTTGCTTATCGGTCCGTTGTACGCGTGGATGATGTATCGGCGTCACGTCGATGCTCGCATGTCCCTCGACCGTTTCAGCCACTCCGGACGCGCGCCCAACAGCCCGCACACGCGCGTTCGCGTGGCCGTGCTTGGCTCCATGGGGGTCATCGCGGCGCTGCTGACGGCCTCGCTGTGGGGGCAGATCTCGGCGACCGCCCGCCTCGCACAGAACGCCGAGATCGCCAATGTTGCCGGGCGACAACGTTCGCTTTCGCAACGTATTGCGCGCTTTGCAGGAGGAGCCATCGGCCATCCGGACGATGCCGATTCGCTACTCGTCGCAACCGCGAGGCTGCAAACCTACGCGCTACGGCTCGACACGCTCACGGCGGCGTTCGAGGTAAACGCCTTCGCCGCCGCCAGCAACGCGCGCGATGCCATCGCGGCCTCAGCGACGCCGCGTGATGCGTTGGTTGCCGCCACTGGTCGGCTGCTCACCGCGCCATCCGGCAGTGAAGCGCGCCGGGAGGCTGCCGCCGACGTGATACGGCGCGCGGACGCGTTGATGGTCGTTGCTGAAGCCACCGTCGGCGCGCTGCAGGCGTACACCGAGGAGCGGGTCAGGCGCAGCGTACGCGCGTCGTGGACCATGGCGCTGCTCATACTCATCGTGATCGGCGTTGTCACCCTGCTCGTCATCGAGCCGGTGATCCGTCTGCTGAGACAACAGCACCAGATTGCATCTGCCCGCAGCGTCGAATTCCGACGGCTGGCAATGGTCGCCGAACGCACCAGCAATGCCGTCGTGATCACGGATGCCGAGCGACTTATCACGTGGGTGAACAATGGCTTTACGCGATTGACTGGCTACTCACTCGACGAAGCCGTCGGTCGTAGTCCGGGAGAAATCCTGCAGCGTGCGAACACCGACCCCGCAACCGTGCGCCTGCTGCATGACGCCCTGAACGAGGGGACATCGGTGCGCTGCGAGATTCTGAATTTTGCCAAGGACGGCACCAAATACTGGGTCGACTTGGCGATCGAGCCGTTGCATGAGCGTGGCGTGTTGACCGGCTTCATCTCCATCGAAAGTGACATCACGGAACAGGTGAATTCGCGCGTCGCGCTCGCGGAGCAGCGTGCGCGTGCGGAGACTGCACTCGCGGCGCTGCAGCGTACCACCGGGATGCTCGAGGAAGCGCAGGCTGTGGCCGGCGTCGGCTGCTGGTCGTATGACGTAGTCGCGAATCACATCGAGTGGTCGCGGGAAATCTTCCGGCTGTATGGTCGCGATCCCATCGACGGACCGCCGGACTACGTGGGCATGCTCACGGATATCGCTGACGCTGACGCCGCGCGCCTTCATGAGGCAGCGCAGCGCACAGTGACCACCGGCACGCCGTACTCGCTGGTGCTCCAGACCTCACGCGGTGCAAATGGCGTACGGTATGTGCGCGGCGAGGGCCGTGCACGCCACGACGCGTCGGGGAACATATCCGGCCTGTTCGGCACGGTGATGGACGTGACGGCCGCCATCGAACGCGAGGAGGCGCTGCGGTTGGCACAGGAGCGCGCCGAAGCGGCCAGCCAGAGCAAGAGCGAGTTCCTGGCCAACATGAGCCACGAAATCCGCACACCACTCACGGCGATCCTGGGCTACACCGATCTGCTGCGCGACGAAGCGATTCGTCATGGCGCGTCCGACGAGCAGCTGCAGTCGATGAGCACGATCCGTCGCGCCGGCGAACATCTGCTCACGGTCATCAACGATATTCTCGACCTCTCGAAGATCGAAGCCGGCCGGATGGCGATCGAGCGCGTGGAGACTGATCTACCGCGCGTACTCTTCGACGTGGACAGTTTGATGCGCTCGCGTGCCGCCCAGAAGGGTGTGCTGTTGCAGACGCGATTACTGACGCCCATTCCGGATCGGGTACTCTCCGATCCGACCCGCCTGCGACAGATCCTCATGAATCTGGTCGGCAATGCTGCCAAGTTCACGTCAACGGGACAGATCGATATTGAGGTGGAGGTGAGTACGCTCGACGGTGCGCCGGCCGTGCGCATCGCCGTGGTCGATACCGGCCCCGGCATGTCGGCCGAACAGGCCACGAATCTCTTCCAGCCGTTCGTGCAGGCGGATACCTCGGTCACGCGCAAGCACGGCGGCACCGGGCTCGGTCTCACGATCTGTCGTCGGCTGGCGGGTCTGATGGGCGGGGAAGTGCTGCTGCTGAAGACGGCACCGGGCGAAGGCTCCACGTTCACGGTCACGCTGCCGCTCCATGCGGTCGAGGGAGCGCAGAATATCGAGGATCTGCACGCCTGTATCGCTTCGCCGTCGTCGTCGAAAGCAACGGGCGCGTATGCGATCGAACTCCGTGGCCGCATCCTTCTGGCAGAAGACGGTGAAGACAATCAGCGCTTGATCTCGCATCACCTTCGCAAGGCCGGTGCCGACGTCGTCATCGCCGAGCATGGGCGTCGCGCGCTCGAGTTGATCGTCGCCGCGCACGCGGCCGGCGATCCGTTCGCGCTCTTGGTATCCGACATGCAGATGCCCGAGATGGACGGATACACGTTGGCGCGGACGCTACGCGCGCAGAACCATGCGATCCCCATCGTGGCGCTGACCGCGCATGCGATGGCGGACGACCGTCAGAAGTGTCTCGACGCCGGCTGCAATGACTACGCCAGCAAGCCGATCGATCGCGCGCTGCTGATCGCGACCTGTGCCCGCTGGATGCAGACGCCCGCGAAAGGCGAAACGGATGTACCGATGATCGAGCTCTTTCCCCAGCCCACGCTGTATAGCGAGCTGCGCGACGATCCCAACCTGTCCGAACTGGTGGCGGCCTTCGTCGACGGGCTTCCCGCCAAGATCGCGCGCATCGATCACGCGTTCAGCTCCGGTGAAATGCTCGATCTCGCCCGTATAGCACACCAGCTCAAAGGCGCCGCCGGTGGATACGGGTACCCGTCGATCAGTGAGGCCGCGCGTCACGTGGAGCACCATGCGCGGGCCCGTGTGACCGCCCACGGCACCGCCGACCCCGATCTGGATTGGCCGGAAGTTGTCGGGCTGCTGCTCGACCAGTGCCGCTTGGCCGTCCGTACCCTGGAGCATACCCAATGAGCAACCAGCACATCGATCGTCTGACAGCTCCCGAGCGGGAGTTTCTGGCCGACGCACGGGTGCTCGTCATCGATGACGACCCGGATATTCATGCCTTGATCGTGGCGATGCTACGACCACTCCAGTGCACGATCGAGGGCGCGGCCACCGGCGCCGCAGGGCTCGCCGCTGCGCGTGCCGCGACACCGGACCTGATCCTGCTCGATCACGAGCTGCCGGACGGCACCGGTATCGACATTCTGCATCAGCTGCGGAGCGAACCGGCGCTGGCCGGCATCCCGGTGATCGTGGTGACAGGCAGCGAAAGTCGGCAGGTGCTCACGGCCTGCTTCGACGCGGGCGCGGCCGACTATATCCGGAAGCCTTTCGTCGGCGCGGAGCTTCGCGCCCGCGTATGCTCCGTGATCGAGCGTCAGCGCATGCTCGCGCGGCTGGGGCGCGCCGCGCATATCGATACACTCACCGGACTGCCCAATCGCGCCCTGCTGCACACCCGTTTGCAGGCCGCGATCGAACGCACGGCGGCGGAGTCCGACTACGCGTTCGCGCTGATGTTCATCGACTTCGATCGCTTCAAGATCATCAACGACAGTCTGGGGCACGACATCGGTGACCTGTTACTCACCGAAATCGCGTCGCGGCTCCGGCTGAATCTGCGGGTCAACGATTGTATTACACGCGACACGATCGGGTCTACCGTGGCGCGCCTGGGCGGTGACGAGTTTGTCATCGTGCTCGACAATGTCGCCTCGGCCGAGCTGGCGGCAGCGGTAGCCGATCGCGTGCTGACCGCGCTCGAGCAGCCGTATCTCCTGCTTTCGCACACGGTGCGGTCGAGCGCGAGCATCGGCATCGTGCACAGCAGCGAAGGGTACGCGCAGGCCGACGACATGCTGCGCGACGCCGACGTGGCCATGTACGAGGCCAAGAGCCGTGGAAAGGCGTGCCATGCACTGTTCACGACGAGCATGCGCGACGCCGTGCAGAACCGTCTCAAGATCGAGACCGATCTGCGCGACGCGATCGAGCGAAACGAATTGTATCTCGTGTATCAGCCGATCATCTCGTTGGAAGACCGGTCGCTCGAGAGCGTCGAGGCGCTCGTGCGCTGGCGCCATCCCGTGCACGGCATGATCGCGCCATCGGAGTTCATTCCGATCGCTGAAGAGACGCGACTCATTCTGCCGCTCTCCGATCAGGTGCTCCGCGAAGCGTGCCGACAGTTCATGGTGTGGCAGCACGAAGCTCCTGAGTTCGCACCGTCCTATATCAGCGTGAATCTGTCGCGGGTGCAGCTGGCTGATCCCGATCTCGTGGCCCGCACCATGAGCATCCTACGAGAAACGGGGATCGCGCCGCATCAGGTGCAGCTCGAGGTCACGGAGTCCCAGCTCATGCAGCATCGCGTCATAGCGGGCGAGCTGCTGGCCGCGTTCAAGGCAGAAGGCTTCCGCTTGGCCATGGATGACTTCGGCTCGGGCTACTCGTCGCTCTCCTGTTTGCAGGAGTATCCGTTCGACGTCCTCAAGGTGGACCGGGCGCTCACCGAGAACGTGAGCCGCGGACGCGGATACACGGCTCTGCTGCATGCGGTGATCACGCTGGCGGAGAACCTCGGCCTCCAGGTAGTGGCCGAAGGCATCGAAACGATCGAGCAGCTCGTGCTGTTGCAATCGATGGGCTGTCCGTCGGGGCAGGGCTATTTCCTGGCCCGGCCGATGGAGCCGTCGAAGCTCGAAGGGTGGTGGTCCGCATTCTCACGCGAGCAGTTCGAGGCCGCATGAGCATGGTGAACATCGATGAGCAAATCGTCGCGAGCGCGCTCAAGCGAGTGACCACGGTCGCCACACTGCCGGTGAGTGCGATGCGCATCATGAAGATCGCCGAAGATCCGACGTCGACCGAGAGCGAGCTGCTTCACGTTCTCGAAGGTGACCCCCCGCTCGCGGCACGCGTGTTGAAAGTGGTGAACTCGGCGTTCTACGGACGGCCACGCCAGGTTGGCTCGACGGCGGCTGCGATGAGACTGCTGGGCGTGAACGCGATTCGCAACGTGGCGCTGGCGGCGAGTCTGAACCGACTGTTCCGCGGTGGCCGCACGGTGCCCGGTTTCGACGCCGGCGACCTCTGGACACATTCGGTGGCGGTCGGTTCGGCCGCGCGCCGTATCGCCGAACGCTGTCGCGGCATCCCCCCCGAAGAGGCGATGCTGGCGGGATTGCTGCACGATATTGGCCTGCTGGTCGAGATTCAGGCCTCGATTACAGAGTTTTCATCGCTGATCGCAGCCACGTCGCAGAACGCGTCGCTGGCATTCGCCGACGCGGAGATGCAGTGGCTGGGCGCCACCCACGAGGAGTTTGGAAAGGCCCTGTGCGAGCAATGGCGCTTTCCCGACGCGCTCGCCAAGGCCTGCGGACATCACCACGATCCGCTGGCGCTCGACACGGCTGATCAACGATTACCGGCGATCATTCACGTGGCCGATGTCCTGGCCGGACGCGCGGGCGGTGGGTTCACGCGCAGCGTAGGGCGTGACGTACCCCGTGAGGGCGTGTGCGACCTATTGGGACTGGGCGCGTCGGACCTTGCCGAGATGGAGGCACAATTGGGCAGTGACATCGAGCAAACCTTGGGACTGCTCGCGGCATAGTCGCCGGTCATTAGCTTTCCCGGGTCCTCAACCCACGATCGCGATGACCCTCGACGAGTATCAGGAACTCGCCGCCCGCACGCTCGGGCGCGACCGCACGCATGAACAGCAGTTGGCCAACGCCGCTCTCGGCCTCACCGGTGAAGCCGGGGAAGTGGCCGACGTCATCAAGAAGCATCTGTTTCATGCCACGCCGCTCGATCAGGACGCGCTCGCGAAGGAGCTGGGCGACTGCCTCTGGTATATCGGTGCCTTCGCCACGGAGCTGGGGCTCAGCATGGACGACATCGCGCAGCGCAACATCGACAAGCTACGCAAACGCTATCCCGAAGGCTTCGACACCGAGCGGAGTCGCTACCGCACCGAATAGTCGGTGCGGGGCACCGAGTGCGATTGCGGCCGCTCAGCGCAAGAACGACCGTCCGTCGAACGGCACGTCGCAGGTCACGCGCAGCAGATCCAGTGCGCTGGGCACCACGTCGGTGGTGCGCTGCGGCACACGCGTGACCGGGCCGTCAAGCAATAGCGGAACCAGCATCTGCTCGTTCAACAGCGCGCCGTGCGTAGACACGTGCGGCGTTGGTTCGTATTTCGCCCGCAGGTCCCAGCCGCTGGCCGCCGACACCACGATGTCACCCGCTCTCGGCGAGGGCACCAGCGTTGACAGTTGTACGAGGGCATCTGCGTACGGCGAGTTGCTGCCGGCGAGCCACGCGTCGTCGGCGTCCAGATCAGCCAGCGCACCGCCAAGCTGCAGCGGATCACCGTCGAGCGGCGCATAGCTCCAGCGCGCGTCGTGCCCTTCACACGATCGCACGATGTCGGCCACGCCGTTGTCTTGGTGAAACACGCGCACGGTGTCCGCACGCATCGCGACGGCGAGCAGGCCGGTGGATGGCCGCTCCAGCATCGCCTCGAGGGTCGATTGCCAACGCGAGCTCAGCGTGGGCCACCACGTACGTGACCGGCGCGCAGGATCGAGGTACACATGCCCCATGGCGTTGCCGCCCACCATGAGCGCCACGTCGGCACCGCGCGTGCCAAGCTTCGGATGCGCGAGCACGTGATGGCCGCGTGAGCACAACCAGCCGTGCAGATCCTCGTGTTCGGTCACGGGGGCATGACCGTGATCACCCACGACCCAGATGCGCAGGCCGTCGGCCCACCCGTCGGCGGCGGCAATGGCCTGTGCTCTCGCGATCGCGGTATCGACATCCTGAATGGCGGTGCGCACGACGGGGGAATCGCCGCCGAACGCATGCGCCAGTTTGTCCGGACTGAGAATGCCCAGCATGGACAACGTTGGACGCCTCCGCGTGAAGCGACGGAAAAACTCGTTGACGGCGGCTTGCTCCACACGTCGCCAGGCGCGTGCGTCGCCGCGAAAGTGCGCCCATCCGGCGCGCAGCGACCAACCGATGCCGCGTCCCACATGACCATGTGTCGCGCCGCGCGCGATCATCATCATACCGGCCAGCGAGGGCTGGACGAGATCGTACAGCGTTGGACAGCGCGGATCGAGATCCCCGTCCACGTGCCAGATGTCGATACCGGAATAGCTGCGCGCCTGTGCAAACGACCACGAAAGCGCACGGGCGCGATCGAACCAGCGCAGACCGGGCATGCCGACGGAAGCCGGGTGTCGTCCCATGGTGAACGGGGCATACGCGGGACCCGTCACCGACGGGAAGGACGAGCTGATGGTATGCAGCCCCCCCTTCTCACGAAGACGCGCCATGGCCGGGAGGTTGCCGCGCTCGAGCTCCTCGCGAAGTACGTCGGGGCGCACCCCGTCGGCTACTACGATCAGCAGTCGCGTCGTCACCGTGGTATCATCAGACATCAGTCCTGCCAACTTCCACGTGCTCCCCATGGCGAAATCGCGTCAATCACACCCTCGTACAGCAACCGGCAAGAAGGCTTCTGCCGTCACACAAGCGCAAGCCGAGCAGGAGTCGCGCGAAGGCTTGCTGGAACGTACCGAAGAAGGCCACCGGAAGGGGGGCGGTGACAGGCGCCTGATCGATCAGGACATCCGTGATCGACCAAGGTTGACGGAAGACGAAAAGTTGCTGCAAGGCCCCGTAGACGATATGGGAGCGTTCACGCGCTCTGATCCGTGGCGCGTGATGCGCATCATGTCGGAATTTGTGGAAGGGTTCGATGCGCTCGCCGAGATTCACAAGGGCGTGACGATCTTCGGGTCAGCGCGTACCGGTCCGGGAGATCCGCAGTATGTGGCGGCGCAGGAAACCGCCCGATTGCTGGCCCTGCAGGGGTTCTCGATCATCACGGGCGCCGGACCGGGCATCATGGAGGCCGCCAACAGGGGCGCCAAAGAGGGCGGCGGACACTCCGTGGGGTGCAATATCGAATTGCCCTTCGAACAGGGGGCGAATCCCTACGTCGATACGCTGGTGAACTTTCGTTACTTCTTCGTGAGGAAAACGATGTTCATCAAGTACTCGAATGCCTTTATCATTTTCCCAGGTGGTTTCGGGACACTGGACGAACTGTTCGAGGCGCTCACGCTGATTCAGACCGGCAAGATCTATCAGTTCCCGGTCATCCTGTTCGGTCGGCACTATTGGGCTGGACTCGTCCGCTGGATCACGTCGCGACTGGTCGGCGAAGGCAAAATCTCGCCCGGCGATCTCGATCTCCTGTTGCTCACCGACGATCCTGCCGAGGCCGCGCAGGCCGTTATCGACGCCCACGAGGCACAGGCCGCAGCAAAAATCGGATAAAAAGAATCCCGATTGACTTTATCGGGATTGATGTGTTAGCCTGAGTTCACGCTTCATGAGAAGCTTTCTCAACTAACATATCATGACCATCGTTCTTCTGCTCGCCGCCGCCGTCGCTTCCGCTCCGCTCTTGCAGGACACTACCGTCGCCCAGCGCACCAAAGCGGACTCGGCTTTAGCGGACTCCACGAACGCGCAAGCGCTGTCGGTAGTCCGGGTCTCCGCCCCGCGTACCTCTCGCACGCAATATCGGGTTTCCGAAACGCGGTCCTCCACCCGCACGCTGACCCCGCTTCGCGACGTGCCGCAGTCGATCACCGTACTCGGTCCGCAAGTCCTGCGTGACCTCGGCCTGCAAACGATGACCCGCGCCATGGAGTACGTCCCGGGCGTCACCATGGGGCAAGGCGAAGGGCACCGCGACGCCCCCACGATCCGTGGACAGAGCACGACCGCCGATTTCTTCGTGGACGGCGTTCGTGATGACGTCGAGTACTTGCGCGACAGCTACAACGTGTCGCAGATCGAAGCACTCAAGGGAGCGAACGCCCTCGCGTTCGGTCGCGGTGGTGGTGGCGGGGTGATCAATCGGGTCATGAAGCCGGCCGAGTGGTCACCCACCCACAGCGGAACTCTGGAGACGGGCTCCTTCGACCAGCGTCGCGTCACGCTCGATGTCGGGCAGGGGATCACGTCGCAGTTCGCGGCGCGCGTGAACGCGCTGCATGAGACGAGTGGCTCTTTCCGCGACTTCATGTCGTACGAGAAGAGCGGCTTCAATCCCACGATCGCGTTCCGCGCTGGTCCGACAATGGTGCGCGCCGGCGTGGAACGCTTCGTTGACCGGCGCACGGTCGACCGCGGCATCCCGTCGGCCAACGGACGCCCGTCCGCGCTCGACTGGCGCACGTTCGTCGGCGACCCGGAGCGTAATCTCTCCACCATGACGGTGGACGGCGCGCACCTGATGGCCGAGTACGACAACAGCCGTGGCCTCACGCTGCGCACGCACACCCGTGCGGTGCAGTACGACAAGTTCTATCAGAACGTGTTCGCGTCGAGCGCCGTGAACGCGGCCGGTACGCAGGTGAATCTCGGCGCGTACAACTCGGCCACGGGCCGCCGCAGCCTGTTCAATCAGAGCGATCTCGTCTACACGTCGCGTTTCGGCGCGGTGCGACAGACACTGGTGACGGGAACGGAGTTCAGCCGCCAAGCCACCGATAACGTGCGACTGACCGGGTACTTCGACAACGCCACGACGTCGCGCACCGTGCCGCTCACAGCCACGGCCGCAGTGGCGCCGGTGTCGTTCCGCGCGAGTGCAACCGACGCTGACAACGATGCCGTGGCCAACGTCGCCGCCGTGTTCCTCCAGGAGCAACTCCATGTCGGTGACCATGTGCAGTTCGTGATGGGGGCACGTTTCGACCGCTTCGCCGTAGGAGTGAGGGATCATCGCACCGACGTCGTGACGCAGCGCGTGGACTATCTGCTGTCGCCGCGCGGGGGCATCGTGTTCACGCCTGGTCCCACCGTGTCATTGTACGGATCGGTGGGCATCTCATCGCTGCCCAGCGCCGGCGACCAGTTCTCATCGCTCCCGGCGAGCCGAGCTGCGCTGAGGCCGGAGCAGTTCCGCAATCGCGAAGTGGGCCTGAAGTGGACACCGAGCGAGGCGCTCGAGCTGAACACGGCTTGGTACCGTCTCGACCGGACGAACAGTGCCGCACCGGATCCGGCCAATGTCGCCCTGTTGGTGCAGACGGGGGCGCAGCGCACTTCTGGTGTGGAAGTCGGCGTGACCGGTGCCGTCACGTCCCGTTGGAACGTCGTGGGCGGGGTGGCGGTGCAGCAGGCGAGAATTCTGACCCGCACATCGGCCGCGCGCGCAGGCGCCACAATACCGCTCGTGCCTCGCACCACAGCGTCGCTGTGGAACAAGGTGCGCGTGACGTCACGCGCGTCGCTCGGTGGCGGTGTGGTGCATCAGGGCCAACGTTACGCGGCCATCGACAACAGCGTGATCCTGCCATCGTTCACGCGCCTCGATGGCGGACTGTTCGTGTCGCTGCCGCTGTCACTGACCATGCAGGTCAACGTCGAAAACGTGCTTGGCACGCGGTACGCGGCCACCTCGCATGGCAACCACAACATCATGCCCGGAGCCCCGCGCACCCTGCGTCTGTCCCTGTCGGCCCGACCGTGAAGTGAGGACGGGGGCGTGACCGTTGGCGGCGCACGTCTTGAACCCCCGCCCAATCATGCCATATTACATGGTTATACACGCGCTCGGCCGGAAACGGCCGGGCGCGCGCCTTTTCTGTCCCGCCTCAGTGGACCTGCGCATGTTTCAGGAGCTCATCGCCAAAATGGCGCGTGAAGTCGAAAAGCTCTCATACGAGCTCAACGTCACGCTTCCCTTTGAAATCCGGAAGGCCGTCGAACTCGGCGACCTGAAGGAAAACAGCGAATACAAGGCGGCACTGGAACGCCAGCAGTTCGTGCAGGCGCGCCTTGGGCAGCTCACACAGCGCGTGACGAAGCTCGCGAACATCGATATCGCGCAGATCGCGACCGATCGTGTCGGCCTCGGGTCGAAGGTGATCGTCGAGGAAGAGGAGACGAAGGTGCGTGAAGCGTATGAACTGGTGTTCGGCGACGCCGGCGAGCTCAAGGAAGGTCACGTGACGATGGCGTCGCCCATCGGCCGCGCACTGCAGGGCCGGGCCGTGGGTGAGCACACCATCTTCAAGCTGCCGAAGAAGATTCGTCGTCTGGTGATTGTTGAACTGACAACGATCCACGAGCGCGGCGCCGAAGAACTCGCCTGATTCGTCGCTTGTTGATTTCCCCTGTCGCCGGAGCACTGTGATGCAGCGTGCCGAATACACCACTCGCGGCCCCGTGCCGCAGGACGTCATTGCCTGTGTCGAGCACGAGACGCTCGTGCCGCAGCCCGGTGAGGTGTTGCTGGAAATGCTGGCCGCGCCGATCAATCCGTCGGACGTGCTCACACTCACGGGGCAGTACGGGATGTTGCCGCCGCTGCCGGCCGTGGGCGGCAACGAAGGTGTGGGACGCGTGGCGGCGCTGGGTGACGGGGTCACGTCGGTGGCCGTGGGACAGCGCGTGCTGTTGCCGATCGGCTCCGGCACGTGGGCGTCGCATCTCGTGGCGCCGGCAGCAGGACTCATTCCGCTGCCGCCGGTCGGTGACCCGCTGCAACTGGCGATGATGGCGGTCAATCCGCCCACGGCGTCGTTGCTGCTGTCCGAGTTCGTGACGTTGGCACCGGGCGATTGGGTGATGCAGAACGCCGCCAACAGCGGCGTGGGTGAGTACGTGATTCAGCTCGCCAAGCGTCGCGGTATTCGCACGGTGAATGTGGTGCGACGCGAGGACGCCATCGCGCCTCTACGAGCCTTGGGCGGCGACGTGGTGCTGGTGGATGGTCCCGATCTGGACAAACGCGTAGCAGAGGCCACCGACAAGGCGAAGATCCGGCTGGGTTTCGACTGCATCGGCGGCAGCGCTACCGACCGCATTGCGCGCAGTCTCGCCATCGGCGGTACGGTCGTGAACTACGGCGCGCTCAGTGGTGAGGCGTGCAAGATCGCCCCGGGGTCGTTCGTGTTTCGTGATGTCACGCTGCGCGGATTCTGGCTCGCCTTCTGGTTCCGCAAGGCGTCGCCTGAACAGCAGCGCGCGCTATTTGGCGAGATCGCGACACTCATCGCCACGGGCGCACTGGTTGCTCGTGTGCATGCCACGTATCCGCTCGCTCAGATCAAGGACGCGGTGGCCGCCGCTGCGACCGGCGGTCGTAACGGCAAGATTCTGCTGGTCCCGTAGCGACTGCACGCTCCCGTCCGTCGGCGCGATTCCCCACTCAATCAGTTTTGCTGTTCTTCGCGTGCCTTCGCGTCCTCCGCGAGCTTCGCGCGAACCCGCTGGTCCTCCGACCGCTCCAAGCCCACCGAAAGCACTGCGGTTCGCGCGAAGTCCGCGTCCTCCGCGAGCTTCGCGTAAAACAGCAAGCTCTCCGACCGCTCCGAGCCCATCGCAAGCACCGCGGTTCACGCGAAGGCCGCGAAGATCGCGAAGGCACGCGAAGAACAGCCACAACATGAGTGGTGGTTTGGCGCGCTCCCGTCCGTCGGCGCGATTTCCCAATCAATCAGTTTTGCTGTTCTTCGCGTGTCTTCGCGTCCTCCGCGAGCTTCGCGTGAACCAGCAAGCTCTCCGACAGCGCCGAGGCTGCCGAAAGCACCGCGGTTCACGCGAAGATCGCGAAGGCACGCGAAGAACAGCCACAACATGAGTGGTGGTTCGGCGCCCTCCCGTCCGTCGGCGCGCTTTCCCAATCAATCAGTTTGCTTTTCTTCGCGTGCCTTCGCGTCCTCCGCGAGCTTCGCGTGAACCCGCAAGCTCTCCGACAGCGCTGAGGCAGCCGAAAGCACCGCGGTTCACGCGAAGATCGCGAAGATCGCGAAGGCACGCGAAGAACGGCGGAGTGCATGACCGTATTCGGTTTAGCCCGCGTTCAGGCCGCCGTCGACGGCGAGCGCGTGTCCCACCATGAACGCGCTCGCGGCACTGCAGAGAAAGAGCACCGTGTCAGCCATCTCGCTGGCGGTGCCCAGTCGGCCGAGCGGTACGCGCGCCGTGAGTTCGTGTTCGGGAAGCCCCGCGTCGAACATGTCTTGAACCATGGGCGTGAGCGTAAAGCCCGGACACAGCGCGTTGATCCGGATGCCCTTGCGCGCGTATTCCAGCGCGGCGGTGCGTGTGAGTCCCACGACGCCGTGCTTGCTGGCGGCGTAGGCCGAATGACGGGGAAAGCCATTCAACCCGGCCACCGATGCCACGTTCACGATCGTGCCGCGCCCGGCCGCCAGCATGACCGGAATCTGATGCCGCATACAGCGCCAGACGCCGGTGAGATTGATGTCGATCACGGCGTCCCACACGTCGGCCGGATAGTCAGCCGTGCGTACTTCCGCGCCTCCCACCCCGGCGGCGTTGATCGCGAAATCGAGCGTGCCGAAATGTTCGACGATGCGCGCTACCGCAGCCGCGATCATCGCGTCGTCACGTACATCGCACGGCACGGCCAGTCCGCCGAACTCGTGAG
>Ga0105048_10008662_pt1 | contig 16258 bp, 9 predicted proteins | sample MAT05_FD_78382 | JGI IMG/M metagenome (GOLD analysis project Ga0105048, IMG submission 78382) | Freshwater microbial communities from Lake Fryxell liftoff mats and glacier meltwater in Antarctica - MAT-05 | ecosystem: Environmental > Aquatic > Freshwater > Ice > Liftoff microbial mat | place...
GAAGCACTGGCGCGTGAAGTGCTCGCGTTACTGGACGGCGGCACGGCGGACTTCAGGCCGCTGTACGACGCGACATTTCCAATTCGAGAGAAGATCAACACGATTGCGACGCGCGTGTACGGCGCAGATGGTGTCGACTTCTCTCCCGCTGCTTCGCGTGCGATCGACTATCTCGAATCGATCGACATGGGGGCCACAACGGTGTGCATCGCGAAGACGCAGTACTCGCTGACTGACGATCCGACACGCCTTGGACGGCCGCGCGGATTCCGGATCAGCATCAACGATGTGTACGGTTCGGCGGGCGCTGGATTCGTTGTCGCGAAAGCGGGCGACATCATGACGATGCCGGGGCTCGGCAAGGAGCCGGCGGCGGAGAAGATGCGCCTTCGGAGTGATGGGACGATTGAGGGGCTGTCGTAGGGCGAGCAACGTCGAACAGCAAACAGCGACTGACTATCACGGATAGCAGCGGATTGAGAAGGGATTTTCGGGGATCAGGCAACGGCAACGGCGAAGAACTGACTGACGCGGATGAACATGGATCAAGGGCTCTGAGTTTCGCGCATACAGCAACTACTTTTTGGTGGGTATGTCTCGGTTCACAAACTCCCAGCAGTATCGGCAGAATCCGCGTCGTTTCCGCGTTCATCCGCGTCAGTCGGTTGCAGTTGCTGGATCGCCGAAAATCACTTGTCAATCCGTTGCTATCCGTGATAGTCAGTCGCTGTTGCTTTTGCGGTTGGTGGCCGAAACGACGGCCTGCCCTCTCGTGACATCCATGAGTGCCTGCGTCAGTGACGCCGCGCGTTCCACAGGCACTCGTATCGCAAAGGAGACGTCCGCCTCGTAGCGCTCGCCGAGCACCTCCACTTCGTGCACGGGCCACAGCTGCTGCAGTGCGCTGATGCTCGGATACGCGACCGTCACGTCCAGTAGGATGTGTTCACGATGTTCACTGCGCGGGAGCTCGGCAAGCGCTTGCTGCACGGAGGCGCTGTAGGCCTTCACGAGGCCGCCCGTGCCAAGCTTGATGCCGCCGTAGTAGCGCGTCACGACCGCCGCGATGTCGCCGATGCCGCTGTGCAGTAGCACGGTCAGCATCGGCCGCCCGGCGGTCCCGTGCGGTTCGCCGTCGTCGGACATGCCGATGCGGTCGGTGCTGCCAGGCGCACCGATCACGTACGCCCAACAGTGGTGTGTCGCGTCGGGGAACTCGGCGTTCATGTGGTGAATGAACGCCTGCGCGTCTTCCGAGAAACGTACGGGTGCGATCGTGCAGATGAAGCGGCTGCGATCGATCACCTGTTCAGCGCGATGACGTGACGCCGGAATCGCGTACCGCGCACTCACGGCGTCTCCGCACGCGCTCGAACCAGATAGCTGCTACCGCCCGCCGCCACTTGGACGACCGCCGCCGGTGCTGCCGCCGCGCCCGCCACTGGGCCGCGAGCCGCCGGTACGACCGCCGCCGCTCGGCTTCGCGCTTCCGGAGCTGCTGCCTCCACCGCCACGCGGTGCACTCGGGCGCGGCGCCGCGCCCGCATTTTCGCGACGCGCCGCTTTCGCAGCGGACCGCACACGATCCTCCGCCTTCTTCTTGCGGATCTCGGCGATACGTTCGGCGAGTGGCACTTCGAGTTTTCCAGCCGGACGGGCAGCGTAGTCGAAGCCAGCGACCGTGACGCGCGGGAGCTGACGACCGATCGCCTTCTCGATCTGCTTCAACTCGCCTTCTTCTTCTGGCGAGACGAAGGTGAACGCTTCGCCCGTGGATTCGGCGCGTGCCGTACGACCCACGCGGTGGATATAGTCTTCCGGAGCGACCGGCACATCGAAATTGACCACGTGGCCCAGTGCTTCGACATCGATACCGCGTGCCGCGATATCGGTGGCCACGAGCACCTGATAGAGGCCGTCCTTGAAGCCCGCCAGTGCCAACGTGCGTTGCGACTGGGAACGATTGCCGTGAATGCGCTCGGCCTTGATGCCGTTGGTGACCAACTGCGATGCGAGGCGGTTGGCGCGATGTTTCGTGCGCGTGAAGACCAGCGCCTGCGGCATGTCACCACGTTTGAGCAGTTCGACGAGCAGCGCGCTTTTGAGATCCTGCGACACCGGATAGATCGCCTGCGTAATGCCGACCGCCGGGGCTGCCCTACGCTGCAGGTTGAGCGTCGCCGGTGTGGTGAGCATCTCCTTGGTAAGCGCCGCGATCGGTGCCGGCATCGTGGCGCTGAAGAACAGCGTCTGACGTTTCCGCGACGGCAGGTGACGCAGGATCTTCTTGATCTCGGGGAGGAACCCCATGTCGAGCATGCGATCTGCTTCGTCGAGCACGAGGTATTCGAGATGCTCGAGCTTTGCGTACGGTGACCGGAAATGGTCCAGCAGACGACCCGGCGTCGCGACCATGACATCCACACCGGTACGGAACGCGTGCTCCTGCGGACCCATGCCAACACCGCCAAAGACGGCCGCGCCCGTGAGGGGCGTGTGGATCGCCACGTCGTTCAGACTTTCGAGAATCTGCGCCGCGAGTTCACGCGTTGGCGTGAGCACCAGCGCGCGCGTGACGCCGCGTGGCTTCTCCAGCAGCTGATGCATGATCGGCAGGAGAAACGCGTACGTCTTTCCGCTACCCGTCATCGCGCACGCCAGTACGTCGCGTCCTTCAAGGGCGGGCGGGATCGCCTCGCTCTGAATGGGCGTGGGACGCAGGAATCCGAGATCCTTGAGACCGCGCTGGAGACTCGGATGCAGCTGCAGACTGGTAAACGAAACGGGAGCGGTCAGGGTCGGATCCGGTGTGGAGGACTGTTCGGTGTGTGCTGCAACTTCACCTGCTGGTGGCGCCGGCGGGAGACACGGTGGTGAAATCCTCTCCCGGGTTGATGAAGCGATCGCTTTCGAGGCTGTACTGTCGATCGTACAGATCGCGGTACCTGCCGCTCATCGTCATCAACTCGCGATGCGTGCCGCGTTCGACGATCTCACCGTGCTCGAGCACGAGGATCTGATCGGCGCTCGTGATCGTGGAGAGGCGGTGCGCGATGACGAACGTGGTGCGTCCGGCACGCAGGCGACGCAGTCCTTCCTGAATGAGCTGCTCGCTTTCGCTGTCGAGCGAGGACGTGGCTTCGTCGAGAATCAGGATGCGCGGATTGGCGAGAATGGCGCGCGCGATGGCCACTCGTTGCCGTTGTCCACCTGACAGCTTCACCCCGCGCTCCCCCACGATCGTGTCGTACTGTTGTGGAAAGCCCTGGATGAACTCGTCGGCGTTGGCGATGAGTGCAACTTCGCGTACCTGCTCGTCGGTGGCGCCCGGTTTGGTAAACGAGATGTTCTCCTTCACCGTGCCGTCAAACAGGAAGTTGTCCTGCATCACCACGCCCAGATGCCGGCGATACTCCTGCAAGCGGAGATCGGACAGCGACTTGCCATCGACGAGGATGCGCCCCTGCTGCGGCTGCGCGAAGGCCATGATCAGCGAAATCATGGTGCTCTTGCCACCGCCGCTCGATCCCACGAGGGCGGTGGTGGTGCCGGCCGGCGCGTTGAACGACACGCCCTTGAGTACCGGCACATCCTTCTCGTACTCGAAGACCACGTTCTCGAAGACGACGTCGCCATGGATGCCCGTGACCGCGAGACGTGATGCGTCTTCCTGATCTTCGGTGGCCATGTCGCGCAGCTCGCGGATGCGATCGAGTCCGGCAAACGCTTCGGTGAGCTGTGTGCCGATGTTGGCGATCTGAATGAGCGGCAGCGTGACGAGTCCGATGAAGAACACGTACATGATCAGGTCGCCCAACGTCATCGTCTGATTGAGCACCGCGCGCCCGCCGACGGCCATCACGAGCACACCGACTGCTCCAACGACTGCCGTGGAGAGCGCCGTCGCGGCCGAGGTGCCGGTGATCGTCTTCGCGATATTCTTGAACAGGCGATCCACGCCCCCTGCAAACACTTGCTGCTCACGCTGCTCGGCCGTGTAGACCTTGATGAGTCGGATGCCACCAATCGTTTCGGTGAGACGCCCCGTGACCTCGGCGGTGATCACACTGCGTTCGCGAAAGATCGGACGCAGCCGCTTGAAGGCCGTCGCCATGCCCACGCCGAAGATGACGAGAAAGACCATCGTCACGACCGTGAGCTGCCAGTTCAGCCAGAAGAGCACGCCGAGTCCGACTGCGGCGGTCAGCAGCCCTCCGACCATCTGAATCAGACCCGTGCCGATGAGATTGCGGATCCCTTCCGGGTCATTCATCACGCGCGAAACGAGCACACCGCTTTTCGTACTGTCGAAGAAGCGAACCGGCAGTCTGATGAGGTGCGCCTGTACCTCCGAGCGGAGATTTGCGATCGCCCGCTGCGCGGCCACGCTGACCACCTGGGACAGCGCATACGACGTGATCGACTGCACGAGCGTGGCAACGCCGACCGCAATGACGATCGGCGTGAGCAGCGAAAAGTCCTGCTTGGTGAGGACATTGTCGATCAACCACTTGGAGCTGCCGGGAAGCACCAGTCCGGCGGCGCGACTGAGCAGCATGAGGGCAAGACCGATGCCGACCGAGCGGCGATGCGTCCACAACAGCGCGCGAGCTTCAGCCCAGGCGCGCTTGGTATCGTACTTGGGTTTCTTCGGGGGCGTATTTGCCATGATCGAAAACTAACGGCCCGCTCGTGATAGTCGGACAAGTACGGTCGAGCGATGCCGTGCCAGTGCGCGTATCTTAGGGTATCTTGCTCGCGCTGGTCCCGCTCACGCCGTGCCTGAACTCGGCGCGTTCTCCTGTCGCTCGAACTCCCACGGGAATGCTACTCCCCGACGCAGATCTGCTGGCCAAGGTCGAAGTCCTCTCCGATCTGGAGCCTGATGTCAACGAACTCATGATCGCGCACGAAGCCAAGCGCATCCTGTGGTTCCCCAGCGAAGTGCTCAACCCCGAGCCCGACACCGACCCGGACGCCCACATCCGCGCACTGCGCGAACGGGCCAAGGGGATCAGTTTGCCGGGGCGCGTGGCGCTCGCTCTCAACCTGCTCACCGAAGAAGGGCTGCCACATTTTCACCGGCTTCTCGCCGTGTATCTGGGCAACGAGTCGTTCTGGTCACGCTGGACGAATCTCTGGACCGCCGAAGAAGACCGGCACGGCGCGATTCTGCATGACTATATGCACGACAGCCGCATCCTCGACAATCCGGTGCTCGAGCGCATGCAGTTCGAGTATTTGAAAGCGGGCTTCGCCCCGGCATGGGACCGCGATCCGTATCGCGTGTTCGTGTACACGTCGCTGCAGGAGCGCGCCACGCAGGTGAGCCACAGCAACACGGGCAAACTCGCCAGCGAGTACGAGCCGCTCATCGGCGAGGTGTTGTCCAACGTCGCGAAGGAAGAGGCGCGTCACTACGTCTTCTATCGAGCGATCTTCGAGAAGGTGCTCCTGCGCGATCCGAATCGTGCGCTCGAATCGGCGGCGTTGATCATGCCGAGCATCGACATGCCGGGTATCAACATGCCGCACTTCCGCGAGATGGCCGACGTGATCCGTCGTGCCGGCATCTACGGTCCGCGCGACTATCTCAAGATTGTCGAAGAGCTGATCAAGTTCTGGGCTATCGACACGCTCGAAGGGCTGAACGATCTCGGTCGCAAGGCGCAGGAAAAGATCTGCGCGATTCCGGCGCGATTGGAGCGTGTGGCGGACATGATGGAGACGAGAAGCCGGGCGAAGACGTTCTCGTTCGCGGTTGCGCACGCGAAGGAGTTCGCGATGGACTAGCGACTCACCCGCTATTCCGCAGCCCCGCGCTGATTCCGTTGATCGTGAGATGAATCCCGCGCTGGATACGATCGTCCAACGCGGCGTCGGACTCACCCGCATACTCGTTCGCGCGCAGTCTGCGCAACATCGCGATCTGCAGGTGGTTGAGCGGATCCATGTACGGAAAACGCGTGGCGATGGAACGCTCCAGCAGACGATTGTCGGCCAGCAGTCGTGCTTGCCCCGTGATTAGCAACAGCGCGTCGCGCGTGCGATGCCACTCCGCCTCGATGCGCCCGAAGATCTTCGCACGCAAGGCCGCGTCGCTCACCAATTCGGCATAGCGCGACGCGATCGCCAGGTCCGACTTGGCCAGTACCATGTCCATGTTCGACAACAAGCTGCGAAAGAACGGCCACGTACGGAACATGCGTTGTAACGTGTCCATTCCGTCTGGCACCTCCGCAAGCCACGGTTCCACGGCGCTGCCGAAGCCGTACCAACCGGGCAGCATCACGCGACACTGCGCCCACGAGAACACCCACGGAATCGCACGCAGATCCTCAATGCGATCCGTCGCGCGGCGCGCCGCCGGTCGGCTGCCGATGTTGAGCGTGGCAATCGCCGAGAGCGGCGTGGACTCGCGAAAGTACTGCGCAAACCCGGGCGTTTCGTACACCAGCGCGCGATACGCGGCGAAGGCCAGCGCGGACAACCGGTCCATGACCGGATGAAACGGCTCTGCGGGCGCGACGCGATTCTCATGATCGGTGAGCGTCGCTTCGAGCGTCGCCGCGACGAGGATCTCCAGATTGCGACGACCCACTTCAGCGTTCGCGTACTTGGACGCAATCACTTCGCCCTGCTCGGTGATGCGGATCTGCCCACTCACCGCACCAGCAGGTTGGGCGAGAATCGCATCGTAGCTCGGACCACCGCCTCGTCCCACGGACCCGCCGCGACCGTGAAAGAGGCGCAGGCGTACGCCATGCGACGCGAACACGCGCGTGAGCGCCACTTCGGCCTGATACAACTCCCAACCGGACGTCAAGAATCCACCGTCCTTGTTGCTGTCCGAGTAGCCGAGCATGACCTCCTGCACGTTGCCCATCGATGCGACCAGTGCACGATAGCTCGGCATCGAAAAGGCCGCGTGCATGGTGGCGCCAGCGCGACGCAGGTCCTCGATAGTCTCGAAGAGCGGGATGATGTGCATCGACAGTGATGGCGCATCACCCCCAGTCATCAGCCCCGCTTCCTTCAGCAGCAGCGCGACCTCGAGCAAGTCCGACAACCCATCGCACTTGGAGATGATGCAGTTGGGCAGCGATGCGTCGCCGTAGCGCGCGCGAAGCTCGGCGGCCGCAAAGAAGATGTCCAGTTCGCCACGCACCTGGGGCTCATACTGCAGGTACGGCGCATACAACGGACGTGTGCCGGCCAGCTCGAGCCCCAACAGCGCGATGCGCTCGGCCTCGTTCAGCGACTCGTAGTCGGCCTGCACACCCGCCTGCGACAACAGCCCAGCCACAATGCGCGAATGCACATCGGAGTTCTGCCGCAGATCGAGCGGGGCGAGATGAAAACCAAAGACGTCCGCGGCGCGAATGAGCCGGCGCAACCGACCGTCCGCCAACCGGGCCACCTTCGAGCCACGCAAGGAATCGCGAATGACCGCGAGGTCCTGTGCAAACGCTGCCGCCGTCATGTAGGGTTCGGCGTCCCCGACGGCGGCGCGTATCGGTTGCGCGCGATCGAGTGTGCGCGCCGTTGCGGCCAGTCGCGCGTAGATGCCGATCAGTGCGCGTCGATACGGCTCGTCGAGTCGTTGCGGCGATGTGTCCGGCGAACGCGCTGACAGCGCCTCCAGCTCCGGGCTCACCTTGAGCAGCAGTTGCGAGAGCGGCAGGTCCTGACCGAGCGCATGTATGTCTTCGAGATAGAACTCGAGCACCGCCGCCGATTGCAGTCGCACGGTTTCGCGCAGAATCTCTGCCGTGACGAACGGATTGCCATCGCGATCACCACCGATCCAACTGCCCACCCGACAGAAACTCGGCAACGACCAGTCACGATCCGGAAACCGCTCGCGCAACAGGTCCTCGGTGATGCTGTACAATCGCGGCAGTTCGGTGAAGAAGGTGGTGCGATAGTAGTTGATGCCGTTCTTCACTTCGTCGATCACGCGCAGCCGATGCGGACGGACCATACGCGTGTGCCAGAGCGTGAGCACCAGGGTCTCCAGCTCGTCGTCGAGCTCCGCGACTTCGTCAGGCGTCAGCGTCAATCGGTCGCGTTTGTCGAGCAATTCCGCGATGACATGCATCGCCCGCTGCGTGCTCTGCCGCTGCACTTCGGTGGGGTGCGCGGTGAGCACGGGGGACACGAGTGCATGCGCGAAGAACTCCGCGAGCTGCTCATCGGCCGGTGCGTGTTCCGACGGCTCGCGCGCGATGACCGCGTCGAGCGCGTACGGCAGACTGCCCGCGCGCGGCGGCGATCCGGCCAGATCATGCGCACGACGACGACGTACGTGGTGCGCGTCTTCGGCGATGTTGGCCAACTGCAGGAAGTACGCGAAGGCGCGCACCACCGAGAGCATCGTATCGCGTGGCAGGTCGTTGAGCAGATGATTCAACGCCGCGCGGTCTTCGGCCTTGCCTTCGCGTGCAAACCGCACCGCCGTCCTGCGCACGTTCTCCACCAGCTCGAAGGTGGCCACGCCCTCCTGGTCGCGAATCGCATCGCCGAGTATGCGGCCAAGAAGCCGGATGTCGTCGCGAAGCGGACGATCCTTGTCCGGCGTGGCGGCGGGCGGAGTCGAGATCGCGGTATCGAGCATGGTCGATGGTGAGTGGCCCAAACGATTGGCGCTGCGCAGTTGCAGGTCCGGCTCCACTCGTACGGTACACTCAAAACCAAAAACTGAGCAAAGCGAAAAGCGGAGTCAGGCGCGTTGCGGCGGTGCCCGGTCGCCAACCCGTTACATCACGCGCTCGATCCCGCGCAGCACCTTCAGTACAGCGGACAGGTCGCGGGCATCAGCGTCCGGATGTTGCATCTCCTCGCGTTCCACCTTATGCAGATACCGCCCCACCTGCGTGTCCGACGCGCCGCGCGCCAGCAGCGCGTACACCTCGTGCCCGACGTGCTGATACGACTGCACATCGTGCGACGCGAGCGGATCCCACTGCGCCGCCAGAATGTCATTGATCGCACGTTCGGCATCAGCTCGTTCCATGGACATCAGCAACTCCGGTGGGGGATGTCAGTCAGAAAACGAATGACGGGTTCCGCATGTCTTTAGAGAACTGAATGCCCGCGTCGGAAACAGCAAGCCGCAAATCACCGGCCCAGCCCTTTCACCACGACGTCCGGGAAATCCCCGAAGATTCCGTCAACGCCCAGCGCTCGCATTTCACGCACCTCGGCCAGCGGATCTCCCCCGTATCGCTTGGGGAGGAACACGGCCTCCGACCGCAAGGTCCAGACGTGCACTTTGAGGCCCGCCGCGTGCGCGTCGCTGACCACCGTGCTGGGTTTGGCCGAGCTGTCCGAGCCAACCACCAGACGCGTGTTGGCACCGATGCCGTAAGAATAGCCAGCGATCTCGCGCAGCGACGCTGGCGTTACCTGCGCCGGCGAGGAAACCAGAAAGATCAGCCGCACCGCGGTCTCGGTAGCCAGCTGCCGCAGATTCCCCGACTCGAAGCTCTGGATGAAGATCGGTGCATCGCGCCGATCGAGGCCGCGAGCCCGCAGCGCGGCCAGAAGCTTCGGTTCGAGCGGCAGTCCGACGCCCCGGAAATATGTCGGATGCTTGGTTTCCGGGTAGACGCCCACCGTGCGACCGCGTCGGCGGCCGGCACTGTCGGCCAGCGCGAGCACCTCGTCGAAGGTCGGCACACCATGCTGGAAGTCGTGGTCATGCGACCGGAACGCCAGCCGCTCCTTCGCCCGCAGCGTACGCACTTCGGCCAACGTCAGGTCTTCGATGAACCAGCCGCGGATGGTGTCGCCGTCCACCACCTTGGTCGTGCGCCGGCTCGGAAACTTGGTGGCGGCGTCGGTGGTGCTGCCGATCTCGTTCTCGTGCCGAGCCATCAGGACGCCATCCTTGGTGCTGACCAGATCCGGTTCGATGTAGTCCGCGCCCATAGCGATGGCCATGGCGTAGGCCTCGAGGGTGTGTTCCGGTCGGTGGCCGCTCGCCCCGCGGTGGGCGATTACAATGGGAGCAGGCTCAACCGCAACTCCGGAAGCGGAGGCGGATTGCCCAGATGGTGGCATAGGCGCCCGGCACGCAGCGGGCATCAGCATCAACAACGCAACGATCAGGGGCCTCAGTGGTGTCGGAGATAGGGGCATAGAGCACGAAACTAGTACGGCCGGAGCGTCGCCGTTCGATCCTGAGTCCCATGTGACCGAACCGCGACGGAACTTTTCGGATCCATCCGTAGTGTAGGCAGGCAGGCTGCGTCACTGACGCTGCCCGCTGCAATCCGCGACCGGCACCCCCGCTGCTCCACGCGACCTCATTCGACGAATGCCTGTTTCCATCGCGCCGGACCTCCTCTCCAGACTCTCGCAGGCGTTGGCCGGCCAGTATGTGATCGAGCGGTCGCTTGGACAGGGCGGCATGGGCACCGTCTTTCTCGCGCGCGACATCACGCTCGATCGTCCGGTCGCCATCAAGGTCATCGCCCCGGAAGTCGGTACCAGCGCGGAGATCCGTCACCGGTTTGCCCAGGAGGCGCGCACTGTCGCGCGGTTGCGCCATCCGAACATCGTGGCTGTCTACGCTGCAGGCGAAGCGGACGGCTTGCTCTACTTCGTGATGGAGTTCGTGCCGGGGGAGAGTCTGCGCGAACGCACCACGCGTCAGCAGTCATTGAGCGTGGACGACGCGGTCCCCATCCTGCGCGACCTCGCCCTCGCCCTCGACTACGCACACGCCGCCGGTATCGTGCATCGCGATGTGAAGCCGGAAAACGTGCTGCTCGATCGCGAGACCGGTCGTGCCATGCTCACCGACTTCGGCATCGCGCGCGCGCTCTCCGACACCAGCAACCTCACTGGCAGCGGCTTCATCCTCGGCTCTCCGCGCTACATGAGCCCCGAACAGGCGTCCGGCGACGACACGCTGGATGGTCGGAGCGATCTCTACTCGCTCGGGCTGATCGCCTACGAGTTGCTGAGTGGTGCGCCCGCCATCGATGCGCCCACGGCGGCGTCGGTACTGGTCAAGCAGATCACCGAGAAGCAGGAACCGCTCTCCAAGAAGGTGCCCGGCGTTCCCAACGACGTCGGTTCGGCGGTGGATCGGCTGCTGCACAAGTCCGCCGGCGAGCGGTTTCAGCGCGGCGCGGCGTTCGCCGCCGCACTCGATGGCAGTGTGTTCGACGACAACACACCAACGCATCAGATCGGACGCATCGCACCGACACAGCGGCGCGCGGCGCGCGGCGCGAGTCGTCGTCGCCTTATCGGCGGTGCAGGTTCGCTCGTCGCCGCGCTCGCACTGCTCTTCGCCTGGACGAGAAGCCGCGCCAACGCCACCAACGATCGCGCCTGGTTCGTCGCGCCATTTGAAGTGCAGGGCCCGGATCGCTCTCTCGATTGGTTGCGCGAAGGGAGCTTGAACATGCTTACGCTGTCGCTCGCACAGTGGAACGACCTCTCGGTCGTGAAGTACGAGCGCACGCTCGACCTGCTGCGCGCGGAGAAGCTGGACGCGCAGTCTCGCGTTGGTTTGGAAGACGCGCGTCGACTGGCCCGTCGCGCGGGCGCCGGTCGTGTGGTGATGGGGCAGGTGCTGGCGGCCGGCGATTCGCTCATCGTCACCGCGAGCCTGTACGACGTGGGCACCGGACAGAGCACCGAAGAGGCGCGCGTTGCCGCCGCCAAGGGGAGCGATCCGCGCCCCGTCTTCGAAGCCATCGCCACCGATCTGCTGGATCTGGTGGGTGCGCCACGCATCACCTTCGAACTGGCCAAGCAGACGACGACATCGGTCACCGCCTATCGGTACTACCTCGAAGGGCTCAAGCATCTGAACGGATGGCGACTCCGCGCGGCGGATTCCGCCTTCACCAACGCCATCGCCGCCGATTCCACTTTCGCACTCGCGTACTACAAGAAGTCGCTCGCCCTTGGGTGGGACGCGAGCACCGATAGTTCGCGCAGCATTTCGGCGGAGCAGGCCGTTCTGTACGCGGATCGTCTTCCAGCGCCGCGGCAGGAGATCGTGCGCGGTCACGCAGAGCTCACGCGCGCGTTCGCTGCGATGGAGAAGGGTGATTCGATTACCACGCAGAGCTCCTTCCTCGCCTCGCGCAATCGACTGGCGCGACTCGTCGCCACCGACTCCACGGACGCCGAAGCGTGGTACGCGCTGGCCGACGCTGCCTACCATCTCGTCTGGAACACCTCGTACGGCTATTCGCCGGACAGCACGGCCAAGTATCTCAGCGAATCGTTACGCGGTTTTCAGCGCACCATTCGACTCGATCCGACCTTTCATCTGGCGTATCAGCACCTCGTGGAGATGTATGGTCAGGCGGCGACGAACCGCTCATTCCTCGTGCTCGTCGGCGACACGATCAAGGCCGGCGGACCGGATGAGTACGAACGGCGCATCGGCACGATCGATCAGGTGACACGACTGCGCGACGTGGCACAGCTGCAGGCGCGCAATGCCGCGGCGGGTTGGGTGACGTCCGATCCTGACGCAGTGAATGCACGTGTCGCGCTGGCCAACACCTACGAACAGATGTCGCAGCCGGACAGTGCGATCTTCGTGCTGCGTGAGGCACTGCGCCGGCCGGCCACCGCCGATCCGATGTTCGAGTGGCGCATCCTGTTCATCAAGGCGAAGGCGGGATTGCCAACCGCCGGCCCCGAGCTGCGTGCGGTCATGCAACGCTTCTCACTCGACTCGCTCAAGCGCATGCGCGTCAACGATCGTCTCCAGGGTCTGCTCGGCGCGATGTCCGCCGGTGGACAAACCGGTATGCCGAGCCTCGTGGATACCGCCGCCGGATTACTGCGCCAGACGGACCCCAGGATGCTCGGCCCCGACCAGGCGAAGTCCGAGTTTGTTACCGGTTGGCTGAGCGCCGGCATGAAGGTCGGCATGGGATTGCCGATGAGTGCGTCCACGCGCTCGTTGCTGCTGGACGGCGTGCGCGAGTTCGAGCGTGGCACAGCGAGCGGCCGGCGCGATGCGACGATTCCGTACATGATCTATCTGGAAACGCGCGACACGGCGTTCGCGACGGTCGCGCGTCGATGGAGCGGACCGGCGTCCAACGGCTACCCGGAGCTGGAGGCGCTTGCAGCGTTGCAGCGCGGCGACAGTGCGACGGCAGTTCGCATCGCGCAGACGTTTCCCAGCGCCGACTCACTGCGTCGTGCGGCCTTGGGTATGAGCGGCATGCGGTCGATCGCCCGCGCTGCCGTGTTCGCGGAGCTTGGCGAGCTGCGTCACGCAGCCCAGATGTACGAGACGATCGATCCGAAACGGTTCGGCCAGGGGAGTCTGCCGGAGGCGGCGTGGCCGATGTTCGTGCGCAGCTATCTCGCGCGCGGGCACGTTTTCGAGCAGCTTGGTGAGCGCGAGCGCGCGATTGCATCCTACGAGCGATTCCTCACGCTCTGGAAGGACGCGGAAGCGCCGCTGCAACCTCAACTACGCGAAGCGCGCGAAGCCCTCTCGCGGTTGCGCGATGCTGCCGGCATCGCCGTGAAAGCCACCGTTCGATAAGGAACCCGCCGTGCTCGTCGCGTCCGACGCATTGCTCACCGCCATGCGAGGGCGTACGCACGATCAGGTTGCTGCCCTGCTCGCGGCCGACCCGGCGGCACGCATGCACACGGGTCCGAGCGGCGAATCGTTGGTACTGCACGCCTGCTACGTCGGAGCCGCCGAGCTGGTACCGTTGCTGCTCGGCGCACGTTCGCTCGACGCCGCCGAAGCGGCCGTACTCGGCGACGTGTCCGCGCTCGATTCGGCGCTCACGTTTGACAAGGAAGCGATCGCGCGACGCACGGCCGATGGCTGGACACCGCTGCACCTCGCCTGCTTCTTCGGGCGCGAAGGCGCCGCGGCACTCCTCATCGACGTGGGCGCACCCCTCGACGCGATTTCCACCAACGCCACTGGAAATACGCCCCTCCATGCGGCCTTCGCCGGCGCCAGCGTGCACGGCATCGTCAAGCGGCTCGTGATGGCGGGTGCCGACGTCACCGCACTCGGCGAGCGACGCATCACACCGCTGCACATCGCGGCGTCACGCGGCGACGAAGCGCTCTGTGACCTGCTGTTGGCGCGCGGCGCGAAGCCACACGCCGAAATGGACGACGGCACAACGCCGGCACAGCTCGCGACTGCGCGCGGATTTCCGGCGCTGGCGGAGAAGCTTATCGCGACGGAGTAGGTCGAGAAGCAGCAGGACGAAACACGAACAGCGGGACTGCGAGAACAGCAAACAACAAACAGCAAACAACAAACAGCAGACACGGAGAAATCGGGAGAATTCAGGAGAATTGAGGAGAAAAACAGGACTACAAGAATTGAAAACGCTCTTCTCGTAGTCGCAGTTCTCCCCCAGTGCTCCTAGCTCTCCGTGTCTGCTGTTGGTTGTTTGTCGTGCGTTGCAGCTGTCTACTTCCGAGCGCCCTTGAGCGGACGATCGTTATCGTCGTCCTGCCCAAAGAAGCCACCGCCGCCTTCGCCGCCGCTGACGCGTTCGACGCGCAACACTTTCGAGTAGCTCGTGCCGCCCACGATGATGGTGACGCGGTAGTCACCAGTGCCAACAAGCGTGAGCTGCGGACCACCGCCGCCGCGTCCACCGCGACCGCCTCCGCCGCCACCGGGGAACAGGCCGATCGCCGCGATGTCGTCGCCCAGCGCCTCGCGCAGCGGGCCAAAGGCTGCCTGGAATCCGGCAGCGCCGCCAGCCACTTCACCGCCGCTTTCACCGCCGCCTGCGCCGCCACCGCCACGTCCACCTCGTCCACCAGCGGCCCCTCCAGTCGGGAAGCTTGGCGTCGCACGCGACTCACCCGGTCGATCCTCAAAGCCGCCGGCGCCTGCACCACGACCACTGCCACCGCCACCGCCGCCGAGTGCGCCAAGCATCGCCTGCATCTGCGGCGGCGGCTCACCCGTACGCATGGTGGTGCGAATCATCGCCAGCATCGGTGCAGGCACTGCACCCGCCTTCTCGAGCGAGTCGAGCGCACGCGTCACGCGCACCGCAGTGGCAGTGCTGTCACGCAGCTGTGCCGGGGAGAGTGCAATACGCGGCGCCGGACGCTGCCCGCGCATATCCCACACCACGTTGTGTACGCCCGCCTGCCCCGGACCGGTGAGCGAACGGAGCGTATCGCCCAACGCGTCCTGCACGACGATCCGCACCGGACCACCGTTCGTCTCTCCGAGTCGGTACCACAGTGACGCGCCGTACGCCGGACTGGGTCCTTGAAAGACGCCCTGCCCCGAATTGCCACCGTTGATCGTCGACTCGCCCCACTGGAAGGCCGTGCGCGGCGCGAACAGCGCAGCCTTGGCCATGCGCCCCTCCGGTGTCATCTGCTGCAGCGGCGTGATGTCCGCTATCCAGATGGAACGACCATGCGTGCCGGCAATCAGTTCCCCGTCGCGCGGATGGATGATCAGGTCATGCACCGGGGTCGTCGGCAGTCCGGTCATGAACTTGCGCCATGACTGTCCGCGATCGAGTGACATGTACACGCCAACGTCGGTGCCAAGAAACAGCAGATCGCGATTCTTCGGATCTTCCCGAATGACGTGCGCGAAATCCGGTTGGCCCGTGGGCAGGTTGTTGGCGATCGACGCGAAGCTCTTGCCGTAGTTCTCCGTTGCGTAGACGTACGGCGTGAAGTTGTTGCGGCGATGATCGTCGAAGGTGACGTAGAACGTGGCGGTATCGAAGTGCGACGGCTCGATGCGCGAGACGTACGAACCCGCCGCGAGACCAGGGAATCGACTCGTGAGCTCTTCCCAGTTCGCACCGTCGTTCCGCGTCAGCCACACCCGTCCGTCGTCGGTGCCGGCGAACAGCAATCCCGGACGAATCGGCGATTCGTTGAGCGAGACCACGGTGCCGAACGTCTCTGCACCCGTCACGTCGGGTGTGATGCCACCCGTCGTGCGCAACGCCACGTGCAATTTCGCCGAATCGGCGTACGACAATTCCGGTGAGATGAGGAACATCTCGTCGCCATGCTTGACGCTCTTGAGCACACGATTCGCGCCAAAGTACAACGTGGCCGGATTGTGTTTCGAGATGATGTAGGGCGTGTTCCAGTTCCACCGCAGCGCGTACGCCACCGAGTCTGCGCGCTGCCGTGTGCGGATCGTCGCCATGCGGCGCTTCTGCTCGGCGCTCGCCGCTTTCGTGGTGTCGGGCCACACGGCGTAGATGGAATCGCTCCACGCGAGATAACCACTCTC
>Ga0105048_10008663_pt1 | contig 16258 bp, 16 predicted proteins | sample MAT05_FD_78382 | JGI IMG/M metagenome (GOLD analysis project Ga0105048, IMG submission 78382) | Freshwater microbial communities from Lake Fryxell liftoff mats and glacier meltwater in Antarctica - MAT-05 | ecosystem: Environmental > Aquatic > Freshwater > Ice > Liftoff microbial mat | place...
CGGTGTCACGTCATAGGCGGTGCTGAAAAAACCACTGTGGCGCGGCGTGATTGGCAGGGGCGCGCCGACAATCGGCCCGCCCGGCCCGGACTCAGCGTTTTGCTGTCGAGATAACTATAGCCCAGCTTTACATCCCAGCCCCGCAGCGGGGAGCCGCCAAATTCGATCTCGGCCCCATCGACACGCTGACGCCCGCCAAGCGCATTGAAGCCGGGCGTATCGGGATTGGGAACGCGGGCATTATCCTTTTCGATGCGGAAAATTGACGCGCTCAACAGTGCGCGCCCGCCAAGCAACTGCCACTTGGCCCCCGCCTCAACCGAATAGCTTGTTTCGGGATCAAGGTTGATATTGGCCTCTGCCACCGATCGTCCGGCGGAGACGAGCGATTCAATGCCCTCGCCCGACGGGTTGAACGAATTGGCATAGGCGACATAGAAGGTCATCGGCTCGACTGGCTTGTAGAGGATCGCGCCGCGATGGCTGAGCTTGCGGTCGGTGCGATCGATCGCCGTGTCGCGGTCTCCGGTGCCATTGGCGGCAAACCGAATACTGGTATAATTGGTGGTAAAACTATCCCAGCGCAGCCCGATGATCGCGCGCCAATGCGGGCCGAATTCAACCGTGTCGATCGCAAAAACGCCAAACGCAACCGATCGCGCCCGCGCGCGCAGCCGAACAAAGCTGTTGATCCCGTCAGCGTAGAACGGGTTGGTCGGGTTCGCCAGCGATGTCGTCGGTACCGCGACATTGGTAAAATAAACCGGGTCGGTGCCCTCGCGCGCGCCTTCGACCCCGGTAACGATCGTGTGGCGGGTCGCGCCAAGCGAGAATTGGGATTGCAAGGTGAGCTGGCCCTGCAGGAAGATGTCGCGCCCCGTGCCTTGGAACAGGTTACGCCGCACGGTGATCTGATCGAGCGGCGTCGTGCGCAGTGTGCCGGGCGGCAGCACCGCTTCACTATAGCGGAAATCGCGGGTGTTGTTCGAATAGCGGATTTGCGAGCGCAACACCGTAACCGGGGACACGTCATGCTCGATCCGGCCGGTGACGATGTTGACGTTGGTATTCAGCCGATCGTTGCTGAAGCCATAATAGGTACGGCGGTCGACCGGCACCGGCACGCCGGGATTGGCGATGGTACCGACATACCAGGGGATCCCATAATCGGGCCGATTACGCTCTTCTTGGTGCAGATAAGCCAGCATGAAGCGCGTCGCGGTACCGAGCCCGAACGCCAGCTTCGGCGCAACCGCCCAGCGCCGACTGAGCGCACCATCGCGCGCCGCCACGCCCGATCGGTGCGCGACGGCCGCCAGCCGCAGCGCGCTGCCCGTCCCCAGCACCCCGGCAAGATTGCCGTCCACCGCCAGCCTGCGGGTATCGTCGAGCCCTAGCTGCAGCACGGCCTCGCCTCCGCTGTCGAGCGACGGCGCCTTGCTGACACGGTGGATCAGCCCGCCGGTCGATCCGCGCCCGAACAGGATCGACGACGGCCCCTTCAGCACCTCCACGCGTGCATCGTCGAACGTATCGCGGAAATAATAGCCATAATCGCGGGCATTATCGACGAACAGGTCGTTGCGCGTCGTAAATCCACGCAGGATCGCATTATTGCCCTGAAAGCTCGTTTCGCCCGCGCCAAGGCTGAGTCCGGCGACGTTGCGCAAAGCATCGTTCAGGTTGGAGACCCCACGCGCTTCGAGTTCCTCACGGGAGATTACGGTCAGTGCCTGCGGCGTATCGGCGATCGATGTGGTGAGGCGATCGATACCCGGCTTGGCATTGCGGTTGCCGATAACGGTAATGCTGGGGGCCTGACCGTCGTCCTTGTCGGCAATACTGTCTTTGGCCCTGTCTTCGGCCCCCTTGGCGTCGGCTTTGGCGTCAGCCTTGCCGGATACATCATAAGCATCCGGCAGATCGTGCGCCGCCGCCAGGCCAGGCATGATGCCCAGGCCCAGCGCCAGACTTGCCGCCATTTCACACGCGGCGAACGATCGCCCCCGCGTCGACCCGGCCATCGCCCCCGCCCCGCTCGTCAATCAGCCTTCAGCTTGGCGGCGAGTTCGCGATGTTCATCGCCCAGCTCATCTTCAATCCGCTCGACAAACCTGGCCATGCCGCTGAAAATAACGCCGTCATAATATTTGCGGCTGTCGACCAGCGCCTGGCCTTCAACACCCAATTTTGCTTTTGAAGCCTTGGCAGCAGCATGGAGCTGATCGAGCTGAGCCAACGCCTTGTCGGCTTTTTGCCGCGCGACGCCGTTTGCCGGGGTGCCCTTTGCGGCACCAACAGCGGTACGGATGGCGGGGATTACCTTATCGAATTTATCGATCGTGGCCTTTGATTCCGCGACGATCGCATTCAGCCGGAGGACGACGCCGGGGCCAAATGAGGACCTGACGGAGCCATCCTTTTCAAAAGGACTCAGCGCATCGCCGGGCTTGAGTTTGGACGTTTCGGCATTTGTCGGCGTGGTTTGGGTGGTTGTCGGCGACGGTTCAGATTGGAGGACTTCGGTTGACGCCTTGCTGCTTGTCAGCAGGGCAATTACGAAACAGGTCGTGGTGATAATTCTCATCATTCTCATCCAAATTTGAGCGCCCCGGGTACGACGGCCCCCCGAAAGCGCGCACCGTTGTCAAACGCCGTATGTCGCAGAATACATTACAAATAAGGGGCCGTGCAAAATAATTGCACGGCCCCAGATTGGCGCAGCATTTGCTCACTGCGTCAGAGCGACTTAACGACGCTCGAACGCATTAGCGATCGTGTACTGAGCGATGTTGACACCGAGTGTTGAACCTTCAGTGCTGTCATATTCCCAATGGACGCCGTTATAGATGCGGCTCTGGCCATTTTCTTCCTGTGCTTCGCCGAACGAGCGATACCGAACGGGAACGAACGGACGCGGGTCGCCCTTTGGGTCAACGCCGGTACCGTTATATTCGTCCGATACGAACGTGAAGCGCGTGCGATCGGGGAACAGATCGCGCATCGATTCAAAAGTCGTCGCCCCAAAGGTAGCATGGCCCGATGGGTAAGCCGGGAACGGCGGCGTGAACGCTTCAGCAACTGCAGCGTTGACGACCGATGCACCAAATGGCTTCCAACCGGGGACGCCGGCAGTCGTGGCATCACCATCTTCATTACCACGACGAACACCCGTTACCGGACGCCAATAGTTGTAGAAAAACTTGCTGTCCCATGCAGCAATGCCCGAATCGCCCATCGTCGTGTTTACGAGCGCAAGATAGCGCGCGTAATCAGAGACATTGCGCAGACCCTGATCGTTGGCGACCTTCACCGCGATCTGGACATAAAGGCGTGGCGGCGTACCCAGCAATGGTGCCCCGTCATACCCCCAGAAATTGCCAATAAACTGGAACGCCTGGTTGGTCGTGCTGCCGGGCGTGTCTGCCGATGCACCGTCCGTGCGGACTTCCTGGAAACCTGCACGGAAACGAGCCGTACCAGGAGCCGGGGGAGCCGGAATGCGGAACTGATCGCCTGCGGTCAGCACGAATGGGCGAACATTGCCCCAGCGTGCACCCAGCGCAACATTGCGTGCCAGACCAGCAGGATCCGGCTCCCAGTTAGGGGCAGTCCGCTGACCACCGTTGATCGGGCCGCCGAAGAACGTGGTTGTACCACCACGCGCAACAACACCACCCGCACCAAATGCGGGCTCACCAGCAGTTGCGCCATCGGTTGCAACGTTCAGTACCGTGTTGATGCGGCTGTTGATCATTGCATTTGCAGCCGCTTCACCGATCACACGGCCCGCAGCGAACGAGGCAGCACTTGGGCTGATCGTCGCCAAATCACCATTGAGCTCGATGTCGAGGATTGCCTTCTGGCGCGGGTACAGCCGCACGAGAGTTGTGTATGCCGCATAAGCAATGGCGGCATTACGTGATGCACCGGCAGGCGCACGACCGATATTGTTGTACGGCCGATACTTCCGGTCGAACGCATTCACCGCGTCAAACACCGCGATGGAAACCATCGCGAATGCGCGTGAGTTGCGCACTGGACCTTGCTGATCACCGGCGAACGGACCAGGCGTATGGTCGCGTGCGTTGGCATCGAGCATGATGTCGTTCCAGTTGAGCAAGCGATTGAGCGTGTTGGATGCGCGACGCAGCTTGGCACCCCTCATCTCATTCATCTGGCTCTGAACGCGGACGTTCCTCGATGCCTTCTTGGTGTAGACGGCGTCGTCATTGACCTCTTGGCCAATCGCCGCATTGCTAAGCAGCGCCGACGTAACGAACGCCGATGCAACCAATCCTGCGAACTTCATGGTTCTAGTTTTCATTTTAAGTACACCTTTTCTCTGAACAAAGATGACCGACCGAAAGGATGATACCTTTCGATTCGCTTTACGCAGACACATTAGTCGCTTGACTTCGACATCAAACACTAACAATGGTTACTAAGTTTTAATAACAAACGGATTTGCACCGTCACCCCTCCGGAACTTTCAAAGCCCCGGCGCCGGGAAGTTAGGTCGAATGATCGATTCGCGCAATTGTTTTTTTATCGATCAATGTGCTGATAATAGGCTATCCATAATCGATTACCCAGATACAGTACTTTAGTAGGATTAAGCGAGTAACCATTTAGTCACATTTTTCAGCAGAACGCTGAAATATATGTTCTTTTTGTTTTTCAGACAGCTTCGGCATTGCGCGGGCAATAGCCATTATGGCACGCGTTAAGCATCCCGGAAGCACGATCCCCTTTGTAGCGGGTAGACGGCTGGGCAAGGAAGCGGCATAACTCGTTCATGGGGATCACGGGGGTGGGCATTTTCGGTGACTGATTTTGCGGTTGCGCGAGCCCTGTATTCTGTCGGAACGCCTGCTTTGGCGGTGCTGCAGCGATTGTTAAGCCCCGACGCACTGGCGCGGGCCGTGGCGGTCCATGCCGAAAGCGATGAACCGCTCGAATCAGTCGCAACCCGGCTTGGTCTGGTATCCGAACAAACGCTTGCGCAAGGCTTTGCGGATGCAACGCACTTGCCGTTGCTCAGTGCCAGTGACTTCCCAAAGGACCGCGTTGGCGATGCGGTGCCAACGGCGGCATTCCTGCGCGATATCCGTGCTATTCCGGTTGCCATGACGCAGGGGCGGTTGAGCGTCGCGCTCGCCAATCCGTTCGATGATTTTGCAGCGACGGCGCTTGGCTATAGCTTTGCCTGCCCGGTTGATCGCGCTGTTGCCCCCGCCAGCGATATCGATGCGGCGATTGACCGGCTCTACGGGCAGGATGAACTGAATGCCGAGCTTCCCGGTGCCGGGGCGGACGAGGACGATCTCGAACGGCTGCGCGACATCGTCAGCGACGCGCCCGTCATCCGCGCGGTCAACCGGTTGATCGCCGATGCGGTCGATGCGCGCGCATCGGATATCCATGTCGAACCCGCCGAAGACCGGGTGGTCGTACGGATGCGCGTTGACGGCGTGCTGGTGGAGGCACCGTCGCTGCCGCCGTCGATGCGATCTGCGTTGGTCTCACGGATCAAGGTGATGGCCGAACTCAACATCGCCGAACGGCGCCTGCCGCAGGACGGGCGCATCCGCGTGGCGGTACGCGGCAATGAGATCGACCTGCGGGTCGCAACGGCGCCGTCGATCCACGGCGAAACCGTGGTGATGCGGATCCTCGACCGCGCCAATCTCGCGCTCGATTTTGCGACATTGGGGTTTGACGCGACGCTGGCGGATCGGCTGCGCGCGGTGCTCGCGCGGCCATTCGGGATCGTGCTGGTAACCGGCCCGACCGGTAGCGGCAAGACGACGACGCTCTACGCCGCGCTCGCCGAGTTGAATTCGGGCAGCCGGAAAATCCTGACAGTCGAGGATCCGATCGAATATCGCCTACCGGGCATCGTGCAGACGCAAGTCAATTCGGGCATCGGTTTGACCTTCAGCACCGCGCTGCGCTCGTTTCTGCGGCAAGACCCCGACGTGATGATGGTCGGCGAAATTCGCGACCTTGAAACCGCTCAAATCGCGGTGCAAGCCGCGCTGACCGGCCACACGATCCTGTCGACGGTGCATGCCAACACCGCAGCGGACACAGTGACGCGGTTGATCGACATGCAGGTCGAGCCGTTTTTGCTGACCTCGACGCTCAATGCAGTGTTGGCGCAGCGGCTCGTCCGGCGCCTGTGCGACGCCTGCCGGGTACCGTATCAGGCAAGCGAGATGCAGCGGGCAGCGCTTGGCCTGCCCTCAACAGAAGGGCATGAATTCTTCAAGGCCGGTGGCTGCGCCAAGTGCAACGATACGGGCTTTCGCGGCCGAGTTGCCCTGATCGAACTGCTCGTCATCGATGATGACATCTGTAAGCTGATCCTCAACCGCGCCGACGCGCGGGAGATCGTTCGAACGGCATCGGGTGGCGCCTTGTCGACGATGTTGAGCGATGGGATCAACAAGCTCCACCAAGGCTTGACGACGATCGAGGAAGTTGTTCGCGTTGCGGCTGAAAGCGGCTGATCCCAGCATCATGGCCATTTTTGCTTATCGCGCCATTACGGCATCGGGCGACGCCGCACGCGGCGAACTTGAGTCACCCACGCGCGCGCAGGCGTTGGCGGCGGTAAGAAAGCTCGGGCTTTCCCCGCTCGAGCTCAACGAAATCGCAAGGGCAGCGCGGAGCGGGCGCATCCGCAGCGGCACCAAAACCCGTACCGCCGTCACCAAAACGATCGGCGAACTTGCCGTGCTGATCGGCGCAGGGCTGCAATTGGACCGCGCGCTGGCACTGGCGATCGAGAATATCGAAAGTCCAACGGTGCGCGGGCAGTTTCTTGAGATTTTATCGAGCGTGAAGGAAGGAATGCCGTTGTCGCGCGCGATGGCGGCGAATGACGCCTTATTCACCCCGATGGCGATCGCGATGACCGAAGCGGGCGAGGCCGACGGCAAGCTGGGGGGCGCACTCGCGCGGCTGGCCGATGCGCTGACGCAAGCCGACGATTTGCGTGCCTTGATTACGACATCGATGATCTATCCGGTGATCTTGCTGATTATTGCCGTGGCGGTGATCCTGCTGATGCTGCTGTTCGTCGTCCCGCAGTTCAAGAATCTGTTTGTCGGCGCCGGGGACAAGCTTCCGGCGGCGTCGCAAACGGTGATGGCCGCCAGCCAGATTTTGCGCAGCCATGGTCTGGTCCTGCTGGGCATTGCGGCTGTCGTGACGGTCGGGCTACGCCAATGGCTACGCCGACCCTCGATGAAATTGTCGGTTGACCGGATGGTGCTGCGGATTCCCCAGATCGGCACGCTCGTGCGTTACATCGATACAGCCCGGTTCAGCCGCACGTTGAGTGTGCTGATCACCGGCGGCGTTGCGCTGCCGGTGGCGCTGGCGATGGCGCAGCGCGCGATCAATAACCGGGAGATTGGCGACGCCGTCGCCAAGGTCGCAAGCGGCGTGAAGGAAGGCGAAGGGCTGACCGCGCCACTGGCGGCGGCCAATGTCTTGCCCAAACTTGCGCTTGGCTTCCTGCGCACCGGCGAAGAAACATCGCAGCTCGGCCCTATGCTTGGCCGGTTGGCCGATGTGCTCGATCGCGACATCAAAATCCGGCTGCAACGGCTGATCGGCGTGCTTACCCCCGCGATAACCGTTGTTCTTGGGACAACGGTAGCGGCCATCATTGCATCGATCATGACAGCGATATTGGGGTTTAACGATCTAGCGGTGGGCTCCTGATGCAACGATCGATCAGAAAATCCGGTGAGGGTCAGCACGGGTTTACGTTGCTCGAACTGCTCGTCGTCATTGCAATCCTTGGCCTGCTCGCCGCCATCGTCGGTCCGCAGGTGCTCAAATATCTGGGCAGCTCGAAAACGCAGAGCGCGTCGGTGCAGGCCAAGAATATCGCCAGTTCGATGGAATTGTTCCGGCTCGACGCCGGCCGCTACCCAACGGCGGAAGAGGGGATTGGCGCGCTGATGAAAGCACCGCCATCGGTGCAGACCTGGAATGGGCCATATCTGCCACAGGAGACCGCGCTGATCGACCCCTGGGGCAATCCCTACCGGTTCAAGGCGCCAGGCGATCGTGGCGAGATCGACGTGTTCAGCTATGGTTCCGACAAGGCAATTGGCGGAACCGGCGAGGCCAAAGATGTCGGCAACTGGTGATGTTGCCGCGCGCGACGGGATCGGGGGCTTCACGCTGATCGAGGCGCTCGTCGTCGTGGCGATTGCGGCGTTGATCGGCGGTTTGATGTTTCCCCGGCTGCAATCCGCCGTTGATGGGCAGGAGTTTCGGATGGCCCGCAGCGCGCTGCTGCTCGGTGTTCGTGAAACGCGCGCGCGCGCCATCCGCAGCGGCGAACCAGCCATGTTTCACATCGCAGACGACGCCAACGGGTTTCGCATCGACACGCGGCCGCCGCAGCGCCTGCCCAAAACCGTGTCGCTGACCAGCCGTACTCGCAACGGCACGATCACGTTCTACAATGACGGCACCTCGGATGGCGGTCGGCTTTCGCTGGCATCGGCCAAAAGCCAGCAGGACTTCATCGTCTTTCCGACCACCGGCCTGATCGTCCAAGCGCGCCAGTGACCGCCGACGCCTCCCAAAGCGGCTTTGCCATGGTCGAAACGCTGGTCGCGACCGCTATCATTGCGGCCATGCTTGGCGTGACGTTTCAGTCGATCGAAATCGGCGCGCGGCAGACGCGGCTGGTTGAGGATCGTCGTCAGGCGATGCTGATTGTCCAATCGCAACTGAGCGCGGTCGGAGCCGCCCGATCGGATATGCTGGGCGACACCAAAGGCCTGACCAGCGGGATTAGCTGGCGGCTCACGGTAAGGCCGTTTCGCGCCGGTCAGCCGAGCGTCGCACGGCTTGAAGAAGTGACGGTGACAGCCAGCCTCGAGACCGACCCCCGGCCGCTGGTGATCCTCAAAACCGTGCGGGTAGTGCAATGACCCCGCCGCGCGAACAGGGTTTTACGCTCATCGAATTGCTGGTCAGCCTTATGTTGCTTGGCCTTACCGCAGCAATGTTGATGGCGGGCCTCATCACCACGCGCAAGGTCGCAGAGCGTGCGGCGATGCAGACCGCAACCGGCGAATCGATTGTTACGGCGCAGACGATTCTGCGCGACCGCATCGAAACGATCGTCGCCTCGACGCGCTTTGACACGCGCGCACCTGCGGTCGATTTGCGGGGCGGCAACAGCATCGTCAGCTTCTTTGCGCCCGCGCCGCCGGCGGAACGCCCGTCGACGGTCGCGCGCTACCGGCTGCTGCGCACCGCCCCTGGTGACGTCGTGCTCTATTCGGTGTCCGACCTGTCCGACCGGGTCAATGCTTACGCACCCGGTGAAGCTGGCTGGACGCCGACGGTGTTGTTGACCGGGGTCGAGGCGCTCGAAATGGGCTATTACGGTGCCGCACCGCCCGACAATCAGCGGCGCTGGCGGTCCCAATGGGTCGAGCGGCAGCAGCCCCCCGAACTCATCCGCGTGCGCATCGTGTTCAAGCCCGGCGATCCGCGTCGCTGGCCCGAATTGATCGCGCGGCCGGCCGCGAGCGTCAACAGCGCTTGCCGGATCGATAATTTTACCGGGCGTTGCGCTGGCGAGTCATGAAAACCGGAACGCTTCTCGATGCCGACATGACGACGCTTGGCAGGCAGTTCAGCGGCGCGACGACGTGGTGGTTGCAGGAACTCGCGGCGATGCGGCCCAATTGGGCGAGAAAGAAAACGACGAAAATCAGTGGCGTGGTCGTGGTTTACGATGTCGATGGTGCGCTGCGTTTGCAGGGAGCGTTATCCCCGATTCCTGCCGATCACGGTGGCCGCACGGTGCGAGCGGCGACGATCCTGTTTCCCGAAGCGCTATGTCTTATCCGGAACCTCACCCTGCCGGCGATGCGCCAAGCCGACCTGCGCAAGCTTGTCACGCTCGACCTAGATCGGCTGATGCCCTTTCCCCAAGATACTGCTTATGCCGATGCAGCGGAAACGGGGGTACAAGCCGCCGACGGCAAGGCCGAAGTCGCAATCGCCGCGCTGCCCAAGGCAAAGATCAGAGCGATCCATGCCCAAGCGCTTGAAGCAGGCCTGTCGCCGCGCGCCATCGGCATTGCGGACGAGGCCGGTGGGGCGCTGCGTTTCGATTTTCTGCCCGCGCTGGCGGCTGAAGGTATTGCCACCAAAACGGCGTCTGGTGCGCGCTTCTGGTGGGGATTGGTCGCCGCGCTGTTCGCGCTCAATATCGCCGCGCTGATTTTTCGCGACGTCGAGCGGGTTTCGCGGCTCGCCGCGCTGGTCGATCTGCAGCAACCCTCGGCAATCGCCGCGCGGCAGCTTGGCAAACGGATCGCCGATGACAATGCGATACGGGCCGAACTGCTTGCCCGGCGCGAGCAGGACAATGCGCTCGCCGCGCTTGCCCTGGTGACGCGCACCACCCCCAACGGCGTCTGGATCCAGCGCTATGGCTGGACCGGCGAAACGCTGCGGCTCGCGGGATACAAGCAAGCCAATGTCGATGTGGTGGCGGCACTTCGCAAAAACGGTGCTTTTGCGTCGGTACGGGCATCGAGTTCGGATATTGCCGCTGAATCGGCGACCGGCCAGCCCTTCGACATAGCGGCCGAGTGGCAGCGATCGGACTCGAAGCGATGAACAGCCTGTCCGCGCGCGAACGCAAGCTGGTCGCCATCGGCATCCTCGTCGCCCTGGTCGCGCTGGCTTGGGGCCTCATAGTATCGCCGATACTGGCCGGATTCGAGGCACGTACCGCACAGCGTGAGCGGCTCGCCAGCGCATTTGCGCGCAATGAGCGGCTGATTGCGAGCATCCCCCGATTGCGCAGAGCGATCGAGGCGCGTGCAACCACCGCCGCCAATTTCCGAACCGAAGGTGCCAATGTGGCGGCTGCGACCGAAGCGCTCAAGGAACGGCTGAGCGGACAGGTCTCCAGCAATGGCGGCGAGCTGCGCGCGATGCAGGAAATCGGCGACCGGCCAGGCTGGGTGCGAGCGTGGGTCGAAGCCCGGATGACCCTGCCACAGCTTATCGCCACGTTGCAGACAGTTCAGAATCAACCCCCTTATCTTGCCGTCAATTCGCTCACGATTTCCGCTGACCGGGCACTTCAGTCCGGCAAACTTGATCTGATGGATATTCGCCTTGAAGCTTCCAGCCCTACCTCCCCTGCCAAGCCGCGATGATCGCACGCTTCTGCCGGCGCTGCTTGCAGCCTTGCTGGTTTTGATGATGGCGATTCAGTTTGCCCTCCCGGTTGCTGAGGAATTGCCCAGCGACGCGCGCCGGGTCGTGCCATCGGGTAGCGTGGAGGCTGTAGTCGGTCGCGTCGTCGCCGATCCTGTTATCGTACGCAATGCGCTGTTTTCGCCGTCGCGCGGCAGCGCGGCGAGCGCCGCCGCTGGGGTCGGCAACGGGCCGCTTGGAGGTGCGACCGTGGTTGGGATGGTGCGGGTGGGAAAGGTTGCACGCGCGATTATACAGCAGGCCGACGGCATGGCCGTATCTGTCGCGGTAGGCGGAGTCTATCGGGGTTGGACCCTCGTCGCCCTTTCAACGACGCGTGCCCGGTTTCTGCGCGATGGGGAGCGGTTGGCGATGGACTTTACCAACGGCGCAATTCTGCCGAATACAAATACTCCCAGATCGCGGCCGGAGGAGGAATGATGAAAAGACTCCGTCGATCCCGCTTCACGCTTGCCCTTCCTGTCAGCCTTTTTGCCGGAATTGCGGCGTCCGTGGCGGTGCTCGCATCGGCGCAGGATACCGATCGAACTGTGTCAGCGACAATCCTAGAAGGGCAGCCGCGGCCACCTGCTCCACCGCCCGAGCCCGTAAGAATCCGGGGGGGCGACATATCGATCAACTTCCCTTCGGCAGACATCCGCACTGTTGCCAAAGCCGTATTCGGGGATGTGCTGAAAGTGCCTTATTCGGTGTCGCCAGGCCTTGCCACGCTGGTCAATGTGGTTACGCCAAAGCCGATCGCACGCAGCGCCGTCGTCGCTTTTTTCGAAGAAGCCGTGCGGCCTGCCGGGCTTGCCGTTATCGAACGGAACGGGACGTTCAGCATCGAGATGATCGATCAGGCGCGCGCATCGGGGGCTGGCGGCGTGGGCGAGACCACGATCGGCTTTGCCACCGAAATCGTCGAGCTTCAGTTCGTCAGCGCCGAGGAAATGAAGCGGCTGCTTGACCCGGTGCTGCCCGGCGTCGTCGTACAGGCCGACGCCGCGACCAATCGCCTGACGCTGTCCGGCACATCGGGGCAACGCGCAAGCGCACGCGACTTGCTGAAGCAATTTGACGTCAACTGGTTACGCAACATGTCGTTTGCGCTGCTGGTGCCGCAACGCACCGATAGCCGCTTGATCGTGCCTGAGCTGGAAAAGCTGATCAACGCGCCCGATGCGCCCACACGCGGGCTGGTTCGCCTTATTTCGATGGAAAAGCTCAATGGGATATTGGCGGTCAGTCGCCAGCGGCAATATCTCGATGACGTTGCACGGTTTGTCGAAATTCTGGATCGTGAGGGGGAGAATAACGAACCCCGCCTGTTCGTCTACCGCGTACAGAACGGCCGGTCGCGCGATTTGGCAAAAACGCTCAACACGGCGTTTGGCAACACTGTCGGCACCGACAATGCGCTCGGCGGTAACCAGGCGATCCAGTTCGAGCAAAGCCCCGATGGCAATGGTCGCGCCGACGCCAGCGGACGGGGTGGCGCGCGCGGACAGCAGCAAGGTGGCCAGTCGCTGGGCGGCCAGTCGCAGAGTGGCCAATCGCTGGGTGGCCAATCGCAGCAACAAGCACCCAATTTTTCTGCAGTGCCGCCGCCAAACGATGGCACGGGCAGCCCCAATGGTGGCGGGCGATCATCCGGTATCATCGCGAATATTTCCAGCGATGACAATAACAACGCGATCATCGTTTTTGGCACACCACGCGAGTATGCGCTGATCGAGGATGCCCTGCGCAAACTTGATATCTTGCCCTTTCAGGTGCTGATTGAAGCGGCGATTACCGAGGTGAGTCTGACCAATGACCTACGCTACGGTTTGCAATGGAATTTCGTGCCGGGCAGCACCAACGGTACGCTGAACGACGGCTCATCTTTTCTGGCCAACGGCAGGGGCAATCTGCTGCGCAATCTGCCCGGATTCTCGGTCGCGTTCAATCCCACCAGCAGCATCAACGCCGTGCTCAGCGCGCTCGAATCGAGGACAAATGTAAATGTCGTATCGGCGCCGAAGCTGCTGGTTCTCAACAACCAGACGGCGGTGCTGCAGGTCGGTGATCAGGTGCCGATTGCGACCCAAAATTCGACATCGCAGATTGATCCCAATGCGCCAACGATCAACTCGATCGAATATCGCGATACCGGCGTGATCCTGAAGGTAACCCCGCGCGTGAACGGCAGTGGTCTGGTGATGCTGGATATCGCGCAAGAGGTTAGCGACGTTAATTCTACCGCCGCGCGCGGCACCGGGATCAATTCACCGACGATTTCAACGCGCCGAATTTCAACATCGGTCGCGGTTCAGGATGGAGAAGTGCTCGCGCTCGGCGGCCTCATCCGGAATACCCAGGCCAGGGGCAAGACCGGGATTCCCTTTTTGTCGCAGATACCCGTGATCGGGGGATTATTTGGACGGCAGACGGTGATTGGCAACAAGATCGAGCTGATTGTGTTGCTGAAACCGCGCGTGCTGCGCACCGTAGACGATGGCCGTGCAATCACCGATGAGTTGCGGGCCAAGATCAAATCGCTCGAGCCCTTCACGAGCAGCGGCAAGATCCCGTGAGGCGGGCACCGCACGGCGAAGAGGGCTCTGCCCTGATTGCAGCGGTTTTGAGCATTGTCATTTTTGCCTTGATGGCGCTCACCATCATCAACGCAACGCGCGGCAGCACCATCATGGCGTCGGCAGAAATCGAGCGCGGGCGGCTGCTGGCGGCCGCCGATGGCGGGGTCGCCTTGGCCGTGCATGGTCTCCAGTTGAAGGATCCGTCGCGGCGCTGGACGATCGACGGCAAAATCCGCCGCGAAACATTTGACGGAATCGCCCTCGACATTGTCGTCGAGGATGAACGCGGCAAGATCGCGCTCAACCTTATCAACAAAGACGAAGTGGCCAGGATGTTTGGCGAGTTCGGCCTGACGGGCATCGAACAGGAAACCGCAATCGACGGCTTTATGGACTGGCGCGATCGAGATGACGATCCGAGACCGCGCGGTGCGGAATTCGAAGCCTATCGATCAAACCGGATCAAACCGCGCAACGGCGACCTTCGCTCGCTTGGCGAACTCGCCTTGATCGCGGGCGTCGGCCCCGATCTTGCCAAACGCATCGCGCCGTTTGCGACAGTGAATTTCGGTTCGGGCGAGTTCGATCCCCGCTTTGCCTCGCCATTGGCTGTCCGGGTTGCAACAGATGCGCTCGAAGACGCCGAATTTTCTGACCTCAGATCGCCGATTAGAGGTGGCGCCGGAAGTCGCGCCCGGCGCCTCAACCAATCAGACTCGCTGATTGGGCGCCCGCTGACGATCCGCGTCGAAGCAACGCGCGCCCCCGATTCGCGCGCCAAGCGCAGCGTGATCGTCGAACTGACCGGGTCCGAACAGCGCCCCTATGTCATCCGCGCGCGTGACTGAGCTAACGCGACGCCTGCTTCACCGTGCCTGAAGAAGCAATCGACAGGGTCGGCAGCCCCCATGGTGAAAACAGGCTGGTCGCAGGCACCACTGGCCGATTGGCCGTTGCGCCTGCGTTTGAAAGGCGCGGCGTAGCAACGGCAACCGTTTCGCTCGCGAAGTCGGCAGGCGCCGCCGCTGCGAAATCGGGCGCGCCTGGCATCCGGTAGAAGATATGAGCGCCAATCGCTCGGATCTTGACCAAGCTGGGCGCCCAATAGGGCGAGACATAGTTGGCGTGATAATGAGTCGCCCCACCCACGGTGAAGCTGGCGCCGCCGTTCAGAACCTGTTCGGCAACTGCGGTTGCCTGTGCCATGGCCAAGGCTGAACGCGGGCGGCGTAACGACCCATCGCAAGTAAAGGTAAACTGGCACCCCGTTCTTCGTTCGGCCCCCTGGTAGATGACGCCGCATAGTGTTTTGGGGAAAGCCGGATGGCGCAACCGGTTCAGAATGACCTGCGCGACTGCCTCCTGTCCGGCAAGCGGTTCGTGTCCAGCTTCGTAGCTGATCGCCAGGGCAAGGCACATCAGCGCTCTGGCGCGGCTCGTCTCGTCCTCCTGCACCACCACCGACTGCGCAACCGCCTGCTGCGCCGACAGCGTCGCCATAGCTGCAACCATGGCGATCAAGTGACGGTAATAGCGCTGCACTGACAAGCAGATGCCCCCCTCGAACTGCCGTATCCAAACTCTGACAGAATTTACGGCGGCGGGAAATGGGGGCGCTCGAAAAAATCACGGTATCGGCCTGCCGCTTCGTTTTCGACGGCTGGCCCCGCACGATTATGCCCTACACGATCTGCCCCGAACGATCTGCAGCGTGACCCCGCCGATCCGCGCCGCCGCCGTCCTGCTCGAACCTTCATAAATCGCCGCCAACGCCAGCAGGCTCCGGGTCTGCGCACCATCTTTCGATTTTCGAGCGCCAGTGCGCTCCCCATTCTCATCGCCGGAGCAGGCGCACGAGCGTCTCGTCGAGGACTGAGAGGAAACGCGAGCGGTCGGTTTTGGCAAAGGGTGCGGGGCCGCCGATCGCATCGCCGCCCGCGCGCAGATCGGCCATGATCGCGCGGATCGCGATCGCATTACCGATTGAGGCCGCCGTGAACGGTTTGCCGTTGGGGGCGAGCACGGCCGCGCCGGCCTTCAGGCACCGGTCCGCCAGCAGGATATCGCCGGTCACCACCACACTCGCACGATCGGCACGCTCGGCGATCCAGTCATCGGCTTCGTCGAACCCCGCACCGACCACGACTCGAGCCAGCAACGGATGGACGGGCACGCGGATCGGGCTGTTGCTGACGATCGTCACGGCGACCCCGCGCCGCATCGCGACCTTGTAGATTTCGTCCTTGACCGGGCAGGCGTCGGCATCGACGTAGATGTGGATCGGCGGCAGAAGCATCTGGTGAGCCTAGGGCAAAGGCGCGCGTGGAGCGAGCGCCTGCGGTGGCGGGAGGGCTGTTCTTCTTCGCCAACGTCCGCCAAGAACCGTGCATCGACAGGCCCAGCACGAACGGAAC
>Ga0105048_10008664_pt1 | contig 16258 bp, 10 predicted proteins | sample MAT05_FD_78382 | JGI IMG/M metagenome (GOLD analysis project Ga0105048, IMG submission 78382) | Freshwater microbial communities from Lake Fryxell liftoff mats and glacier meltwater in Antarctica - MAT-05 | ecosystem: Environmental > Aquatic > Freshwater > Ice > Liftoff microbial mat | place...
CCCGCCGAGTAACCAAACGCTCACGATCAGCGATGGCCAACCAGCCTGAAATTCGCCACCGCGAATCACCCACGCTGTCAGCAAGCTGATCGCAGCGAAACCGGCGAGTGACGAAATGGCTAACCCGAGATAGAAAATCATCCGCAACGGCGTCGCACTGAACCCCGTGACCGCGTTTACCAACAGTTCCGTTTTGCGACGAAGATCGTACACCGACGTCGGCTTTCGGCCTTTGCTGACAGGCACCGGCACCTGTTTGAACCCCGTGCGCGCCCACAGGCCCGCGATCACAAATTCGACTTCCGGATGCAACAAGAGCGCATCGACGTAGCGCCGCGACATCAGCCGAACCGTCATGAGATTCGCAGGGATCGGGTTCGGCGAAAGGGCATTGAAAATCGCATAGAACGACCGCCCGCAGAACCGGTCGAACGAACCGCCACTCCGATTCTCTTGAACGCCGTAGACCACGTCCGCATCGGTTCGGGTCAACTCGTCGGTGAAGGCGTTCACCAACTCCGGCGGTTCTTCGAGGTCGCAATCGATGAGGAAAATTCGTTCGCCAGTCGCGTGCTGTAGCCCCGTCATCATCGCGGGGTGATGGCCAAAATTTCGCGACAGATCGACGATGCGAATTCGCGGGTCCGACGCTTGCAATTCGAGTGCCACCGTCAGGTCGTCGTCGGGCGAGCCATCGTTCACGTAGATGAACTCGACGCAATCGCTGACGCAATCGGCGGCAGCCGAAACCCGTGCGTGAAACTCGGCCAGATGGCGGGCCGAACGGTAGAGTGTGCTTACGACGGAGAGCCGCATAACGCCTCCGTTTGCAGGTATTTCGGCGAATCCGGCCCCATGTGAAACAGCACGTCGAGCGCGGTGACGGCATGTTCGAACGGCGGATAGTGCTGCGGATATTCCGGGTAACCACCGTACGATTTCCACTCGACTGTCACGCCCGCTGCCTCGAAGGCATCGACGTTCAGGTAGGCCTTCGCGGCCGGGCCGGACCAATATTCGCTGGCCCCGATTTGCTTGCAGATCGAAAGTAACCGCAACGACGGATCGGGTTCGGACAAGTCGAAATCGGTGTCCCAAATTATTGGCGTGGCGATGTCAAACTGACGACACAGATATGCGAGTAACGTGCGATTCACGTCGCTCAGATTCGGCCCGAACTCGGCGTAGATCGCCCGCAGTTCATCGGCATATAGCCGAAAATACGGGGCCTTCCCGTACGCATGTTCCAGCGTGCGCCAGTGAACCTTCGCCCATTCGGGATCGCTCACGACGGTTTCGCGGATCGTTTGGTGATACTTCCCTTTTACCTCAACGGGCACCGTTAACCATTGCACGCCGGCAGCGGTTTTGATGCGGTTGCGGTTCCGCCAATCGCGCCGCGTATACTGCACCGAATCGTAAAGTACGAAACGATCCATCGAGCGGATCAAGTCGAAATATCCCTTCCAGGGCAGGTAATTCGATTGCGAGATGGCACAGCGCAGGCTCATGGTGCCACCGCCGCCGGCACGGCTGTCACGCGGAAAAGGACGATCGTGAACCGATACTCGCCCGTGCCGCTATCGCGAACTTCCACGACTTCCAACTTCACGCCGACGGTCGCCATCGAAGCCTTTGCTGCGAATTCCGCATTGGAATGATTGGAGAACACCACGATGGTTTGCCCCACCCTCAGCGGCGTACCCGTCACGCCTTGCACTGGCCCCCAAATATTCGGGAAGCACGGGTTAATCATCCGCAGGCCCCAGCCGTTAAAGCACGCGAGATTATCGAACAGCACGCTGTTCGGCTCATCCATGTCGTACCACGCCAACGCCAGGCGGTGCGGGTCCAGTTTCTGCATGTCTTGCATGGCCGTATGAATCGCGAGAAAGGTCGCTGGCCGTTCGGAGGCCAGTGCGTCGCAACGGTTCAGACGACAACTTTCCACGATCTCTTGACGTTGCGAATTGGCCATGCGGAAGTGTTGGCTGCACGCGAAATCCGCGATGCCGAATACCAGAATCGCCGACGCGGCCACGGTACAATACGCACGCAGCGAAAGTCGCCCCAACCATGTGGCCCACTGCGTGCCGAGTGCCATCATCGACAGCGGTACGAGTAGCGGCGTGGCGTAAAACCAGTTCTGCAAGAACGAGAATTGCGGCATCGATTCGAAGTACGCTAAACCGGTTGCCGCGAGTAGCAGATGGATTTGGAACAAAACCGTCGATGCCGATCCACGCCGAGAGAACACGCACCAAACGAGCGAACCGAGCACCGCGATGGCTGGCAACGCGAGCCAGACCGCAAAGGGTAGCCAACTCGCGATGGGTGCCTTGAAGGTGTTCGCTCCGGACGCTTTGCCCGCAAACTTGAACGACGGAGCGAGGAACCAAAACGACCCACCGATCGCAGTATGAAACGCCCCGAGCGCGACGATAAGACCCAACGCACCGAACGCGAATAATGCGGCAGAAGCGAGAGTCGAATGTTTGCGATTCATCAGCAGATAGTGAAGGACGATGCCGGGCACGAACACGAAGTAAACAAGGTTTGCGACAACGAGCGCCGTTGCCGCGATGCCGGCACCGATGGCCCAACCTTGCCACCTCGTGGCGTTGGCCGCACGGGTTCCCATCGCGAGCGCGAGCAAGTGGTATACGCAGCCATATCCGTCGGTGTAATCGGACGCGATCGCCATTTGGTAGAAGCTGTGCCCACCGAGCACGATCGCCGCAAGAAAGCCGGCTCGCCGGTTTGAAGCGACCGTGACGATGTAGAACAAACTGAACACGCCGGCGTAGTACAAAAGCAGATGTAACACGAAGTTTGCCGCAACCGGTGGCAGTGCGGAATATACCAACCAGCCGGGTATCGTGATCGTCAGACGCGACGAATAATAGTCGTTGGCGAACAAATTCTGGGCGGCAGGCAGATCGATGTAGCAGCCGTGATACAGCCAAGAATCGTGCTGTAACGGCGGGTAGAACCGCTCGGGCGCGAACGCATATATCGCGAATGGCAACGCGAGCAACGCGAGTGTATCCCAGGCAAACCAACGAACGGGTTGTGGCTTTTCAGCGTCGTTGAGCGTCAAAATCAGTCCCCCGTTGCGGTAGCCAGCAACGCATAACGGGGATTGTGTGTCACGACAAGTGCAAACTACTTCGCCAACGACACGCAGACGATCTCGGCGTCGTTGCGCACGATTGCGCACTGGTTCGCAAATGCGGGGTGCGTCCATACGACTTTGCGACCGCGTGCCATCGTGTTGGTCGGATCGATGATGTGCGCGCGATCGATTTCCTCGTAACCTTTTGGCGATAACTTCGCGATGATGAGGTCGCCTTGCTCGTTGAACAGGAAATATCGGTCGGCCTGTTTCACGATGAACGCATGGCCCCAACGCTCGGTCTGCGTGTCGGGTTCTGGGTTGGCGGCTACCTTCGCGGGCGTCCGCTTTCCGCGGGTTGCGGACATATCGGCCCAGACCCGCGTGCCCGTTTCGGCCTGAATGCAACGCAACTGCCCGTGGCTGCACACGCCGTAAATCTGCTTGTCATCCAGCACTGGCGTCGTCATGATCGAGTGTAAATCCTCGGTCACGTTCGGCATCTCGCCTTTACCCTTCCCCTTCCAGACGATCTTGGCGGCATCGGCACTGGCTTCGACGAGCATCGACCCGTTGTAGAACGAAGTCACGAAGACGCGGTTCGCGCCCACCTTGATGGGCGTCGGGGCCGTGAGTGCGGCTTTCACCTCGAAAGGCACCGCCCACAGTCGCTTGCCAGTCGTGGGGTTCAATCCGACGAGCGCCCGCGAATGCCAGACGATGAGCTGCCGTACGCCGCCGAGTTCCATGATAACGGGTGGGCTGTAACCGAAATCGCCTTCGCAACTTTGCGACGCCCAGATCTTCTCGCCGGTCTTTTTGTTTAAGGCAATCACCAATTGATCGGCCCCGCCACCGACGCAAATCAGAGCTTCGCCATCGATCAGCGGGTGACACGCAAAGCCCCACACGGGTACTTTCGCATCGAAGTCCGCAACGAAGTTTTTCTTCCAAACGACCGTGCCATCGGTCGCGTTCAGGCAGTGAAGATCGCCCATCGCGCCGAGTGTGTAGACGCGGTCACCATCGACCGTCGGCGTGCAACGCGGCCCAGCCGAATAACTGATTTGATACGGGCACGGGTATTCGTGCTTCCAGATCGCATCGCCGGCCTTGGCATCGAGCGCCACAACCCGCTCGGTGCCGCCGACCTTCAAGCTGCGATCGAACGGATTCGTCGACGTTTTCGCACCGGCTTCCACGACGCGATCCATTGCGAAGACTTTGCCATTCGCGACAGCCGGACCGGAGTAGCCGATACCGATCGGCTTCTTCCAAAGCACCTTTGGCCCGTCTTTCGGGAAGGTACTCAAAATACCCTCTTCGCGCCAGACGCCATCGCGTTTAGTACCGAGCCACTGCGGCCAGTCTTCCGCACGCAGGTTCGTTAACCCGACCGCCGATGCAATCACAACCCACAATATCCGCACCATACGACCTCCACGGAATTCCACAGTCTATTCGGACGGCTGCGAGATTTGTTCTCGGTGGCGTCCGGTTGCTGCCGGTCTACGATAGTCTTACAGTGATAAATTGTAGATGTTGCACGAGTTCGCGATTTCCGAATTCCGCGCAGTGGGACTTTCCTCGATGACGGTGACGCATGTTTGAAGGTATGACGCGCGGTTTAAGCGATGCACTCAAAAAAATGCGTGGGCGCGGGCGACTCACCGAGGACAACATTCGCGAAGGTCTGCGCGAAGTCCGTCGGGCACTGCTCGAAGCCGATGTGAATTTCAACGTCGTCACCGAATTCATCGGCAAGGTCGAAGCGAAAGCGGTCGGGCAAGATGTCCTCGCCCGCATCGATCCTTCCGAGCAAATCGTCAAGATCGTCTACGAAGAACTCGTCGCTTTGATGGGACCGGTAGATCACAAAATCCCGCAACGCGGCGACCGCCCCGTCGTGCTGATGCTTTGCGGCCTACAAGGTTCGGGCAAAACCACAACGGCCGCGAAACTCGCGCTCACGCTCAAAAGCAAGGGCCGCAAGCCCCTTCTCGCCGCCGCCGACTTGCAACGCCCCGGTGCGGTCGAGCAACTTCAGACGCTCGGCTTGCAAATCGATGTTCCCGTTTATACCGAAAAAACGACGCCGCTCGAAGTCTGCCGAAATGCGGTGGCATTCGCAAAACGCACCCTCTGCGATGTCGTGATTCTCGACACCGCCGGGCGTCTGCAGATCGACGACGATCTGATGAACGAACTGAAAGCGATCGACAAACAGGTTCGCCCCGACGAGGCGTATCTGGTCGTCGATGCGATGATCGGGCAAGAAGCGGTGAACGTCTCGAAAGCGTTCAACGATGCTCTCGAACTGAACGCGGTGATACTGACGAAACTCGATGGCGATGCCCGCGGCGGGGCCGCGCTATCGATCAAGCACGTCACGGGCGTGCCGATCAAATTCATCGGCGTCGGCGAGAAAATCGACAAGCTCGAAGAATTCCATCCGGAGCGCATGGCAGGGCGAATTCTCGGCCAAGGCGATATGATGGGCGTGGTTGAGAAGATCAAGTCGATTCAGGATCAAATGTCGCAAGAGGACTTGCAGAAGCAGCAAGAAAAGCTCTCGAAGGGCACGTTCACGATCAACGATTTCCGCAAGCAGTTCGAGCAACTTGCGGCACTCGGTATGAAAGACCTGATCGGCAAGATGCCGGGAATGTCCGAGATGATCCCGGAAGGGGAAGATCCCGAAGTGGCACTGAAACGGGTGCAAGGCATCATCGATTCGATGACGAAGAAAGAGCGTGCCGACCCCGATATTATTGACATCAATCGACGACGTCGCATCGCCACCGGAGCCGGAGTACAACCGCAAGAGATCAAAGCGTTTCTGCAACAATTCGACCAAGCCCGGCTATTGATGAAACAAATGTCCGAGATGTCGATGTTCCAGCGAATGAAAATGATGGCCGGGATGGGCAAGAGCGGCGCGTTCGCCCCCGGCGGGATGAACAACGTGAAGCTGAAAGGCGATACAGGCCACCGCAAGAGCGCAAAAGAACGCGCCGAAGATCGCAAAAAGAAAAAGAAGCGGTAAACACCGAACTCCGCCAGGCTCGTACTAGAGGTCGCAGCATGTTATCGATGCGTATCATCTCGTTTATCGCAATGTTTTCGTTCGCTACTTCTTCGCGCGCAGCAGACCCGAAGATCGAGTTTTTCGAGAACAAGATTCGGCCCATCCTCGTCGGTTGCCAGACTTGCCATAATGCAACGAAAGAGAAAGGCGGGCTGCGGCTGACTGCGCGTGCCGAACTCCTGAAGGGCGGTGACACGGGGCCGTCACTCGATGTCGCGAACTTCGAGAAAAGCCTGCTGTTGCAAGTCGTCCATTACGATGGCGACATAAAAATGCCGCCGAAAGGCAAGCTGTCCGTTGCGCAAATTGCCGACATCACCACGTGGGTAAAAGCCGGTGCCGTTTGGCCCGACGATCGAGCGGTGACTGCATCGAGCACCACGAAAGAAATGGATGTGCGGACCCTCGCGGCGGGGCACTGGTCGTTTCGCCCAATCGCAAATCCTCCGGTACCGATTGCAAATATTGCGAATCCGATCGATTCGTTTTTGCGAGCGAAACTCGATGTGGCCGGGTTGAAGCCCGCGTTGCCTGCAACCAAACGGACGCTGATTCGCCGACTCTCGTTCGACCTGATTGGTTTGCCACCGACACCGGCGGAGATCGATGCGTTCCTCGCGGATGACACACCGACCGCGTACGAAACGTGCGTCGACCGTCTATTGGCGTCGCCGCACTACGGCGAACGCTGGGGTCGCCACTGGCTCGATCTCACGCGGTATGCCGAGACGATGGGCCACGAGTTCGATTTTGAAATTGCCGACGCCTGGCGCTATCGCGACTACGCGATCCGCGCGTTCAATATTGACTTACCGTACGACCAATTCGTGCGCGAACAAATTGCCGGCGACCGACTGACACCGCGTTGGCACCCGACGGAACGCACCAACGAAGCCCTCATCGCCACCGGATTCTGGCACCTCGGCGAAGGCAAACATTCGCCCGTTGATGTACGTCAAGAACAAGCCGACCGCATCGACAACATGATCGATGTTTTCGGCAAAACCTTCCTCGGTTTGACGATCTCGTGTGCCCGTTGCCACGATCACAAGTTCGACCCTCTCCCTACTCGCGATTACTACGCGCTCTACGGAATCCTCAGCAGTTCGCGTTACCAACATGCCTTCATCGACGACCCGGCAAAGATCGATTCGCTTCTGGACAAGCTGAAAACGGCACGTGTCGCAGTGGAGGATCCGTCGACAGCGGAAGTGGCACCATCGAAAGAGTATGCGAACTGGCTCGCGAATTCGCGTTCATTCGAGTCATTCGGCACCGGTTGGAACCTACGTTGGCCCACGACGGGACATGCGTTCCGCCTTACGGATCAAGCCCCGCATAGCGGTCGCGAATCGTCGGTACTGCGCGGTACGCTGCGTTCGCCGACGTTCAAAACAGAATCGCGTTTCGTATCTGTCCGCGTCGCCGGGCGACATTCGCGAATCAATCTGATCCTCGACAACTTCCAACTGATCCAGGATCCGATCTACGGCGGCCTGCGAAAAGGCGTCGACCACGGCGAAAACTATCAGTGGGTCGTCTTCGATCTCGGCATGTGGCCGAACCACAATGCCTACCTCGAACTGATCGACGACGAGAAAGGCTATCTGTCGATTCTCGAAGCGCGATTCAGCGACAGCCCGCCGCCAGCCGCACCAAAACGACTCGCGAAATTACCGAAAGCGTTGCCAGAATTCGAAGCAAAACTCGCCGAGGTTCGACGTGCCCCGGCGATGGCCGACGGCACCGGTTTGAACGAGCGTGTCTTCGTTCGCGGCAATCACAAAGCCCCAGGTATCATTGCCGAACGCTGCAATCTGGAACTGTTCCGCAAGCCCGATGCGAAGTCTCCGCCCCTGGGTAGCGGGCGGCTCGAACTGGCGAACGAAGTGGTTACGCTTGCGAATCCGCTGTTCGCACGAGTGTACGTCAATCGCGTTTGGCATCACCACTTCGGCGTCGGCCTCGTACCGTCGACCGACGACTTCGGCAAACAGGGTCAGCCACCGAGCCACCCCGAGCTTCTCGACTGGCTCGCAACGACGTTTGCGAACGATGGCTGGTCTACAAAGCGCCTGCACAAACGGATCCTGCTCAGCGATGCTTACCGAATGTCATCGCAAGCACACGCGGAAACGGCAGCGAAGGCAGCGACCGTCGACCCGCAGAATCGGCTTCTTTACAAGGCGAATGTGCAAAGACTCGAAGCCGAGGCGATACGCGACACGATGCTTGCGGTATCCGGGCAACTGAATCGTAAGATGGGCGGGCCGAGCGTAATGCCGCACCTAACCGAGCATATGATCGGCCGCGGCCGACCGGGTAGTTCCGGGCCGCTCGATGGTAGCGGGCGTCGGAGTATCTATATGGGCGTGCGCCGCAATTTCCTAAATCCGCTGTTCGTCGCGTTCGATTACCCAACGCCATTTACGACCATCGGTCGGCGTGGCACTTCGAACGTTCCCGCGCAAGCGCTCGTGTTGCTCAACAACCCGTTCGCGATTCAGCAGGCGGAAATTTGGTCGAAAGCCACAGCGATTTCGCCAGAGGAGCGCGTGCGAAAAATGTACAGTACCGCGTTTGGCCGCACCGCAACCGATGCGGAACTTTCTGCGGCACTCGCGTTCGTTGCCGAACAGACGAAGGAATCGGGCGAGCAAGCCGCTTGGGCCGACTTCGCACACACGTTGTTCAACGCGAAGGAATTTCTGTTCATCGAGTGATTCATTCCACCAGTCGCGGATTCGCCCAGTTCACATCGGCGTGGACGTCGCCACCTGGGCCGAAATCGACTTCGAGCGTCAGGCGTTTGGCCTTCGCAATATCCACATGCACGTGCACCGCATTCGGCGAGACGGTTTTTAACTCGCGCACTTCGTTGTCGACGAGAATGCGAACGACCGCCGAACCGCGTGGGCCGGTGATCGGGTCAAAACCGATGGTGGCGTCGAAGCGGCGAAACTTGCCATCGAGTGCGTACGTTCGCACGGCGTTCGGGTGGGTGCCGAAGCCGCGGTCGAACGTGCTGATGCCGTTGGCGGTCTTAAGCCGAAGCGGTCGATCCTTCGCGCTGCGGTTCGTAGCCCATGGCCACGTGACTTCGCCGAACGGCTGAAGTTTCTCGGAAAGTGGTTTCAATTCGGTGAGGTCGATTGCCTTGGGGTTCATGCCATCGAGTGCGATGACATCGCCGAGCGGAATCTCGATTTTCGCACCGAAAACAGTCGTGCCGCGTAGTGTCGTCGCATCCGCAGTGATTGCAGTTAGCGTGTATCGCGAGCCGTTGGCGGTCACCAATCTCGCGGTCCGCCCCTTCGGTTTGCGTGCCACCATCAGGCTTGGGTTTAGCGCGACGGCGGCGATGCGACTCGCTTCCAATTCGATCGATTTCCCGTTCACTAACAACTTCAGCGACCCGCCATCGCCGAGTCGTTCGATGTCGCCGATCTGCACGTCGCCATTGCGTAACAGTACGTAATCTTTTTTCCGCTCAGCAGGTAGCCACGGGTAACGATCCGGGAACGCCGACAAATCGCCGGGTATCGGCGTGTACCAGATCACTTGCACGAACCCGAACGGCACGCGCAATTCCGCGGTGGCACGCAATCGCACCGCGGTCTCGTCGCCACCGATGATATCGCCGCCGATCCGGTCGCCATTCGCAAGGATCACGCCACTGCGTACGGGGTAGCTGGGGCGCGTCATTTTGTGTTGCTGAATCGACAAGAGATCGGCCGCCGGTATCGTTGCGATTGGGTCGCGGAAATGCACCGCCCCCGCCGCGTCGATGCGGTCGATGATGCCGGTGCGTTCGCCGTCCGCGATCGTGTCGACGACGAACGTCGGTGCCGAAGGCGGCGCGAATGCGATGAGATGCAGCATGAGTGCGAGTATCATTTTGGTCACATTGTGGCGAGCGGATGCTTGCGGTTTTTGAGCGGGAAATCGACGGGACGATCGAGCCGGTGCGATTCGTAAATCGCGTGGATCATTTCGAGTGCGGCACGACCATCGGCGAGGCTACCGAGCGGAGCACGATCTTCCGCGATTGCTTTCAGTAGATCTTCCACGATGAAATTGTTGCCGTTACCGACGACATCGCTGGCTTTCAGCGGCTCGGGTTTCCCCACGCCCGCGGAGGTGATTTCTTGCCACGACGACTTACTCTTCGCGGGCATCCAAGTGGGATCTTCGCAGAGGTACGCGAGGCCGAGGCCGCCGAAGCCGAGGTGGAACATTCCCTTGGTGCCACGCACTTCGAGCCAGTAACGGCTACCCGGCGCGTGCTTCGTTTTGTGCGTGGTAAAGTGACCGACGGCAAGGCCGTCGAAGCCATAAGTCGCCACGATGTGATCGCCGACAATCGGGCCGATCTGCTCGCCGGCCAGGCGAATATCGGCCGCTACGGCTCGACGATTTCCTTGTTGAATACGGGCGAAACACCATTTCGGATCGCCCACCAGGAACCGCATGAGGTCGAAACTGTGCGTACCCAGCACCATCAGATCTTCGCCACCGCCACGAGTGTCTTCCTTACCGTGACCGTGGATTTCGAGAACGTCGCCGATACGGCCATCGGCAATGAGTTGCTTCGCAACTTTCACTCGCGGACTGTACCGCGTCTGGTGGGCGACCGCACATTTCACGTGTTGTTTGTCGCAGGCGGCGACCATCTCATCGGCTTCTTGCAGCGTGCGTGCGACGGGCTTTTCGAGAAAGATACTCGCCCCGTGTTCGGCACATGCGACGACCATATCGCGGTGACAATCGGGCCAACGATCCGCCACACTTACGACTTGCGGTTTCTCTTTTGCGAGCATCTCCCTGAAGTCGGCATAGCCCGTCTTTGCTTTCAATCGCTTCACGGCAGCGGCGCGACCGACTTCGTTCTCGTCGGCCACGGCAACGATTTCGACGTTTGGCGTCGTCAGCCAGATTGTGTCGAGGCCGTGGCCGTAATTTCCCTTGCCGGTTCGACCGATGACTGCCACGCGAATCGGTTCTGCACGCATCGTTCGCTCCAGAAAGAATAAAACACACGAGCCGCGTATCCTGCGGGATTGTCTACTTCTTCGCCTTGCGTTGTGCGGATGTCACTGGCACGATTTCGATAATATCTTCCTCGAAATTAACTGAACTCACACTCGCATTTTGGCGTACGAACTGGCGTTTTGCACCGTCGTCGATTCGGTCCGGGCCGGTACTCCAGAGTATCGCTTGGCCGGGCAATAATTCGACTCGTCGCCTGCCCAGATCGTTTGCAGTACGTACCGAATACGGCCCTGGACCCATGAAGTTTCCATTTTGTTCGTCGAAGAAGGGGAATGGCCACAGCACGACTGCACCGGCTACGGCCGCGATGGCATGCATGTCCAACAAACCCTGTTCGCTTTCTGCTTCTCCTGGAATAATGACTGGCGTCGGCGACCGCCCTTGCGCGAGCAATCCGCCACCGATTGCCATGTGCGCGTGCCATTCCTCCTCTGGCATGAACTCAAAACCGGGAAGGCGTTGCGTACTCGTGTCGCGTTGCGTTTCGATCTCCCCTTCGATCGATTCTCCGACCGAGATGCGATAGCGGATCGGCTTATTATCGTACGGGTCGAGCGGCACGGCGGGCAAATACTTCGGCACGAGTGCATCGAGAGTCGGCGGCAACGAACCGACTTCGGCACGGTACAAACAGACTGCCGCCTTTGCCGTTTGCATCCGCGAGCGTGTAACGACGAACGCACTACTGGTTACTCCGTAGGATGGCTGGGCACCGAGTTCATTGTTGAAGTTGTCGCCGGTGTAACGTGCCATTTCGTACACTCTCAACCTCCGGCTACTGTAGTCGTTCCCGAGGCCAATAATGCGGTGGAGCCGTTCGCGTTCCCATGGTACGACCCACGAAAACGAGAGCAGATTCGCTTCGAGTTCGGCACGCGCCTCGACGGAAGATTTTTCGCCCGAGCGATTCGCAGGGCGCATGCTGTCGATCAGATATTGCTTGAGCCATTGGCTCGGCGCGTTGAACGTGTTGCGAACGATCATTCGTTCGACGGTCAACATTTCCGTCGATTCGGGCGGCCGCGTCGCCGTGTGGTGATCGAGCACCGCGATCAGCTTTCGCAGTAAATCCGAGCGATCATCGAGCCGTTCGAGCCAACCGCTCACCGACTCCAACGCATTAACTTCCCCTGCGATACCGATCAAATGGCATACTGTCGGTTGCTGCGTTCGCGCATTACGAGTGATCGCGAGGGCCGTTTCGAGACAGGTAAGGTAAGCCTCTGGGTCGCCTGACGTTTGTTTCTGATACCCCCGAGCCAACAAGTACGAGATCACTAGGCGCGATTCGGCAATATCGCGAATGGGAGTCGTATGTATCAATCCGCGTGGGTTCTCGATCGGCCCGAGCGGCTTCTTGACAATCTCGCGGGCTTCGACTTCCCATTCGTTCGCGAATTGCTTGTCCATCCACACGTCGAGGTCCGGTCGGTTCGCGGGCCAACCGTATTTTAGCACCTGATGAATTTGAGACTGAAACAGTGGGACGAATTGCCCATTTTGGTTGTTTTCCTCGTCTTGTGGAAACAACAAGCGATCCGATCGACCATCGTGATTGATTTCCCGGAACAATGCGGCCACGCGACGATACGCGCGTCCGCCGTCTTCACTGTCGAGTTGCGGGACGGTTGCCGCAAACCGAATGTCGTCGTCGGTCTCCGGCAATAGCGGTACTTCGATTGCACGATACAACACCGCGAGCGCCGTGAATGCAATCATCGCGATGCCGAAACTACTGAGAGCGACGAGTGGCTTTCGCGTGCCGAGCCGATCCGATGCCCAAGCGCGCATGAGGAATCGTGCGGCGAATACGGCGAGGTATGGCACGATAAATAACTGCCAGCCGTGGACGCCACCAGCAAGCAGCGATGGGAGCCAGAGTAATGCCAGCGGCCCGCCGACCAGAGTACCCACGCCGACGGCCACAACGGTTTTCCGGAACAGCAGACCCGATACCATTCCAAACGAGTAACCGTACAGCATGAACGTCAGCAAAAAGTAGAGCAACGACCAACCATCTCCATTGAACAAGCCGCTGTTCAGGATGCCGCTCGCTTGTTCATTGCGGTCCGATAGCATATGCCGCACGATGTTTGGAAACGCGACTGCAAATGACCAGACCAACGTCACCGCGAACCCGCTAGCGATCTTGGCGAACCAGAGCCGCCCCGTGGGGATGCGTCGTTCGCCCCAGTACGCCCACGAGCCACGGGTTTGCTCGTCGGACCAACCGAGGACGGCGGCAATCACCCCGGCGAACAGCGTGGCTGATGGCCAGATGAACAACATCGGCACGTCGGGGTGTAATGCCAACGCGCCGACCGCGAGACTGAGAATCGAGCCAATAATCAGCGGCCATCGCATCTGGCGGAATGCCAACCAGGCGAGCGCGCGAAACCCGAAACCGAGCCGCCGCTTCACAACTCGGCGTGCCGATTTCTTTGCCGTAACAATCAGCCCCGGTGTGAGTTCCTCGGCAATTCGCAACCGGTCCGGCCGCGTAAACACCGCATACGACATCACGATGGGGATGAGGATCTGCAGGTAGGCGCTCGCATGGATCGGCAGGTCCATCGATTCCGGATCCGACCCGCGAGCGATTCCCGTGATAAGAAACACTACCGATACAAACGGGAACACGACCATGCCCACAAGCGTGGCAAACATTAACCCGAGGCCACACGCGGCGAGCGTCGAGTTCGAGAACGACGAGCCAAACGTGCCCCAGCCGAACGCACCTACCGCGAGCACTAAACCCCAAAATACCCACATCATTTGCATCGGCCCACTGCCGAAAACACCCGCAAATAAAGCTGCCATCAACAGTGCCATGGCCACGATCACGACGAGTACGAAGCCTGCGATCATCTTCGCACGCCAGACGCGCCAGCGATTCGCGGGGAGTTGTTCGAGAAAATGGAACGTGTCGTTTTCCCGTTCGCCCGCAAACAGCGCCCCGCCGACCACCACGCCGGCGGTGAGGACGATCGCCATTGCGGTCAATCGTGGGGCATTCGAGTACGAACGCAGGTTCAGCGCGCCTTCGTCGGCATTGCTCGTTCCGCCGAACGCCGCCGTCGCAGCGATGATGCCACTGCCGAGTAAAACGAGTGCGATCAGGATCGCGCCTTGCTCGCGGATTTCTTTCCAAAGTACGGCACGGGTCATGGCTACACCCCTTCTTCGTACAGTTCGTTTTCCAGTTCTTCGCCCGTTCGCAGCCGCACCGGCGATGGCTTCCGTCGCGTGTCAGCCTTCGCCATCAATGCGGCGTACACGTCTTCCAAATTCACAGCGGCTTCTTCGGCGTCGGTTAAATCTTCGCGATTGAGGAACAGACCCAAGGCGTCGGGATCGGGGTTTTGCAGCAGTACTTGCATGAACTTCCCGACCCGTTGCGTTTGCAACACTTTGCCGATCGACGACAGATCGGGTATCGTTCCCGACGCGCGAAATTCGACGCGACGAAAGTTTTTACGCAAGTCGTCGAGTGGTGCCGCGAGCGTGACGACGCCATCTTGCACGAATGCGGCATGGGAGGCGAAGCGTTCGAGTTCGGAAATCGAGTGGCTTGAAATGAGGATCGTTCGGCCTTCCGCTGCGAGTTCGACGAGGCTCGAAAGGAACTCGCGGCGCGTGAGCAGGTCGAGGCCCGAGGTCGGTTCATCGAGCAAAAGTACCTGCGGATCGGCCGCAAGCGCGAGTGCCAATCCGACACGCGCGTAACCGCCCTTGGACATTTCCTTCATCCGCTTCGATGGGTCGAGCGCCAGCTTTTCGACCCATGCGGAGTAAAGATCGCCGAAGCCCGTCCGGTGAAACGATGCCGTGAACCAACCGATCTCGGCAACGGTCATCCAGTCGTAAAATCGCGGTTTTTCGGGGACGTAGCCGACGCGGTGACGTAACTCGTAGGCGCGCGACCAGCAGTTCAGACCGAGGATTTCCGCGTGGCCCGAATGCGGTTGCACCAACCCCGTGAGGACTTTCATCGTCGTCGATTTGCCCGCGCCGTTCTCGCCGAGGAGCGCGAACACGGAGCCTTTCGGCACGGTGAGCGTAAGCCCGTTGACTGCGGGCTTCCCGCGATACCGCACCAGCAATTTCTCGATGACTATCGCATCGCCGTCGATCATGGCTGCCCCTTTCGCGTACGTGAATTACTTGGCTTGGCCATTGCGGGTGGAGTTCAACCGCGGCCATTCGTCTTCGACCATTTTGCAAACGTCCGCAACCATTAAACCCGCTGATGCCGCCTCGCGAAGTGCCTCGCGCAGCCGGAGCAAGACGATAGCACGCCGTCGTTCGCGGCAACGCTTCGGTCCGTCCGCCGTGATTTCCATGCCCAGCCCACGCTTGGTTTCGAGGATTCCCGCACGTTCGAGTTCCTGATAAGCTCGCACGACCGTGTTCGGATTCACGACGAGTTCCGCTGCCAGATCGCGCACGCTCGGCACCATCTCACCGGGGGACAAGTCGCTCGCCGCCACGGCAAATACGATCTGCCCGATGATTTGTTCGTAGATGGGAACCGGGGATTCCGGTCGCACGCGGATCGTCATCGCGCTCCGAAAGCAGAGTGTCGGTGTATCAGTTGACTAGTACGCTAACCTTGCACGTTGAGTGCTGTCAAGGATAAAATATCGGAATCGGGGAAGTGACTGCGTAGAGTATTTGAAAGAGATCATACCGAGGTGCAAGCGATGTTACACAATTGGCAATTGATTGCGGCGGTGTTGTGGCTCACGATTGCCGTGCTGATTTTCTTCCGCGACTTTTTGCTGTCGCAGGAGGCACTCGACCGGCTGTTCGGCCGCAACGGGAATATGGGCTTCTGGGTCGGACTGTTCCTGTTCGTATTCAACATTGCCCGCTGGTATCAGGCACGATCCGTTAGGTTGCAACGCGAGCGAAGTGTCCGGTTGGCGCTCCAGCCGAACCCCGATGCGGTGACCGGGTACGAATATAACCCCGAGTTAGATTTCCACAAACCCGACGACGCG
>Ga0105048_10008670_pt1 | contig 16254 bp, 14 predicted proteins | sample MAT05_FD_78382 | JGI IMG/M metagenome (GOLD analysis project Ga0105048, IMG submission 78382) | Freshwater microbial communities from Lake Fryxell liftoff mats and glacier meltwater in Antarctica - MAT-05 | ecosystem: Environmental > Aquatic > Freshwater > Ice > Liftoff microbial mat | place...
CACGCTTGCAGCCTGGAGCCGCCCAGCCTGGGCGCGCGGCTGATCGACCAGCACTGGTTGCGCCACCACGCCTGGCCCACGGTGCGCCAGAGCGTGCTCTCACACGACGGGCTCTTCGGCTTCTTCGGCGGCATGCCCTTCCCACCGCATCCGCCGGTGACGGACATGGGTGAGATGTTTCACGTCGGCGCCAACATCGGCGGCACCGGCGTCGGCGGTGCTGCGCCCGGGCCTGACGGCCGGCTGGTGTCTTGGCGGCTGCTGAACGCCCAGGGACAGGAAGTCTGCCGCTACAACACGCCCAGCCGCGGCGGGCAGTGGCAGGCACTGCTGCCCAAGCCGTACGTCGACGGCTTGCGTGCTGGTGGTTGGCGCTGCGAGCTGCTGGCGGCTGCGGCCGGCTGAAACCCGCAGCGCTGCCTGAGGTGGCGGATGTTGAAGATCGCGCGCGCGCGATGAACGCAGCAGCAGGCTGTGCAACAAGGCCATCGACGGTGGTGTGGAGGCGCTCTGCAGCTTGCTGCGGGTCCACCACCGCGGACGATGGCGGCCGAGCACGGGCAGGTCGACTCGGCGTGCGAGGTCTTCAGTTCAGGTACATGCCCAGGTAGCGCCGGCCGTGGCTGACGGCGTCGGCATCGGGGCACAGGTCGAACCACTCGATGAGCTGCAGCCGTGCCTTCTCGCGCCAGTTCTCTTCGGTCTTGCCCTTGTCGCGCAGCACCACTTCGAGCAACTGGTCGAAGGCCTCGCGGAACTGTCCGCCGTGCACCTGCAGCGCGGCGAGCGCGAAGCGGGCCTCGAAGTCGCGGCTGTTGGCGGCGATGCGCGCCTGCAGCGCCGCCGCGTCGCCCTCGGGGCGGTGAGCTGCCAGCTCGATGCGCTTGGCCATGGCCGTGTGGCGGTCGTTGCGGTCGGCCGCGGGCACGGCCTCGAGCAGCGCGCGTGCTGCCTCGACCTCAGCCCGCGCCAACATCCGCCCGCTCAGGTCGAGCGTGGCCTCCAGGTGCCCGGGCTCGACGGCCAGCGCCTCGCGCAGCAGCGCCTCGGCGGTCTCGTCGTCAGGCGCCTCGGCGGCGGCGGCGCGCAGTTCGTCCACGGGGGAGCCCTGCGGCGCCGCTGCCGGCACGTCCTTCAGGTGCTGGTCGAGGAAAGCGCGCACCTGCCCCTCGGGCAAGGCGCCGGTGAACTGCCCCACGGGCTGCCCGCCGACGAACAGCATCACCATCGGGATACTGCGCACCTGCAGCGCGGCCGATATCTGCGGGGCCTGGTCGGTATCCAGCTTGGCCAGCACGAAGCGCCCGCCGTAGGCCTTGGCCAGCTTCTCCAGGATCGGGCCGAGCGCGCGGCAGGGGCCGCACCAGGGCGCCCACAGGTCGAGCAGCACGGGCACGTCGATCGAGCGGTCGAGCACCGACATCTCGAAGTCGGCCTCGCTGACGTCGAAGATCAGCGGCAGGGCGGGCGCCGCGCCGGACGGCGCTGGGCCGGAGGGTGTTGCGGGCGCGGTCGCCGGCGCCTTAACGCCGGACGACGGCTGCGTCGCGTAGCCGCCGCCGAAACCGGCGGCGTAGGGGTTCTGTGCGGCGAAAGGCTTGCTGGGCGGGGTGTTCATCGTTGGGCTCGGTGCGGCGGCAGGCCGCGTGCAGGAATCGGAGAAGGGGGTGGCGGGATGGTAGCGGCGCCCGGCCGCACCGCGAGGCGCTCAGCCCGCGGCTTCGTCGCTGTCGGCGCCGCCGTCCTCGACACCGTCGAAGACCTCGGCCATCGGCAGCCGCAGCGCCACGCTGTCGAGCACCAGATGCGTGTCGCCGGTCTGGTCGATCAGCTCGAAGTTGCCGCGGTCATTGCGGCGGAAGAGCTCCACGCGGCGGTGGTCGGGATCGACCAGCAGGTACTCGCGCAGCGTCTCGATCTGGCGGTAGGCCGTGAACTTGAGACCGCGGTCGTAGGCTTGCGTGCTCTCCGACAACACCTCCACCAACAGCAGCGGGCGCATGAAGACCATGTCGGTCTTCAGATCACGCTCGTCGCAGGTGACGAAGACGTCGGGGTAGAAGATGGCATTGCCGGCCACCTGCAGCTTCATCGCCTCGACGAAGGCGCGGCAGCGGCTGCCCTTGAGGTGAGTCTTGAACGCAGCGAACAGGTTGCCGGTGACCAGCCCATGCACCCGCCGCGCGCCGACCATCGCGAAGACTTCGCCACGATAGAACTCGTGGCGGATGCCCTGCAGGTTCTCCCAGGCCATGAACTGGTCGATCGACAGTTTCTCGGCAGGCAGTCCCATGGGTTGGCTCCTTGGCTCCTCAGTCGGCGGGCATCTTCAAGGATACAGCCCGCGCTCCTCGCGCGCCGACAGGATGCGTTCGCAGGCCACCGCGAAAGTGGCCGTGCGCAGCGACACCTTGTGCTGGTCGGCGGTGTCCCAGATCTTGCGCAGCGCGTCAACCATGATCTTGTCCAGCCGCAGGTTGATCTCGTCCTCGCTCCAGAAGAAGCTGGAGAAATCCTGCACCCACTCGAAGTAGCTGACCGTCACGCCGCCGGCGTTACAGATCACGTCAGGCACGACGAGGATGTCTCGGTCGGCCAGGATGTCGTCGGCCGCCGGCAGCGTGGGGCCGTTGGCGCCTTCGAGCACCAGCCGGGCGTGTATCCGGCTGGCGCGCGCCGCATTGATCTGGCCCTCCAGCGCGGCCGGGATCAGGATCTCGCAGCGCACGTCCCAGAAGGCCTCGGCGTCGATCGGCTCGCCGCCGGCAAAGCCGCCGACACCGCCGTGCCGCTTCACATGCGCCGTCAGATCGGCGATGTCCAGGCCGCCCGCGTTGACGACCGTGCCGCTGTGGTCCTGCGCCGCGACGATCTTCGAGCCCGACTGCGCGAACAACTCGGCCGCCGACGAGCCCACGTTGCCGAAGCCTTGCACCGCCACGCGCGCCTGGTCGAGCTTCAAGCCGATGCGCCTCGCCGCCTCGCGACCGGTGACGAAGACGCCGCGCCCGGTGGCCTTGACGCGCCCCAGGCTGCCGCCCAGGTGGATCGGCTTGCCGGTGACGACCCCGGTGGCGGTGGCGCCGACGTTCATCGAGTAGGTGTCCATCATCCACGCCATGATCTGCGGGTTGGTGTTCACGTCGGGCGCCGGGATGTCCTGGTTGGGGCCGATGATGATGCCGATCTCGCTGGTGTAGCGGCGCGTGATCTTCTCCAGCTCTTTTTTCGACAGCGCCTTGGGCTCGACGCGGATGCCGCCCTTGGCGCCACCGAAGGGCAGGTTGACGGCGGCGTTCTTGATCGTCATCCAGGCGGCCAGCGCCATCACCTCTTCCAGCGTCACGTCGGGGTGGTAGCGCACGCCGCCCTTGCCCGGGCCGCGCGTCAGGCTGTGCTGCACCCGGTAGCCCTCGAAGTGCGTGATGCGGCCGTCGTCCATCTCGATCGGGATGTCGACGATCAGGCTGCGCTTGGGCCGGCGCAATGTGTCGGCCCAGCGTGCCAGGGTGCCCAGGTAGGGCACCACGCGGTCGATCTGGCTGAGGTAAGTGGCCCAGGGGCCGTCGGCATCGGAGTGGACGTAGGACAAAGGCATCGCGAAGTTCCTGGTGGGTGGGGTCGCCGGGCCTGAAGCCCGTTTGAGGCCGCAGGCTCCGAGGAGGCGCGCCCACCGGTTGAGTGGGCGGGCTGCGCACTGTAGGGTGGCAAGACCCGTTGTGCCGCTGGCGCCGATGCCGGCTTTGCATGGCCTGCAGACGCCGTCGGCATGGCACTCGGCTTGGCCGGGCACTGGCTACACTGGTCCGATGACCCAGCCCACTCCTTCTGCACGCAGCGTGGCTTTCATCGGCGGCGGCAACATGGCCGCCGCGCTGATCGGCGGCCTGCGCAAGAGCGGCACACCCGCCGCGCGCATCCTCGTCATCGAGCCGTCTGCGGCGCAACGCCAGCGGCTGCTGGATGAGTTCGGCGTGACTGCCCGCACGGCGGCCGATGCCGCGCTGGCCGATGCCGCGCTGGTGGTCTGGGCGGTCAAGCCGCAGTTCTTTGCCGAGGCGGCCGCGCCCTGCGCGCCCTTCGTCGGCAGCGCGCTGCAGCTCTCGGTGATGGCGGGCATCCGCAGCCAGGCCATCGCCCGCGCCAGCGGCAGCGAACGCGTGGTGCGCTCGATGCCCAACACGCCGGCACTCATCGGCCGCGGCATCGCCGGCCTGTACGCGCGTGAGGCCGTCGGCGCGACTGAGCGCGCGCAGGTCGAGGCGCTGCTCGCGCCCACCGGCGCCACGCTGTGGGTCGCGCGCGAGGACGATCTGGATGCGGTGACGGCGCTGTCCGGCTCGGGCCCGGCCTACGTGTTCTATCTCGTCGAGGCGATGATGGCCGCGGCCGTCAAGATGGGCCTGAGCGAAGTCCAGGGCCGCACGCTGGCGCTGGCCACCGTCGACGGCGCCACGCAACTGGCGCTGCAGTCGCCGCTGCGCCCGGCCGAGCTGCGCTCGCAGGTCACCTCCAAGGGTGGGACCACGCATGCGGCGATCAGCTCGATGGAGGCGGCGGGTGTGGCCGCCGCGGTGGTGACCGCCATAGTGGCGGCGCAACGGCGAGCGGCCGAGCTGGGCGACGAGTTCGGCGGTTGACGCGGAAGTCAGCGCAGCGCCAGATCGAGCACCACGCCGGCAAACACCGCAAAGCCCAGCCAGTGGTTGTGGCGGAAAGCGCTAAAGCAACCTTCGCGCGTGCGGCGGCGGATCAGGCGCCAGTGCCACAGCGCCTGCGCCAGCGCCACGGCGACGCCGACGAGAAACCAGCCGCCCAGCCCCAGCGCGTGGCCGAGCAGCGTCCAGCCGGCCAGGTGCAGCCCGTAGCAGGCCATCACCGCCGCCACGTCGAAGCGGCCGAGCGTGATGGCCGAGGTCTTCATGCCGATGCGCAGATCGTCATCGCGGTCGACCATCGCGTATTCGGTGTCGTAGGCCAGCACCCACAGCAGATTGGCCAGCAGCAGCCCCCAGGCGTGCAGCGGCACGGCGTCGCGCACCGCCTGCAGCGACCAGGCACTGCCGCCCAGTGCAGCGGAGAAGGCCATCGGAATGCCGAAGCTGAAGGCCACGCCCAGCACGGCCTGCGGCATCGAGATCACGCGCTTGGCATAGGGGTACAGCAGCGTGATGGCCAGCGCCGCGAAGGACAGCAGGATCGTCGGCGGGTTGGTCGTCAGCACCAGCATGAAGGCGGCCAGCGCCAAGGCCGTGCCCAGCAGCAGCGCCTCGCGCGGCGACACCGCACCACGCGTCACCGGGCGCTGCGCGGTGCGCTTGACGTAGCGGTCGAACTCACGATCGACCACATCGTTGACGCAGCAGCCGGCCGAGCGCATCAGCACCGTGCCCATCACGAACACCGCCAGCAGATGCCAGCCGGGAAAGCCGTCGGCGGCGATCCACAGCGCGGCGAGCGTGGGCCACAACAGCAGCAGCCAGCCGGCCGGGCGGTTCCAGCGGATCAGGTCGAGCCACAGCGCCAGGCGCGAAGGCTCGGCAGTGACGACCGTCATGGTTTGGCGAAGCAATGCATGCCGATGATGCTAGCGAACGGCGGGAGGCGTCAGGTCCGGGGCGACGGCGCCGCCAGCATGTCGAAGGCCTGCCGCCAGTGCGCCAGCCCCACGCCCTGCACACGCTGGTTGCCTGGCACGGCGCTGACCCGCTGTGGATCGCCTGCGCTGTCAGCCCGCCAGTTGCTTCTGGAACACCAGCCCCGCGTGCTCACGCAGCGCGTGGAACCTGATCTTCGGCCAGTTCTCCTGCATCGCGCGCAGCTCACCCGCGTACTCCAGCAACACGCAGGGCGCGTTTACCGCATCGAGTGCCACGCGGTGGGCGTTGCCGTCGATGAAGCGCTTGAGCTCGCGCTCGTCGGCGGTGCTGCCCTCGCCGGTCTCGGCCGTCACCCAGCGCGCCACGTTGTAGCGCGCGGGCTGAACGCGCGCCTTCACGCCGTACTCGTGTTCCAGGCGGTGCGCCACCACCTCGAACTGCAGCTGCCCCACCGCGCCCAGCAGCAGTACGCTGCCCGCCACCGGGCGAAAGACCTGGATCGCGCCTTCCTCGCCCAGCTGCGTCAGGCCGGCGCGCAGCTGCTTGGTGCGCAGCGGGTCGGCCACCTCGACGCTGCGGAACATCTCCGGCGCGAAGAAGGGCAGCCCGGTGAACTGCAGGCTCTCGCCTTCGGTCAGCGTGTCGCCCAGCTGCAGCACGCCGTGGTTGGGGATGCCGATGATGTCGCCGGCGAAGGCCTCGTCGAGCAGTTCGCGGCGCTGGCTGAGGAAGCTGACCACTGTGTTCGGGCGCATCTCCTTGGCCGAGCGCGCCACCTTCAGCCGCATGCCGCGCGTGAAGTGGCCGCTGGCCACGCGCACGAAGGCGATGCGGTCGCGGTGGGCCGGGTCCATGTTCGCCTGGATCTTGAAGACCACGCCGCTGAACTTCTCCTCGGACGGCTTGACCTCGCGCTGGATCGCGTGGCGCACACCGGGGGGCGGGGCCAGGTCGACCAGCGCGTCCAGCACCTCGCGCACGCCGAAGTTGTTCACCGCCGAGCCGAAGAACATCGGCGTCTGGCGGCCGGCCAGGAACTCGGCTTCGTTGAACTCGGGCGCCGCGCCCTGCACCAGTTCGATCTCGCCCGCCGCCTGCTCGTAGGCGGCGCCGAAGCGCGCGGCCAGGTGCGGGTTGTCCAGGCCCTCGACGATCTCGTCCTGGCCGCCGACGCGGTCTTCGCCGGCGCGGAACACGCGCATCTGCTGGCGCCGCAGGTCCATCACGCCACCGAAGAACTTGCCCATGCCCACCGGCCAGGTAAAGGGCACCACGGCCATGCCGAGTTCACGCTCGATCTCGTCGAACAGGTCCAGCGGGGCCTTCACCTCGCGGTCCATCTTGTTGACGAAGGTCAGGATCGGCGTGTTGCGCGCGCGGCAGACCTGCAGCAGCCGCCGCGTCTGCGGCTCCACGCCGTTGGCGGCGTCGATCACCATCAGCGCGGCATCGACGGCGGTCAGCACGCGGTAGGTGTCCTCGCTGAAGTCCTGGTGGCCGGGCGTGTCGAGCAGGTTGACCACGCAGCCGCGGTACTCCATCTGCATCACGCTGCTGGCCACGGAGATGCCGCGCTGCTTCTCGATCTCCATCCAGTCGCTGGTGGCGTGGCGGCTGGCCTTGCGCGCCTTCACGCTACCGGCGATCTGGATCGCGCCGCTGAACAGCAGCAGCTTCTCCGTCAGCGTGGTCTTGCCGGCGTCGGGGTGGCTGATGATGGCGAAGGTGCGGCGGCGCTGCACCTCGCTGGCCAGGCGGTCGGCAAGGGTGACGGTGGACATGGGCGGGCCGGAGTGAACCGGCGATTATCCCGCCGTCGGCGGCCGATACCAAGGCGCCCGCGCTGCCTTCGGCGCGGCGGACCACGCTGGTGCGCAGCCTGTTGCCGGGCCGCCCCTGCGTCTCGCTCGAATCGCCCGGGTCGCCCAGGTCACGTGAGTTTGCGCGCCAGCGGCCGGCTGAGTTCCTGCAGCAATGCGCCGAAGGCGCCGTCATCGACGAAGCCCGGCACGCGCCCGAGTTGTTCTCCGAGGGGCCTGGCGGCCGCCTTACGGCGGCGACACGCGCTTGACGGGCGAAGGTGTGGACGTGATGCCCTGGCATGGGTTGTGACGACAGGCGCATTCGGGCTCTCTGGCGTCCAGGGTGCATGACTGGAGTCTCCGGGGGGCTCCACCGTTGAACCCGGGGAGCACCGCGCATTCTGGTCAGGCAGCAAGCGCCGGGCATTGCGGGAATGCGCGCAGAGAGTTTCAGTCCACCCAGGCGACGCGCGGCGATTTGAGTCGGCGCTGAAACGCCGCGCGCGGCGAGAGCGCGTGGCGCGGCTTCGGCCTCGAACTTATCTGACCGGCGCCATCGACAGCGCCGTAGCGCCCGGCGAAAAGCGGTAGATGGTCTCGTTGAGGTGGCGCGCCACTTCGGTGATGTCGTCGTCGCCCCAGTCCAGGCCGGCGTTGCCTTGCCAACGCTGCACCTGGCGGCGCAGGCTGGGCCAGTCGGTGGCCACCCGCTTCTCACGCCAGTGCATCTGCGTGGTGTGGCAGGCGATGCAGTGGGTGTCGTAGAGCAGCGCGCCGCGGCTGGCCGATGGGGGCGCGGTCTGGGCCAGCGCGGGGGTGGCTGCGATCAGGCCAACGGCAGCCCAGAGCGGGAACGTGCTGTGCATGGTGGGTGCTCCTTGCCGACGCGCGGCGTTAAGGCAACGGACGGCCCGGGCCCCGGGTGCCTTCGGCGCGAGATGTTCCAGCCGTAGCGCACCACGACCGCCGCCCCGACCGCCCGGCGGTGGCCCTGGCGGCGGGAAGCTGCCGGCATATGACCGCGCGGCGACCTCGGCCCGGACATCCAGGACCTTCCCATGTTGATCACCTTTGTCGATGCGGCGGGCTGGGCGTGCCTGCGGGTCAGGGTGCAACGCAGCTGATTCTCACGAGCGCTCTGTGCGCACGCCTTGCCCTGGATCAATTCCGCGCGAGACGGTGTGAAGGTCTCGGCTCCGGGCAGACCTCGGGCATATGGGCCCCGAAACAGTACCCGGTGTCGAGCAACAGGGCCTCGTGCTCGAGCTCCCCGGCCGCCATGGATGCCGATAGCGCACTGCGTTGCGCGGACTTGCCGCTAATGCTCTTCGTCAAGCGTGCCCCGCGGCCTCAGGCGCAGCGCCCAGGGCGTCGGCCAGCATGTCGAACACCAGCCGGATACGCCTTGCGGTGCGCAGCTCGCGATGCGTCACGAGCCAGATCGGAAAGAGCACCGGCGCCACGTCATCGAGCACGCGAACCACGTCAGGCATGTCGCGCGCGATGTCGTCCATCATTGCGCCGATGCCCAGGCCCTGGCGCACCAGCGACCAGTTCGACGAGGTGTTCTCGGCGTAGCAGACGAAGTTGGCGGTGTCGAGCGGCAGTCCGTGCTGTCGCAGGTATTCCAGGTAGCGGCCCGATCGATCCATGCCGACGAAGCCGTGTCGCGCGGCCTCCTTGGCCGTACACGGATGACCGTGCCGGGCCACCCAGGCCTTCGACGCATAGAAGCTGGCCCTGGCCTCGCGAATCCAGCGCCCGATGAGATCCGGCTGGTCGGGCCTCACGTGGCGGATGGCGATATCGGCCTCACGCCGCCGCAGATCGCTCAGCGCGTCCGATGCGACGACGTCGATGACGATGCCCGGCGCCTGCTGGCGAAGGCGTAGCAGAACACCCGGCAGCAGGTAGGTTGCCACGGCTTCGCTGGCCGAGATGCAGACCACGCCATCGACGGCCTGCGACTGCCCGGTGGCGGCCATCTGCAGGTCCTCGGCAGCCGCACCCATGACGCGCGCATGCTCCAGCAAGGCCAGCCCGGTGCCTGTCAGGACCATGGTCTTGCCGACCCGCTCAAAGAGGGTTACCGCAAGCTGACTTTCGATGGCCGCCACCTGCCGGCTCAGCGTGGGCTGCGTCAAGCCGAGCTTTCGAGCAGCCGCAGACAAGGAGCCGGTCTCGGCCGTCTCGAGAAAGGCCTTCAGCTGGTTCCAGTCGAGATGATCCATACGCCAATGCATGAGTGGTCTGCAATTCTCGGCGATGTCAGGCGCGTAACGCATGGATAGCATGGCGCATCCCGACTTGGCGCGCAGCTTCGCTTCGCCGCACTACCGATGAATCCACTTCCCATCCCACGCACTGCGTCGACCCCCGCCGACACCCCGTCGGCAGCCGCCAAGGCCCGCTTCTGGAATCGGATAGCGCGCAAGTACGCTGCCGATCCGATCGCCGATGTCGCGGGATACGAGGCCACCTTAGGGCGTGTGCGGGCCCTGCTGTCGCCCGAACACTCGGTGCTCGAGATCGGCTGCGGCACGGGCACCACAGCGCTGAGGCTGGCGGCATCCACAAGGCGGATGTTGGCCACCGACGTGTCGGCCGAGATGATCGCCGTTGCCCGCGAGAAGCTGGCGTCGCGACCGCAATCTCAACCGCTTCAGCAGTTGCGCTTCGGGGTGGCCGAGGCCGAGACCAGCGCGTCCTATGGCGCCTGCCACGACGCCGTGCTCGCATTCAATGTGTTGCACCTCGTCTCGGATCTGGACCTCACGCTGCAGGCGATCCTGTCCACGCTGAAGCCAGGGGGGCTCTTCATCTCGAAGACGCCCTGCCTAGGCGAGATGAATCCGATCATTCCGCGCCTGGTCGTGCCGCTGATGCGCGCCCTGGGCAAGGCGCCCGACGTGCTGGTCTTCGATGCGGCGCGGCTGCGTTCAGCGTTCGAACGCCATGGTTTCGAGATCGAGGCTGTCGAGCGGCACGGGTCGAAGCGCAAAGACATCCGCGTGTTCATCGTCGCCCGGCGGCCTCGATGAGTCGGGGCCTTTGCTGCCCTGGCACGGCCCTGGGTGGTGCGGATGCTCCATGTGGCAGTCGCCGTTGTCTCATGGCGCATGCGGCCGCCAGCGTGGTGGAGCATCCTGGCGCTCGTTCACACCCTTTGAAAGTGACACCTTGAATCTCCACCCATTCCACCTGCGCGCGCCACGAGCTTCTTCCGAGCGTCGACGTCTGCTCCTGGCCGGCGCCGCCACGCTTGCCGGTTGTGGTGGCGGCACCGATGCTCCGCCGAGCCCCGAGCCTGCTTTGCAGGTGAGCTTCGAGGGTCCGCAGGGCCTGAACGTCGTACGCTTGCGCGACAGCGTAGCGGGGACGATGGCCGTGACTGACGACGGCTTGTTCCTGCGCACCACGCGGGGCTGGCAATCGCTGGGCCTGGCCGGGCGCGACCTGGTGGATGCCGCCAGCATGAGAGGCGGGCGGATCGTGGCCAGCAGCCGATTCGATGGCCTGTTCGAGTCGAGCGATGCAGGCCGAAGCTGGCGTCCGTTGATCAGCAACTTCGGTGGTAGCTCGGGGCCGGAGACGGCTTGGGCGCTCTTGCCGGACGGAGGGCGCTTGATCGCCACCCACGGCTACGGTTTCGCCGAGTCCCATGACGGTGGCAGCTCCTGGGCATTGCGCGTCGGCTCATGGGGGCAGGCCGGCACCGGCACGGCGGCGCTCACACTGGGCTCAGGTGGCGACGTCTGGTTTGGCGGGCAGAACGCGCTGCAGCAACTGGTGCTGGGGCGCTGGCGCAGCACGAGCCTGGCTGAGTGGGATCGGCTGATGCCCAGTCCGAGTGTGGTCAAGTCCGTGAGACTGGTTCCAGTGCAGCCGCTGCGGGCTTTGGTGTGCGCCGAGGGCGGCATCATCCAGACACGTGACGATGGCCGGACCTGGACGCCCGTCTTCGTCAACAACGAATACCGCTTCTACTTCGACGTGCTTCAGGACCCCGCAAAGCCGGGTCGATGGGTGACCGCCGGCTATGGCAAGACTGACGCACGCCAGCCGCTGCGAGTGGCCGTCTCGGACGACGACGGCGTCACCTGGCGGGTGATCCAACACGCTGACGATGGGATCTTCGGCGGTGTCTTGAGCATGAATGTGGTGTTGGAAGACGGCCGCTCCGTCTATCGATTCGGTCTTGCTCGCGGCGGCATCGCGCGGGTCGTGATCAGCGGATGAACTGCCGGTGCCCAGCGTTCGCTCGGGACCTTCCCGGCGGATGCCGGGAGCAGGCGGTTCTTTAGCATCCTGCGGTCAAACCGCGAGCGCGCCCGCGAGTGGGTCAGCGTCACCACCTGCGGCAGGGTGTCCTGGCGCAGCAGCGGGCGCGCGACCTCGCCTCGGCCGACGAAGATGTGCCAAGGTGACCTCCACAGAACGTACGGTGGCGTATGGTCGACGTCAGCCCCGGGTGGCCCGCATGCTGGTGCTCGCAAGTGCGGTGCGCGCAAGTGCGGTGCTGGCGGTTCTGCTGGTCATCCTGTTGGCGGGCATGATCACGCCGCTGGCGATACCGTCCGAGCTGATCGAAGCCTTCTTCGATTGAGCCGCGTGGCCGATCAGCCGGTCAGCCGCGTCACGCCCGGCAGCGGGCAGGCATAGATGGCGTTGCGCAGCGCCGCGATCGCCTCGTAGCGCGTGAAGCTGCGCCGCCAGGCCACCACCACGCGGCGCGTCGGGATCGGCGGGGCAAAGGGCACGTAGGTCATGTGCGGCTGCCTGGCCGACGGCACCGAGAGCTGCGGCACCACCGTCACGCCCATGCCCGAGGCGACCATGTACTTGATGGTCTCGAGGCTCGATCCCTCGAAGCTCTTGCGGATGCCTTCGGCTTCGCTGGAGAAGCGTGCGTACTCCGGGCAGACCTCGAGCACATGGTCGCGAAAGCAGTGCCCGGTGCCTAGCAGCAGCATGGTCTCGTGCTTGAGCTCCTCGGCCGGGATGCTCTTGCGCTTGGCCAGCGCGTGGCTGCGCGGCACCGCCACCATGAAGGGCTCGTCGTACAGCGGCGCCACCGCCAGGCCGGTGTCGGGGAAGGGTTCGGCCATGATCGCCGCGTCCAGTTCGCCGGTGCGCAGCTGCTCGAGCAGCCGTGCGGTGAAGTTCTCCTGCAGCATCAGGGGCATCTGCGGCGTGCGCTCGATGGATACGCGCACCAGGTCGGGCAGCAGGTAGGGGCCGATGGTGTAGATCACACCCAGCCGCAGCGGCCCGGACAGCGGGTCCTTGTGCGCCTTGGCGATCTCGCGGATGGCCTGCGCCTGCTCGATCACCTGCTGCGCCTGGCGCACGATCTGCTCGCCCAGCGGCGTCACGCTGACCTCGCTGGTGCCGCGCTCGAAGATCTTCACGTCGAGCTCCTGCTCGAGCTTCTTGATGGCCACCGACAGCGTGGGCTGCGAGACGAAGCAGGCCTCGGCGGCGCGGCCGAAGTGGCGCTCGCGGGCGACGGCGACGATGTACTTGAGCTCGGTCAGCGTCATGCCGTCATTCTGGGGCCGGCACGGCACGTGAACGATGACACGCCGATTCACGCCGAGGCGGCTTCGACCCCGTGACTGCTGGATGGGCAGGCGACGGCCCAGGCGCAAGACTGGCGCACGCCCGCCGCACGCCCTTCGCAACCGCACCGCAACCCCACCGCAACCCGAGACGCCCGCGCGCATCCACCGGCCATGAAGAAGAACCTCACATTGTTTGGCGAGCCCGCGCGCATCAAGCACCTGCATGGCGAGAGCTATATGGTGTCCTCGCTCGAGCTGATGGCGGGCTTGCACGTGCGCGAGGTGCCGGTCAGCAAGCTGCCGCCTGAGGTGGTTCAAGAGCTGCTGCGGCTGCGCCGCACCTGGCCTGCGCGCAGTTGAAGCGGGTGCGCCTCACGGGCGCTCAAGCCTTCAAGAACTCCGCCTTGCCCGCCAGCCAGCGTGCCACCTGCGCGCGCGCCGCATCGGGGTGCTCGGCCAGCAATCCGGGCGCCAGAGCCCGCGCGCGCGCCAGCAATGCGTCGTCCGCATCGAGATCGGCAAAGCGCAGCAGCGCGTCTCCGCTCTGGCGTGCGCCCAGAAACTCGCCCGGGCCGCGGATCTGCAGGTCGCGGCGGGCGATCTCGAAGCCGTCGCTGGTCTCAGCCATCGCCTTCAGCCGCGCCTTGCCGGTGTCTGACAGCGGCGGCGTGTACAGCAGCACGCAGACACTGGCTGCCGCGCCGCGGCCGACGCGCCCGCGCAGCTGGTGCAGTTGCGCCAGGCCGAAACGCTCTGCATGCTCGATCACCATCAGGCTGGCGTTGGGCACGTCCACGCCCACCTCGACCACGGTGGTGGCCACCAGCACACCCATCTGCGCGCCGTTGAAGAGCGACATCACGGCGGCCTTCTCCGCCGCCGCCATGCGCCCGTGCAGCAGGCCGACCATCACGCCGGGCAGCGCTGCGCTCAGTTGCGCGTGGGTCTCGGTCGCGTTGCGCAGATCCACATGCTCGCTCTCCTCGACCAGCGGGCAGACCCAGTACACCTGCCGCCCGAGCGCCAGTTCGTGCTGGATGCGCGCCACCACCTGCTCGCGCCGGTGGTCGGAAAACAGCTTGGTCAGGATCGGCGTGCGCCCGGGCGGCAGCTCGTCAATCGTGCTCAGGTCGAGGTCGGCGAAGTAGCTCATCGCCAGCGTGCGCGGGATCGGCGTGGCGCTCATCATCAGCAGATGCGGCTCGATGCCGGATCCGGCGCCGGATCCTGATTCAGACTCAGCCAGCTTGTGGCGCAGCTGCAGCCGCTGGGCGACGCCGAAGCGGTGCTGCTCGTCGATCACCGCCAGCCCCAGCCGACGGAAGTGCACATCGTGCTGGATCACCGCATGCGTGCCGACCACCAGTGCCGCCTCTCCGCTGGCCACGCGTTCGACCATGCGCTGGCGCGCCTTGCCCTTGCGTGATCCGGTCAGCCAGGCCACGCCCACCTGCAGCGGCTCGAGCCATTGCACCAGCTTGCGAAAGTGCTGCTCGGCCAGGATCTCGGTCGGCGCCATCAACGCGCACTGCCAGCCGGCGTCGATGGCGCGCGCGGCCGCCAGCGCCGCCACCACCGTCTTGCCCGAGCCCACATCGCCTTGAAGCAGCCGGTGCATCGGATGCGGGCGCTGCAGGTCGCCGTCGATCTCGGTGCCCACACGCTGCTGCGCGGCCGTCAGCTGGAACGGCAGCGCCGCTCCCAGCTGCTGGTGAAGGCCGCCTTCGAGCGGCGTTAGCACCGGCGCACGCAGCCGCGCGCGTTCACGCTGCGCCGTCAGCTGCGCCAGTTGCTGCGCCAGCAGCTCGTCGAACTTCAGCCGCTGCCATGCCGGGTGGCTGCGGTCCTCCAGCGTCGCCAGCGCGGCCTGCGGCGGCGGGTGGTGCAGGAACTGCAGGGCCTCGCGCAAGGGCGGCAGGCCGCTGGGCACGCAGCCCGCAGGCAGCACCTCGGCCAGCGGCGCACGCGCCAGCGCCGAGGCCACGGCCTTGCGCAGGTAGGCCTGCGGCAGCTGGGCGCTGGACGGGTACACCGGCGTCAGCGCGGTCGGCAGCGGCGCGTCGGCGGCGATCACGCGCACGACAGGGTGCACCATCTCCCGGCCCAGAAAGCCGCCGCGCAACTCGCCGCGAGCGCGCACCAGGCGGCCGGCCGACAGCGTCTTCTGCTGCGCCGGGTTGAAGTGCAGAAAGCGCAGCAGCAGGGCTTCACCGGCCGCGTCGCGCAGCCGCACGATCAGCTGGTGGCGCGGCCGGGTCTCGATGCGGCTGTCCTCGATCAGGCCCTGCACCTGCACGGTCTGGCCCTCATGCGCCTCGGCCACCAAGCTCAGGCGCGTCTCGTCCTCGTAGCGCAGCGGCAGGTGCAGCGCGAGGTCGCTGTCGCTGACCAGGCCCAGCTTGGCCATGGCGCGCGCCGGGCCTGACGGGGCCTTGTGCGCGGTGGCCGGCTGATCGCTCATGGAACAATTCTGACCTCCGCGCACTCACACGGTCAGGCCGGTACCGCCTGCACACGATGAAGACATTCACCCTCTCCGACTTCGACTTCGCACTGCCGCCCGAGCTGATCGCGCAGCACCCGACCGCCGAGCGCAGCGCGTCGCGGCTGCTTGACGGGCAGGGGTCGGCGCCGGTCGACCGCGGCTTTCGCGACCTGCCTTCGCTGCTGCAGTCCGACGACCTGCTGGTCTTCAACGACACCCGCGTCATCAAGGCGCGGCTGCTGGGCGAAAAGCCCACTGGCGGTGCGGTCGAGGCGCTGGTCGAACGCGTGCTCGACGGCCACGAGGTGCTGGCCCATCTGCGCGCCAGCAAGTCGCCGCGCGCTGGCTCGACGATTCGCTTCGCCGCCGCCTTCGACGCCGAGGTGCTGGGCCGGGGTGGCCCCGATGGCTCGCTTTTTCATCTGCGATTTCCCGGCCCGCCGCTGGAGCTGCTGCAGGCGCACGGCCACGTGCCGCTGCCGCCCTACATCACCCACGACGACAGCGCCGAGGACGCCGAGCGCTACCAGACCGTGTTCGCCGCCCGCCCGGGTGCCGTGGCCGCGCCCACCGCGGCGCTGCACTTCGACGAACCCGTTCTGGCCGCCCTGCAGGCGCGCGGCGTGCAGCGCGCGCGCATCACGCTGCACGTGGGCGCGGGCACCTTCCAGCCGGTGCGTAGCGAGAACCTGGCCGAGCACCAGATGCACAGCGAGTGGTTCGAGGTGCCGCCCGACACCGTGGCGGCCATCGAGGCCACGCGCGCCCGCGGCGGCCGCGTGGTGGCGGTGGGCACGACCACG
>Ga0105048_10008671_pt1 | contig 16253 bp, 15 predicted proteins | sample MAT05_FD_78382 | JGI IMG/M metagenome (GOLD analysis project Ga0105048, IMG submission 78382) | Freshwater microbial communities from Lake Fryxell liftoff mats and glacier meltwater in Antarctica - MAT-05 | ecosystem: Environmental > Aquatic > Freshwater > Ice > Liftoff microbial mat | place...
CGTAAACCAATTCCCCGATGTCGATGGCGCCTTCGCCGCTGTCGCAAAGCAGGATGCCACGGCAAATCGTTCGCGACCCGATTCGAATCTGCTGCGGCGTGCCGGTAGACCACGCCATGAGGCCAAGCTGACAGTCGTCTGCGATGGTCGCGCAGGCTCGAAAGCGTCGCCACACCGCGGCCGCATTGTGCGTCTCCGGGAGGTTTGATCCAAAGACCGGACCGAGCGCAAATGCGTGCGGATTGCGGGCCATCTCGGGCGGCGGATGGAGGAACCTGGCGACTGACTCAAACATGGGCGGGCTGCGTCGAACGACGCGCGTGAATCAATTCGGCCAACGCGAAATCGAGTTCCGTATCGATTTCCACAGAGCGCTCCTCCGGCATGACGTGGGCGCGGATGTCGCTGCCGTAAAGGGATCCAGCCTCGATTGTCGGCCGGCGGCTGACGTAAATTCCGCCATTACGCACATAGGCTGCCGGCAAGTCCTGCCGCCGGATGCCTTCCGGCTCCGCCTCAGAATACGGTTGCAGCCGGCGCTCGACGATTCGCTTCAACTTGAATGGATGAAAGCGGGTGACCTGCACCACGCTCACCGCACTTTCCGCGTCGGGATCGTCGAGCAGGGCGACGGTCGCGTCGATATCGGTGGCACTGCGAAACGGTGTGGTGGCTTGAAGATAAACCAGCACGTCCACTGCCTTGCCCAGGGCCCGGTCCATGATCGGCAGGGCGTGCCGGATCACCGGCAAAGCGGCCGTCTCATCCGCCGCAAGTTCATGAGGCCGCTCGATCACCCGCGCACCCGCGGACTCCGCGACCCGGCGAATCTCCGCGTCCTCCGTCGACACGAAAACCGCCGCCAGACAGTCCGCGCTCAACGCCGCCTCAATGGTGTGGACGATCAACGGTACGCCGCCAAGCAGCCGGAGGTTCTTGCGCGGCACGCCTTTCGAGCCGCCGCGTGCCGGAATGAGCGCCGCGATCATGACGCCACCGCCGCTGCGTTTGCCGCCGAGAAACCACGCGCTTCATGTCGGGCTACGGCGAAGTACTTTCTTTCGAGCAGCGCCGACCGTAACTCGCTCAACTCAGGACGAGACCACAATTCCGCGCGCGGAACGGCCGACCATTTCATGAAGTCAGCCGGTATTGCGGTGAGCAGGGTCTTGATGCGCGTCTGTTCGGAAACCGCAAAGTAAGCAATCGCAGCGCGGCGGCGCTGTTCCTGTCCGACTTTCAGGCGTCCAGAAATCGCCTCCTCGATGGCGGTGAAGTAATGCTGCTCGGTGTCGGCGTCGTGGGTGAATCCAAGTCCGCGATAGAAGACCTTGCTACCCAGAATCACAGGCCGGCCCAGCATCGCCGCTTCGATCCCCACGCGGGAGGTAAAGGGCAGCACACAAGCCGCGGCGCGCATCAAGTCATAGGTATTGACTGGATCGTGCGCCGAAACGAATCGCGCAAAGTTCCCGGAAGGGTCAGCCGCATTCACGACCGCGCCGAGGTCATCGGTCGAACGAAACTTCGGTAATTTTTCGCACGGGTGCTGCCTCACGATGACACGCCGCCCGCTGCGCACCGCCCATGCCGCCACGGCGCGCACCCAGTCAATCACCGTCGGGAACAGATCGTTGCGTAACAGAGCCGCCGTATCGGCACGATAATTCAGGCAGAGCAACGCAAAGTTCCCTTCCCGCACGGGATCGGTCTGCTGGGGCTGGAGTGAAAGGTCGTCACGTCCCTGCTCGCGGCGCTCCACCCACTCCCACGCCATGGATTCGCACTGTCGAAGTTCATCCGCTGGCCGGCTCATAAAATACTGGAAGACGCCGGGGAGATCGCCGTTTTGAGCGGCGATATCATCGAGGCAAAGTTTGATCTCCCCCGAGCCGCAGTCATACGTGAAAAAGCCGAGTCCCAGATCGCGGCATGCCTGCGTGTAGAGTCCGCTCACGCCGAACACGCCACCTGGGATCAAGGCCCAATCGAGTTTCATCTGCGCGAGTGCGGTCCGGACACGCGTATGCTCGCGGCGCAGCTTTTCCTCGAGCGGCTTGAGCTTCGGCATCTCTTCGATGGCCAGGGCTTCGCCTTTGTTACTCCAGACAGCGTTTTCAAAAATCAGCGGGCCGAAATCGAAACTCGAGTCGTGATCCGCAGCCACATCCGCCACCCTTGCGATGTCGAAGCGCTTGGCGCATTCGGATACGAGCTTCGAGAGCAGCGCGCTTTCCTCCGCAAATCCCGGGTGCGTGAGAAAGGGTAGTTTCAATGCGTGATCGATCAACGTCACGCGACACCCTGCCTCGCGCAGCACGCAGGCGACTTCCAAGCTGACAAACGAAACCGCCGTATTTAGCCACGGGGTGATGAAAACTCCCACATGCGGCGCATTGGCTTCGGGTAAAGTCCGGCGCAGCGACATGACCCGCCCGAGCATGATCTCGCAGCCGGCCGCCATGGAGAAAGCCGTCGGCCGCGCCCGACCGAAGACTCCACGCAATCGCGCTCCCAGAAAGTGTGGGCGAGTCATACTCGGGATGGCTCAGCACGAATTTCATTGGTATCGAAGCGCGGCAGGGTGAGGAGTTGGTCGCCCGGGAACTGGACTTCGCGTGATTGTGTCGTCCACCCGATTTGAAAGCCGGCCGCGGAACATTCCTCCACAACCTGCTCGTTGAATCCGCCGTACGGATACGCGATGGATTTCACATCGCCGCCCAAGTTCTCGGCTTCCAGCCAGGCGAGGGAGTTTCGCAGTTCGCCAGCCACCTCCGCCGCCGGCATGGAGTCCAGCCAGTCGTGCCGGCAGGTGTGCGCCCCGATGTGGTGGCCGTGCGAGAGCATCATCCGAAGCTGGGTAGGAGTGGCGTAAAATTCCGCGGCGAGGGTTTCCTCAGAAATTCCCGCAAACTTTGCGAACAAAAGATCGACCGCCAAGGATCGGAGCGGCTGCGGAAGCCCGCGTTGCAGCGTGCGTTTGACGAAGTGAACCTCAGCAGCGTCGAAGCGCCCGGGCTTTCCAAACTGCGCCCACATCGCATCGACACCACACCCTGCCAATTGAAACTCCTCACCGGCTAGGATGTCCTTCAATCCGTTTACGACATCGGAGATGGAAGGAGCGGAGGCCAAGAGGACATGAATCTTATTCACCTCCGCCAGAGCAGGACCGTCGGGCATGGCGATGGGGTAAAAGGCCGCCCGCAACTTTCGCTGTTCGAGGATAGGGAAGACTGTCGTGAAGTGATCGAGATAGCCGTCGTCAAATGTCAGCACGGCGGCCGGCAGATCGGCATCGCGCCACTGGAGGATTTCCTCGATAGCGACGATCCGAAAATGCCGCTGCAAGTGGTCGAGCTGGCGTTCAAAATTTCGGAGGGAAAGAGCTGCGAACCCCGGATAGCGGGATCGCGACGCATCACGCACATAGTGGTACATGACCGCCGTTAGCCTCATGCGGTCTTGCGCGCGATGAGCACGAAGCTGGAGCAGTACGGCGTGAGGCGGATTTCGTTTGGAAAGGCCGAGAACAGCAGGTTCGCCACCTCCGCATGGATTTGCGGCGTGATCGCCTTCAGGGCCAGCGCCGCATGGAAATGCAGCGGGCGCAGGCCCATGCTCGCGAAACCGTGATCCGCGAGCCGAACCGCCAATTCGCGGGGCGTAAATTGATGGCGGACATCGACCGTCACGCCACGAGTTGGATGTTTTTCCAAGCGCGGCAACTTTCGCACCGCTGACAGATCACCCCAGAAACCGGCAATCTCCGTGGCCTCGCTCAAGGCGCGCGCCTCTTCCACGAGCGCGGGGAAGCTGCCGAGTTCCAGTTCGTTCGAGGTGAATTCGTTCATCGAGACGAGATTGAACAGCCGGTTGCGGCTGCCCAGCGCCAGGAAACCTCCGGCGCGAAGCACCGATCCTGCGCGGCGCAGCAAGGCGGACAACTGCTCCTCGGAGAGATACTCGATCAATCCTAGTCCGCTGATGAGGTCCGCCGATCCTGGTGCTGCTTCGACATCGAAGATCGATCCGCAAACGAATTTCGCTCCCGCGACGCCCGCGTGTTCGCGTGCTGCGTTCGACAGCGCGATCATATCCTCCGAGAAATCCACGCCGGTCGCTTCGACACCCATCCGCGCAAGATCGATGACCAGTTCTCCCGAGCCGCAGCCCCAGTCCGCGACGCGCCGAATTTCACCCGCATGCGACCTGACGGTCGCGAGCACGCACTCGTTGCGCTGTTGAATGATGTTCACTCTCGCCGTGTCCTCGCCGCCGGCCTTGCGTTGCCAGTCCGAGGCGTTGTCGCGGAAATACCGCAGGGTCTGCAATTGTTGTTCAGTCATGTTCATGAATTAGTGGTGTTGTATCCGCCGATGCGATTGTAAAAGTCCGCGCGCTTGATCTGCTCATCCAAACGGCAAAGGGAATTGGCATCTTTGCCATCGAAAAAAGCTGCCAGCATCGCCTCTACTCCGGCCTTAAAGGGCGAGTCGCTCCCGGCCTCGACGGACTGAAATTCCACTGCGGAATTCTCCTTCCAAATAGGACGTTCAAGCGGCGCGAAAACGAACTGACGTCGGGCGGTTTGCAGTTCAATGCGCCAGCTTCCCGGCACGAGCCAATTGGCGCGATAGGTGAATAAGGCCCCCGTGTTCGTCCGGCCAGCCCCGGCGAATATTCCTGACTCATGCCACGGGAGGGTCCCGGCCTGCCACGCTGTCAACTCCACCGGCTCGCCGCTCAAAAACCAGCCGAGATCGAGCACGTGGCTGCAGTGGTTGTAAATCGTGCGCGACAGCACCTCCGCGGATCGTGAGGAGGTCGCCAGCTTTTGCGCGTCCTCTCCAAATTCGACGTGGAGAATCTGCACTCCGCCGTCTTCGGCAATCATCTCCCGCACCCGGCGGGCCCCACCATAAAAGCGCCGGTTGTAAGCCACCGACACGGTTGCGCCGGCACGTTGCGACGCGGTTAAAATTCGGTGTAGGCCAGTGACCTCCATGGCGCCGGGTTTCTCAACCAGCACACGCTTTGCGCCGGCAGAAATCGCTGCCAGCGTGCATCCCTCTAGGTGCTCCACATCGACCGCGACGATGACATCGTCGGCGCGCCCAGCCCACTGCTCCAACCCACCGATTTCCACATGCTGACCGGTCTTCTCCTCGAAACTCGCGGCAGTCGTCACTCCACGTCCAACCACAATGACAGGCAAGCTGAGGTGCTGCAGAACCTCGAAGTAGGCGAGTGCCATTTTCCCGGCACCGACAAGGACGACGCTCATGTGACTGGGCGCACTCCGTTCTTTAGCCACTCCGGCCAGCGCGGCTGAAGCGCGCGGTCGAGCCCCTCAAACATCCGGCGGTGCAGCGCCACAGACTCTTGGAAAGGCGTGAGACTGGAGGTCGAATGGAGAATCAATTCCTCCACGAACCGATGGGACATTTCGCTCTGCAGAGGTATCTCCTCGTTCTCGAACCGGAAATTTCCGTTTTCCTGCACCGCCATCGTGCCTCTCATCTCATCGATCAACCATGTCGTATCGCCCGCCCGAACGGTCACATGCCGCGAAATCCCCGGCGCGGTCACGGATTGGACGCAGGCGAAATCGCCGCGCGCCGTACGCATTTGCACCAAGCCATCGAATTCCAGGCAGCCGGAACGTTTGCTCGGCAGTGGCGGATCTGAAATCCCGGCGGCATCAACGCTGACCTCCGCGGAACCCCCCAGAAATGCGAGCAAATCCACGAAGTGAATGAGGTTGGTGCCCATCCGTAGATTCGAGCCTGAAACAGTGAGCAGCAGCGGTTCGCTCCGTCGGGCCAACTCACTTCGCAGGTGCTGGTAGATGGGATACAGGCGGCGGCCACAGTTCACCCAGACCGTCGTGTTGGATTCCGCGAGCAGCTTTTCCGTACGGTCAAAATCCGCGTCGGTCTGGAAGAGCACCTTTTCAAGGACGACGTGACGAACTCTCGTCGCGCACAAAAGCTGTTCGAGCGCCGAGAACCGGCAATCGGCTGTGGTCGCCACGATGGCTACATCGAGCGACGGCGGCAGCTCGTCATAACTCGCGGCCCGGGCAACTTCCGCCGTGCCCAGCGCAGCGCGAGTGCAGGCGGAGTCCGCGGCTGACTTGAGGGCGTCCACGACCCAGGTGCGGGCCGGGAAGGGGAGGCGACCCATCGCCTGCAAATGGCGGAAGCCGATCTGCCCAGCGCCCACCACCGCTAGTTCGGCGGGCCGGGACGCGAGGCGAGGGTCAGTAGGCAAGGTGCTTATCAAAAGTTAGTGTGGCGGTGGCGAGGCAGTCGGCGATGCGCTGTCCGGCGCGTCCATCGCCATAGATTGCGTCCTGCAGATTCTCGCGCGATGCCGCCTGCTTCTTGATCGCGGCAAAGACCTCCTCCTCGCGATCCTCGACATCGATGACGTTGCGCCCGCGCTCCCGACCCCGCTGACGCGAACCGATATTCACCGCAGGCACTCCCAGAAATGAACATTCGCGGATCGCCACGCTGGAATTGCCAATGATGCAGCGGCTGTTTACGGCCAGCCGGAGAAAATCGTTTGGCAGCATGTTTTTGAAAAATCGGATCGTCGGATTTTCCTCGAACTCCCGAAACGCCCTGATTCCCCGCGATACCTCCTCGGAACCGGAATCGACGTTCGGCCAGAACCAAAGCGTGGGAATTCCCGTCCGTCGTACCGCGTGCAGTGTTTGCTCCACTTGGTGACGTGCTTCCCGGTATTCGGTCGTGACTGGGTGCTGTAACACGACGAGGTAATCGCCGGAAAGATCGAGCAATGCGCCGACGCCGCCGTATTTCTCCTGGGGATCGAAATCCAGGGCCGGTTGCTTGAGAATCTCCGCCGCCAAATCGATGGAGGGACAGCCGGTGACATGGACGGTCGCGGGTTCCTCTCCCATGCGGATCACCCTTTCACGCGCTCCCTCGGAGCTGACCAGATGGAGGTCTGCGAGCTTGGTAATTGAATGGCGCACTTTCTCGTCGATGGAGCCGGTCACCTCGCCGCCCTGCACATGGGCCAGAGGGATGTTCATGTAAGCCGCGGCGACCGCCGTCGCCATCGTCTCGTACCGATCGGCGATTGTTACGACGACGTCGGGCTGCAAGTTATCGAAAACCGTCGCCAGTTCCGTCAAGCCCAACCCTGTTGTCTTGGCCGAACTTAGCAAAGTCTCGCCTTCGATAACCATGAACACCCGGGCATGGATCGGAAATCCGTCGGCGGCAATCGTCTTGCTCACATTGCCATAACGGTCGAGCAACGCGGAAGCGGTGACTACCAGTTGAAGTTCGAGGTCCGGGTGTTCCTGAATAGCCGTGAGCGCTGTTTTGATTCGGCTATAACTGGGCCGTGCGGTCACGACAACACACACTTTGCGTTTGGATCTCATAGAAAGTTTCTGCCCTCGACTAGGTGCTCCGGACGCAAAAGCACATCGCGAGGAACATCCATCGCGAGTGTGGCTCCCACAAAAGTCGGTATGTGGCGGGAAGCGAAACCACCGCCCGGTTTCTTGAGCGTCAGGTCTTCCCGGCGCAGCACCGACCCCGCAGGTAACGCCTGCACTAACGCGACGCTTTTTGAAAAGCGCGCGCGATCGGCTGCGAACTGGGCAGCGAGGGAGTGTTTGTCCACGGGGTTTTGGCGGGCGGCTTCTGCAGCACGCACCCCGCGGACCAATTCGCGCAACTCTTCGCACGTCAGCGATGCGGCCACGTCCGGCCCAAAGGCCTGTTCGGAGAGTGTCAGATGCACTTCGACGACGGCTGCGCCTTGCCACGCCGCCAGCACCCCAGGGAAAATTGTTCCCGAATGGTCCGACAGTCCGACGGGGCACCGATACCGGTGGCGATATTCTTCCAACAAGTTGAGACCCCAGTTCTGGGGCGGACACGGATACTGGGTCGTGCATTGCAAGAGCACGAACTCCGCCGAATTCGCGCGCGCGATCTCGACCACGCGGTCAATTTCCTCCCATCCGCTCATGCCCGTTGAAATCAAGAGCGGTGAGTTAGTCCGGGCGAGATACTCGACAAAAGAGTCCTCAAAGACTTCCCCGGAGGCAATTTTCCAAGCCGCCACACCCACCCGCTCTAACAATGCGACCGCCTCCAAAGAAAATGGTGAACTAAGGAAGAGTATCCCTCTATCATCCGCATGCCGCTTGAGTCCCTGCCACTGCTCCTCAGTGAACTCCATTCGTTTCCAATAGTCGTATCGGGAGGCATCCTGATAGCTGAAATTTACGCGCCAAGTTTCGTCGCGGGTGCTCTCGGCTGCTGCGATATGCGTCTGGAATTTAATCGCGTTGGCTCCCGCATTCGCGGCCGCATCGACGAATGCGTGCGCTGTCCCGAGGCTGCCGTCATGCGCCTGGGCGACTTCCGCGATCACCAGACATTCGATTGATGGGTCAGAGAATTTCATCGCATTGAGGACCCATCAAGGCTCGCGAATCGCGACGATGTTCTGGAACCCGAAGAAATTTGCGCCCAGATGCCAGTGCCGATTCAATGGCAAAAGTCCACTCGGGAGCAGGCGATACAAAGCGTATCCGGGCAGTAACTCAAAAAAATCAGCCATGAAGACGCGTGAAAAGACATTCATCTCGTTAAATTCGAACTGAATGACATCGATTGCACCTCGGGCAAGCAATCCTGTGGCACCCTTGAGAACTTTGAATTCGCAGCCCTCGGTGTCGATCTTAAGAAAATCTACTCTTTCGATCTGAGACTGCGCGCATAGTAAATCCAGGGTAGTCGCGACGACTCTCACAGGGGCCCACTTTGCGTCTTTCTTTCCAAGCCGGAAGACATCCTCAAAGATCGAAGCGTGTTGCGAGCCCGCCGACTTGGCTTCGTAGTCAAACAGTTCCACGCTGCCGGCCTCGTCACTGAGAGCGGTCTGATGCATTTCGACATCGGAACTAGTTAAACGCTCTCTTGCCAAGGCAAATGCCGTCGGACTGGGTTCGGCAGCCACAATTCGCGCATCGCAGAAGACTCGGCGAAACTCTCCCGCCGATTCGCCGAAATGAGCGCCGATATCGACAATCACCGGCCTGTTCCGGGCGGCGAATCGTTGTCTGAGGAAAGTGGAGACAAGCCATTCCTCGCCGGATTCCTGGGGCGTCCTCCAATTCATAACTCCCAACCCTCGCAACCCAAGCTGAAGCAAAACCTTGTTCAGGTGTGCGAAGCGGGTAGATGCGAAATAGCGCGGCCATACCTGATCTAAGAGAAACTTGGAAAAGGTCATGAAATTACAGCGCGCACGCGATCAAGGAAGTTGCCGTAAACGGGTCGTGGAACGCAGCCTGGAACTGCTGCTGGAAGAGTTGCGGGCACTTCAGGGAAAACCGCATCCATTTTATAGTTTGTCCCAGACTCACGATTGATGATTTCAATATAGCGATGCGTCAACATGTGCTGGTTGACAATGGAACGCATCGAAGTCACGGCTTCCGGAGGGATCGACAGCGCCTGGTCAAGACGCTCAGAAAAGGAGTGAAGGTTCCGGTGGTAAAAAATAGTCGAAGACCAATCGGCCTGAATTTGAGAATAGTCCTGGCCCCAATCGGCCAGTAAAATCCGGTTGCAGGCGAGCGCTTCGAAAGAGCGAAGATTTACCTCGGATAGAAGACTGACGTTGAGGCAAACCTTCGTGGTAAGCATCGCCTCCAGGTAGTCAGTTTCGGAACCGATGGCGCCGAAGAAGGACGACAGTTTCTTCGCCTGACACACTTCTTGGATCCGCGAGGCCACCTCATTGCGGTCACCGAGTTTGTAGAAATGATGTGGGAAAATCACCGACCGCTCAATTCCGCGATTTTTCTCTGTCGTGGCGATTAATTCGTCAATTGAGAGGAAGCGGTAGTAACAAGGCATCCATGCCACCTTGTTCCGATCATAATGCTTCATCACGGAAGTATCCGCCACATAGACGCGATCAAAATATTGCTGATACTTGATTTCCTTTTTCCACAGATGATGGGCGTCAACCGACCACATCACCTTTCGGGTTTGAGAGTTGGCAAAGAACTGTTTGACCGACTTGCGGTTGCCATGCTCGCTAAAAAACGTCTCCATTTTACCCCCATGCGTCAGAAATATCGCCAAGTCAGCGCGATTTGCCGCAGCAAAGTACTGATCGACATCCTGAATCACGGTCAACCCCGGGTATTGCCCATCGATTTTCAAATCACTGGCACCCGGGAGATAACCAAGGTCCGACTCGTGGAAGTATCCGCCTGCGATGAAAACTTGGTAGGCCACGGTTAAGTGTTTCTACATTGACTCGGGCCCGTCACCGGTTTTCCGCAGAGTGCAGACACCTTTCATCCCCGCGTTACCACGACGGATTCGGCCCTCCTGTTACCCAAAATATAAGTTCCTGATTCTGATCCTGAGCACACGTGAACCGCGGGGAAACTCCCTTTCGAGTGCGCCGCCAGAATGCCGGTTATCCGACGGACAATAGCAGGGTCGAAGTATTTGACTGATGCCTTGTAACGCTTAACCAACCCCAGTCTGTTTCTGAAGTTCTCCGAGTTCCACGGTGGCATGAAGCCGGCGGCATGCAGGGCTGAATCAACGATTCGTCTGGGGAAGCGTGTCGCGGTTTTGGCTCGAACTGAGGCCACTCTCTTCGCGACTGAATGTTTTGGAATCGTGGATTCGATTCGATCCGCGAGTCGGACATAGGAGCGGCCATCCCCGCCGTGAAACCATGACTTTGTTCGCTCATCAGCACCGCGCGTAAATTCCTCGTCGTAGTGATAGTTGCCCGAGGTGGCTGCTTTCAAATTTTCGTAAAGCGACTCTTCATTTTCACAGTCAAAGTTTACGGCATTTTGCTCGCCGACGCCGATATAGGCAGGAATCCAAGCTGGTCTAAAACTCGGAACTCCGGCAAACCACGCATCGAAGCCAGTGGTACAAAACTGCTGAATGGCGGCGCTGGCCCGCAGCATCCAGCCCACGATTTCTCCCTCCGCGCGAACCACGATATTCTTTATTCCCGCGAATTCCTTCTGGTAGGTCTCGACTTTCTCGAAGGGATGCGGCCGCCAGACGAAGGTGACACTGGGAAGGCGCTCGGCCTGGGACTTGACGAGCTTGATCATCGCGGTGATCGCCAATTCCTCACTCGCAAGCCACGAGCGCACGAGTGCGGGATCATAATTATGCTGTTCCGTCAGAGCCTTTACGGCGCCCTCCCCGTCGCAGAAAGCCGAGTTACTGAGGCCGTAGTTGCTGCAGATAAGAACGAACGGTTGAGGCGGAGCCGGCGTCCCCCGGTTGATCTCAATCGACGCCGCACGCCAATCAGGGTGATAAAGGTCAAAACGGGGACTCCCAGTTACTGCGATCCGGTCCTCAGGGAACCAACTTTCCTCGCGAGCTGTCGCGGCAAGCTTCTCCCCCCAAAAGGAATAAAACTCGATGCGGTCGGTGAGATCAGCCTCGAGAAGCAGATCATGTTTATAACGCTGGACCTCGTTGATGGGGCCGCCCTCTGTGCTATGAACCGCGACTGGAATCCCGCAGGCGTGAAGGGTTCTTAAAAAGTTGCGGCTTGGACGCCTCAGATAGTTCAAGACGACCAAATCCGGTATGATGCTCAATACCTCGTCGTTGAGGTACATTGGGACCAAGTAAACGCTGTGCCCTCTGCGAACCAACTCCATGCTGAGCAGACACAAGCCGCCGAGATCGCGGCGTGGGTGGTCTAGTATCAGGGCAACTTTCATTGGCAAGCCTCCGATCGAAAGAGAGCAAACCGCATAACATCCATTCTTTGGCCATTCCAGAGCATGTGTGCCCTTTGGATCCCATCCGGGACCATGCCAATGCCAGTCATCGTTCCGATCATGGCCAGGTTTCCCGCCAGCGTGCCGCCCCAAATCTTATACACATTAGTTTCTTTGAAAACACGGAGAGTTGCGATGCGCCATGCACTCGCGCCCACGCCCTTCCCCCAATGCTCCTTTTCGCCGATTAGAATGCTCATTTCCGCCGTCTGGTTTGGGCGATCGAAGTAAACTGCAAGGTTACCCACATGCACGCTTTCGCCACAGCCTCGGTCGAAGTGGATCGCGAAAAGCCAGTGCCCTCCGCCAGCGAGTCGTTCAACGAAATGGCGGCCATCTTCCAAAGTATGGCGCCGATGGCGCAGTTCACTGAATCTCGTTACCTCTGGGTCGTTCAGCCAGCGAACATACCGCTCGTTCAGATGGCGCTGGTCGAAGGGGATAAGGTGGACCTCGTCTCCGGACGGTGCGTCAGTGGCTGCGGGGTCACGCATTGCTCAAAAGTCGGACGATGTTTCCAACTGTATCCTGTCCGAATCGTCCGGAGACAGGGTGCGTCTTCGGATGCTGCAGGAGCAGCGTTTCGAGTTCATCACATGAGCCGAAAAGTGGAATGAGATCGCGATTGCGATCCAGAAGCGGGAATGCCTCGGCTTTCTCGCGCAGGCAACTCACAGCCAACCGTTGCAAAAGGGCTGCTTCGAGCAGGATCATGGAGCTTCCTCCGATGACAATGTCACTAGCGAGAATGAGGCGGAGTTTCGGCATGGCGTCACAAACCTGCCAGGGGAAATGCGCGCCCGCCCGAAGCCCCAGGGCGAGTGCCGGGTCCGGAGAGGCCGGGTGATGGCGCAGAAGCAGATGGAAGCGGCGACTTTGCCCCATCGCGTTCAAACAATCAGTCAACTTACTCAACATCTCCTCATCGCTGTAGCCAAGCGACTCCGGGGTGGGAAATCCAGCGGGTGGGTTTCGGTAAATGCCATCCGCGACCCAAAGGATCAACATTTCCTCCGGTGCGATCCCCAGTTCCCGCCGAAATGACTCGTCCCGATTGGATGAAGAATGCGTCAGTTGCTCCAAAGCCGGATGGCCCACGACCGAGATTGCCGTGGCAGGACCCAGCGCTTCCAAAAGTTCCAAACGCATCGCGTCATCCACGGCAGCGATGGCATCTGGCATCGAACGAGTTTCGAGGGCGCTGCGGAAGCGATCCCGATATCCGCCCCAGTTGTCCACGAACGCGACGGAGCAGACCTCCAGGCTTCTTGCCTTGGACCAGACCGCGGCTTCCAACTCCGGAACCCACGAAGTTCCAGTAAGAATCCAGTCGAGGCCTCGCGTCTCTTGCTCCATCCATGCAGTGATTTCGCGGGCATCTTCGACGATCGTATGTTCCACGTGCTCGCGAGCAAAGATCGGTGCCGCAGTCGGACCGGAAAATACCTTGATCTCTGTGCAGCCCTGCAAGGCTTCAATGACGGGGACGAACGCTTCGGCCGTTCCAGCCTGGAATGCGAAGACACACCCGATCATTGGCCGTTTTTTAGCTCCCCGCGAAGTGTATAGACCTTGTCAAAGGCGCGGAGGAAATCCTCCACGTCGGCGGAGGCCATATTTGGCTTCATGTACTCGTGGCAGAAAAACTCACGTTCATGCATTCGCTCCGTGACTGGGCAGAGTCCTTTATCATAGGAAACGGCCCCTTGATACTTCGGACAAGCAAAGGAACAAGCTACAGCGCGTCGCTGATAAATTGGCTGGAGATAGAGCGGCTTTACATACCCGGAGCTGACGAGCGGTCCGTCGGTTTCGCGGAGCGCTGTAACGGGAAGCTCAGCGCGCAAGGCCGCAATGAAGCGGTTTCGAGGCACATCCACCACGGTGTCGTCGAACTTGCAGGCATGCACGTAATACGCGTGTTCGCAATCCTCCTGGACAAACGGCGGTGTAATCCCTGGGTACTCGGCAAGTCGCTCGCTGAGCTCGGCCGCGCGGGACCGCCAAGGCTTCATCAAGGCTGGAAGTTTTCGCAACTGCTCGATACCCACCGCAGCCTCCATCTCAGTCATCCGGTAATTGAAGCCGAACATATTATGCACCTGCTCGCTACCCATCGCCTCGACCACTGTCTCACCATGATTGCGAAGCAGTTGTAACCTTTCGGCGAGCAAGGGGTCATCTGTCGTTATCATCCCGCCTTCTCCGGTATGGATGTGTTTATGATAATTTAGGCTGAAGATTCCGATGTGACCTAAAGTGCCGGCGAAGCGGCCACGATACTTCGCGGAGGGCGCTTGGGCGGCATCCTCGATCACGATAAGAGAATGTCGGCGGGCGAGTTCCATCAGCGTGTCGGCTTCGAAGGGATGGCCAAATAAATCCACCACCACGATGGCTTTGGTGCGCGGCGTGATGCACGCCTCGACGCTGGCCGGATCGAGGCAAAATGTCCGTTCGTCGATATCGGCGAATACCGGTACTCCGCCGTAGCCCAAGACACACGCGGCTGACGCGCTCATCGAGTAGGGTGAGACAATGACCTCGTCGCCGGGTTCGACCGCCGCCGCGCCGATCGCCGCGAATAAGCCCGACGTATTGGAGTTCACCGAGATTGCAAAACGCGCCCCGAAAAACTCCGCCCATGCCTTTTCGAAAGCTTGAACCGTTGTGCCCCCATAGAAATCAGCGTCCCAGCAGCCGAGAAACTTGGAGAGCACTCCAGAGTCGAGAACCTTCATCACGGCGCGCTTTTCTTCTTCGCCGATCGTTTGGTATGCGGGAAAAGGTGCGGTGCGGATTGGTGTCCCGCCCAGAATGGCTAGTTTACTCATAAGGATACAGGATTCGCCATCGCTGAGCAGACTCGGAGCACGGCAAGCGCCTCCGCCCCCTCGACGAGGCGCCCCGAAGCGCCCTCCAGTCGGGTGATCAAACTTTCCACAACGTCGCGCATGACTGCCTCGAGGCCGGTGCGATGCACTTCGCCGGCGTGGCGCACTTCATAGGCATGATTGAAAAATGATACCGGACGTTGACCGTGAAACGTCACGTCGAAGCGATCAGCGGTCGATGGGCGAAAGGTGACCGGCGTCCTGCCCGCCAGGAAGCGGGCGCTCACCGCGTGGTCGAATGACGCGGACGCCGGGACGGTGCTGAGGACGCGCAATTCTTCGATCTCGCCCAGCCAATCGGCAACCCACTGCACGGCATGCGAGCCGAAGTTAAAAACTCCTTTGCCGTATTCGACAGTGACCGAACTGCAACTCGCGGAAAGCCCGCGCCATCGCTGAATTCCGGGTGCATAGGCGCGGCTGTAATTCACTGCGAGCACGATGCCGGCATGAGCGAACCGAGGCAGCAAACGCGACAGCCGCTCTGGATCGAAACCCGCCGGCTTCTCACAAAGCACAGCGCGCAACCCCGGGGATGAGAGGCAAAGTTCGAGCATGTCAGCATGTGTTTCCGTCGGAGAACAGACGCTCACGATCGCCGGGGACGTCTGGTCGAGCATCACGCGCGGATCGGTGAAATGTTTTGCAGCACTCCAGCGCCTGGCAAACTGCTGCGCACGGGCGGGATCGAGGTCGCACACGCCGACCAACTGGACTCCAGAGATGGCTTGGAAGGCCCTGGCATGGGTCTGGCAACTTTCCAGCACACTAGTTCCCTCGTCATACCCACCGGCAATTTTTCCGCAGCCGATAATCGCAGCACGCCACATAACTGCTAGCGAACCGCTTTGTTACGCACATGCGAGTTGCGAGCAGCGACCATTGGTGCGCGATCGAGAAATTCAACCACTTCCCTGCAACCAAAGGCGACACGGGGAAAGAACCCGGTAAAGATTTCCCGGATCACCTCAAGATCATCCTCCGTGTCGAGGCTTAGGCGCAGATCGGGCCGGCAGAGGTCGGGCGGCGCCACAACATCGAAAATCCGAAATTCCGACGGATTCTCATGCACCGGAAGGCAGACATGTTCCCGACTCGCCGCATCCCGGCACATTGCGTCGCTTTTGAGTAGCGTGCTGAAGGGCATGACCTGCACTTCAAAACCCTCGGGGTAGCTCAGAACGCGGGCGTTCGTGACGAAGTCGAAACTCTCGACGTTGAACGCGCTCAAACGCACCATTTGATCGATGATGGCGGCGTCCACCAGGGGGTTGTCGCCCGTCAACTGCACGACGATTTCTGCGCTGGCTTCTTTCATCGCCTGCGTCACACGCGCGGAGACATTCGCCTCGCTCCCGCGGAAAACTTTCGCTCCCGATGCCAGTGCGACGGCGGCGAGTTCGTCGCAGGAATTGTCCAGCGTCGTTGCCACGACAATCTCATCGACCGTCGCGCTGCCCTGGACCCGCTCGATCAGCAGACTCAAGAGGGGGCGCTGGAGGCACTCC
>Ga0105048_10008672_pt1 | contig 16253 bp, 14 predicted proteins | sample MAT05_FD_78382 | JGI IMG/M metagenome (GOLD analysis project Ga0105048, IMG submission 78382) | Freshwater microbial communities from Lake Fryxell liftoff mats and glacier meltwater in Antarctica - MAT-05 | ecosystem: Environmental > Aquatic > Freshwater > Ice > Liftoff microbial mat | place...
CCTCCAGGGTGGCTTGCACGGCGGGGCCGTCCTGCCTGGCCAGCTTCTCGGCAAACAACAAACGTTGCGTATAGTCAGCCGCCAGCAGCGTTTGCAATTGGTCGAGCCGCTCCTTGCGCTCGGCCAACAGGTCCTCGTCTTCGATGGCGCGCAAAGCCCAGCCCACCCGACCACGCGAGAGACGGGCGATGAAAGCGGCTTGAGCCGGTTCCACACCGCGCTGTTCCAGGGCAGATGCGATGGATTGGGGCGAGGCCGGCCGCAGCGTCATCACCTGGCAACGCGAGGCAATCGTCGGCAACACCTGATCCACGCTGGGCGCGGTCAAAATCAGCACCACCGACGCATTCGGCTCTTCGAGGGTCTTGAGCAGTGCGTTCTTGCCGCTGTCGGTCATCAGATGGGCGTCGCAGATCACGACGACGCGATGGGTGCTCTCCACCGGCGCCAACGACAGGCTGTGCAACAGCTCGCGCACCGTCTCGACCTTGATGGAGCGGTTGGTCCCATCGCCTTCGGCCTCGATCCAGAACAGGTCAGGGTGCTTGTGCTGATCGACCAATTGCGTCGCGCGGCCGCGATCTTTGGCGCTGCGCGAGAGCAATTCGCGCGCCGTCGCCAGGGCCAGCGTGCGCTTGCCAACGGAAGGCGGGCCGACAAACAAATGCGATTGAGCCAGTCTCCCGTGCTCAATCGCATCCCAGATTCGCGACACGGCCCAGGCGTGGCCGATGATATTTGGGTTGAGGGTGAGCATATTACGCCGTGCCCACCGGCACCATCGGCTTGTCCTGCTTGCGCGAGCGAATTTTGCGGCCGATGCGCCAGACCACGTAGCCGATACAGGCCACGAACAAGATGAACAACACCGGTGCAAAAATCGCCAGAAACGAGGCAACGGCCGAGGTGACGTCTTCGATGACACTGACCACTGGCGCACCCACACCCAAAGTCGCCAGATTGACCGCAGGCCGTGCCGCCGCCTTGGCACTGTGCACACCCAGCGCCAGCACCAGGCCGGCCACAATCGCCACAGTGGGGTCGAGGCCCTGCACCACACCCGTGTTGGCCGCAAACAGCACCGCACCGGCGGCCGGCCGCACGAAGGTCTGAATCACATCATTCACATGATCCGCGCCGGGCACCTTGTCCACCACAAATTCGATCAACAAAAAGACGGTCAGGGCAATGATGGCCGGCCAGCTGGTCAGCACGTTGTACGGCTCACTGAGCTGCAACATACCGGCTTTGCCCAACACGGCCACCACCAGTAGTGGAATATAGGCGTTGAGACCGGCCGCGCCGGCCAGGCCAAATGCAGTAATGATGTGGGTCAATCCCATTCGTGTTTTCCTCCTGTGTGACAGCGACTTGCTAACAAGTCTCTACCGATCTGTTCTACGAAATCATAGCAGCGAATGTTGCTCAGATGCAGACACGCAGCCGACAGGATGCCGATCACCCATCACATTGCAACCTGTTGGAAAAAGCAAAGAGGCAATGCGCACTGCATTGCCTCTTTGTTTCAGACGTTTCGCGTGTCGTTACACCAGACTGGCCGACTTCAACACGGCCACAAAGGCCGCGTCATCACGAGCCGCCAACTCAGCCAGGATCTTGCGATCCAGCCCAATGTTCGCAGCCTTGAGGCTGAAAATGAGTTTGCTGTAGGTTGTGCCATGAATGCGGGCCGCGGCGTTGATGCGCGTGATCCACAGATTGCGCAGGTCGCGGCGATGCTCGCGACGATGCTTGTAGGCATAGGCCATCGCGTGCAAGCGGGCCTCGGTTGCCTTGCGGATGTGCTTGTGTCGTGCGCCGAACTGGCCCTTGGTCATGGCCAATACACGGTTGTGTCGTCGTCGTGCTTTTACGCCACCTTTTACTCTTGCCATCTCTATATACCCCCTAAATTATTTGTTGGTCATATAGGGCGCAAGCTTGTGCAGGCGCTGTTGAATGGCGACGACTTTGACCACGGCCATCTCACTGAAGAGTGCGCGTCGGCGAGCCGGTTTCTTGCGGCGAAAGTGGCTTTTACCCTGCTGGGTACGCACAACCTTGCCGGAGCCGGTTACGCGAAAGCGCTTCGAAGTTGATTTGTGTGTCTTGATTTTTGGCATTTTGCAAACCTTTGCCCCACGCAGGCAGCTTCGCACATCGCGAAGCGTTTGTAGAACCTATGCTAGGCAGTTAATTTCGCGTCCAGGGCAACGCCTGGCCTTGAACAGCGGGCGTGCATTATAAAGCAGTTTCGCCAGAATGACAGGCCGAAAACACAGCAAGGCGCAGCAACCCTCTTGGGGGTCACTGCGCCTTGCTGAAATAAACAAACTTCGCTTGCGACGGCTGATAGCCGGATACGCCAATTCAGGATTATGGCAGATCCAACTGCTCGTTCGCCAACTTCTGTTTGCGCTTCTCGCGGTTGGATGCCTTTTGCTCGGCTACGCGCTCTGTAAAGACATGCGAGCCGTTCTTGACTTCAATCGGCTCAGCCTCTTCGACATCATCTGTATCGTCGGCATCATCAGCATCGCCTTCCTCAGTCTCTTCTTCTTCGATGAAACCGGCTTCCAGGTCTGCCTGACGCTCTTTCTCAACGCGATCCTGCACCGATTTGTTGGTGGCGGCCAATAAGGTGGCTTGTGTCGGCGCGACCACGGACAGCATGCCGCGACCTTCTACGTTGGGAGAAAGCTCGACAAAGCCGAGATCAGCAATGCCGTTAATGACCTTCTCAACCATTCGGCGGGCAACATCCAGGTGGGTGTTTTCGCGGCCGCGAAACTTGAGGTTGATCTTGACCTTGTTGCCCTGCTCCAAAAAGCGGCGCGCGCTACGGATCTTGAACTGAAGGTGATGATCCGTGGTTTTCGGGCGCAATTGCACGCCCTTCACATCGAACTGCTTCTGAGCCCTCTTGGCTGCGCGTTCCTTCTTCTCGCGCTCGTATGTGAACTTGCCGTAGTCCATCACCCGGCACACCGGGGGGTTGGCCATTGGGGCGACTTCAATCAGGTCCATGCGAGCATCACGGGCAATCTGCAGCGCTTCACGCGTGTCAATGACGCCACTATTGCTGCCATCGGCCATAATCAGGCGAACTTGCGTAGCACGAATCTGATTATTGATTCGAAGTTGTTGTGAGAGGCTCTGATTATAGCCTCCGCGATTAGTATGTCTTGGCGGGATACTTAGTTACCTCCCCCACCCAAAGAGTGGGACTCTGAAAATATTCTACTACTGATGTCAGATTTGAGTGAAATTATACTCAGCAGTACTAGGTTTGTATAGGCATTTGGTTCGAGGATTTGGGCCGGGGAGCTAATTCCTCAAAAAATATGCTGGCCGTTACACCCTATTACGCTTAATACATCCAAATTGAGCCCATGACGCAGTTCTCCCCGCTCAATCGCAATTTCACTTTAGTGATGGTGTCGCTTATATAACGGCAAAAACAAACCGAAACGCAGGAATTCGCCAACATTAAGCCAGTTATGCGTCAACAATGACTATTTATTTTATAGTCCTTATCCATATTATGATGTTACTTCTTGTAGTCCAAAGTTTGTGTCAGAAAATACGATTTTGTAAGTATTTATCTCTGGCATACAACAAGTTAAGCTGTACTTTACTACTAATGCAAGTTCATTGAACCCTTCAAACCTCTACATAGATGCCTCACAAAAAATGGACAGAAAGCTTCGGCCACCCATAGCCTACTTGCTGGAAACCTCACAGCATTCTTTCATCACGATTGCAAATTTGCTGGTGGAAGCGGGTTTCCAGATTCAAAAGCATGACAGTCTGGCCTCGTTGGTCGAAAACTGGCAGGACCATCTGATCAGACCGCCTTCTGTGGTGCTGGCCCATGTCGCCGACGGCGGTTTGATGATGGCGCGTTTGCGTGCAGAAAACGCAGACTGGCCGGATACCCCGATCGTGCTTCTCGATGATCATCGCGATGCCACCCGTGCCATTCAGGCCATTCGTCTGCGTGTCGCGGACTATTTGTTGCTGGATTCGCCCATCGACGAGTTGCGTGCCCGGATCTACCGCCTGTGGCAAAGCTGCCTGGATGATCTGGTGAGTGTTCCAGTCATTGAAGAATTGCCCGAGCCCATCGAGCCGGTAACCAACGGCAGCCCAACCTTCATCACTTGGGATGAGTCGCTCAACGCTGTGCGGCGCGGCGACACCTGGATCTCGCTCAGCCCCATCGAGTGGCGGCTGTTTCACACCCTGGTCAACCGGCGCGGCGCAGTGGTGCCGCTTGAAGACCTGGTGTTGAAAGGGCTGCAAAGGAACAGCAACTCCAATGCCGATGTCCCACTCCTACGGTTGCACATCTCGCGGCTGCGATCCAAGCTAAACAACAACTTTGGTCACGAGCTGAATGTGGTTACCTTGCGCGGCCGCGGCTACATGCTGGTCTAGACGGCACACTCAGCGACCCAACACCCCTTCCTACCACGAACCGTTGGTCAGCAAATCTGCAACAGCGCCGATGCTTTCAAAGATGTAGTCGGCTTTAATGGGATCAATCTCGGCCTGAGCGGCGGTGGTGACTCCGGTGAGCACCAGCAACGAGGTCAGTCCGGCATTGCGTCCACCCAGAATGTCCGTATCCAATCGATCGCCAATTACGGCAGTGTCAGTGGGATTACCATTCATACGCTGCATGGCCTGGACCATCATCTCGGGCTGTGGCTTGCCAATCACCAGCGGCGCAACACCTGTAGACACCCGCAACGCCTCCAAAATCGCGCCATTGCCGGGCACAATGCCGCGTTCGCTGGGAAATGTGAGGTCGGGGTTGGTGCCGAAGAATTTTGCCCCGGCCCGAATCAATAAACACGCCTCGGCCAGATTCTGATACGTCAGATAGCCCACAATGCCGCCCACCACCACGCAGTTGGCCGTAGATTCCTCGTTCGGCTGCACCACGGTGAGCGATCTCGCTCGCAATTCCGCCGTCAGGCTGGGGCTGCCCACCACATAGATTCGCGCATCGGCGACGTGTTGGGCCAGATACGCGGCCGTGGCCTGGGGTGAAGTGATGATTTCATCGGCCGTAACAGCCACCCCCATGCGCGCGAGTTTCGCGACATATTCGGCACCGGTTTTGCCAGCGTTATTGGTCGCCAGCACAAAGCGCAGGCCGCGCCGGCGCAGCACCGCAAAAAACTCGACCATCCCTGGCAACGGCACATCACCATGCCAAAGCACGCCGTCCATATCAACGATGAAATTACGAATGTGTTTGAGGGGAATCATCATGTTTGAGCTATGAGCTTTAAGCGATGAGCATAAAGCGATAAACCATGACTTCTCCGCTCAAAGCTCACCGCTCCATGCTCTCTAGACCTCTTCACCAAAACGGGCGCTAAAGTGGGTAAACACAAGGTAACCCACCACCAGAACTGCGACAGCCGTGAGTCCCGTGCGTAACCAGAAATCGAACGTGGTCACCCGGCCCCAATACATCAACTCCTGGTACAGATTGACCAGCGAAGCCATGGGGTTCAAGCGGCGCAACCACACACTCAGCGAAATCACCACACCCTTGACCGGCTCGATGGTTTTGGCCGTGCTCACATCGTACCAAATCGGGGTGAGGAAGAACAGCGCCAGCATCACCAGCTCCAGAATGAACTGGGTATCGCGATAAAACACGTTGAGCGTGGACAACAGGAATGACACGCCGACGCTAAAGATCACCTGAATGAGAATGACCAGCGGCACCAGAATTAACGTGGTCGAGAGCGGATGGCCGGCCAGCAACGCCACCAATACAAACACCGGCAGTGCGAGCAGGTAATTGATCAGGCCGGACACGACCACGGAGATGGGCAGAATGATGCGTGGGAAGTAGACTTTTTTAACCAGCGCCGCATTGGCAACAATGCTGCCGGTTCCGCCTGTGACGGAGGCCGAAAAGAAGTTCCAGGCCAGCAACCCCGACAACACAAACACTGGGTAATGCTGGATGCCGTTATTGCTGCCATTAATGACGCCGAACGCAAACGAGATCACCAGCATCATGCCCAACGGCTGCAAAAACGACCAGGCGATCCCCAGCACAGAATTTTTATAGCGCGCCTTCAGGTCGCGCAAAACCAGCATCCGCAGCAGATGGCGGTAATTCCATATTTCACGAAATTCTTGGATGAAGTGATTCATAAATGGCAGTAAGAGGATGGCAGGATTTATTGGCCGGCGTCAGCGTCTCGAGATTCAGACTCGGCGCTGCTGATGTTGCGCGCACGATCAGAGTTTTTTGCGGCCTACCTCGGCCGGCAAACGAACTCCGCTCTGCTGGGTCACCAGTTGGGTGTAGATGGATTCCATCAGCATGCCGCCGCGCTCCCAGCCGAAGTGCTGGCGCGCGCGCAGGCGTAGCTTTTCGGCCAGCAAGTTGCGCCGCTCGGGCTGATCAAACAGATTCAACACCTCACGAGCCAGTGCAATCGAGTCGCCCATCGGCACATAGATGCCCAGATGGCCGAGATATTCGCGCTGAGCCGGTGTGTCGAAGGCCACAGTGGGCAAACCCATGGCCATGTAATTCAACAACTTGCCGCTGCCCTCGGTCAATGAAAGCTTGGGCGCAATGGCAATGTCGCCCAGCGCCAGCATGCGCGGCGCATGTTCATACGGCACACGCCCTGTAAACACGATCTCGTCGGTGAGCCCAGCGGCGGCGGCCTTTTTGCGCCAGATTTCCACACTCGGATAGCCCATCACCAGCCAACGCACCCGCTGACCCTGGTTCTTCACGCAGACGGCCGCTTCGATAATGTTGTTGATACCCTGATGCGGAGCCAGCAAACCCAGAAATGCCACGACAGGCTCGTCGGCCCCAATCCCCCAGGCCGCGCGTTGGGCGACACGGGCTTCGGGTGAGAGCACACGTGGATTAAAGGTCTCGGTATTCACACCATCAGGCAGATGCTGAATCGGCTTCGTCTTTCCAAACACACGCTGCAATGATTCGGCCGCGTGTTTGGTGCTGGTGAAAATGGCGCTGGGCAATTGTTCGGCCAATGCTTCAACGCAGCCAAACAGGCGCAGCAATGTCGCATGGCGAATAAAGCCGTGTTGCTTCATCTCGTCGGTCAGGCTACCCTGGTAGTCAAAGCACACCGGCGTTTTGAAAAATCTGGCCAATACGCCAGCAATCAAAGCACCCTCATGCAAATGCGCGTGAATGACATCGAACCGTTCGCGACACAGCAGCCGCAATAGCGAGAGTCCCAGCAGGGCATCGAACGCAAATTTGTGGCGGGACGAGCCAACTTCGTAGGTCTTGTGCCATGGCGTCGGTGCCGTGCGCAGCACGCGAAATCCCGGCACGTCATTGCCCTTGAAGTAGGCCAGGATCGTGACTTCGTGCCCCAACGCCTTCAGGGCCTGGGCTTCTTCTAAAATGCGCACGTGGCAACCATAGTCACCAAAAAAGGACGTTGGGGCCAGGCTAAGTATTCTCATGAGCATCGTCCTTGCAGCCACACAACACTACACATGATCGGCATCGGCCGACTTTGTGACATCTATGAAATTGCCGGCTGTCCTGTTGTGCAAGCGCGCAAGGTTATTTCTTTTTGTCCCCTTGCAAACGTTGGGCCAGATTCTGGCCAACAAATGCACCCAACACCGACGGAGCCTTGTATTGCTGCACGCGGCCATCGTCGCGGCCCTTGCGCCAATCGGCCAGCCATTGCTCGCGCCGCTGCCCGGCCTGGGTCAGTTGCTTTTGCAAAGCCTCGCCGTCGCCGTCATCAATGGCATCGCGCAGGGTCATCAATTGCAGCATGGCCTGATTGAGCCAGTGCACGGCGGCTTCACGTTGCCCCATCACCTGCTGCAAGACGCGCTGAGCAGTTTCAGCCTGCTTGGTGGCATCGGCAAACTCAGCGCCAGCCAGCCATTGCCGTTCGCGCCAGGCGCCGTCATTCGACACCGCCAACATCAGCGCCGAGCTCAGTAGAGAGGGCACGACATCGACCGACAGGCTCAGCCCGTCCCGCTCGACGGCATCCATAAACAGTGGCACCGCGTTCATATTGAGCACGAAACTGGTCATGGTATCGGTTTGGTCGGGTGTGGTGCCGGGACGCGGCGTCAGCGTCCAAATCGCATTGCCCAGCATATCGGCCGTGGCCACTTCTGGAGTGACACTGGCGGCCACGCGATCGGGATGGAAGATCAGGCTGGTGGCTACAAATGCCACATCGGCTGGCACAAACTTCTGGCTCAATGCCAGCGCAGATTGAATGGCCCCACCGATACTGACCACGATGGCACCGCCGGGCAGATCATTGCCGATGGCGCGCAAGGTGGTTTCCAGGCCATCCTGGGGAATGGCAATCAACACCAGGGCCGCATTTTCGCAGGCAGCCGGCAGGTTCCAGTTGCCCTTGTCGATGGCATGGGCGGCCTCCGCGCGCTTCATGGCTGCCTGGTCCTTGTCATGGCCCATGATTTCGAGGTCGCGCAAATTGGAATTGGTTTTGGCGGCATCGTGCAAAGCCAGGCCCAAAATCGTGCCGACCAGGCCGCAACCGACAATCGTGACGCGTGTCTTTGCCATATCAGATCAAACTCCTCAAGCTTATGCACCCAACAACAATCGCGAAATTGCAGTGACCGGAGGCCCAATGATGCGGCCAAAGATGCCGGTGGCAGAAATGATAAACAACAACATCCAACCAAATTGGTTCAGCTGAGCCAGGATGCCCGATGCCGCAGCGGGTAGAAATGCTTCAAGGATGCGAAAGCCGTCCAACGGCGGAATCGGCACGAGATTGAACACCGCCAACAGCACATTCAGAAAGACGGCATATTGAAAGGTGCGCACCAGGATCAGCAACACGGTCGATTGCGAGCCGGAAAAGGCATCGGCGCTCAGCCGATACAAAATAGCGAAGATGCCGGCCAGAATGAGGTTGGACACGGGGCCGGCCAGTGCCACAATCGCACTGCTTATGCGCGGATCGCCATTCAAGCGATAGGGCCGAAAAGGCACCGGCTTGGCCCAACCAAAGCCAAACAGGCTGAACAGCAAGGCACCCCAGGGATCGAGATGCGCCAGCGGATTGAGCGTGAGCCGGCCCATCAGACGAGGCGTGTCATCGCCCAACTGAGTGGCCGCAAACGCGTGAGCGAATTCGTGAACCGGGAAGGAAATCAGCAACAACAGGACCAGCACGAGCAGCGATGAAATGACCTGATCGGGGTAGCCGTTGACAAGACCTTCGTAAAGCGTGATGAGGGGACCACCAGACATGATGGCAAGATTATAGCGGCCAGCCCAAAGACACTGGCCCGGGTTTTTGAATTCGCGTCTGCGGCCACACCCGAAGCGTCTGTAAAAGGCCCAAAGGCCCATCGTGACTGAACTGGCAACAATATTATTCATCTTAATTTTCAGCTCAAACACCGCTCGACTAGAATGGCCCCGTGGTGCCCATAGAATTAACGCCGATCGCATTAGACGAGGTCGTGAGGCTGCGCAAGTCGCACGCCTGCGGTGGTTATGAATGGACAATCGTCCGCCTTGGCGCGGACATCGGCCTCAAATGCAATGCCTGTGGCCGACGTGTGTTGCTACCCCGCCGCGAGTTCGAACGTAGATTAGCCAGGAAGCTTATAAAACAGCCTGCAAACAAGGTGCAGGATTTGGGCAACACATCAGCTCTGTAACCGCGCACAGTGCCAGACGCGCGGCCACAGACGATCTCGTGTCGCAGACGATCTCGCAAGATATGGATACAAAACGCATAGTTCTTTTGTACGGCAACGCTGGAGGCGGGCACCGCAGTGCCGCTGAGGCTATTGCGTTGGGGCTACACACGGTCTATGGCAACGCCGCCCAAACTTCTCTGGTCGATGGCTTGCACAACGCCCCGTTCCTGGTGAAGGAACTGGTTGAAACCTACCCACAAATTGTCAATCAGGCTCGTTCTATTTATGCGCTCGGCTACCATGCCATCAACGACAGGCGCCGACTCAGCGCCTTGCGGGTTGCGCTGGAACCCCTGACCGAGCCCAGGGTGGAAGATCTCCTGCTGAACAACCCGGCCGATATCTACGTGTCATGCCATCCATTGTTCAACTCGGCTGTTCCCCGTGCGCTGCACCAGATGGGCCGCAGCGCGTGCTTCATCCATGTGGTCACCGATCTAGTTTCGGGCCATGTCATGCACTATGACGAGAGCGCCGATTTTCTGATCGTGCCCACCGAGCAGGCCCGCCAGGACGCCCTGGCCAATCATGTGCCCAGTTCAAAGATCGCGGTGACAGGTCAACCGGTTTCGCCCGACTTCAAAGCGCGTTCGGTGCATGGAACGCAGATGCGCCAGGCGCTGGGGTTTGATGAGCGGCCGATCCTGCTGCTGATGGGTGGCGGCGACGGCATGGGCCGCCTGGAACTCATCGCCCGCGAGATCATGCTGAGCAAGTTGCCGATTCAATTAATTATCGTGTGCGGCCGCAACCAGGAGCTGAAGGAGCATCTGGAATTCGTGAATCCGCGCATCCCCACTCGCATTTTTGGCTTTGTAAAGAACATGCCCGAGCTGATGGGCGCGGCGGATATTCTGGCCACCAAGGCCGGCCCCAGCACCATTTGTGAAGGGTTTATCGCCGGCCTGCCGATCATTTTGTATGACGCGGTGCCGGGACAGGAAGAGGGCAATGTGGACTATGTGGTCAGCAGCGGTGCCGGCGCCTGGTGCCCCAACCCGCACATGTTCAAAAAGCAGTTGCAGCACTGGATCGATCACCCTCGTGAGTTTCGGGCCACCAAAATGCTGTCGTCCAAGCTGGCCAAACCCTATGCATCCCTCGAAATTGCCAAAATCGTGGGTCACTTTTGCGGCCTGTCTGCCTGAAAAATTGGGATAATACGGGCATGGCTTTTGACAAGTTAATCGAAGAAAAGCTAAAACAGGCCCGCGAAGAAGGTCACTTCGACCACCTGCCCAAAAGGGGCCGGCTGGAATTTGAGGACGACAGTGATGTGCCAGAGGACGAGCGGCTGGCCTATCACCTGATGAAGAACAACGGCTACGCGCCGGATTGGATCGAGGACGACAAAACCCTGCGCCGCAAGCTTCACGATGCGCGCCGGTTGCTGGCCCGGGCGTGGGCCGATTACAACCGCAAACGCCAGCAACCCGAGCTAATGAGCAATGATCGCACCCGCCGGCACATCGAGTGGGACTGGCGCACCGCTCGCGACAAGTTCGAGGGCATGGTCGCAGACATCAACAAGGATGTCTTCAACTTTAACCTGCGCGCGCCGGCGCTGGCACTGCATCGCTTTCCGCTGCGCATCGCCGAGGAATACAAGGCACTGGGTATTGAATAAACGTTATTTGGGTTAAGCATTAGAGCAGATTGCTGATTGATATCCGAAAATGAACCCACCCCCAGCCCCTCCCAAAGGGAGGGGAGAGCGGAATCCCCCTCCCTTTGGGAGGGGTTAGGGGTGGGTCATCCATCGTATGCCAACTCGCAATTTGCTCTAAACGGCCTAAATGTTCAATTTTTAGAGTTGAAATAGGGCATTTTCCTTAACCCGAATAATGTCTAATAAACGTTATCAGGAATAAAAAGGGCCGGCTGAAGCAATGCTTCAGCCGGCCCTTTTTTGTGTTAATCCGTAGATTGGATTTCTGGACAGGATGAGGATTGGTCTTATCCTGTAATCTGATTCATCCTGTCCAAAAATCTCATCCCTACTCTTCCGGCTCGTCGCCGTCATCCTCACCCGGCTCAGGCACGGTCTTCACCGCCACCTTGTTGGCCGCGCCGGTGCGAATCTGGTCGCGCACCTGCTTCTCGATCTTGTCGGCCACCTCAGTGTGCTCGTTCAAGTAGGTCTTCGAATTCTCGCGACCCTGGCCAATGCGGGTGCTGTCATACATGTAGAAGGTGCCGCGCTTCTCGATGATCTCCATGCCGGTCGCGATGTCGAGCAGGTCGCCCATGCGGCTGATGCCCTCGTTGTACATGATGTCGAACTCGGCTTCTTTAAATGGTGCTGCCACCTTGTTCTTCACCACGCGCACGCGGGTGCGGCTGCCGGTCACTTCGCCACCATTCTTGATGGCCTGAATGCGGCGCACATCCAACCGGCACGAGGCGTAGAACTTTAGCGCCATGCCGCCGGTGGTCGTCTCCGGGTTACCGAACATGATGCCGATCTTCTGGCGCAACTGGTTGGTGAACACCACGGCTGTGTTGGTGGTCTTGATCACGCCGGCCAGACGCCGCAGCGCCTTGCTCATCAAGCGCGCCTGCATACCGGGCTGCATGTCGGTGATCTCACCTTCGATTTCGGCCTTGGGCACCAACGCCGCCACCGAGTCGATGACAAGCACATCAATCGCGTTCGAGCGAATGAGTTGCTCGGCAATGTCGAAGGCTTGTTCGCCGTGGTCTGGCTGAGAGATCAGCAGGTTGTCAACATCGACACCGCACTTGGCCGCATAGGCTGGGTCCAGCGCATGCTCCATGTCGATGTAAGCGGCCGTGCCGCCGCCCTTCTGGGCCTGGGCCACGATGTGCTGGCAGATGGTGGTCTTGCCCGACGACTCAGGTCCATAGATCTCGGTCATACGGCCCTTGGGAATGCCGCCAACGCCCAATGCAATGTCCAATGCAACACTGCCCGTTGGAATCACATCTACCGTAAAGTTGGTCGCCGCGCCCAGCCGCTGCACCGCGCCATCACCATGCGCCTTGAGAATTGATGCGAGTGCAATGTCCAGCGCCTTCTTCTTGCCGTCATCTTTTGCCATTTTTTGGTACTCCTTAAGCAGCCCGTCAAGCTGCCGTCAAATGTGATCAAAAGGCAGCAACTGGGAGTCACCAAACCTCTTGATTAGAACTTCTGTTCTAGTCAAATTATACTAAGAATATACCTATGCGCAAGAGATTTTGGCAATTAGTTTGCTATTTTTTCTAAAGTAGACACCGGCAACCGCGTAGGCCAGATCCATAGTGCCAGAGCGGCAACGCCCAACCCACCAAACACCACTACATAGGCCCACGGCACCGGCAACCCACTCAGCGCATTCCAGCCGCCGGTAACCTAGCAACAATAGAATCGTACCAGGGCTATACCCAGCCCTGCTCAATCGCCACGGTGGCGGCGCGGGTGCGGCTACGCACGTTCAGCTTGCTCAATAAATGGCTCACATAGCCCTTCACCGTGCCTTCGGTCAGGTGCAGCACCGAGGCAATTTCCTTGTTGCTCAGCCCGCGCACAATCAACCGCATCACCTCCAACTCACGCGGCGTCAGCAACAGGGTGGTGATGGCCGGCTCGGCCGAGTGCCGGGAATCGCCAGGCACATCGCCACGCATATCCGGCCCCAGCGCGCGAGATTGCGCCCAGGCCAGCGGCGCCGGATAGCCAGCGGCTCCCGAGCTTTTACCCGGCAAGGAGGTCGCGCCACTGGCCGGGTTGTTTTTGACCGGTTCGGCCGGCCAGTTTCGCAATTCCGATAGCGCCTGCCGGCTTAATTCGCACACCGTTTTCACCACCCGGTCGCCTTCCTCGTCGCTACGCTGGTAGGCCGTGCCAGCCGATTGCACCACAATCGAGATGATTGAGATCAACTGGATGACGGCGTCACGGTGCTGGCTCAGGCCGTTTGCCGCTCGCATAGCACCGTTGGTTTCGTTGCACAGAACAATGGGGTCAGACCACATGTGTCTTTTCTCCTTTTTAACAATTACTGATTCAGTTGGTGTGCACCTTGGGGGACCGCACACTGAAATACAGCATGAAGCAAAGCCGGTACAGTTTTCAATCATGTTTTCTGTACCTGCGAAGGAAAAGCTCAAACCACGAGAATGAGATTAGCGCACGCGCTCGGCCAGCGCCAGCACCTGCTCCACCGTCGGCGGAAACAGCATCGGCGCAGGGGTATCCAGCAAACCAGGGAACTTGGTGTGCACCCGGCCCACTGCTCGATCAAACTCGGCCTGTTCCAGCTCGGTCAGGGGAGCCTGGGCGCGCCGCAAAAAGTGTCGGCCCGCCACCAGCAACTGCGCGGCCGTGTCCACATCGCCCTGCGCCACGTTCACCACTCCCAATCCAATAATGCATTCGGCCAGACCCAGCGCTTCGTCCAACTCGTCAAACAGGCGCAAGCTTTGGGTGAAGTGAGCCGTGGCCAAGGCTGGATGACCCAGATGCAGCTCGACGTAACCCAGGTTGTGCAGCGCCGAGGCGAGCGCCCACTTGTGCCCGGCCTGGCGGCACAGTGCCACACTGCGTTCATACCGTGATTTGGCTTGTGACCACTCGCCTTGGGCGCGCGCAATTTCGCCGAGGCCATTCAATGCGCGCAGTTCGGCCCATGCATCACCCGTCTGAGCCGCAGCAGACAGACTGGCCCGCAACTGCTGCTCGGCCAGCGCGTAATTGCGATCTCGAAAATCCATCAGCCCCAGACCCAGTAACGCGGCAGCGGCCACACTGGCCGTGGCCGCGCCCTCATCAAACCGGTCGCACAAGTCCAGGCTTTCATAGTAGCAGGCGTGCGCCTGCTCAAAATTGTGCTGAGCCGTGAAAACAAGCCCCATTTCATTGAGCACCCGCGCCAACGGCAACGGCTGGTTGATCTGGCGATAGTAGATGAGGCTGCGGGCAAACGCGTGCTGGGTTGCCGCGCGGTCGGCCTGCTGCCGTGCCAGCGCGCCGGCCCCATGCCACAACGCCGCCTGCATCTCCGGCGCTGCATCAGATGCATCTCCACTGTGTTCGAGCGCCCACGCCAGATGCGCCCGGCCTTCGGTCAGGTAGCCGCGCACCTGCCAGAACGGCCACAGCGCCACGCAGAGCCGCGTATATACGGCCGTGTCATGGGTCTGGCTCCAGTCCAGGGCGGCGCGCAGGTTGCCCAGATCCAACTCCAGCGCATTGAGATGTGCGAACTCTAGGCTGCTGCGTTCGGCCAGGCTCAAATAAAATGTGGCATGTCTGGCCTGCAACTCGCGCCGGGCCGGCTCATCCTTCTGCTGCACAAGCACATCGTGGGCGTAGGCCAGGATCGTCTCCAACATGCGGTAACGAATGCGGTCTTTGCCGCCCTCGTGCGCCTCGGCCACCACCAGCGACTTGGCCACCAATCGTTGCAGCGCCGCTTCAGTCGCCGCTTCGCTGCACACCCGGCGGGCGGCCTCCGCCGTCCACCCACCTGCAAACACAGCCAACTGCGCAAACAGCCGTCGCTCGTCAGGGGCCAGCAAATCGTAGCTCCAGGCCACAACGGCGCGCAGGGTCTGGTGGCGTGGATCCGCAAAGGCGCTGCCCTGGGTGAGAAGTCCCAACCGCGCTTCGAGACCGCGAGCAATATCGGGTAGATCAAGTGTGGGCAAACACGCCGCCGCCAGCTCAATCGCCAGCGGCAGGCCATCCAGACGCCGGCAAATCTCAGCCACCCAGCGGGCATTGGGCTCGGTCAGTGAGAAGCCGTGTTGCTGCACAAACGCGCGCTCGATAAACAGGCGTGGGGCTTCGTATCGGGCCAATTCAGCCCGGTTTACCTGCTGGTTCACATCAGGCACCGACAGCGGCCGCATGGCCCAAATCTGTTCCTCGGGCAATCCCAATGGCTCACGGCTGGTGGCCAGCAATTTGACATGCGGACACTCGCGCAAAATCCGCGCCGCCACGGCACCCGCCGCCGCCAGCACATGCTCGCAGTTGTCGAACACGACCAACGCCGAGGTGCGGTGCAAACGCGCGATCACCTGTTCAGCCAATGTTTTATCGAGGACCCTGGCGGGCTCGAGGCCGCGCACATCCAGGGCCGCAGCCAGCGCCTGCCACACCCAGGTTCCCTCTCGCAATGCCGCCAACTCCACCCACCAGATGCCGCCATCGAAACCCGCCACCAAACCCGCGGCCGTTTGCAGCGCAAGCCGGGTTTTGCCAATGCCGCCGGGACCCATCAAGGTCAACAGGCGCGCCGGTGTCTCGGTGAAGATATGAACGACTTCGCGCAAGTCCTCGGTTCGGCCCACAAAACTGGTCGGTGGCACACGCAAGTGTGTGTGTGGCGGTGTTTCGGTGGCCGCCAAAGCCGCTGGGGCGGACACGAGATCAGCCGGATGCACCAGGGTGAGCAAACGCGTGCCAGCACCGGTCTGCATCTCATCCAACCAACGGCCTAGCGCAGTCAGGTTCTTCTCGCCGGGGAGGGCTGGATTCGTCAGCCGAGTCCACG
>Ga0105048_10008674_pt1 | contig 16252 bp, 12 predicted proteins | sample MAT05_FD_78382 | JGI IMG/M metagenome (GOLD analysis project Ga0105048, IMG submission 78382) | Freshwater microbial communities from Lake Fryxell liftoff mats and glacier meltwater in Antarctica - MAT-05 | ecosystem: Environmental > Aquatic > Freshwater > Ice > Liftoff microbial mat | place...
GCCACAGCGTTATCGCCAGCGGATACTTGGGTCCGGGTGGTAAATCGCTCATGCGTGCCAGCCGGCGTGTCATCTGTTCCACTTTCGCTCGGCAATCGCGCGTGCCGATCGCGTCACCGCGTTCGCGGGCGTGCTCCTCTTCTTTCTTCCAATGAGCGTGTTGCTCACGAACCCAATCGATTGTCGGTAGGTCGGCTCGGTAGGGAAGCTCGAACGTCCACTGCTCGATTTGAAAGCGAGCATGACCTTCTCGGACGCTCAGGTCGACGGATTCATGTTTCCATGAGCCGATGATGGCTCCTGAAATCACGGGTCCCTGATAGACGTAGTTGGTGCCGGGCTGGGGCAGCGATTCGAGAGTAGAAAGTGCCGCGAACGCGAGTTGCCGTCCGTTGCGGTCCGCCACAGCGTGGTCGCCGACAAAACCCTCGCGCGGTCCGAGATCGCCCGATGCGCCTTGGAGGAACAGGCAGGGAGCGCCGCTGTGCTTCTCGATGGTTTCGCGAAGGGCTCCGACATAATCCGGACTGATCGACGTGTTGTCCCAGGCGAGCGTGGTCGGATGGCAGGCGTAGTTGACCATCGTCGCCAGCGTTTTCCCTGAGTCCGCCACGATGCGCGCGACCAGGACCGTATCGTCCGCGAAACCGGTCGGATTAAGCCCGCAAACGAACTGGTTGGAACGTTCATCCCAGGTATCGCGGTGGGCGGCCAGATTGCAGCGGCCCTTGCCGTAGACAATGGTAGCCGGTTGCGACTGTTGAATCGCCACGGTCGTCAGTTCCGCTAGGCGCTGGGCGACTCCGTCGAGGTAGGGAGCGATCAGATCGCCACCGGGAAGGTCGGACCGGCTGCGTAACATAAGGCCTGAGCCATGGGTGTGCGAAGTTGTGATGTGAACCTGGGCCGGGCCTACTCCCGAATCACGGCAAATGGCGGCAGTCAGGCGATCGATCTCGGCTTTATCAAAAATGCAATGATCGAGAGCGACGATGAGTTGGCCCTGAGCACGGTTGCCGACGGAGGGCTCCAGCCAGAGCAGCGTCGCGACGAGCGGCCGATGCACGCCGGTGGCGCGTTCATGAGAGGCCGCGCCCCACATGCGGTGATAAATGCCGACCGGTGGAGTAATGTCACCGGTCGCAATGCCGGCTCGACAACGAGTTTGTGGTGTTTCAACGGGGTTAATAGGATTCATCGTCATCCTGAAAGAGCGTGTGTCGTGGATTAAGCAAGGCCCAAATGATGGCGTCGAGGGCGAGAACGGCGGCGAACAGATAGAGGACCAGGTTCCAATTGCCGGTAGCGTTGATGAGCGAACCGACGATGATCGGGAAAAGGGCGGCGCCGATGTTGCCGCAAGTATTCATGATCGAGAAGACCGTGGCGACGCGCTTCCCGCCGAACTCGACCGCGACGGTATAGCCTGCGATCCCGCCAAACGTGGCCGAGAAGGCCCCGATGGTGATCACGCCGAGCGCGAGATTGCGATCTTCAATGCTCCCGGAGATCAGCACCATACCGCTGCACAGCGACAGCCCCACTACGGCGATCCCTTGGCGGCTGAGCCGGCGATTGCGGGTGCGCCGGAAGAGCCAATCGGAAAAGAAGCCGCCCAGGATGCCGCCAGCCATCGCGCCAAGACCGATCAGGCCGGTCATCAAGCCGGACGCGGCCAGGTTGACTTTGCGTGTTTCCTGTAAATACGTGGCGAACCAGGTGAAGAAGAACGCCATCCCCAGCGCCCGGAAGAACTGCTGGCTGCAAAGAAGAATCATCGGCACGCTGGTAAAGAGCGAACGCCAGTCCTTGCCTGTCCACTTGGGCGGCGGCGCCGCCGGTTGACTCATGTTGATCCGAGGCGGAGTGTCCGGTGATTTGATGAAAAAGAGGAAGGCCCACGCGAGACCAACGAGCGAATACGCAACGAACACGGGCGGCCACCTGTAGTGGGTGACCAACAGTCCCGTAAGTGCTGGAGCGATGGCGGAGCCCAAGGCCATCGAACTGCCGAGCAGGCCCAATGCCGACGACCGTTTCGTGTCGTCGAACCACTGGCCGATCGACTTGGCCGCGCAGGGGAAGATGCCGGCCTGCGCCAGCCCCATCGCGAACCAGATTCCCAGCAGTGAATAAAAATCCCACGCCAGCCCAATCATGCCGGTGAAGATCGACCAGACGATTCCCAGGATGAACAGGATGCGCCGGCTTCCGAAACGATCGGCCAGCCAGCCCGCGGGGATCTGCATGATGGCGTAGCCGAGGAACCAGGCCGACATGATCTGGCCCATTTGCCTCTTATCCAACTTCAAATCGGCGCCGATCGCCCCCACGGCCACGTTGAAACCCAACCGTTGAACATAAGCAATGAGGGCGGCGGCACAGAGAAAAGCGAGCACATGGTAGCGCATAGCGGTCGTCGTTCTCAGGCCAAAATCTCGCGCACGACACGGCCGGCCACGTCGGTCAAGCGGAAGTCACGGCCGGCGTGGCGGTAGGTCAGCTTCTCGTGATCCAGGCCCAACAAGTGCAGGATCGTCGCGTGGAAGTCGTGAATATGAACTTCATTGGAAGCGACTGCGCAGCCGTAATCGTCGCTTTCGCCATAACTGAAGCCGGCTTTGACGCCCGCGCCGGCCATCCACGACGTGAATACTTCAGCATGATGCTCGCGGCCTTTCGCGTCCTTGGCGGTGTTGAATGGCGTCCGGCCGAACTCCGTGGTCCAGACGACCAGCGTTTCATCGAGCATGCCGCGCAGTCTGAGATCCCGAAGCAGGCCGGCAATCGGTTGATCCACGTTCTTCGCCAACGGCCCGTGGGCGTTCATATCGCCGTGCGAGTCCCAGTTGTTCGAGGCGCCGGTGTCGATTAGTTCGATGAATCTCACCCCGCGCTCGGCCAATCGCCGAGCCACCAGGCATTGCCAGGCGAAGCCGCGAGTGCCGCCGCGCGGTAGACCGTAGAGCTTGTGAGTCGCATCGGTCTCCCTCGATAGGTCGAACGCTTCGGGTGCTTCGACCTGCATGCCGAAGGCCGTCTCGAAAGATTTGATGCGGGCCGTCAACTCGGCATCGCCTTCCCGCTTGGCGAGATGCTTGCGATTGAACGCCTGCGCAAGGCCGAGTTCCATCTCTTGTAATTCACCATCCGGTTGCCGTCGCTGAATGTTGGCAATTGGTTCCACGCCGGGGGCCACGAGTGTCCCCTGATGGCAACCGGGTAGAAAATCGGAAGCCCAGACTTGGCCGCCCGCGTAGGGTAACTGCGGCGCCAACACCATGAACGACGGCAGGTTGCGGTTCACGGTCCCCAGCCCATGACTGACCCAGGCGCCGATGCTCGGCCGTGCGAACGTCACCGAACCGGTGTGCATGCCGAGCGTGGCCTGGAAGTGGTCCGCGTGGTCGTTGCGCATCGAGCGTATGATACACAAGTCATCCGCACACTGGGCGATGTTCGGAAAAAGCTCGCTGATCCACAAGCCTGATTGGCCGCGTTGTTTGAACTCCCACTGCGGCCGTTTGAAATACTTCTCGACCACACGGTTGTTGGGTGCGAAGGCCGCCAGCATCTTCTCCGGCACACGATAGGTCTTGTTGTGATCGGCAATCAACTTCGGTTTATAGTCGAACGAATCGACATGCGAGACGCCCCCGCTCATGTTGAGGAAGATGACCTGCTTGGCGCGCGGCGCAAAGTGTGACGCCTTCGGCGCCAGCGGATCGCCCTCGGTCGGCTTCTGGTCCGCCGCCAACAATTCGGAAAGAATGCCCGGCAGCATCAGCGAACCGCCGACGAGCGAGTGGATCATGGAGCGGCGGTTGAACGCAAACGAATTCATGACAACATCTCACTTCGTTTAGCCGCGAATCGGAAGGTTTCCGGAGATTCGCGCGGCAGCATGACAACCACGTGGCACTGTATGAATCACCTGAAGTTGTTTTCGACAAAACGCAATTGGTTAGCCGCGAAACAACCCGAATCCCAGTGAATGGCCTGCAGATTATCTCGTCTCTTTCAGATCGAGCGCCTCCGCAAACCGATTCCAGTCAGGGTGTATCTCACAGAGAAACATTCTCGTGGATTCGTTTGGTCTATCCTCAAGTATGGCGCTTACGATTGCTCGCTTTAGCAACAGTTTATGGTAAATTTTTAGATTCCAGTCAGGTTGTCCAGGGTTCAAATGCAATGGTCTGTTTGGAAATCCGGTCAGAAGACGAGTAGACTTTGGATGGTATAGAAGAGCACAGTTTATCGATTGTGGATAGAGCTTCACAAAATGATAACCGCTGGGAGAATTTACCTCGTCGCCCCCGCATTGCGCGACAACTGCGGCATAAACACTTTCATGTGTCCAGGACATCGGGATTCCTCTTGAAGATTCGAGAGTCAGTTTGAAGGTTGTAGCAAACGATGAAATCCGTTCGGAGAACTCCGTTGATTGTAGGCAAGAACCCTTGATGCATTCTGTAGGCGGAAAAGAATCCCTAAAATTCCTGGCCAATCGAACAAATCAGTCGACAAACACAAACTCGTTTGAACTAATTAATGCACGGGCTAATGCGGCCCACGATTGCCGCACGATCTGCTCAGCCGGCGTTTTCACTTGACCCAACTTCTCGCGATACTTCCGCAGGAACTCCAAGCAACTCTTCTGCTCCTCCACATCGGGCGGTCGGTTGAAGGCAGTCTGATAGGCAAAGACGATTCGGGTCGGCTCGTCCGATCCCGCGGCGAACACGCGTTCGGCGAACTTGGCTGCTTCGCGGTGAGCTAGCGGGTCGTTCATCAAGAACAACGCTTGTAATGGTGTGGTGCTTGGTAGACGAACGCCCGTACTCGAACTCGGGTCGGCGCCGTCGAAGAGCGCGAGGTAGGGGTTCTTGCGAATGCGTTGCTGCATGAGATAAATGCTGCGCCGGCGCGTCTCGTACAGGGCCACGAACGGGCTGTGCTGGGTGTATTTCCAGCTTGGCGCGGGCGGGAAGGGATGCGCCCCCGCGCCACTCTCGTCGAGATCACCGCTGACGAACAAGATCGTGTCGCGGATCGACTCGGCATCCAGACGATGGCGGTTGTACTTCCAGCACCAATCGTTATTCGGGTCGAGCTTCGCGCTCGCTTCCACGTCGGTGCTGGCCAGTTGCCACGTTTGCGAGAGGAGAATGAGCTTGTGCATCGCCTTAACCGACCAGCCGGATTCAATGAAGCGGGCGGCGAGGAAATCAAGCAATTCGGGATGCGTGGGAGCGCGTCCCTGCTTCCCAAAATCGTTCGGTGTCTGCACGATTCCCTTGCCGAAGTGATGCTGCCAGATGCGGTTTACCATCACGCGGGCCGTGAGCGGATTTTTGGGATCGGTAAGCCATTCGGCCAGTTGCAACCTGCCGCTGGTCGCGGCGGTCTTCGGCACTTCCTGGCCGCCGAGTACGGTCGGGAAATGGCGCGGCACCTCCTCGCCCAACCGCTTTGGATCGCCTCGCAGTTGGATCTTCGCGTTCGCCGGTTTGGCGTCCGCGACCGCGTAGGCATTGCTGATGATCGGAACTTCGGCCTGGATGGCGGCCAGGTTTTTCTTGGCTGCCGTCAGCTTCATCGTGATGGCGACGATGCGCGGCGATTTTTCCGCACTGTTCGGCGCCTTCTTGGCCTCGGCCTCCGCGGCCTCGAGTTGTTTCACCTCGGCTGCCACCGCGGCCACCTTCTCCTGGTGTGCTTTGATAAGAGTTTCGATCTCCGCCGCGGACATCAGCGGGACGAAATCAACCGGCACCTTGGCGGCTTCCGCGCCGGGAAACGGGTAGCGCGTGCTGTCGAAGATGCCATAGAGCCCGTAATAGTCGTTCGAGGTAAACGGGTCGAACTTGTGATCGTGGCAGCGGGCACATGAGATACTGAAGCCCAGGACGGTGCGGCCCAGGTTATCGATCGTGTCCTCAATGGTGAGGTGGTGTTCGCCCACGCGGTCGCCGCCAAACCGGCGGGCGATGGCAAGGTAACCAGTGGCGATGATGCGTTCGAAACGCTCAGCCTCAGTTCCGCCGACAATCAAGTCGCCCGCGAATTGGTTGCGCAGGAACTGATCGTAAGGCAGGTCACTGTTGAAGGCGCGGATGACCCAATCGCGATACTTGTGCGCCTGGGGCACGGGGTAGTCCGACGCGTTGCCGCTGGTGTCGGCATAGCGAACCACGTCGAGCCAGTGCCGGCCCCAGCGTTCGCCGTAGCGGGGTGAAGCGAGCAAGCGATCGACGACCTTTTCAAACGCATTCGAAGAAGAGTCCGCGAGAAAGGCATCCATCTCGGCCGGCGTCGGCGGCAGGCCGGTGAGATCAAAACTAACACGCCGTAACAATGTCCGCTTATCGGCGTTAGGAGCGGGAGAAATGCCGACCTTTTCCAGACGGTCCAGGATAAACGCATCGATCGGTGTCCGCGGCCACGACAGGTTTTTCACCGTCGGGATGAGCGGATCCTTGACAGGAAGAATCGACCAAAACTTACGGCCTTCTTCGAGGCTCATGCCGTACTTGGCGGGAGCGGCGACTTTCGAAGCAACGCTCTTGCGCGGATCGATCGCGCCCATTTTCACCCAGGTTTCGAGGTCCGCGATCTGGGTGTCCGTCAGTTTCTGCTTAGGCGGCATCTGAAGTTCTTTGTTCGTCCGCCGTACGGCCGTTATCAGCAAACTCTTGTCCGGATCGCCCGCTACGATCGCCGGCCCCGAATCGCCACCCTTCAGCAGAGCGTCGCGCGAATCGAGAAGCAGGCCGCCTTTGACTTTCGTGCTCTCGACGCTGTGGCACTCGTAACAGTTTTCGACGAGGATCGGGCGGATTTTGTTCTCGAAGAACATGACCGCTTCCGGTGAAGGTTCGTCAGCCCGGCATGCGCTGGTGGTGAAGAAAAATGTGCCGGCCAGCAGAAGAAAACGGGCATGCATGGGAACATCCATGGGACTCACTCATCAAAAGCGTAGCAAAGAGATCGTGGAGAGGATCAACGGCATGAGTTGGAATTGTAGTTTCTTTCGGTGGAAATTGCCAGAGGCCGATTGCGATTGCAAACCGGCCTATGTGGACCGCCGATCCGAAGAGTACGAGATCGTTTGCAAGGCGTCATCGGGGATCGCTGAAGTGAATCGGCTGGAACTACGCCAAGGTGAAATCGAAGCATCTTTCGCACAAGAAGCTTTCCGCGATCCGTTGATTCGGTTATAGTTCGAATATACTGCCAGTGTGCGGCTGCACCATGTTCGACCCCTCGGGAGGAGGCCTGGGATGATCAAACCGATTCTTTCATGCGGGTTGATGGGCTGGTTGGCGGTGAGCGGATCAGCGTTGAATGCCGCCCCGAAGGGAATTGGTGGTCAGCCACCGCCTCGAGCACCCGCCCCCGGGATGAATCAAACGCCTGCGATCCGCCTTTCGGCGCCGCCTCCGGTTCAGAATTTTCATCCCCCCGTGCCGAACCCGGCACCAGCTCCTCTGAGAATCGGGTCACCTTCGCCGTCGTTGATCATCGGCATCGGTTTCGGTAATCGTTTTCCCCTGAACACAATCAACATCGGCGTGGGAATGCGTCCGCCCGCTCCGCTTTCCCCGAACAACGCTAATCGTAGCAACATCGCGTTCAGCATCGGCGTCAACATCCCGGCGATTTCGGCGCGGTTCGTGGCTTCGACGGTTCCTCCGCCGACGCCTGCTTTTGCGCAGCAGGTGATCCCGGTGGCGTCGACCATCCCTCTTCAAGTGCCGCCGAATCTGCTGGGGGCGAAGTCCGAGTATGGCCTGAAGATTCAGGAAGTGATCGAGGGCGGTGCCGCCAAGGCCGCTGACTTGCGGGCCAACGACATCATCGTCGGCGTCAACAAGCTGCGTGTGCAAACGTATGAAGAACTCCGCCTGGCGCTCTCCATTGCCGGGGCGGAGGCCGACATCATCTTCCTAAACGGCGAGAACGGCAAACTCGAACGGCTGCCGGTGAAGATCGAAGACGGCCGAATCGGTGTCAGCGTCGTGCCGATCAAAGTGCGCTGATTTGCTGATAATTCGATCCGAGCCCGGTGGGTGGGTGAAGCGATTTCTTCACCCACCCACCGGGCTTGTTGCCGTTCTGACTATAATGACATCGTGTTTTCCAGATCTCCGGTTCCAACGGGGGATTCCCCATGGCCTGCCGTAATCTCGCCGCTCTCGGGCTCATCGCTCTATTCACACTCGTCGATGCCCCGTCGCTACAAGCTGCCGAACCGCTGGCAGACCGGGTGCGTAAATCTCTCGACGACGGCATCGGCTATCTCAAGAAAAAGCAGGAGAACCGGGGCGGTGAGTTCAACTGGGAAAATGCCGAGGCGCTGAACCAGCTTTGGAAGGGCGGCACGTCGTGTTTGGCTACTCTGGCGCTCCTTTCAAGCGGGGTCAAACCGAACGATCGCGTTATTCAGAACGCGCTTCCTTACATCCGTAGCCTGCAGATGACGCAGACCTATGGCATCGCTCTGCAAAGCATGGTGCTTGCGGAAGTCGGCGAGGCCAAGGATCTCAATATCATCCAGCGGAACGTGACGTTCTTGCTCGAAAGCCGAGTTTACAAAGGGAACGAGCTGCAAGGTTGGAGCTACGGCAAGGGCGGCGGGTTGAATGCCGATAATTCAAACACGCAGTACGCGTTGCTCGGTCTTCTGGCGGGTCGTCAGGCCGGGATCAAGATTGAAGAAGCCGACTGGCAACAGATACAGAAGTTCTACATTTCGACCCAAGTGAAGCCTGACAATAAGACGGGCGGCTGGCCCTATCGGCCGGATATGGGCGGCGCCCCGTCGCATACCATGACCGTCGCCGGACTTTGTGGCCTCTACATCTCAGGTCTAGAACTCAACGTCGGGAAGCAAAAACTGGACGAAAAGACCGGCGTGGCTGCCAATTGCGGTGCGTACGACGAGAACGAGGCGGTCGCCCGGGGCATGCGTTGGCTGGAAAAGAAGTTCAAGTTCAACATGGGCGACGAAGCTCATCGGATGACCTTCTACAACGTCTACGGCATCGAGCGCGTCGGCCGGCTCTCGGGACAACGTTTCATCGGTGAGCACGATTGGTATCGCGAAGGCTGCATGAAGTTGACCGGCATGAGCGACGACGATCGCGAACTGGCCCAACATAAAGACGGTTCTTGGTCGCTCGGCAACGGCTTCGATGCCATGCCGGTGATCGCCACAAGCTTTGCGCTTCTTTTCCTGTCGAAAGGCCGTACGCCAATCTTGTTGAGCAAGCTCGCCTTCAACGGCAAAGATAACTCAACCAACGACTGGAACCGCAAGCATCACGACACCCGGCATCTCGTGGAATATGCCAGCCAGGCGCTCTTCAAGAAGCAACCGCTGGCCTGGCAGATCTTCGACCCCAGGCAATCTCTGGACGTCAAGGCTGACAAGATCGAAGGCAAAATCCAGGAAGAGTTGAGCAACCTGTTGCAAGCTCCAATCCTCTACATGAATGGCCACGCGGCGCCGGACCTGACCGAACATCAAATCGAACTCTTGCGTCGCTACATTGATGAAGGCGGCTTTCTCTTCGCCGAAGCATGTTGCGGCAGTGAGGAGTTCACGGCAGGCTTCAAGGTGTTGATGAACAAGGTCTTCAAAAACGAATCGCGGCTGACCCCGTTGCGAGCGGAACACCCCGTCTGGGCGGCGCACATGCCGCTCGACCCGCGCGAGTTTATCGACAATTGGCCGGAAGCCCAGCGGATGCAGTGCATCGAGCGCGGCTGCAAGACAGTCGTCATTTTCTCCCCGCAACCGCTGGCCGGTTTCTGGGAAGAGAGCCGATTTATGCCCAAACACAATCGTCTGCCGGAGAACCGAGGCGAGCAAGCATTCCGCTTCGCGGGCAACGTCATCGCGTATGCCACCGGTCTCGAGATGCCGAAGCCTCGCCTTACGAAAGTGGAACTGACTGACCGCTCCGAGATCAAGGGCGTGACCCGGCACACCCTGAAACTTGCTCAACTTCGCCATGACGGCGACTGGCAGCCCGCGCCGCAGGCGCTGCGTGTCTTGGCAGGTCATCTCAGCGAGGTCTATAAGCTCGAAGTGGCACCCACGGAAAAAGAGGTCAAGCCGGGCCGGTCCGAGGACTTGCTTCAGTATAAATTTATGTACATGCATGGCCGGCGTGCCTTCACGACGGAGGAAGGTGAGATCGCCAACATCCGCAATAACTTGCGGACGGGCGGCACCCTCTTCGCCGATGCCTGTTGCGGATCAAAAGAGTTCGACAAGGCCTTCCGCGAAATGGCTCAAAAGCTCTATCCGAAACAGAAGCTCCAGCGGATCCCGCTTGACGATGAACTTTACAGCGCAACGTTGAACGGCCGGGCGATCACGACGGTGAAGTGCCGAAGGGAGAAACCCGATGGTTCCGCGGCGGCCGAGTTTGAGGACATGCCTCCCGAACTTGAAGGCATCCGCGAAGAGTTGCCTGGCGTGGATGAGAAGAAACAGCGCTGGCTGTTGATCTATAGCCGTTACGATATCGGCTGTGCGCTCGAGAAAAACAAGTCATCGGCATGTAAGGGGCACGATCACGAGAGCGCCAAAACGCTGTCCGCCGCCGCGGTCCTATATAGTCTCAAACGCTGAACTTTCCGGAGTTGTGATGAACGATTGGTTATTGGCCAAGGGATTCCGCTACGCGGGTGTTCATTGTGGATTGCGGCCTGATCCGGATCGACGAGACTTGGCGTTGATCGAAAGTGAAGTCCCGGCCGCGGCGGCGGGTGTCTTCACGCAGAATCGCGTTTGTGCCGCCCCTGTGCATCTTTGCCGCGAGCGTCTGCCGAGAGCGGACGCTCGCGGCATCGTTATCTGTTCCGGAAACGCCAATGCCTGCACCGGCGAACAGGGCATGGAAGACGCCCGCAAGATGGCCGAACTCGCGGACCAGTCGATCGGTTGCAAGCCGGAACAGATTCTCGTTTGTTCGACGGGCGTGATCGGTCGGCTGCTGCCGATGGGCGTGTTGGAAACAGGCATCCCCTTGGCGGCCAAATCGCTGACGGCCGAGAAACTAGGACTCAGCGACGCCGCTCAGGCCATTCTCACGACCGATTCCCGGATCAAACTGGTCACCCGCGCGATCACCACAACTGCCGGCGATTTTACGCTGACGGGATTCGCCAAAGGGGCCGCCATGATTGGGCCCAACATGGCGACGATGCTCGGCTTCTTGATGACCGACGCGCCCGTCACGCCGAAAGATCTACACCATCTGCTCAAGATGGGCGTCGAACGTACCTTCAACTGTGTCAGTGTCGAAGGGCACACGAGCACGAACGATACCGTGCTCATTCTGGCCAATGGCAGCGGACCACCGCTGGCGGGCCCCGATCTCGCCACGTTCTCCGGCGCGGTTCATGGCGTCTGCGCCGATCTGGCCCGTGCCATCGCTTTCGATGCCGAGGGGGCCGACCACCTCATCATCATTGATGTCGAAGGTTGCCGCTCCGATGCCGAGGCGAAACAGATCGCCAAGACGATCGCTGAGAGCGCCCTGGTCAAGACGGCCGTCTACGGGGCGGACCCCAACTGGGGTCGGATCGTCTCGGCGGCCGGTTATTCAGGCGTCATGTTCGAAGAGAAAGATCTTTCGTTGTGGATGGGCGACTTGCCGCTCTATCGCACTGGGGCGCCGCTGCCGTTCGACGCCAAAGCGGCCTCCGCGTATCTCAAGCAAAACCGCGAAGTGCATTTGCGCCTGCGCTTCACGCTCGGCCCGGGGAAGTGCACCTTCTTCACGTGCGATCTCACGCCTGAGTACGTCCGATTGAATGCCGATTACACGACTTGATCGATCCTGGGTTCGTGCCGAATAAATACTAATGGACTATTTGATCGATCTCGACCGCCTTTCGCGCACCTTCGGCCCGTTCCAGGCCTTGAAGGACGTCACGCTCAAGCTCCCGCCTGGCCGCATCGGTTTGCTCGGACCCAACGGAGCGGGTAAGTCGACCTTGCTGAAAATCTTGATGGGTTTACTGCCTCCCTCATCGGGGACGGGGCGAGTGCTCGATCAACCCTTATCGGCGGGACCGGAGCGCGAAGCCAATTACGAACTTCGGCGGTTGATTGGTTTCATGCCCGAAGCCGACGCTTTGATCCCGGGTCTCACAGGCGTCGAATATGTCGGCCTAGCTGGGGAACTCTATGGCATGCCCCGGAAGCAAGCCCGCCGCCGGGCTCATGAGGTGCTCACTTACCTGGAACTAGAAGAAGCTCGCTACCGCCGGTTGAATGACTACTCAACGGGAATGAAGCAACGGATCAAACTGGCCCAGGCGTTGATCCATGATCCGCCCGTGCTCTTGCTGGACGAGCCAACGTCAGGTCTTGATCCCGCCGGCCGCGACGCCATGCTGAGCTTGTTGCTCGAACTCGGCCGCGACTTTGGCAAATCGATACTGCTCTCCACGCATCTCCTGGCCGATGTCGAAACCGTTTGTGAGCAGGTCGTTATCTTGATGAACGGCGAAGTACGCGGCCAAGGCAAGGTTGAAGATCTACGTGATCAACGGCAGAATCGCTATCGCTTATCTTTGCAGGGCGACGTTGAGACCTATGCCCGTGCACTCACACAGCAAGGCGCACGCGTCCTCGCCGACAACAATCGCGGTGAATGGCGCGTGGTTGTGCCGGCCGACTGGAAGACACGCACCTTCTTCTTGATCGCACAAACGACGCAGGTGCTGTTGCGCGGATTGACGCGTGATGAAGAGACGCTGGAAGAGATGTTTTTACGAACCGTGAATCTTGTTCCACCTGTAGCCGTTGGAGGTTGAGAGATTGCAAATCGACCATTGCAATCTTCCCGAAGAATGAGCGAATCGCATCAACAAAATCTGCTCCGTTATCGCCCTTGGCGCGGCACCTTCCGCGGCGCGTGGTTCGGCGTCTTTGCCATCGCGCGGGCTGGGCTCGAATTGATCCTACGGCGGAAGCTGTTTTGGACCTTGTACGGGCTCAGTTTCCTTATCTTTCTCTTCTACTTCTTCGGTCAGTATCTTCAGGTGTTTCTCGAACAGAAACTGGGTGAAGAGAACCTGCGGCTGGGCGGCATTTTTACTCGAAACGTCAAGCCGGACGTGTTGATGAAAAGTCTGCGCAACGCGTTGCAACTCAACGGCTCGGCGGACACGTATGGCAATTTTCTTTGGTTTGAAGGTTACATCGTCGTCGTTATTCTGGCCTTTGTCGGCTCAGTTCTTATCGGAAATGATTTTCATCACGGCAGCCTGCCGTTTTATCTGTCGAAACCGATCAGTCGTTGGCATTACGTGTGCGGCAAGTGTCTTGCAATCGGCGTCCTCATCAACATGATGACGACAATTCCCGCATTGCTTCTGTTCATCGAATATGGCTTTATCGACACCTGGGACTATTACATCGACCAGGCCCAATTGCTGTTCGGAATCCTCGCCTACGGTCTTATTCTCACGCTTACCCTCTCTCTCTTATTGCTGGCCACGTCGACCTGGCTACGGCGCACCATCCCGATGGTGATGATCTGGATCACCATCTTCATTCTCGGCCGGTTGATGCAACGTTGGCTCGTGGATGGTTTGCGTCTACCCGAGCACTGGCGTCTCATTGATTTATGGAACAACATGTACCTCACAGGCATGTGGATCATGGGCAAAGAACACGAGGAACTTCGGCCGCTATCGCAAGCTCAACCGCCTTACTGGGAAGCATCCCTAGTTGTGGCGGCTGTATGCATCATTAGCGTCCTGTATTTACATCGGCGGATCCGGGCCGTGGAGATTGTCTCTTGAGCGTGGCTACCCCATCATCGCCGGTCCTGCACTTCGAACAGGTCACCAAGTGGTTCGGCCCTGTGATCGGCGTCAATCACGTCTCGCTCGAACTGCGCGGCGGAATCACCGGTCTCGTTGGCGCCAACGGCGCCGGCAAAAGCACCTTGCTGAAACTCGCGACCGGCCAGCAAAAGCCGAGTCTCGGGCGGGTCACGGTCCGCGGCGTCGACGCCTGGCACTGGGAAGCCAAGCGACACGTCGGCTATTGTCCCGATGTCGACGCCTTTTACGAAGACATGAGCGGCCGCGAGTTCGTTCGCACCATGGCCCGACTGTGTGGTTACACGCGAAGTGAGGCGACGAAGCGCAGCGAGCATGTCCTGGAACGCGTCGGCATGAATGATCGAGCCGATCGCAAATTGCGCGGTTACTCCAAGGGAATGCGCCAGCGCATCAAGCTGGCCCAGGCTCTGTTGCACGATCCGGATTTACTGATTCTCGACGAACCTCTTTCAGGCATCGATCCCATCGGCCGGCAGGAATTGCTCGATCTGTTTCGCGCCCTGGAACAGCAGGGTAAGTGCCTCCTCATTTCCAGCCACGAACTCGAAGAACTGGAAAAATTGACCGAACACGTGGCCATCATGGCGCGCGGGCGGATCGCCGCGGTCGGCTCGTTGATGCAAATACGCGACCTGCTTGACGATCAACCGTTGACGATCCGGATCGACACCGCCGAGCCCCGCCGACTCGCGGGCCTCTTGGTCCGCTCCGCCGACGTGGTGGGCGTTGAGCTTGAGCCGCGCGTACTGCAAATGGATCAACGTGCTGGCAGCTTGATCGTCAAAGCTAAGCACCCGCAACGATTCTTTCAAGAAGTGACACGTCTGGCTGTTGAAGAAGATGTCGATATTTCGCGGCTTGAGGCGCTCGACGATTCCGCCCACGCCATCCTAGGATATCTTCTGGGCGGCAGCGGGAAGACGTAGAATGGTCGCTGAGTATCTGACGGCCCGGAGATCCATGATGGCAATTGAGTCGACTGCGGATGACGCGAATTTGCAACTCGCGCCAAAGGATCCCGCTCTCCATCATCCGTTCCGGGCCTGGCTCTTCCTGGTTGTGTTCAGCTTCCGCCAAATGGCTCGCGTCAAGCAGATGGTCGGCATCGCGGTCGGTCTTTTGCTTGTTACCTGCCTCGTCACCTCTCTCGTCACCCTGAATTTCGGTTGGGACCGTACGGAGACGCGCCTGCAACGATTCGATCCACGCAACATTCAGGCCGTCGCGGGTTCAATGGCCGGCCCCATCATCGAAAATTCTCCCCTGATGGAATCGATTCGCCGGGAGAGCAAGCCGCTGGCCGTATTTTCCCGATGGCTCGTCTTCTTCCTGTTTCTCGGATTTTTGCTGCCGCTCTGGAATCTGAGTTTTGCGACTAGTGCGTTAGGAACGGACCGCGAGAATCGCTCGTTGATCTGGCTGACCACGCGGCCTTTGCCGCGCTCGGGCATCTACCTGGCGAAGTTTTTCGCCCTGGTTCCCTGGTGCCTGGCCATGAACCTCGGCGGTTTTGTGCTAATCTGTCTATCAGGGGGCGAAACGGGACGCCGGGCCATGGTTCTGTACTGGCCTGCGGTCGCCGCCGGCAGTCTGACGTTCGCGGCCGTGTTCCATCTGATCGCGGCGTTGTTTTCCCGTCCCGCGATCGTCGGCTTGTTGTACGCGTTTTTCTTTGAAACTATTCTGAGCGAACTCCCCGTGCCGGGGACGGTGAAACGCCTTAGCATCAATTACTACACGCGTTGCCTGATGTATTCTTCCGCCCGCGGCGAGGATGTTCCGATCGAATCGGATTCGATTTTCGTACCGGTCAGCGATCGGGTCGCCTGGTTGGTTTTGATTGGAGCGACGGTGATCATCACAGCCGTCGGCATGTGGTTGTTCGCCCGCACGGAATTGAAGGACGATTGACGGAACCGGAAACTCGAGGCATTCAACATGATCCGCAACACACGAACCGGCGGCGATCTCATGGAGCCGCCCCTGCATGGCAATCAAGGTAACCGGGAGACGTTGCCGCTTCTCGAAGCCCCCTTGGGCCTGACGGTCGCCATCAGCCGAGAAGCGGGCGCGCGGGGCGGCAGCATCGCCCGGCGCGCCGGCAAACGGCTCGGTTGGCAAGTCTACACGCAGGAACTGCTCGAGTTCCTGGGCAACAACGAATCGGCCCGGTCGCATGTGCTGACCGATTTACCGCACGACGCCGCCGACTGGGCTGATCGGCAATTGGATCGCCTCAAGCAAGAGCAAATCGTGAAGCCGGGCGTTGAACTCGGCGAAATGCCCCGATTGATTTTGACCCTGGCGGCTCGTGGTCGAGTGATCCTCGTCGGTCGCGGCGCCGGTTACTTGCTGCCGCGCGATACGACCCTCC
>Ga0105048_10008677_pt1 | contig 16247 bp, 10 predicted proteins | sample MAT05_FD_78382 | JGI IMG/M metagenome (GOLD analysis project Ga0105048, IMG submission 78382) | Freshwater microbial communities from Lake Fryxell liftoff mats and glacier meltwater in Antarctica - MAT-05 | ecosystem: Environmental > Aquatic > Freshwater > Ice > Liftoff microbial mat | place...
GGTTTCCCAATCGATGAGTTTTTCCTTCACCATGTCCATGGAGAATTTGAGGGAGGCGGCGGCGGTGCGCTTGCCGTTGCGGGTTTGCAGCATGAAAAGCTTACCTTCCTGCACGGTGAATTCGATGTCCTGCACATCCTTGAAATGGGACTCAAGAATCTTACGCACCTTCATCAACTCCGCGTAAGGCTTGGGTAGAGCGGCCTTGAGGGTGCTGACGTTTTCAGGAGTGCGAACACCGGCGACGACGTCTTCGCCCTGGGCGTTGATGAGGTACTCACCCCAGAATTCGTTTTTGCCGTTGGCAGGATCGCGCGTGAAGGCGACACCGGAGCCGGAGGTTTCGCCGGTGTTGCCATAGACCATGGCCTGCACATTGACGGCGGTGCCCCATGCGGCGGGGATACTGTATTTGCGGCGATAGACGATCGCGCGATCATTCATCCATGAGCCGAAGACGGCACCCGCAGCGCCGCGGAGCTGGTCCCATGGATCGCTTGGGAAAACCTTGCCGGTGCGCTTTTTGACGAGAGCCTTGAAGCGTTTGACGAGTTCCTTCTGGTCATCCGCAGTCAGGTCCGAGTCAACGATGTCCTTGCCGTATTTATGGTGTTTGAAGGACTCGATTTCGACTTCGAACGGTTCGTGATCTTCGCCTTCCTCTTTTTGCACGCCGAGGACGACATCGCCATACATTTGGACAAAGCGGCGATAGCAATCCCACGCGAAGCGCTCGTTTTTGGTGACGGTGGCGAGGGATTTCACAGTCTCATCATTGAGGCCAAGGTTGAGGATGGTGTCCATCATGCCGGGCATGGAATCGCGCGCACCGGAGCGGACAGCGACGAGAAGCGGCATGCCCTTGGCATCGCCGAATTTGCTGCCCATGATTTTTTCCATGTTCTTCACACCGGCTTCCATCTCCGCTTGGAGAGAAGCGGGGTAAGTCCGCTTGTGATCGTAAAAGTAGGTGCAGACCTCGGTGGAGATGGTGAATCCGGGAGGCACCGGCAGACCGATGCGGGTCATTTCCGCCAGGTTGGCACCTTTGCCGCCGAGAAGGGGCTTCATGCTGCCGTTGCCGTCAGCCTTGCCAGCTCCCCAGTTGTACACGTATTTGATTTTTTTGTTAGAGGCGGGTTTTTTTGCCGCGGATTTCGCAGCCTTCTTTTTAGTTGCCATCGGTGTGGTGGTATCGAGTTATGAGCGCTGGTGGCTGGATTTTTCTGAGAGCAGGATTGACCCAGCCCAGCACAAGGCGCGGGAGGCTATGCAGGCGGCAGGGGGCCTGTCAATCGAGCAGTTGCGAGAAAAACAGCGGTTTTGTGTCTAAAAATCCGCGGCGTGCTGGACCCTAGCGCAGGCCCCTGAGCAGGAGTTCCGCGTTGGTTTTGGTGGACTTCAAATTGGACAGCAATGTCTCAATGGCATCGCCGATGGGTTGCTGGGCGAGCTGCTTGCGAATGTCCACCACTTTGAGAAACTCATCCGGATGATAAAGACGATCATCGTTGCGTGTTCCGGATTGAGGAATATGAATCGCGGGGAAAACGCGGCGTTCGGCGAGTTCGCGATCAAGTCTGACTTCCATGTTTCCGGTGCCTTTGAATTCTTCGAAGACCACGTCATCAAGGCGGCTTTCCGTCTCGACGAGGGCGGTGGCGAGAATCGTGAGCGAGCCACCTTCCTCGACGTTGCGGGCGGTGCCGAAAAATTTGCGGGACTTCTGCAAGGCGACGGGACTGACACCACCGGAGCCGATCGGGCCGCCCTGCATGGCGGAGTTATGGCCGCGGGCGAGGCGGGTGAGACTATCTAACAAAAGAATCACATCCTTGCCTTGCTCGACGAGGCGCTTGGCCCGTTCCATCACCAGATCCGCAACCTGGGCGTGGCGGCGTGGTGATTCATCGAAGGTGGATGCATAGACTTGAGAGCCGACGGTTTCTTCAAAATCAGTGACTTCTTCCGGGCGCTCATCAAGCAGCAGAATGATCAATTCCGCATCAGGATGATTCAGGCGAATGGAGCGGGCGATTTGTTTGAGAAGGATGGTTTTCCCTCCCCGTGGCGGAGCGACGATGATGCCGCGCTGGCCTTTGCCGAGTGGTGCGATGAGATCGATGACGCGCACGCCGAGGAATTCCACGCCTTCACCTTCGAGGTGGATGCGTTGGTTCGGGAACAGCGGGGTGAGTTTATCAAACTCCTTGGGTGCCTGATATTCGGCAGCGGGAATACCTTCAATTTCGAGAATCTCAAAACCCGTTAGATATTTCCCACGCTCACGAGGTGCCCGCGCTCTGAGCTTGATGCGTTGGCCTATACGTAAGCCGAAATCACGCATGAGATTGGCACTCAGATGGATGTCATCCGGGCTGGGGCGAAAGCTGCGCTCGGCATCCCGCAACATCGCGAAGCTATCCTTGGCAAGTTCCACCACACCTTCACAAACCAATCCTGAGCCTTCGAGGCTGTAAAAACACAGAAGCTCGTAAATCAACTGGGCCTTGGGGATACCGCCCTGGATGCGGGCAGGCACCGCCTCGGCCATCGCTTGAAGTTCAGCCAGGGGCTTGAGCCGGAACTGGTTGATATCAATCGACACGGGTGGCAGGGGAGCCACAGCCACTGCGGCGGACTCAGCAGGAGGCTCGGAAGGATTGGACTCGTCGGGAAGATTCATTTGAAGAGATTGGGCGAAACGGCGGATTTGGGAACGGAGAACGGCGGGCGGGCCTTCATTCCAAAAAACCACATCCGCTTTGGCGATTTTTTCGTAAACAGAAAGTTGTGCGGCAAGGATGGAATCGATTAATACCGAGCCTAAACCACTGCGAGTCTTGAGCCGCTGGATTTGTGTAGAAGGGGAAGAAGCGACGACGATGACTTGTGTCTGACCGAAATCGAAACCTTTTTCAAACAAGAGCGGAACATCCGCAACGAACGTTTCCGCCCCTTGTTTAGCAGCTTGGTCGAGAGAATCAAGACATTCCTCACGCACTCTCGGGTGAAGCACGGATTCCAGATGCAAGCGCGATGACTCGTTCTCGAAGATCGTAGTCCTCAGAAACTGGCGGTCCACCCGGCCATTCGGGTCGAAGGCGTGTTCACCGAAAGAAACCCGAATGAAAGCGGCAATTTCAGGGTCCGATTCCAACAATCGATTGACTGAGGCATCGCAGTCGAAAAGCACGAGTGAGGGGAGCATCTCGGTGAGCAGACGCCCGGCGGTTGTTTTCCCGGATGCGATTCCACCCGTCAGTGCTATGAGTCGCATGGTTGGGATTTTCCATGATTTGCTTCATGGTGGCAAGTAAAGAACTTGCCGTCAGCTTCACGACAAGGAACATAAAAATCCCCTGAATCCATCCTACTCCCAATAAGGGAGATCAGAAGACCAGGGGACTCTTTCGAATTTCAAATCAGATCAAGGGGCCGGTGGCAGATCGATCTCAGGAAGCACACCGCCATCAATGCCACCCAGCCCTGGGGCTGCGGGTGTCGGGCTCAAGGAATCAGCACCACGGAGCGGGCGACCCGTTGCATCGATGATTTGAGCCGTCACGAAGATGATCAAATTGCTCTTGATGCGGTTTTCAGACTTGGATTGGAACAAGCGGCCAATGATCGGGATATCACCGAGAACAGGCACCTTGTCTTCCACGTTCTGCACATCCTCGCGCATCAATCCACCGACAGCGACGGTGTAGCCGTCATAGATGGTGAGTTGGGTGGTGACACGGCGGACGGAGAAGATCGGCATTTCAATACGGTTTTCAGTGATCACGGTGCTGACTGGATTGCCGAGAGCATCGGTGCCTGGTGAAGTGATCGGGCTTCCATAGTTGACGAATCCTTCGAATTCGACAATTTCCGGCACGAAGCGCAGATCGATCACAAAGTCATTTTCACCGATGGTCGGCTCGATTTCCAGAGTGACACCCGTGTTGCGGGTTTCGAAAGCCGTTGGAGTTGCAGGAGTGACCGGGAAACCACTGGTGCTGCCACCGATGAGGCCACCATCGAGAACCCCACCACCACCCAATGCAGTACCGACCGAAGTAGGAAGTTCAGGGGGCTCGTATTCGGTGGGGTAGATAAATTCGCGAATGACCTCAATGGTCGCTTTCTGGCCGGATTTGGCGGTGACGGAAGGGGCTGTCATCAGATCGGTGCCCTTTTTAAGGGCAAGGCCGCGCATCATCATTTTAATTTGCGCATCCCCGAACACACCGGTGAGACCGAAGATCCCGGGCGCGACGTTTTGAGTCTGCGCGGTGCGGTTCGGGTTGTTCAGGACCGCGTCGATGTTGTTGCGGTTCACAGCGCTATCACCACTGCGAAGGCCGGCAGTGGAAATGTTGCTCACTTCCCCGGTGCCGGTGGCAGTGCCAGGGATCGTCGGGTTGGTGAAATCGTTGCCAGTACGACCGAAGCCGTTACCGATGGTGCCACCGCTGCCGAAGAGTTCGCCCCCAATCCCGAAGGGGCTGACAACCCAGTCGAAGCCGAGTTCATCGTTGTTTTCCTGAGAAATCTCGACAAACTTGGTGGTGATTTTGACTTGTTTTGGCTTGTCCTTGGTAACGGCCTCGATGAGAGCCTCTACCTTGTCCAATTCTGAGGGGGTATTGGTCACAAGGAGGACCCCTGATGGGCTGAGAGTTGCTGAAGTTCCATCTGCGAAGGCGATTCCCGCCTGTTTAAGCAGCTCCAAAACAGGTTTACGAGCGGTCAGGGTGGATCTGGCAGCAGTCGCACCTGCATCTGCAAATGGATCCGCAGTTCCACCGCTGACTGCATCTCCGCCGGAATCGAGAGTGGTCTGGAAGTCTGGCGGCACCCGGAAGGTGCGGGTGAAGATGTCTTCGCCACTTTCGGCCAAGGGAACGAGGGTGACGGCGAAGTCATCCACTTTGTAACGAAGTTTCGTTTGATCACAGATATACTTCAAGGCCACGGCAAGAGGCACATTGCGGATGCGGAGTTCTTTCACCCGAAGCGAGCCGGGATCTGCCGAAAGTGTAGGGAGAGCATCGCCCGCAGGTGCTGCATCCAGGCCACCATCGGCAGGTGCCGCTGCACCACCAGCACCGGGACGAGGACGGCGGATGACGAAGTTCACCCCTTTCTTGGTAGGGTCCAGTTCTGTCGTATCAAGTTCCGCAGAGCGAAGACGAAGGAAATCAATGGCCTCTTCGACCGTGGTATCATCGAAATCAATCCGAGGAATAATGATGGTGCTGAGTTTCCGAGTGATGTAAGCCACGCCTGAACTATCGCCAGTGGTTTTGTAAAAATCACTGTCCAGCTCCGGGACATCGGGCGGCACGGAAAGCTCCCATGCGGCATCCACCTGCATCAGGAGTTCGGCACGGGTGTTATCATACGCAGCGCGATAGTAGTCGGACTTGGCACTCGCAAGCTTCTCCATCCCACGGCGGGCGGCCGAGTTATAGGGATCGATACGAATCACGTTTTCAAACTCGCGCTTGGCATCGTCATATTTGCCAAGATTAAAATTCCCTTCCGCGGTGTAAAGACCGCGGCGGACCTTGTCCACGTTCTGAGTGTGCTCGTAGGTGAGGGCCGGGTTGGTGCGGATCGGATCGTCAAGGTAGCCGAGTTCGCGTTTGGCGTTGAAATTGTTTGGGTCCGCTGAAAGAACCCCTTCGAGAAGGACACGGGCTTCGGTGTATTTCCCAACCTTGCGATGCTGCATGGAGAGGGCGACGCTGGCATCACTGAGGTGCTCGATGTAACTTTGGCGGCGGTCCGCAACCATGGGAGCATCGGGCAAACGATCCAAAGCCTGGCGATACTTATCGACAGCTAGTTGGTAATCTCCTTTGGCGTAGGCGGCACGTCCCTCGTTGAGAAGAACATCCGCTTCGCTGATGGCATCCTGGCGGCGGACCACTTCACGCTGGGCAAGACCACTGAGGCCGTAGCCACCTTCTCCTGCGCTAACATGGGTGATGACAACTGGAGTGGATGAGGCCACTGCCATTAACGCTAGGGCGGTGCGACTGGATCGGTAGATAGGCGTTTTTTGCATATTGAGCTGAGGTGTTCTGGCGATGTTTTCGAGATTTGGAAAGCGCTTTTTTGGAAAGTTACTCACTTAAATTTGGCAGGCTGCCTTTTGAGATTGTGACGGTTTTCTTGTTTCCCGCCGGGTCAGGATATTCCACCTCGATTGATTCCGGGGTGACCTTGGTAATCTTGTAGTCGTTTTTACCTGCGTCGGCAGGTAACGAAAAGGTCATGTTTTCCTCCACCTTGAATTCGACCCCCTTTTTGCCGAGCGCTTCGAGAGAAAGCACGGCGGTGCGGTCAAACTGACGGAAATCGTTTGCCCGCTGTTCATTAAGGGGTGAAGGGATTTCATAGATCCGGCCTTTTTTGTTAGGGCGCTGGTCTTCGACGCGAACGATGGTTATATCCTCCTCCATATTGATCCTCTGGTTCATCACACGGCGCACTTCATGGCCCAGGAGCTTAAAGCGTTGCGCCATAGGACCTTTTGCGAAAAACAACCCATCAGGAGCAATGACTTCCGCACCCGTTTTGTTTTCCTGGCCTTTGTTGTCCTTGTATTTGAAGGGAAAGCTACTTTCCGCCTGGAAGCTGGGCATGACCACCCAAGTGAGGCTCTCGTCTCTCACATACATGAGCTTGGCGATGAGCGGCGGGAATTTGGTGGAGTCGTTTGGATCGGTCTTGCCCTTGAACTCTTCCAGGTTGGAAAATCCATCTTCATCGGGATCCCGCGCCGGAGAATCTCCGAAGCCGGGATCAAGGCGATTTTCGATCCACCAGAGATTGGGAATTGGATCGTGAAGGATCGCACCTTTCACGAGATCAAGGGCTTTATCCGGCGCGCTGGCGGCTACGAAGAGCGGGATGCCCGTGAAAAGGTCCACCGGGCGGCCAGCGTCGTCCGTTTGTTTCCATGAGCGGTCTGCCTTGGCAGAAGCGATGGCTTTCGGGATCAAATCCGCGCCATTCACAGCGGTGTTGCTGTTTCCCCGGCCCTTCAGGGTGGGGTTGAAATCCGCTTCGATGGATGAAAAGCGGCTATAGCCGAGGTAAGCGAGCCCGAGAGCTGCGACGAGCGATCCCCCGAGTGCTGCTTTTTCGTAATTTTTTGTTAACCAAGACATGGCTTGAGAGTTGGAAAAGGGTCGGGTTTAAGGAAGTTTCTTCGCAGGAAGAAACTGAAGAAGATCGAGGCGGACGAAGACTTGGACTTCTTCGCTGCCCAGGACTTGCGAGAGGATCCTGCCCGAGGTAGCGGAAGGAGCTTTGGGTTCAGGAGGAACATCTGCGGCTGGTTGATCCCCGGCCGGAGTATCTCCCGGGAGAACGAAGGCTCCTCCGAAGGCGTCGTCGTCTGTCTTTACCGCAGCCGCTGAGGGCGGAGCGTCGAATTTGGCATCAGCCGCTTTCGGTGGATCCTTTTTCGCATTGGTGATGCGAATGCCTTTGATGGTGATGAAATAATTGTCGAGCTTCACCACTGAGGAAAGGAATTCTCGGGCGCTTTTCTCAGAACCGATGAAAGTCAGCTCGAAGGGCAAAGCGCGGACAACATCATTCGGCCCTTGCGCGAAGGGTTGGTTAACTTCTTCCGGTAGATTCGGGCGATGGAAATTACGCAGTTCCGTAGGGGCAGCCTTCGCGAGATTGAGGAGAGTTTCCTTGATGGCTTGAAGCTGGAAATTTAAAATCCCGGTGTTCTTTTCCTGGGCGAGGGAAGTGCGATAGCTCTCGAAACCGACAAAAAACGCATCAGGCACTTTGGTTTTGCTCTGCTCGAAGGCCTTGCGCAATTCCTCGTCCGCGGCCTTGAGACTCACCGTGAAACTCTGCGGAGAAACATTGGTGAATTCCTTGGGCCTGAATTTTTCGACGGACTCCTGGAGGGAATCTAGGGATTTCCTGTAATCATCAAGGGCCTTGTTTTTACCAATCCTGTTCTCCACTTTCGGGTAGAGGGCCCCACTTTCAAAACCGGATGCCTCGCTGTTAGTCTCTTCAAAACTCTGCCTGGCCTCGTCGTAACGTGTCGCGGCCTTGGAGCCGACAAAATAGAGGAGCCCGGCGAGCACGAGGGTGGCTCCTCCGAGGGTTGCGATAAACTTGTTTTCCTTGATCCAACTCATAAAAAGGGGTGACGAATTTTCGAGCAAACGTTATTTGATCGCCACGTTTCTGGCGAGTGGAAGGGTGATCTCAAAAGGAAGGCCAAGTTCGCCCAGCTTACCGGAAACGGTGATGTCGAGAATCTGGTCATCCCGAAGTGCGACGTCCTTGCCATTGGCATCCTTCACCATGAACTTGAAGGCCACCGATTTTTCGCGGAGTTTCTTCAACAGATCGGAAACGACGTTTTGGCTTTTCGGATTTTCCCGCCAGAAGCCTTTGATGCGGACGGCGTTGGCGGAATTTGGGGTGACAGCCGGGGCATTCTTTGCCTGTCCCTGCTCTTTGGGAGCCTCTTCATTAATGACGGTCGTGAGCGAGCTGGTTCCGTAGGGCGAGGTGGGAAATTCAGGTTTGATCAGAGATTTCCCATTTTGAACCCGGGTGGTGCCAGTGGCTGGCTTACCGGCCATCGCCACATCATAACCGGTCACGGGTTCAAAATCAGTGAGCCACACAGCATCGCTGGCGAAGGCACCGCGAACTTCCGCTAGAGTGTCCATCCACGCGGAATGGGCAAGCTCCGTATCGGTGTAGGAATCCGCGATGGCCTTGAGGCTCTTTTCCTTGTCGAGCAGCTCGTCGATTTTTGATTTCTCGGGGGCTAAAGCGTTTCTTTGATCGGACATCAGGGTTGCTTCCCCGGCGGCCTTGGAGGCTGCGAGGTGTTGAAAAGCTGCCCATATCCCCATTCCGGCGATCAGCACGGCGGCGGCGGCGATAAGGAATGGTTTGCGGCGCTCCGCGGCCCGCAATTGCTCGACGACGTTGGGAACAAGATCGATATTGATGGTGGATTTCCCGATGCCACGAAGACCGAGGCCGACAAGCTCGCCCATGAGATGGCCCTCGCGCTGGACGGTTTCCGCATCGACCCCCTTGCCGATGGTGATGTTGCGGACCGGATTGAAATACTCGACGGGAAGGTTGAGCTTTTCTTGGAAAAACTCGAGCGTGTAAGGGAGATTGGCACCTCCGCCAGCGAGGAGAACCCGCCGCGGGGCACTGCCGGCGTGTTGGGCGCGGTAGTAATTCGTGGTCCGGGCGATTTCCGCGGGAATACGAGTCAAGGCATTCCGAATGACCATGGCGAGAGCTGCCACAGATTCGTCCATCTGCTCGGTATGGCCGCCGGCGAGGGCAACGAGGCCGTTCGAGATTTTCTGGTGCTCTGCTTCGAGAAAGGAAATTCCATACTCTTTGGCGATCGCCGCAGTGACTGCGGATCCACCGAGTGCGATGCTGCGGGTGAAGAAACGGCGTCCCTCGATGTAGAGTAGGTTGCTGGTTTTCGCGCCAATATCAATTAGAAGAATTGGCTCCTCAGGATTACCGTAGGTTGCGCGGAAAGCATTGTAGATGGCCATTGGGGCGACATCCACTTCGGAGGTTGCGAGGCCATTGTCGTTGACGGCGGCGTTGAGTTCATCAAGTGAATCCGCCTTGATCGCGACGATGACGACTTCTTTCTCGTCCGAGCCTTCGATCAATTCATAGTCCCAAACAACTTCCGCGAGCGGAAATGGCACATGCTGCTGGGCTTCGAAGGTGACCAACTGCTCGATGTTGTCCTCCTGCAAGGGGGGTAGCTTCACAAACCGGGTAAACACCGACTGACCCGAAATGGCAAAGCGGGCCTTGGTCTTTCCGACCTTGAGCTTTTGCACCAGTTCCCCAATGGCGATTCGGGATTGGGAAATCTTGGATGCCTCCAGCGCCGGATCGGCGACAATCGCCTCGGAACCGTAGGATTTAAGGACAAGCCCGCCATTTTTCGAGACTTCGAAAACGGCCATGCTGATCCGCTGGGACCCTATGTTAAGTGCGACGGTGGTCTGGTTTTCAGCCATGATGCGAAATTGATGGAAAAATAGAGATCGGGTAATGAAGGGCTTAGCGGCGGACCTCACCAAGTTCTGCATAACGGTCCCACCACATGTCTGCGAAGGGTGTTTGGGCCTTGGTCAGCAGGGGCACCGTTTCACTGCGCGAAATTTTGTCGGACCCGGTGTTCCACCAGCCGGGCTTACCCTTGTTGGTTTCCTCCATTTTCTTTTCCCCGTTCACAAGAACTTCGTAGCCTACATATTCCACGGAATTTTTCCCAGCCTTTGTGGAACCCGTGAGGCGCTTGATCGAAGCGGGCGAGAGATAGACCGAACAGACGACTTTTTCGCCTGTCGGCACGTTGACATGTTCGATGTCCTTGGTCAGCAGTAAAAAGGTGCTCGGCTTGTCCGGGTTCTTCACAGCCACATACCATTTGATGGTGATTCTGTCGCAGGTTTTGGAAGGTGGCTCGGGAGCAAGGTCGATTTGCAGCTCTGCTTCGATCTCAAGCCAATCTCCAGGTTTGAAGGACTTTTGCTTACCCCCGCTGAATTGGGGAGACTCGATATCATCAAAGGCAGGCTTTTGACCATCTACCTTGGATGCTTGCCCGAAGGCCGGAGCCAACGAGAAAATAAGTGCAAACGCTGGAACTGCGAGGATGGGAGTAAGTCTTGAGGAAGTCTTCATAAGGTGCGGTTTTCTAAAAACCTAGAAATCCGAGTTCGGATTGACCAGAGAAAATAATAAATTTCTGTAAAAATCCGTTCAGCGTAAATACATCGACCCCGTCAAGGCCTCACAAGCGGTTGACCAATCACGATTAACGAGCCATTGCTTGGCCATGAAACTTGCTCCTTGGATCATTGAAAAAAGAGTTCCAAATGTGGTTGGAAGCATCGGAACCGCCTCGGATTTACAGAGAATCCATCCCATCATTCTTGGAAGCTGCTGTGATCTTGCAGAAATACGATTAGATCTCATTGCGGCTGAGAAAGGCTCCATCACCCATGCGGATTGGTCTCATCTTGAAAAGTTTCCCGTTCTTCTAACCGCACGCCGTGGCGAGGAAGGCGGCGCACCCGGGCTGGATGCGGCCGCGCGGATGGATCTGCTCAGGCCGGCATTGGAACATGCCTCGTTGATCGATATCGAAGTCGCCAGCATTGCCGAGATGACGGAAATCCTGCGGGAAATACACGATCACTCATTACCATGGATCGCTTCGTTTCATGATTTTGAAAAGCTCCCCAGCACTGCCATTCTGGAGGAAAACGCACTCAAGGCCAAAGATGCCGGTGCCGCCGCATTTAAAATCGCTGCGATGCTCACCTGCCCGGAAGAGCTCGGGCGCCTCGGAGAGTTCCAGCTCGCCGATCACGGCATCCCGGTGGCCACCATGGGGATGGGGGTGCTCGCCCCGGTTTCAAGACTCATGGCTGCGCAGTGCGGCAGCGTGCTTAACTACGGCTTCGTGGGTGAAAAGCACACGGCTCCCGGACAATGGGACAGCGTTTTACTTAAACAGGTGATGGCAAGATTGGCACATTTTCCGAGCTAGCGCCGCCTAACCGATCACCTCGATCGGAGCATCCGGCAGGGCTTTTAGAAACGCTTGGCCGTAGCGTTTGGTGAGAATCCGATTGTCTAAAATACAGACCAGCCCCTTGTCGCGCTCGGTGCGAATCAGGCGGCCCACACCTTGGCGCATTTTGAGAATCGCTTCCGGCACCGAGTATTCCATGAACGGATTTCCACCACTCGCTTCGATGGCTTCCAGCCGGGACGCGACCAAGGGATGATCCGGCACCGCAAACGGTAAACGAGTGACGATCACGTTCGAAAGCGCCTCGCCCGGCACATCCACGCCCGTCCAGAAACTGTCCGTCCCGAACAACACACTGTGGATGTCTTTGCGGAATTCCTCGATCATCCGGTGGCGCGGCATGCCATCGCCTTGCATCAGGACCCGCCATCCCTGGGTCTTGAAAAAGTTTTCCAAGCGTTGCGCACAATCCCTCATCGTCCGGTAGCTCGTGAACAAAACGAAGGCACGCCCTTCACTTTCCAACACCGCCTGACGGATCCCTTCGGCCAGCGCCTCATCATAGCGCGGCGTGCCAGGATCCGGCACCGATTTGTAAATCCGGATGCGCATCTGCCGTGGGTAATCGAAGGGGCTGCCAATGCACAGCGCCCGCGCTTTTTCCGCCCCCACCCGCCCGCGGAAGTAGCCGAGCTTTGGATCACCCACGCCCAGCGTGGCGCTGGTGAGAACGAGGCTTTTTTTCCCGGCAAAAAGCAGCGGGCGGAGGCGATCCGCCACGTTGACCGGTGCGCCTAACAGGTTGTATTGAATTTCGTCCCTGCCGCTGCGTTCCACCCAATAGACACTGTCCTCAGAGGATTGATCCAGAAACGCACCTACCGAGCCGTGGACTTCCCGCAGCCGCCGTGAAGCGTCCTGAAGCTCGGCCCGCGTGGTGTCAGACTCCACATCCCCGGCCAGCGCATCGATTTCCTGCCAGAGAATCCGCAGCGGCTCCCCGAGGATGTTGGAAACCGCGCCCGGCTCACGCACCCGGTATTCCTTTGAATAATCCCCGAAGCGCGCCACGTTTCCCACCTCATTGAAAAACCGCTCCGATGCCATCAACGCAGCCTCCACCGCCGTCATGGCAGAGGCCTTGCGGAAGGACTTCAACAAGCCCTTGCGAGTGCGTGGATGATAGAGCCGCTGGAGATCGAAACGCAGCCCCGCCTGAGACACCCGCAGTCCGAGCTGCACCGCCGCCACCTGCTCGATGGTATGCGCCTCATCCAATACCGCGAAGTCATTGGGAAATAAAAATCCACCCACTTTCCTGGTGTCCTCCTCATCCGGCTCATCCTCGGTATTGAGCAACGCGAAAAACAACGTGTGATTCACCACGATCAATTTTGCCTCGGCTGCCGCCTTGCGTGCTTCTTGGAAAAAACAATCGCCCTTCGGCCCGCAATGCCGCGCCGTGCACAAGTGCGCCTCGCTGCAAACCTGCAGCCAAACTTTCATCTGCGGCTGGAAATCCAGATCACTCAACGTGCCATCCCGCGTCCGTTCCGCCCATTGCCGGATCGCCTCAAGCTGCTCGGCTTCCGAATCGGTGAAAAGATCCGCCGCCTGCTCCCGCGCCCGCCGCAGCCGCAGCGGGCATAGGTAATTCTGCCGCCCTTTCAAAAGCACCGCTGGCAGCTCTTCTCCCAGAATTTTCCTAACAATCGGGATATCCTTGCGGATGAGCTGCTCCTGCAAATTGATCGTATGCGTGGAAATGATTCCCTTGCGCCCCGTCTCCAGCGCAAAGCGAGCCGCAGGCACCAGGTAGGCCAATGATTTTCCCACCCCCGTTCCCGCCTCCGCCACCAGGGGGGAAGCGCCAATCAAGGCCTCGGCGACTGCCACCGCCAATTCTTGTTGTTGCGGCCGATAGGCAAAATCCTTGGATTTCGCCAAAAGCCCCTTCGCCGAAAAGGCCTCGCGCACCGCTTCGCTGAATCCGGGCATCGGCTGGCCTTCCGTGATAGAAATCATCTCGCCCCCATCGCATCCCGCATTGCCTGTGATGCCAAGCCGCAACTTCGGCAATCCTTCGCATAACGCACTCGACACCCTCACCCCACCGCCGCCATCCTGCCGCTTCAGCGCTTTCCCATGATTCGCCCGCGCGCCCCATTCCTGCGTTTTCTCCTCCCCGTGGTGCTTGCCATCCTGGGGGCGGGATTGTGCGTCGTCCTCGTCCCTGCGGAAACCAAAGCGGTGCAGCAGCAATTCATCAGCTTTCCAGACTCGGATATCAAAAGCCACTTCGCCAGGCCCATGATTCTGGCTGCGCTCTGTTTCCTGCCCGCCCTCGCCGCCCTCTGCTATGCCTGCGGGCGGACATTGGACCGTTACGTCATCCGCCAGTTTGCCAGCATCTTTGCCATCTGCCTCGGGGCCTTGATCATGATTTGGCTGCTGATGGATTTACAAAACAACTTTTCAGACTTCAAGGAAAGCCCGCACCCCTTCCAAACCATGGTGGACTTTTATGGCACCCGCGCACCTGCCATTCTGATGCTGCTATTGCCCTACAGCCTCCTTCTCTCCTCGCTTTATTCGCTAGGGCTTTTATCCACTCACCGGGAAATCATCGCCATGGTCCAAGCGGGCCGGGGAGTTTTTAGAATCGTCCTCCCCGTCATCGTCAGTGGTTTCTTCTTCACGCTTTTCGCCCTTGGCCTGAACTATCATTGGGCCCCCATCGCCGAAGGCAGCGTGGATGCCATTCTCAAGGAGTCCGTGGGCAAGCCCGCCATGGTTGCCAGCAATGTCCTCTATCACAACCCGGAAAACCACAGGCTTTGGCGGATTGGTGCCTTCCCCGCTAATTACGAAAACGGCAAAGCGCTCATCGATCTCGATGTGACCTCCACTTCCGAGCAAGGCGATCTCGTCAGCCGCTTGTATGCCAAGACCGCCCTGTGGGATCGCACCGCCAAACAATGGATCATGAACGATGCGGTGATCGGTCGTTTCACCAAAGGCCAACCCACCACCTTTGAAACGTTTAAAGAACCGCTAAAAATGCCTTCCTGGCAAGAAACCCCGTGGCAACTCGTCAAACCGGGCCTTGACGCCGCTTACCTCGGCTTCCCGGATCTCACCACCTGGCTCAACTCGAACACCCGCACCATGCGGGCGGATCCCGCACCCTACGCCACCCAGTGGCACTACCGCCTCGCATTGCCCTTCACCTGCCTCGTCACCGTGCTGCTCGCCACGCCGCTGGCCATCAATTTCTCCCGCCACACGGGCGGCAGTGGAGTTTTCCTTGCCGTGGTCCTCTCCGCCTTGTTGCTGCTCTTCAGTAATATCTCCCTGTCCCTTGGTGAAGCCGGCACCCTCAAGCCTCTCTACGCCGCCTGGCTTCCCAATCTTGGCTTTATCCTTCTTGGCTTCTATCTCTTCCGCAGCCGCGTCTCCGGGCGCACTCTCCCTCATTCACTCGGCCGCCTCTTCTCATTCAAACGCTGAATCCCCACTTCCACACCTACTCCCATGGCACTACCCGAATCCTGGCACCTCCGCTCCCGCAGCCGTGAGTGCACCGCCACCCAGAGAGGCTTCATCGATGGCGAGGCCATCATCACCGCCATTTTCCCGGATCCTGATTCCAGTGGCTATCTGCGTCGGGATTTTTGCGTGGAAGGCTGGCAAGGCCGCTCCGAGGGGGATGAAAAATCTTTTTCCTTCTGGAAAACAACCTTCACCGCTCCTTCGGGAAATTCCCAAGACACACCCGCCGAAAAACTCAGCGCGGAGGAAATTCTCACCCGCCTCGTCGAGGAGGACGAGGACCATACCGAAAACACCCGCTACATCCTCGCCGTCATGTTGGAGCGGCAGAAACTCCTCCGGGAAACCGATAACCAGCGCACGCCCAACGGTATTCTCCGCGTTTACGAACACCGTAAGACAGGCGAAGTCTTCATCGTCAAAGACCCGGACATTCCTCTCAGCCAAATCGAAGCCGTCCAAAACGAAGTCTTCATCCTCTTGGAAAACAACGGGCGCACACCCACACCCGAAGAAGTCATCCCAGACGAAGCCCCACCTGAGCCAGAAGCCCCGCCTGAGCAAACCACCGCCACGCCTGACGACGCGCCTCAGCGCAACGCCGGGGCGATGTCCTGAGCCAACCTCGCCAACAGCCGCGACTGCGCGGCCACCATCGGCGCATAGCCATCCGACTCCAAAGGCTCGCGATCCACGAAGGTTTTCGACTTCGTCAACTTCCGCTCAGGCAACGAGTAAACCCGCCAAACCGCCTCGATCACCGCATAGCCATCTTCTCCACTATGGAGCTGCCGGATGTCCAGGGTCACCTGATAGCGCAGCCCCTCGTCCGCCTGCCATGGATAAACCCGCGTGTTCCCGGTATTCATCCGCCGCCCGAGATTCACCGCCGTCACCCGCGAGATCGATTCCGCGAGATCTCCCGCCCAACGATGATCTTCCGCCACCGCCAGTTGGTTCGGCCCTTGCTGAATCACCAGATTCGCCCGATCAATATATTCTGCTAGCGAAACCGGCCCAACACCGATTCCCAGCCCGCCACCGGAAGGCGAGGTGCCTTCAGGAGTTAGCACATAGAAACTCTTGTTAGGCTGCGCACAGCCTGCAA
>Ga0105048_10008678_pt1 | contig 16247 bp, 10 predicted proteins | sample MAT05_FD_78382 | JGI IMG/M metagenome (GOLD analysis project Ga0105048, IMG submission 78382) | Freshwater microbial communities from Lake Fryxell liftoff mats and glacier meltwater in Antarctica - MAT-05 | ecosystem: Environmental > Aquatic > Freshwater > Ice > Liftoff microbial mat | place...
ACCCCGCCGCTCTGCGGCGTAAGATAAAAGGATGAGTGAGTACATACACAAAAGTCATAACGTAACGATATTGCTATACCACCTAGTATTTCCAGCAAAGTATAGAAAAGCCGTATTCGATGAGCAAATCGATGAAGTTTTGCGGGAAGTTTGTTTAGACATAGAAAAACGATATGAGATTAAATTTGTGGAAATAGGAGTAGATAAAGATCATGTTCATTTTTTAGTGCAGTCAGTACCAACGTATAGTGTGACCAAGCTAGTAACGATGATAAAGAGTCTGACAGCAAGGGAAGTTTTTAAGAGATGTCCTCAAGTAAAACAAAAGTTATGGGGAGGAGAGTTTTGGAGTGATGGATATTTTGCAAGTACAGTAGGAAAACATGGAGATGAAGAGATGATAGCTAGTTACGTTAAGAATCAAGGAAAGGAATATCTGAAGTTGTACAGTGATAAGCAACTGAGTCTTTTTTGAGTCTGATACCCCGTCCGCTCGCGGCGGGGTAGTTCATTAAATGTTCCAAAGTGAGACGCTCCCGCCGCGATTTGTTGGCTTCTTAAAACTCAATAATATTTTTTTCATTGGTTCCAGTTCCAGAAAGATCGAGATAGTTAACGCCAATTAGTTTATGGATTTCTGTTTTGCGGAGCTTCTCTTCTTGGATTTTTGCTTGGCAATGATGACCAAACGCTGGATCAGCAATAACATCTTTACTTTTAAATAACTCTAACCAATGCTTTTCGCGCTTTTCGCACATCACAAATTGGATTTTAGCGATCGCAGTTCTGACGACCATTTGCGGACGTAATAAACCAATCCGCGAATTATCATCGAGCCAAAGTAGATGTTGTAGTTGTTCTGCAACTTGTAGTTGTTCTGCACAAAGAATCTGTAATTGCTGAACTAGATGCTCAGCATAGGGTTCCTCAGTGGCAAGGGAGGTTTTTTTCTGATCGATAAGATTGAGAATGGTTAGCCAAAGATAACGATGATTGGAAAGACTAAACTCAATATTTTCTTCTTCAAGTGCCTCATACAAATAAGCTCGATGTTGTGGGAAATGTAGATAGATTTGTAAAAGCTGAGTTTCCGCACTATGGAGAGCATTAGCCGCGGGCGTTAGAGATGGAGAAGGTTTCGTACTATTCCAGCGTGTGTTCCGTAACTGGCGGCGGAGATCTTGCTCTAGGCGCAATGCGAGATAAGAATTACCTTGAGATAAGCGTTGAGCCGAAGTATGAATATAATGGGTGCGAAAAAAGGAATCAACAGGCAAATTGTTTAATAATTGCGCGATCGCTTGACTACTTTTTTGGAAGCGATCGGCTTGGTTGAGATCTTGACCTACAAGGATCTGATCAATTTGCCAATCGAGAAACAATGGCGCATTTTTGAGCAAATCTCGATAAGCATCGGCGCTATGTTGTTTGAGATAGTCATCGGCATCTTTGCCATCGGACATAGTTAAGACGCGCAATTGCACCGTTCCATTAAAGACTAACTCTTTAAAACCCGCGATCGCCTTTTCCACCGCCGTAATTCCCGCTTTATCGGCATCGAAGTTTAAGATTACATTCTTCGATTCTGTATAGCGCAAAAGCTGTTTCATTTGCTCGGCATTCAGCGCAACTCCCATCGTCGCGATCGCTTGACCAATTCCTGCTTGATGTAACGCGATCGCATCAAAATATCCTTCCACTACGATCGCTTGATCAGATTTGGAGATCGGATCTCGTGCATGATCCATTGCAAATAGAACTGTGCCTTTGCTAAACAGTTCTGTTTCAGGCGAGTTTAAATATTTTGGTTCTTCATCGCCTAGAGATCTCCCCCCAAAAGCAATCACCCTCCCTCTCGTATCGTTAATGGGAATCATCAGGCGATCGCGGAACCGATCATAAAATCCATTGCCAGTTTTGCGCGGTACAACTAAACCTGCTTCTTCAACTAAACTTACAGGTATCTGTTTCTGTTGTACCAGATATCCCATCAGAGTTTCCCAACCCGCAGGCGCATAACCTAATTGAAATTTTTGGATTGTCTCTTTGCTCATTTTACGCTTTTCGGTCAGATACGCTAGAGCGTCGCGACCTTGCTGTGCATATAGCGCATGTTGATAAAAACTGGTGGTCAATGCCATCACTTCATATAAGCGATCGCGATGGGAGATTTGACGCTGGATTTCTTTAGCTTTTTCAGGTTCAACAGTTTGAATGGGAACGCTATAACGTTTCGCTAAATCTAAAACCACATCAGAGAACGATCGCTTCTCGATCTCCATCAAAAACTTCACCGCCCCACCCACTGCTCCACAATTAAAACAGTGATACATCTGCCGAACTGGATTAACCGACAGGGCTGAAGCATTTGTCCCATTGTGAAAAGGACAAGCACCTCGAAAGTTCGCGCCACTTTTGCGTAGGACAACATGTTCGGAGACAATATCTACGATGTCGGCTCGTTGACTTACTTGGTCAATGGTGTCTTTATGGATTTGGTACTGTGCAGACATAATCGCGATCGCCTGTTTATAAACCGCAGTATGTTCATATCATTCTATATTAATCCCCTCTTTATTATCAATAAATGTAGAATCAATAAATGCAGATTTAAAATTGTCTTCCACTGTTGGCTTGTAAGACGTCACATATGCAACAACGCTGGGAGTAATGACTTGTACTAATTGCTCGATCACTGCTTGTTCCAGTTGTGTCCACTGTCTAGGGCGCCCAAAGATGCTGGGCTGCAATACGCCCCAAAGCTGCCCCTCGCAACAGATATGAGCATGAATTAGCGCGCGATGCCCAAAGTTTTCGCGTTCAAACTGTTTGTTTAAAATATCAGAACTTGCCGTTTCCACATCCTCAATTATAATAGAAGGCTCTGCTCGCAAAGCTGCCGCAAACATGGGATCACGATCGGGTAGAGAAGGTGAATTGGGCTTCCATCCCTCATCACAAACCATGGGAATGTTGTCATTGCGTACCCAGCAAAATGGTACTTTGCCTATACCTGAGCTTGGCTCTCGCAGATAAAGAAAACAGCGATCGCAATCTAAATATGCTCCCACCTCAGGCAGTAAAGTCTTAAATAGGACATTGGGATTCGGTGACGTATTCAGAACATTAACAATTGAAGGTGGTAAGTGATTTAACATACGGCTGATTAATTTAAAAAGTTAAATAACATTAAGTAGTCGTGCTAAAGAAAAGTAAACACTTTTGAGGGGGATTATTTGACAAAACCCAATGCGGGGCTTCGCCCTGCGACCATCCGCTCATATTTAGTTTACTTATACTTACCTGCCTAATATGTTATGACTGGCTCAGTCAATTTGGGTTAATTCAATCTTTTAAAATGCCAACTTTTCCTGACTCCATAATTGGATAGAACCAATGGGGACGCATCAACATAACTGTATCAATTACATGAACAATGCCATTATCTGCCTCAATATCAGCAGCAATGACTGTAGCATTATTTGCTTCAAAACCTTGCTCTGAGATATCCAAGTCAATTTGTGAACCTTCAAGGGAAGTTAGGGATTTGATACCAATTAAATCTTCTTTTGTATACCTTCCTGAAACTACGTGGTAAGTCAAAATACGCGATAGTTGAGGAATATTTTGAACTAGCGTGGTAATTGTGCCATCAGGGAGTTTGGCGAAGGCAGCATCGTTGGGAGCAAATACAGTAAAAGGGCCTGGGCTTTGCAGTGCTTCTACCAAACTCGCCGCTGTGACTGCGGCGACTAGAGTAGAGAATCCTTCATTATTAACAGCGATATCAACAATTGTGGTCATAATTAATTCCTTGTTCTTAGTCAATTTTGTGACGTGAAACGCCACAAATATTTAGTGTATTTAGCGGTAGTCTTGATTTTGAACCATTCCCAATCTCGTGGCTTTGTCCATGCCATATTTAGGGTTACAGAAGCGATTGAGTTGCCCCTCAAAATAATGACGATTGGCTAACAAATGTTTGGGATTAGGATCATCAAGCGGATAAAGAAAAGCGGCTCTTCCTGCTTGAATTACTGCCGAGGTGACATTAAACATCGATCGCTGAAAACTGACGGCTAGCTGAATCAGCGTGTCATCTTCGCCACGACAAAATTGTTTGTAATAGTCCACAAGATATTGCGGCAAGAAGTGATACATATCCTGATGCAATAGGGTTGGCGGAATCCCTGCGGAACCGACAGGAAATTTATCCGCATACAAAATCCCATAGTGGAAGTCATTTTGATCAGTAGGAACTTCATTGGCTTGAGCATTGTAGGATTTTGTCCCACGGAAAGGTGAGGTACGATAAAATACAGCCTCAACATATGGAAATGCTGCTTCGTATAACCATGTAAATCCTTTGGATTTGGGAACAATATCAAACCATTCATTCCCAATATTTACACGATGATAGATGGGACGACCTGCGATCGCAAAGATCCCATTTACCAAAAAATCCATCGCATCGGGAACGCCTTTAAAGCCGCCTTCATCGTAAATATCAGACATCTCGAAGAACACAGGAGCCATGATTTCCCAGAACAGTCCTAATACAGAAGTCATGGTTGATTGTCGACATTGCTCTAAGAACATTTCAGGGAAAAGCTTATACAGTCCCAACATCACGGGATTATTTTTGAAGAAGGCGCGAATGGCGCGATCGGCATTTTGACAATATTCTGCAGAATTCATGTAAGGTTCTAGCTCTCCTCCCAGCCCCTCATGCCACAACATTGCTCGCATACATTCTTCAGCAAACTCCATATTAATGCGATCATGATAGAGATGATGGAAGAGTTTTGGCATCTTTGCTTTTAATTCTCCCTTTTCCATAAACTCTAATAATTCAGGATGGGCAGTCGCCTGACCACGCCAGAAGCGCAAGTCTGCCTCATCGCCTGCGTAGTGATTAGGCAAATCGAGATATTCCTGCGGCAAAAAGTACTTAAATGCAGGAATTGGTTCTAGAAATACCTGCTCCGCTATGTATAGCAAATCTCGCCAGTAGAAATCCATCGGCACAGCATAAGCTTTATAGAGCCCGATTATTTGCATCAAGTTTTCGGGTGTATCAGGGAGCATGGATCCACCTGCTTCTAAGCGATGGATGATATCGGCATACGGATGCTTTGATGGTGGTAGCTTTGTAGCGGCTTCGAGTAATGTGGCTGTCATGGCTTATACCTCTTGATTAGAACTTAAATCGGGAGTTGAATCGGGAGTTGAATCTGATAAATCGATATCTTCATAAATAGCAGCAATGGGAATCATGAGGTTAATGCTTTGTAATTCGATAGATTCTCCTTCGGTATAGGTTTGCAATAGCCAGAATTTACGATCGCGACGGCGAAAAACTTCTACTCTTTGTTCTTGTTGACTGATTAATACATATTCCTGCAAAGATTCGATGGTTTGATAATTGGCAAATTTGACACCACGATCTTTCGCTTCAGTTGAATTAGATAGCACCTCAACAATTAGACAGGAATGGGCTTTATGGTTTTTATTGACGCGATCGCGTTCATCACAAGTAACCAAAAGATCAGGATAGTAATAGATTTTTTTGGCTACGATATTAACCTTCATGTCCGAGGGAAATACTTTGCATTTAGATCCTTTGAGATGAGACAAAATAATTCCCGTAAAATTTGCAGTGATCGAAACATGATTTTCACTAGCTCCTGCCATTGCATAGATTAGCCCATTGCCATACTCATGTTTTTCTTCCTGCTGTTCTTCCCATTCCAGATATTCGTTAACGGAAAGGTGTTTATAAGGTACGGCAATCATTTTGTATCTCTAGTAAACTCTAAGGATATTTTCTCATAGGACGATGATTTTCGGCTTTCATTAGCAATAACCTTTATGGGTTGGCGATCGCTAATTTGTACTGTGGCTTTTTCACTCCATCGAGTTAACCATACTGGCTGAACTCCGAGAAAGACAATAATTCCTGCTAAAACCAAAGCTGGTAAATGTTCTAGCCCACTTACTTTCGGATAATAAGCAGTGGTGTTATCTAATTTACCAAAACAGGTGCGGTTGAGTAGAATTACAAAATAAACAGCGGTTAAGCCTGTACCAACAATCGAAAAAATGGTGGGAATTGGGAACTTTGCAAAACTGCCCTGAAATACTAGAAATTCCGAAATAAATCCCACTAGTCCAGGAATGCCTGCACTTGCCATGCCACCGAGGATTAACAAGGCACTGGTAGTCGGTAAACCACGCAATGGGTTTAGCAAACCATTGAGAATATCTAAATCTCTTGTGCCAGCCTTCTCTTCGATCACACCAACTAGATAGAAGAGTAAGGATAGAATCAAGCCATGACTAATCATCTGCGCGATACCACCGCTCAAACTTAGGGGAGTTGCAGCGGCGGCGGCTAAGAGGATATAACTCATCTGACTGATCGAGCTGTAGGCAACCATGCGTTTGATGTCTCGTTGGGCGATCGCTACTATTGCTGCATACAAAATGCTTAAACCTGCCCAGAGTGCAATATAAGGTGATAGGAGAGTCCAAGCATCGGGGAATAAACCAACGCAGAAGCGAAATAGTCCGTAAGTTCCTAATTTTGAGACGATACCACCGAGCATCATGACTGTGGGAGTAGTAGATTCTACATAGGTGTCAGGAAGCCAAGTATGGAAGGGGACAAACGGAGCTTTGATCCCAAATCCCAGCAATAGAACCAACAAAAGTATAATTTGAACTTCTAACGGTAAGGAAAGGGTTTGCAAAGTAGCATAGTCAAAAATTGGTGTGGGATTAGCAGTAAGCCATCCTAAACCTAAGAAGCCGATTAGGATCAGAACCCCTGAAACTGCGGTAAAAATCAGGAACTTGGTTGCTGCGTAGCTACGCTGTAATCCACCCCATGCCGCAATTACGAGATAGAGGGGAATTAGTTCTATTTCATAGAAAAGAACAAATAGGAGCGTATTAGTTGAAAGCATGGCTCCGCTTACACCTGCATGAATCAATAACATTAATACTTGGAAGAATTTGGAGCGATATTTGATTTGGCGCTCGCAAAAACAAATGATTAACCAAGTGAGTAACCCATTGAGAACAACTAAAGGTAAAGACAGCCCATCAACACCAAGGCTATAGTTTAAGCCAAGATTTTCTAGCCAAGGTACATTTTCAGATAGTTGGAAAGCGGCAATATTAGTATCAAATTGTTTTAAGAGGATAACGTCAAGAATCAGGATCGCACTGGCGAAGATTACGGCTCCTTTTTTAGATTGATTTTGGGGTAGCAGGGCGATCGCTAAAGCACCGATCACAGGCAACCAAATTAAAGCACTCAGTATATTAGGCATAGTTTTTTCTTCAATAAAAAGTCTATAAAAAGTTTATAAAAAGTCCAGATTTAGAGAGTACGGTTGAATAGCCATAATAGAAGAACGCCAATGCCGACCATGATTGTCAGGGTATAGAGTTGTAATTGCCCAAAAGTGCTGTAGCGAAGGTTTTGACCACTAAAGAGAGTTGCTAATCCGAAGAAGTTACCCACACCATCAACAAAAAAGCGATCAAACCAGTACATCCGATTTGATATTCCGCCTACTAAGCCTACAATCGTCACCTTATAAAGTTTTGAAGTGTAGAAATCATAGGCAAAGAAGTTCTGTAGTCCTTGCCAAGGAATCTGAATCGGCTTGTTGACTTTCTCATTAAGATATAGATATCCACTTGCGGCTAAGCCAACTGTACTAGAACCTAAAAGCATGAGCGCATCAGCACTAAGTAAAACTGACCAGTCAGTAATAATTCCCAAACTAGCGAGTAATTGTGGAGTATGTAAGACTAGCCCTGCGAGAATTGTCATCGGTAAGACAATCAGCCACAGTGGTTCTACGGATCTTGCCGTCATTTGTTGAGGCTTACCACCCCAAATTAGTCCGAATACGCGCATTAAACTAAAGGCAATCAGTCCATTAATCAGTAGCAATAATTCCGCTAAAGCGGCATTTTTTTCCCAAAGATGGGATATTAAATCCACCATTGCCCAGAATCCACCGAAGGGAGGGAAGCCAATCAGTCCCAACATCCCGATCAAGAAACACAGACCAGATATGGGGCGACGCTTCCATAATCCACTGATTAAGGTCAGATCTTGAGTTACTGCATTAGAAATGATGCTGCCGATGCACATTAATAGTAAAGCGATCGCTAAGGCATGAGCCAAAATCAAAGTATAGGCACTATGAATTTCGCCAACACCCACCGCTATAAAGATCAGTCCCATAAAAGCACTGGTCAAATAAGATAGCGATCGCTTGATATCAATTTGAGCAATTGAGATTAGTACAGTGCCGAGGGCAGTAGCTGCGCCGATCGCAATCACTGCTTGCTGTGTAAAAGGTGACAAGGCAATTAAAGGTTGGAGTTTAATCAGTATCCAAGCACCTGTTGCCACAATTACGGAATTTCGGAGGATTGTGCTAGGCAAAGGGCCTTCCATTGCTTCATCTAGCCAAAGATGCAAGGGGAATTGAGCGCATTTACCCATTGGCCCAACCATCAGCGCTAAAGTTACTAGGGTAATTGTGGTCGGATTCACATCTGCAGTTTTCGCCCATTCCGTTAGCTCAGTGAAGTTCCAAGTTCCTGTTAATGGCCATAAGCCAACCACACCAACTAAGAGAAATAAGTCGCCAACCCGTTTAGTTAAAAAAGCATCTCGCGCTCCTGTGACTACTAGTGACTGGTTGTACCAAATACCAACTAGTAAATAAGTTCCTAATGTCAAAATTTCCAGAATGACGTAGCTAAAAAAGAGGGAATCACAGATCGCTAAGGAAGTCATCCCTGCTTCAAAGAGGGCTAAGAGAGCAAAGAAACGTCCCCAGCCCCAATCCATTTCCATATAACCAACGGCATAGATTTGAGCAAGTAGATTCAGCCCACTAATTAAAACGATCGCGCCAATATTTACATCAGAGATCTGCAAGTCAATGGTGAAGTTTAGCCCGTTCACAGCTAACCAAGGAAAGGAAAGGGAGTAGGCTGGCTGTCCCCAAACGAGGGTCAAGGCGCCGATCGCATGAATAAATGAACAAAAAGTCATCAAGATATTGACGTAGCCTGCTGGTCTTGGCCCCGTTTTACGTGTAATTGCGGGAAACCAAGCGATCGATAAGATCGCTCCTATCAGGGAATAAAAAGGAATTAGCCAGATATTGTCTAGCCAGTTATTTATCATAGAAAACCTATTGATTTTGTAAAAACCATAATCAAATTACTATGATTATTGCAAAAAATTTGCTATATGACAACATCTTTTATCATAAACATTTATCTATGGATACTATAGCAATCCTAAGTCATTTGTGAAGAAACAAGGGGCTTAAGCCCCTTGTTATAAGCCTTATACTTGCACGATTCATTTAGGATTGTTATATATATAGGAGCAATTCATGAATTACTTCTACATTTCGTTATTTTGTGTAAGTCCTACTAAGTAAGTAGGCATAATAAAAACCAGAACCCAAAAAGCTGTGGCGCACGCTGCGCGTGCGCGCCACAGCTTTTTGGGTTTTAAGGTTTCTTTTGCTTAGCTACTTAGAACAATCTCGAAGTTAACAACAACAGCGATAAGCCTAGTAAAACTAGAATAGAACTACCGATATTATTCCAAAATTGATGATGGCTAGTGAGAGAAGCGCGTTGTTTGGGGCGATCTTCCATGATTGGCTGCAATGTTGACAGGTCAATAATTGGGAACTTACCACGCCTAAACCAACCTGTGGCAATTACCGAGCGATCGCATAACATTTCAAGATTTTTAATCGTATTGGAAGGATCGATAATCCATTGCCGAAAATTGGGAATGTAGTTGAGAAAGGCTAATCCGCCTTGATCTTCTAAACGCACTGCATAGCCAAGATAAAACTCGTCAGTACCATAGCCGAGTAATTCTCCTGGGATTTGCACAGGAGCACCTTGCACATAACTAGCATAGGGATCGATCAACAAGCTCACTAAATCAGTATCAGCAACTCGGCGAAAGTCGGGATAACGCAAACTGCCTTGAAGCATAAATCCTAGTCCTAAACCAATCATCGACAAGCTTAGTAATAACCATCGGTTATATAGTTGCGATAACATAATGGCGGCGATCGCAGCGATCGCCACGCCAACAAATGGCGAGATTTGAATTAATAAGTCGCGCCAAAAATTTCGATATAAAAGTTTTTTATTGAGCTTCTTTTCTTCTTTTAGCAATTCTGCAAAGTCATATTCGGTTAGCAACCCCAATTGCTGAGAATATCTTGATAGAAATCTGAGTCGATGTCCAACTAATGGATGAGTGGAATGAATCTCTAACCAACGCCGCCACGGATTAAACAGTTCCCATAGAAATACACGATATGGGTCTTGATCGGTTTGTCCAACATGGGCAATTTCCATCGCTAACCCGATCGCTGTCATCGTTTGGTGATCGCATATGCCAATCGCTCTAGTCGATTCTAAAAGTCGATTAGTTGGCATTGCAGGCTGGTTATAAGGCAACATTTGCCGCGCCATTTTTGGCAATGCTCTGGCTAGGGCATTGGGATTACCTGTAATCTCTGAGGCAAAGCGATCGCTGACAATCGTACTGGATTGAGAAAGCCAAACTAGCAAATAGTTACTGAGAGAGTAGAGAACATTAGCAAAAGTTGCCGCAACTTGCCAGATTTGCTTCGCACTTTTGGCACGATAACTGCGGCGGCTGAGTAATACATAAACAAAGTAGAGAACTTGAACAGGAGCAGAAACAAAAGTTAAAACAGCAAAGCTCTTATTGCGAATCCGTCCTAGTTGATATGCATAGACCGCCGCAATTTCATCATCATCCAGACAATCAAACAAGCCGCGACTAACTACGATTCGCGCTGAGTTGGAGATCACGCCATATGTAAAAGCAACGGGTGCATCGTCTTCTATCCATCCCAATCGCGGCACAAATATATTGTATTTTTCACAAAATGTCTCAATGATTTCCACCGATTCAGGACTCTTCTCATCCAAATCAGCCAGAGTAATCCATTGAATGCGGTGATATTGCTTTTGGGTAATGTCAATAATCCAAGGCGACATAAAAAATAGCAAAATGCTAAATACGCTTGCAACAATTACAGTTGTTTTTACCCAAGCATCGGAAAAATGATCCGTAAAAATCCGCGAAATTCCATAGCTAGTTAAAAATTGTAGCCCGATAATCGCGATGATCGTGAGTACAATCGCGGCAATCAGAGAATATGTATATATCGGGGGGAGGTTTAAGGTAACGTTATTTTTGCGATAACGACTAGGACTAGACTTAATTACCGATGCGACATCTTCATTACGTTTGATGCGATCATCTAGTGGCTCATTTAGAATAGAGCGAAGTGTAATTAAGGACTTTTGCGCCCACTTTTGTAACTGCGGATCATCATATTCTTCTAGGCGTTCACAAATAGCGATCGCCTTATCAGCACGACCTGTTTTTTTATAAGCCGAAATCAGCCAAATCTGCGCTTGTACACAGTCTTTGGCATTGGGATCGGGATGCTGTTGGCTATATTCAGTCAAGAGGGCGATCGCTTCGGTGTAATGTTTTCGCAGCAACGCCTCTTTACCAGCTTTCAGGGACATCAGTTCGCCTCAATCTCGCAACGTTAAAATTTATTTTGACACTTACGGTGCTGATATAGAACTTTACGTTTTTTATTTATAATTTTTACAATCATCGTTTTATACTCAGATAGAAACGAATATCTGAGTCCCATGCCAGCATCATTGCGAAATCGTCAACATACTTTGATTTGCCAGTTAGCCGACTGTATTGAGGAGATTTGGCAAGCCAACTTAGAACTGTCTCCCTATAAAGTCCCAGAGGGATTAGGCTATATCGAGGGTCACCTAGAAGGTGAGAAGCTGGTAATCGAAAATCACTGTTATCAAGCACCCCAATTTCGTAAACTGCATCTAGAACTGGCGCAAGTTGGCAATAATTTAGATATCTTGCACTGCGTCATGTTTCCTAACCCCGAATATGCCATCCCCATTTTTGGTGCAGATATTGTGGGTGGACGTGGAGGCATTAGTGCCGCGATCGCCGATCTTTCCCCGATAAGTGCCGAGCGATCGCTACCCATCAAATATCATCAAGCTTTGTCAGCATTGCCTAAGTCTAATTTCTCTCAGCCTCGCGCTTTGCCAGATTGGGCAGATATTTTTTCAGACTTTTGTTTGTTTGTGCGTCCAATGAATTCTGGAGAGGAGCAAGCATTTTTGCAGCGCGTACGTGACTTTTTGACTCTACATTGTCAAATTGCCAATGCCGAAATAGCCTTAACTAGCGATCTCGATGTTGCGAATGCGATCGCTGGTCAACAGTATTACTGCAAGAAACAGCAACAAAATGACAAAACCCGTCGGGTATTAGAAAAATCCTTCGGTACAGAATGGGCCGAGCGCTATATGACCACGATGTTATTTGACTCTGTTGCTTCTATTCCTATAATTCTTGCCTAAGTCCTAAAGGTTTACTCCCTTCCCACCAAATAATTAGCGTTGCGGCGCGAAGCGCCGCAACGCTAATTATTTGGTTTTAACATCTAATCTTTCACTGGGAAGGGAGTAAGAAATATTTACATTTTGTTATCACAAAGATTAAGAAATATAACAAAATGTGAACGGATCAATTTCAAATTATTGGATTTATTGCTCAAAATCAACCACTGCATAGGTTGTCTGGTATTAAATAGGGAGTAGGTATAAATCTTTGAATTGCTAATTGTTATGCCCTATAACACTTTGAGCGACAAATAAAAACAAAATATACAAAATACCCAAAAATCAGGACAGTAATTTAAGGAGACTGCATGTTCACTTCTGTTTCACCGATCGCAACATTATCAAGTAGACGTATCATTCCCGAAAATCTACAGGGTCGGGTCTTAATGAAGTTAGTCTATGTAGTGCTTGAACCTCAATATCAGAGCGCTATGTCGGCGGCTGTAAAGTCAATCAACAAGAATAATCCCAACCTAGCGATCGAGGTAAATGGTTATTTGATCGAAGACATTCGTAGTCCTGAAAATTACGAAGCCTTCAAAGAAGATATTGCAAGTGCCGATATTTTTATCGCCTCACTCATTTTTATTGATGATCTTGCTACGAAAATTGCTCTGGCGGTTGCACCCCAGCGCGATCGCTTATCCGCCTGCGTAGTATTCCCCTCAATGCCTGAGGTGATGCGCCTAAACAAGATGGGCACGTTCAGCATGGAAAATCTAGGGCAATCCAAGAGTGCGATCGCGCAATTTATGCGGAAGCGCAAAGAAAAATCGGGGAGTTCTTTTCAAGACAGTATGCTCAAGGTCGTGCAGACCCTGCCGAAGATTCTCAAGTACATGCCAATGGACAAGGCGCAGGATGCTCGCAACTTCATGTTGAGCTTCCAGTATTGGCTAGGTGGCTCGACTGAAAATCTCGAAAATTTCTTGTTAATGTTGGCGCAAAATTATCTGCCTACAGTCAAGGCAAGAGCTAAAGAAACAGGTTCTGGTACTCTCCTCATTAAAGAGCCTGTTACTTATTTGGAAAAGGGGCTGTGGCATCCACTCGCGCCGAAGATGTTTGAGAACACTACCGATTATTTAAACTGGTTTAACTCTCGCGAAGATATTCCTGATGACATGAAAGACCCTCTCGCGCCATGTGTGGGGCTATTGATGGCACGGACGCACCTTGTCACAGGCGATGACGCCCATTATGTGGCGATGGTACAAGAATTAGAATCTCTAGGGGCAAGAGTAATTTCCGTATTCAATGGTGGCTTGGACTTCTCCAACGCTGTCGAAGAATATTTTTACGACCCCAAGCAAAAAGATCGTGCGATCGTCGATAGCGTAGTTTCGCTTACAGGTTTTGCTCTAGTCGGTGGACCCGCTAAACAAGATCATCCTAAGGCGATCAAAGCGCTCGAAAAGCTAAATCGTCCCTACATGGTAGCTTTACCCCTCGTATTCCAAACTACTGAAGAATGGCAAGATAGCGATCTTGGTTTGCATCCTGTACAAGTCGCTCTGCAAGTCGCTCTACCAGAACTTGACGGTGGACTAGATCCAATTGTGCTTTCAGGTCGCGATAGTGCTACGGGTCGTTCTCATGCGATCGGCGATCGCTTAGAGACAATCGCTAACCGTGCGATTAAATGGGCAAATCTACGCCGTAAACCCCGCCACGAAAAGAAACTAGCAATCACGATCTTTAGTTTTCCACCAGACAAAGGTAATATTGGGACGGCTGCATATCTGGACGTATTCTCTTCCATTCACAAAGTCGCAGAAGCTCTTGCTAATAATGGTTACGATGTCCAAGGCTTACCCAAAACATCGCACGACATGATGGAAGATATCCTGCATAATCCTGAAGCAATGGTCGGTAGCCCCGAACTCAATGTCGCTTATAAGATGTCTGTCCCCGAATATGAAGCTAACACTCCCTACGTCGATCGCATTATCGAGCAATGGGGCGCAGCACCTGGGCATCTCAACTCCGATGGACAGAACTTGCTTATTTACGGGAAGCAATACGGAAATCTATTTGTAGGTGTACAACCAACCTTTGGTTATGAAGGCGATCCGATGCGCTTACTATTTAGTAAATCTGCATCACCTCATCACGGATTTGTCGCTTACTACACCTATCTCAATCATATCTGGGGAGCCGATGCTGTCCTCCACTTCGGAACTCATGGCTCAATGGAATTCATGCCAGGCAAACAAGTCGGTATGTCTGGCGAATGCTTCCCTGATAGCTTGATCGGTGCGCTACCCAACATCTATTACTACGCCGTCAACAATCCATCAGAAGCCACGATCGCAAAACGTCGCGGTTATGCCACGATCATTAGCTACATCACTCCTGCTCCTGAAAATGCTGGCTTGAGCCGTAATTTGCAAGAACTGAGCGAATTGATTGCATCTTATAAAGACTTACGGACAGGCAGTCGCGGCATCCAAATCACCAACACGATTATGGATAAAGTGCGGTTGGTAAATCTGGATAAGGATGTGCAACTTCCAGACAAAGACGCGAAAGCCATGGATATGGAAGAGCGCGATAACGTGATCGGTCAGGTTTACAACAAACTGATGGAAATCGAATCGCGAGTTCTGCCTTGTGGTCTGCACGTTGTCGGTGAACCGCCTAAGGTCGAAGATGTCACCGATGTTTTGACCAGTATCGCCAGCTTTGATCGCCCCGAAGACAAAATGAAGTCTTTGCTTCGCACGATGTGTGAATGTATCGGACGCGATATCGAACAGCTTTACAAATCCAGCGACAAAGGCATTTACGCTGATGTCGAACTTTTAGCGACCATTCGCGCTGTGGCTAACAAAGCCGTTGGCGCATTGGTCAAAGCTAAAGCCGATGACGATGGCAAGGTCTCTAAGCTTTCAGTTCTCAACTTCTTCAGAATGGGTAAAGTCGAACCTTGGATCGAAGTATTCCAAGAAGCTGGTTATGCCAACATCAATAAAGATGAAATCAAGCCTCTATTTGAATTCTTAGAATTCTGTCTCAAACAAATCGTTGCCGACAACGAACTCGGTGGACTGATTAAAGCCCTCGAAGGTGACTATATTCTGCCTAGCCCCGGTGGTGACCCGATCCGTAATCCCTTGGTATTACCGACTGGCAAGAATATGCACGCCCTCGATCCCAACTCGATTCCCACCAGCGCCGCCGTGCAAGCTGCGGAAGTTGTCGTCGAGCGCCTCTTAGAGCGTCAACGTAGTGACAACAATGGAGTCTATCCTGAAACGATCGCCGTCGTCCTCTGGGGAACCGATAACATCAAAACCTACGGCGAATCTCTCGCCCAAGTTCTCTGCATGATCGGCGTGAAGCCCATGCCTGATGCCCTCGGTCGCATCAATCGCTTAGAGCTAACTCCTCTCGAACAATTGGGTAGACCTCGCGTTGATGTGGTGGTTAACTGCTCAGGCGTGTTTCGAGATTTATTTGTTAATCAAATGGACTTAATCGATCGCGCCGTGAGAATGGCCGCCGAAGCCGATGAGCCATTGGAAATGAACTTTGTGCGGAAACATGCGATCGCGCAAGCAGAGGAATTTGGCTTAACCATCAACCAAGCCGCCACCCGCGTATTCAGTAACTCATCGGGTTCCTATTCCTCCAACGTTAACCTCGCTGTGGAAAACAGCACATGGGAAAACGAAGAA
>Ga0105048_10008679_pt1 | contig 16247 bp, 16 predicted proteins | sample MAT05_FD_78382 | JGI IMG/M metagenome (GOLD analysis project Ga0105048, IMG submission 78382) | Freshwater microbial communities from Lake Fryxell liftoff mats and glacier meltwater in Antarctica - MAT-05 | ecosystem: Environmental > Aquatic > Freshwater > Ice > Liftoff microbial mat | place...
AATTCTAAAATTTACTGATTTTAAAACATAAAACCTTACTTAGATTGAGGCTTTTTGTTTGAACTAATCCCTGTTATTTTGTGTAAACCGCCAGATATAATACATCAGTGTGGCTATTGAACCAAGTGCCGCTACAATATAAGTGTAAGCAGCCCATTTTAAAGCGTCCTTGGCTTCTTCATGTTCGTAGCTTTGGGTTAATTTGGAGTTGTCTAGCCATGCCAAAGCACGTCGACTGGCGTCGATTTCTACTGGTAATGTAATTAAACTAAAGATTGTGATAGCGCTTTGTAATACTATAAAAATCAATAACATCGAATTAATCAATGACGGCGATCCATACGCGATAAAAGCTAGACCTAAGGTTAAAAAATTCATTGCGTTACTTGCAATCTGAACAGTTGGAACGAGCTTACTGCGCATGTTCAACCAAGCATAAGCGGTGTTGTGTTGCACGGCATGTCCACATTCGTGCGCCGCAACCGCTGCTGCGGCGATGTTCCTACCGGTGTAAACATCTTCACTTAAATTTACTGTTTTATCAACAGGACTGTAATGGTCGGTTAATGCGCCCCGCACGCTTTGAACCTTTACATCATAAATACCGTTGTCTCGCAACATTTTTTCAGCAATTTCTTTCCCGCTAAATCCTGAACTTAGCCGTTCTTTTGAATATTTTGCGAATTTGGCTTTCAAGCGCGAACTCACCAACAACCCAACCAGCATAAATATCACGCTAATCGCTAACAAACCCATGTCGTACATAATTTTTCTATTTATTTATATGAGAAACAATTGAAATGCCATTTTTAATTTTGTGTCAAAATAGCAGGTAGCGTAAAAAACAAGCAGTAAAATTCATTATCCACTATCGATCGCAAAATACTAATTTCTATAGGCAATAAAAGTAATGGTGGTTGAGGTATTTAGTGTCTGTCCGGAAACTAGTTGTTTGGATGAAAAAATTCAGTTTCGAGGCGTGTTAAAAAAAATGACTTTGAGAGTTACTGGGGTAAATGAACGATTATTTTATTTGACACAACGACGAAAATGGAGGTTTCGGCCAAACACTGTTTATTGGCGCATAGATTGGTTTAAAGTATTGAAATTGGTGGCTAGTTTTCGCGGCGAATAAACTAAGTTTGGAAATTTAAGAAAACCACCAATAGGCATGTAACGGAAAAATAATTGCGGTTGTTTGTTTATAGATAATCAGCTTAGTGAAAATCAGCTGGATTAGAGGCGAGTTTTCTCGTTTTGATGAGTAAAGTTTCCGTAATTCGAGGTTCAAAAACATTAACCAATTAACAAACCATCTTTAGTAAGTTTAGCAATTGTTTGTCTTAAGAAAAGGATCAAATCGTTAGCTTTAAATAAATTATTTTATAATGGAAGAGCGCCCTTTAATATTGGTTACCAACGACGATGGTATTTCTGCGCCGGGAATAAAATTCCTTGTACAGGTTGCCTCCCGTTACGGAAGGGTTGTTATTGTTGCACCAGACAAACCTCAAAGCGGCATGGGGCATGCTATAACGATCAATTCAACTCTTCGTATTCAAAAAACCAATCATCATCACGCAGAAATTGAATTTGCATGCACAGGCACACCGGTTGATTGCGTAAAAATGGCAATCAACCATATTCTTAAAAGAACACCCGATCTCATTGTGAGCGGTGTTAACCACGGCAGCAACAGTGCTATTAACGTTATTTATAGCGGCACCATGAGTGCTGCCATCGAAGGGTCGCTCGAAGGCGCGCCAGTTATAGTGTTTGGTGGATGTGACTATTCGGTAGAAGCAGATTTTACACAAGCCGACAAATTTGTTTCAAAAATTATTGAACGCAGTCTTTCGCATAAAATGCCCAAAGGCGTTTGCTTAAATGTAAATATTCCAAAACTAAAAGCAGAAGATTTTAAAGGGATAAAAGTGGTGAGGCAAGCGCGCGCCAATTGGGTGGAGCGTTTTGACGAACGAAAAGATCCCTACGGAAATAATTATTATTGGCTCACCGGCGAATTTGTAAACTTCGAACCCGAGGCAACAGACACTGATGAATGGGCATTGGCCAACGGCTACATTTCAGTAGTGCCCACACAAGCCGACCTAACGGCGCATCAAGTGTTAAACGACATAAAATATTTCGAAAATTAATGAATTGGATTGAACGCCTAGATAGCTTTTGGAAAGGTTTTATCATTGGATTGGTATTTCCAGGTTTTTTATTTTTTATGTATTGGTTATTTACCGAAAGCCAGATTGGTTTCCCTGTGAGGTTTGTAAACTACCTAATTAATGGACAATTACTTAGTAACGTGATTAAACTCTGCGGTCTGGGAAATTTGCTGCTTTTTTATTTTGGCTTAAATAAAAAGATTGATAATTTTAGTAAGGGCGTCATCACAAGTGTTATTGTTTACGTGGCCTTAGTTGGTTACATCACCTATACTCTGGAATAATGAAATATTATTTTATTGCAGGAGAAGCGAGCGGCGATTTACACGCCAGTAATTGTATGAAAGAGATCCTTCAAATAGATCCTTTGGCAGTATTTGCTTTTACTGGTGGCGACCTAATGGAGAATGTTTGTAGAACAGTGAAAGCTGATATACACGTTAGACAAATGGCTTTTATGGGATTTGTAGATGTGTTGAAAAACATAATCACCATTCGCAAAAACTTTAAAACAGTAAAAGAAGAAATTTTAAAGTTTGAACCTGACGTTTTGGTGCTTGTCGATTATCCGGGATTTAATCTGCGTATGGCCAAATGGGCTTTTGAGCAAGGGATTAAAGTAGATTATTATATTTCGCCCACGGTTTGGGCCTGGAAAGAAAACAGAGTAGAAATTATAAAAAAGTACACCAATAAACTATTTGTGATCCTCCCTTTTGAAGAAGCTTTTTACCAAAAACACCAACATAAAGTTTATTTCATCGGGCACCCTTTAATCGATGCGATACAATCCCAAAAGGCAACGTTAAAATCAAAAGAAAATTTTATAAGATTCAATAGTTTGTCTGATAAGCCCATGATTGCAGTGCTTCCTGGAAGTCGGGTGCAGGAGATTGAAAGGATGCTCGGCATTATGCTGGAAGTGACAAAAGAATTTAAAGATTACCAATTCGTTGTGGCTGGCGCAACAAGCCTGCCTGCTTTAAACTACGCGCCCCTTCATCAACATGGTATTAAGGTCGTTTTTAATCAGACCTACGAGCTGATGAATTATGCGCAAGCAGGTATTATCAAATCAGGAACTTCTACTTTAGAATGCGCCCTATTTAAATTGCCCCAGGTAGTTTGTTATAAAAGTGGCGCCCTTTCTTTTGCAATTGGTAAACAGCTTGTAAAAATAAAATACATTAGTCTAGTGAACTTGATTATGGACAAGCCAATTGTAAAAGAATTAGTTCAAAATGATCTTACCGCAAAAAACATTTCTAACGAATTAATGAAGCTTTTAAACGATGCTACTTACCGAAATCAAATGCTTAGCGCATATGATGCACTGGTAGATCAATTGGGTGGGAGCGGCGCATCCAAAAAAATTGCGAAATACCTCGTTGAAGACGCTGCCGAAAATAAAAGATGAACAAAATAAAAAAAATAGTAAAGATTTATTTGCTCCTGTTAATTGTATTAATTGGTTTAACATCTTTTTTTCTTCCTGCAGAAAACATGCAGATCCGTGTGTACGCGCACCTCAAGGTTTACGCGCTTCAGGTAAATGTTAACAACGGCACCTATAAAATAACGGGTGATGCGGAGATGATTGGAAAAAGTGCCGGAGAAGCGGTCTTTATGATGACGCTAAAAGGAGATAGTATTCAATTAAAACAAAACGATGTGATAAAGGGGACTTATATATAAATTAAGTTTTCTGGCACGGATGCGGGAGAGTTAAAAGTGAAACTCATGAACCCTGACCGTAAGCTTCGCAATTACCAAAACAACCTAAGTTTTGGCGTTAATGAAGAAAATATAAGGATCATCAACGAAGTTGTTTTAGACAACTATATTGCGGGGGTCACAGAAGCGGAAGCCGGCTCAAGATCTACAATAGAGTTTTATAAGGTGCAGGCCATACTCGCGCGTACGTTTGCATTGGCGCACATCAACAAACACGTTACCGAAGGATTCAGCCTTTGCGACCAAGTTCATTGTCAGGCCTATTTTGGAAAACCGAGAGATCAGAATGTTTATCGCGCTATTGAAGTAACAAAAGGTAAGGTCGTAGTAGATGAAAACTTGAATCTAATCGTTGCTGCTTTCCATAGCAACAGTGGCGGCCAGACTGCAAACAGCGAAGATGTGTGGGGCTCAAAAACAACTTACCTTAGAAGTATTCCGGATACATTTAGTATGAAAATGCCAAATGCAAGGTGGGAGCGACGCATGCTCGCCGATGACTGGCTGTCTTATCTCAAACTTAAACACAACTTTCCTACCGATGATAACGTAGGCAAAGCGGCCGCTTTAAATTTTACCCAGGAAAGCAGAAAAATTTATTTGGAATGTAATAACTCGAAAGTCGCTTTAAAAAACATCAGAGCCGATCTGCAATTAAAATCCACTTTCTTTAGCATTAGTCGTTTAAGTGGCGATAGTATTATTTTCAAAGGTCGCGGGTACGGGCATGGCCTTGGCATGTGCCAAGAAGGTGCCATGCGCATGAGCAAAATGGGTTATTCCTATATGGATATTTTGAATTTTTATTTTAAGAATATACAGTTGATGGATCTTGATAAATTGAGTTTTTTTAAGGACGAATAGACTTATAGACTTTGTTGAAAGCAAATTGTAATTTATCTATTTATCAAAAAAAAATCAAGCTTGATCTCTAACGTGAACAAAATGCAATTCCCTTTTTTTAGGAAATAATCCTTATTTTTATATGATGAAGCATTTTTCAAAAATTGTTTTTTTGACTTTTATTTTTGCTGGAAAAGCTTTATTGGCTCAAGATGAAGAGCCACAGACGATCAGGGTTAAAAAAGAGTCAAATCTCTTTAAAGCTGCCTTCGACAATACTGAACTCAGATTAATGGTGATTGACCGGTTTGGAAACGCCAAAGAAAACAAGATCGTTTCTTACACTTTATGGATCAAAGGAAAAGGCGATGCTAAACCGTTAAATGGTTACAGCAATAGTTTGAGCGGTGAGATGATCAATACCTTGAAAAAACAAACCAAAGCCACGAAAATATTTTTTACCGAAATTACTGCACAGGAAGACGACGGCCACCTTACTAAACTTCCAAATGTGGTTGAAGCTTGGTTTCCCGAATGCAACAATTGTGAGAAGGACAAAAGGAGAAAATAAATTCTCGTAAAGTTCTAATATTTTAATTTGCTAATCTATCAGAGATAACCCGGGCATTTCAAGTCACGAACCGTTATACCAATAGAACAATAATTTAGGCCAGTTATTTTCCTTCGACCCAACACCATTTAAGATTTGTTCATTGTCCGTTGGACTAGTAAACACATCAAGATGGAGTCAGTTTACTGAAGGCAAAAAAGCATAATTTCTTCCATAATCCAGCATTTGTCTTTTAAAGTCGGTCGGATAAATTATTTTAACATCGGTAATTTTTCCATCTTGCATCGCAGGAACTAGTTCTGGCTGAATAAAACCATTGTAAGGCGCAACGTTTAATTTTTTATATCGGTCGAGCACTTCAGTGTGTAATTTCTGGTCAATTTTCACGCCGTAAGTTTCAATTAAAGCCTTGCCGGCTTTATAGTCGCCTTTTGATTCGATCCTTTGAATCTCCCGTAAGAGCGCACCAAACAAAACCCTTAGTTTTTCGTAATTATTTACAACGAAATAAGTTTTTTCATTCTCAAATTTCCTCTCAATCACATTATCTTTTTTTCCTTTTTCATAAACCCATTCCGCAACAGTTTTTCTGTTACGCATGTGCGCTTCTTCAATATCTTTGCCTGGTTTAATGCGTGCCAATTGAACGATTAAACCATTGGTAATATATTCGTCGTAGGCCGCTTTGCCATAATCTAGGCTAGGCATTACTCCCAGTTCGACCAGTTTTTTATCCATCAAATAATAAAGCGCCACTAAATCGGCACGACCTTCTTCCAAGGCACTTGCGTAATTTTTTAGAGTTTCATGGGGGGTTCCCACGCCTTCTTCAATCTTTCCGCTCGCATGCCCAATTACTTCGTGCATATCGGTGTGCAATTTATCAGCAAGGCCGGCATTTGTAGACACATTTTGTTTGATCTGATCATTATAATAAAATTCGTTCACAACTGTGCCCGACGCGGCATGTCCATACGCGTTCACGATATTGCCTAGGTTTACAGATTTACTAGAAGTTTCTCTTACCCATTCGTTGTTCGGCAGATTGATGCCTATTGGCGTTGTAGGAGCTGCATCCCCTGATTCAACAACGGCGTTGATTACTTTTCCAGAAATACCAGTTACCTTTTTCTTTTTATGTTCAGGCAGTATGGTTGAATTATCTTCGAACCATTGCGCGTTCGCACCAATTGTCGCAATGCGTTTTGTAGCTTCTAAATCTTTAATTGAAACAACAGATTCAAAAGAGCCTTTAAATCCCAAAGGATCGTGATAAACTTCAATAAAACCGTTCACAACATCTATCAGGCTCGCAGTGTCCATCACCCAAGCTAGGTTATAATTGTCGAAGTCAACAACATCGCCTGTTTTATAAAATTTGATCAAGGCAACTAAAGCAGCTTTTTGTTTATCGTTTTCAGCCACAGTTGACGCCTGTTCGAGCCAGTAAACTATTTTTTCGATGGCCGAACTATACATGCCGCCGACCTTCCATACTTTTTCAAACAACTTGCCGTTTTCTTTAACCAACTTACTATTTAGTCCGTACATAGGTTCTTTTCCAGTAGATTTATTCATTGCTTTATAAAAATCAGTAGCTTCTTTTTCACTTACTCCTTCGTAAAAATTTACTGAGGAAGATTTAACAAGATCTTTTTTCGAATCGAGGCTTACCCTCTTGGGTGCAATGGTGCTGTCAAAAATTAAGGGCGTTACAAACTCAACAAATTGTTGTTTATTTTGACCCGGTTGCAGAGGCAGGTTTTTTTCATCAACGTGCCCTAACACATGTTTAAAAAACTCTTGGTCGCAGGCAGGGATAAATTTATCGTGGCTGTAATGGTGATGGATGCCGTTGCTGAACCACATTCTTTTAGCATAAACCGTGAGTTTTGCAAATTCGTCACTTGCATCGTCGTGTGTTTGGTTACTAAAAATAGCCTCCATGGTTTTGCGGATGACTAGGTTGTATTTATAATTTTGATCGTAACTGATATCGCGGCCGCAAAGGGCTGCTTGGTAAAGATAATATAACAGTGTTTTATCTCGAAGAGAAAGTTGTTCAAAACCAGGAACGTTATAACGCAGTATACGAAGATCTTCGAAACGCTCAACTACATAATTAAAATCATCTAGATGTTGCGACGAATCTACCGACACAGTGTCTTTTTTTGTTTGTTCTAGCGCAGCCAATTCGTTATCTGAAGAGTTGCAGGAGACCAGAAGCATTGCCACACCGGCAATTTTTAAATAATTTTTCATTGTAAAGGAGTTTGTTTTCTTGCAAGTTTAGCGTTTATTTGCAGGTTTTGCAAGGATAGACCGCTCAATTTAACTTGAAATTCGACATCGGATCGAACAAATTTTGTTTAGCGGAGAGCGAAACCTTTGGCAAAAATTTGCTACTAATGATGCGAATAAACACGAATCTAAAACGGCAAAACCTAATAAAAAAGCGGTTGTATTTCGTGTAATCTAACAGTACTAAAACCCGCGGGAGATTTGGTGCAGCGATTTCAAAGGCTTAGGAGTTTTAGCGAACAGAGAGTGGTTGTATTCTGTCTTGATAGCGATGGTGTGATAGCTAAGCGATCCTTCAATTGATACAAGAGCCGACGCAACATTTGTTGGTTTTTATTTTAAACTTGCTTCGCAAAGGAGGCAATCTTGAGCGTAGATCGCTTTTTTACGCACTAATTTTCACAAATCGAAAGCTAGGCTCACCTAAAAAATCATTCACCAATGCCACTGTTTTTAGCCAATTTGCGTGTTCGTTGGATACTACAATCTCAATTTATTTGCTTGGTCACTCAGGCGCGTGTAATGAGACCGCTGTTAGATCGCCGTTAAAAAAAGACAGCACATCAATCCAGAATTTCCTTTGGATAACACATAAAATACTTGGTCACCGTTTTACTTAAACTCTGAATATTTAGCTGGTCACTTGCCTTGGCAACGTCTACCAAACTGCCGTTATTCATTAAAATATTGATATTAAATTTATTTGCATTGTAGGCACTATTATTGACTTTATCGTTAAACACAAAATAATGCGCTTCTTTAGCCGAAATCCCGTAACGTTTACAAACTTTTTCAACGAGTTTGGTTTGATACTCGGCAGCGAACGGCGTGTTTTGCATTTCTATTTTAAAGAGTTTTCTTTCCAGTAAATTTAAAGATAATTTAGCAAGGATCATGTCCTCACAGTCGCACCACACTTTAATTGAAGCCATAATATCGTTGTCGTCGAGCTTGGTAAATTTATCGAGCAGACTTTCATCTTTTTTAAAATCAGCCGATCTGTAATTGTTTTTCAAAAACAAATGAAGGGTGGGTGTGGCAAATAGTTTGACACCCTTTGATGCCAATTCCTTCGCTCGTTTTAAAATATGCATTAACAAGGTTTCGGCGCTTAAAACGGTTTTGTGTAAATATACCTGCCAGTACATCAACCTGCGCGCAATTAAAAATTTCTCAATGCTGTAGATGGCTTTCTGTTCAACAACCAATTCATTTTTTACAACGTTCAGCATTTTAATAATTCTTTCGCTGCTAATAACCCCTTCGCTCACGCCAGTGAAAAAACTATCGCGCATCAAATAGTCAAGCCGATCCATATCTAATTGTGAACTTACTAATTGATGTAAAAACTGTTTCTTATATTGGTTATTAAAAATTTTAATTGCCAGGCTTAACTTTCCTTTAAAAATCTTGTTCAAGCGATCCATTATCAAACTACTAATGGTTTCGTGGCTGATTCCCCTCACAATGCTATGTTCGAGTGCATGCGAAAAAGGACCATGACCGATATCGTGCAATAAAATAGAAATTAATACAGCTTCTTCTTCATCGTCAGAAATTACAACATCTTTTTGTCTTAATGTGAAAACAGCTTCCTGCATCAAATGCATGGCACCAATGGCATGGTGAAAACGTGTGTGTAAAGCGCCTAGATAAACCAGATTGGTAAGGCCTAGTTGTTTAATATGCCTTAAGCGCTGAAAATAAGGGTGGTTGATTAGGTCATAAATCAGTTCGCTGGGTATGGAAACAAAACCGTAAATGGGATCATTGATAATTTTTCTTTTGTTGGTGGACATGTAATAAAGTGCAATTAAAATTCGTTAAATAGCGTAATAGAGCTAAATTTAACACGTTATTTGTAATAAAACCAATGTTAATGGATAAAATTAAAATTCTTTGGGCCGATGATGAGATCGCACTTTTAAAACCGCATATATTATTTCTGAACGGAAAGGGCTATGAGGTTGTTACAGCGCTGAGCGGAGATGAAGCTATTGATATTGTAAGAGAAGATAACAACATCAGTGCTGTTTTACTGGATGAAAATATGCCAGGTATTTCGGGACTTGAAACTTTGCTCAAAATAAAACAGGTCCACAGCGATCTTCCGGTTATTATGATTACTAAAAGCGAAGAAGAACATATTATGGACGATGCCATTGGTGGCAAAATTGCTGATTACCTAATTAAACCAGTAAATCCGAACCAAATTTTATTATCGTTGAAAAAGGCATTGGATAATAAACGCTTGGTAAGCGAAAAAACAAATACAGATTACCGAAAAGAATTTGGATACATCGGGATGACAATTAACGATAATTTGAGTTGGGAAGAGTGGGCCGAGGTTTATAAAAAAATAATTTACTGGGAATTGGAAATGGATCAGTTGCAGGACAAAAGCATGCTCGATGTTTTAAGAATGCAGAAGGCAGATGCCAACAACCAGTTTTTTAAATTTATAGAAAAAAACTATGTGAATTGGTTGAACGGGAAAAATCCGAACCCGCCCACCATGAGCCACACAATTTTTAAAAATAAATTTTTGCAAGAGCTTGGCAATGGGCCGGAGCCTGTGTTTTTTATTTTAATCGATAATCTGCGTTTTGACCAATGGAAAGTGATTCAACCCATCATTCAAGATTATTATAAAGTGGAGACCGAGGAATCTTTTTTTAGTATTTTGCCAACCGCAACGCAATACTCCCGCAACGCTATTTTTAGCGGCTTGATGCCCAGTGAAATTGAAAAACGTTTTCCTGATTTGTGGCTCAACGACGAAGAAGAGGGGGGTAAAAATCTTTCTGAAGAAACGTTTTTGCAAGCGCAACTCAAACGTTTGGGCAAAGACATTAAAATGAGTTATACTAAAATCACGAACTTTGCCGCGGGAAAAAAACTCTCTGATAACATCAACAACCTGTTGCAGAATAAATTAAATGTAATTGTTTATAATTTCGTGGATATGCTAAGCCACGCGAGAACCGAGATGGAAGTGATCCGTGAGTTGGCGGAAAACGAACCAGCTTATCGGAGTATCACGTATAGTTGGTTTGAGCATTCACCTCTACTGGATATCATTAAACAATTATCTGCCAAAAAAGTAAAAATTGTGATTACCACCGATCATGGAACTGTTCACGTAAAAGAACCTACAAAGATTTTAGGAGACAAAAACGTGAACACCAACCTGCGCTACAAGCAGGGTAAAGCGTTAGAGTATGTTGCAAAAGAAGTGTTCGAAATTAAAAACCCAGCTGATGGTTTTTTGCCAAAGCAACACCCTAGTACAAGATTTGTTTTTGCGAGAGAAGACCGATTTTTCGCATATCCCAATAACTTTAACCATTACGTTAACTACTATAAAAATACTTTCCAGCATGGCGGCGTAAGCCTTGAAGAAGTTATTATACCTTATATTGTGCTTTCGGCAAAGTAAAGCTGCAATCTATAGTCCATTTTTTATAAACAAATTTTGTTATTCATGGTTGCGCCTCGGACTAACAAAAGCCTATTCATATCTCTTTTTAAATGATGGTTTTTGCGTTCATTAATTTGTTAACGTTATCGCATAAACGATTCAGCAGATTTTTCAATGTAATTAAAGCAACACTTTCTTTGGATTATAAACGCTAATACAAAAGATATTGTTTTTTATTTATGTTTAATAATAAACGTATTTACTGAAAAGATAAAAAATACCGCGATCAACATATTAATGATGACATGGCCGTGACGTGATTAAATTTTTAGACAAACGCATGCAATGAACGCCAGCATAGAAATTCCGATTAATCATTTAAGCGAGCTACCCGATGTGGCCAAGTCTGTTTTGAATTTTGCCGGCGGCATCAAACATATATTGTTTTATGGGTCTATGGGCGCAGGTAAAACCACCATTATTAAAGCGCTTTGCCTCGCTCTGGGAAGCGAAGACCAGTTTAGCAGCCCAACCTATTCGATCGTTAATGAATATCACTACAAGGAAGGTAAAATTTACCATTTTGATCTTTATAGGCTTTGTTCGAATGAAGAGTTGCTTGATCTAGGTATTGAAGAATATTTAGACTCAAAGCACTATTGTTTCTTCGAATGGCCCGAAAAAGTAGAATCCTTGTTATTCTTCAAGCACCTCAGAGTCGATATCGAAGTGCGGGAAAATAATCGTTCTCTTCGCCTAACAACGTTTTAACAATGCGTCAACTTATTTGGACGTTTCCTTTACCGGTAACTGTCTTCAGCCTTTCTTCACAAGTAAACTCCTCGCTGTTTTTTAAAAAGAAAAAATCGCAATGCTATCTTGTCTGGAGTTACACGCGTGCGGCGTTTAGCAAATGCACCGTCCACTTTAAGGCTGAAACTCAAAAGTATCATGATTATGCTGGTAAAACCGCGAATTACAATTTTACAATTTATGATGTAAATGCTTCTGATAAGCCAGATTTTGATAAGTTAACCGATGTGATCAATATCACGATTCCGCAATATGTGTTTAGAATTAGTTATTGTTTTAGTGCTAAATGGGGTACAGAGTAAAATTACGATCATACCAAATATGTGGTAGATGATTGGCAAAAAGCTAGAGTAAAAAGGTCAGATTGATGGCCATATTATTAATGGAGATACCATCTTAAACCCCGTAAATTTTATACATTTTGAGCATACCGACGGTGCACACTTTTGGATGATTAATGCGGTTAGAAGGTGGAAATTTTACGAACCCAACAAAAATTTCGGTTTTTCTTATTTTTTAAAACCTGGTGCTGGCGTTGTTATTCCGCGCACTGATGTAACACTTTTTTTGGAACGCCTCAACAACAACTGGCATTTGCAGGTTGGATCGGTGGAGTGGAAAGCGGTTTGCGTGTGGAGTTTTTCAAAAATAGTTTTTTAGACCTCGTAGCCTAAGGTTCTTACACTGATTACAGGCAGTTGATTGTTTTAGGAAAGCATAACGGCACCGCCAGCCAGCATTTTTTTACTGCTCAATTAACACTAACCGCAGGCGTACATTTTGGAGCTGCTACTAAACGGTCTTAACTTTTTCACAGAAACGTTTTGGTTGGGTAGATTAAATTATTACTGATAAACATCTGTTGAGATAAAATGAGCGTTAATGAAATATTTGCTTTACGCCTCGCTTGCAAAAGCGATAAATTTTTATGTTATAAAAAAAATATCAGCGCAAACGAATACACAAAAGATAACACTTGCCAAACCATTGGTAGTGCCAAACGCGAGATTAACTTTACTAAGATCATCCGGTTTTACGAGTAAGTGCTGGTAAACTAAAAGAGCCATAAAGAAAAGCGCGCCGATCATATACAGCCAGCCAAAATGCCCGGTAAAATAAACAGCAATCACAATCAGACCAGCTAAAAAATGGAGGAGCTCCGATAAACGCAAAGCATTTTTTCTTCCTAAAAAAACAGGCATTGATTTTAAATTCTGGGTTTTGTCGAATTCATCGTCTTGTAAGGCGTAAATAATGTCGAAGCCGCCTGTCCACAAAAAAACGATCACGCTTACCATAATCGGCAACAAATTGAAGCGTTCTGTGAGTGCGATGTAGGCGCCAATAGGGGCGAGAGAGAGACCCAAACCTAAAATCAAATGACACAAGGGTGTAAACCTTTTGGTATAACTGTAACCCAATATAACTAAAAGAGCAACAGGCGATAAATAAAAACACAGCGGATTGATCAGCAAGGCAGACACTACAAAACCTAAACAACAGGTTATGATCAAGGTTAACGCGGCTTGTGGGGAGATTAATCCGGCTGGGATTTCACGTACTACGGTTCTAGGGTTTTTTTTATCGTAATCACGATCAATGTAACGGTTAAAAGCCATCGCAGCGCTTCTGGCGAACACCATGCATAAAATCACTAAAATAAATTTCTGAAAACTAAAACTCGCTTTTCCTGTATGAACGGCCATGGCAAATCCAATAAACGCAAAAGGTAAAGCAAAAATAGTGTGACTGAATTTGATAAGAGATAAATAACGTTGTAGAGTGCGAATCATAATAAAACGAAGGTAGTTACTTAATTCTAATTTTACTTTTAAAGGGGTTTGAAATTACATTTTTTAAGTTTTTGATTTAGATTCTCGATTGAGCTCACTTTAATTCTTTTACTTGCAAATACTATGATTTTTTGTTTTTAATAGTTTTTTAAATAGAGTAAATTTATTGCGATATTTTATTAGAGTAGTTCGAGGATATAAGCTATTTTTCGACAATAGTTTATCTTGGCCTTTTCTAAATTTATTTATTTTGCGCCATTTTGCAAGCGTACCATTCTTGACTATTGTTGATGTTCACACATTTTGCCGAACTGGGTTTCCGTTCTCTTTGTAGAAAAACAATCAAAGTTTTGTGCTAAATAATAGCGTATGTAGTGTTTGGCCGAAAACTCCATTTTCTTCGTTGTGTCAAAAAAATAATCGCTCATTTACCCCAGTAAACCTCACGATCATTTTTTTAACACACATCGAAACCGAATTTTTCCATTCAAACAACTAGTTTTCGGACAGACGCTATATAATAAAAAATTGGACCTAACTTTCCCCGATCAATCTGTTTTGTTTTTTGTAGATCTCGTTTCGGTTCAAACTTCACAGCAACTTTTTTAAAACTTCAATCACCTATTTTCCCCTTCCCTGCAAAACGATTAGAACGGTGTGCACAAGAATCTTAAAGTCCAATAAGAGGCTCATGTTTTCAACATAAAGAATATCAAATTTAAGACGATCAATCATTTGCTCAACATTTTCGGCATAGCCATATTTAACCTGTCCCCAACTGGTAATACCGGGCCTTATCTTTTGCAGGTGTTTATAATGAGGTGCCTTTACAACGATTTTTTCTATGTAATATTTACGTTCTGGTCTTGGCCCAACGATACTCATATCGCCAAGCAATACATTAAAGAACTGAGGCATTTCGTCTATTCTTACTTTTCTTAAAAAACGGCCAAACGACGTTACGCGTGGGTCAGAAGAACTGGACAATGCAGGGCCGAATTTTTCGGCATCAATGCACATGGTTCTGAATTTAAAGATCAAGAAAGGTCTTCCATGGATGCCAATTCTTTCTTGATTAAAAAATATCGGACCTTTAGACCCGATCTTAATTAAAAACGCTATTAAAACATATAACCAGCTGAAAGCTATCAACACAAAAATTGAAAAAGACACGTCTAAAAAACGTTTTACAGAGATTTGCCACTCCGGAATAATTTTATTTTTGATTTCGATCAGCGGCGTGCCCAGAATGCTGGTCATTTTTACGTGGCCACTTAAAATATCGTACATATCCGGAATGATTTTAATAATCACTCCCAAGTCTCCTAAGTCATTCACAATGTTTTTAATGTACTCGTGCTCCCAACTTTCGAGAGCTATGATGACTTCTTCGATATTGTTTTTTTCGATAATGGCTTTTATATTATGGTATTCGCCAAGATGCGGCAGTTCTTTTCTAAGCGGTTCGGAATAGCCATTTTTACCTTCGATGTGAATAAAGCCAATAAAATTAATGCCGATGCCATATTTTAAAGCACTGATCTCTTTAAAAATTCTTAGAGCCCTTTCGTTACTTCCAACGATTACGGTATTAAAACCGAATTGTCTTTTGTGAATTTTGTTATTGGTGTTAGAAGAAAGGATTAATCTGAAAAGCGAGGTGAAAATAAAGTGGCAGGTAAATAATACAAAATACAAACGGTAATAAAGTCTGTAGGAAACTACAGAGTCATCCAATAATAAAACAAAGAATAAAACAGTAACACCTATAATGGAAGTGGCTAACATCTGCACAAATTCGTTAATACGCGATTTGCGCAGTACGTTGTTGTACGAGCCCGACAAATAATATACTAAGACCCATATAACAGGCAATACGAAAATACTGATGTAATATTGATTATCAAAAATTACACCATTCAGGCCTCCGGTTTTTAAAGAATCGATCTGTGTTTTACGGTAATAATTAAATAAAGTCCAAGCCAGGCCCGCTGACAATAGATCGACTAAAATATAATAAAGTGTCGTTAAACGTTTACTCATTAAAGGTGTACAAGTTTAATGTTATCTAAAAACAAAGTTGGATTAGGGTAATCTGCTGTTTTAATTATTCGGAAATAGACTTTGTATGTTTCGAAAACAGGAGGGTTGCTTACCACGTTTGCTAGCAAGATATATATTTTATTCCAGTTCGTTTGAGGGTTCAGGATCAAGGCCGATTTATTTCTATTATCGTCGCCAATTACACCAACATCAACCAGCACGTTGCATTTATAATTTAGTTCAAGATATACGTTGCTGGAGCCTCTGGGTAAAAAGTAGGAACTCGAGGATTCGACTTGAACAAACCCCCCGTTAACACCTATTTCCATCGAACGCCCTTCAAAACTGTTTTCCTTTAAAGTGAATTTAAAAGTGCCTGTAGGGTCAGAGCTACCGGTTCTAACAAGTGTAAGACCATTGTTAGCTGGTTCAAAATCTTCAAGCCAAGCAAACACAACTCCCGAAGCATATTTAAAAGAAAAAGGTCTTTCAACGCTTTTGCCAGTTTCAACAAGAGTGTCGAAAGTAACACGTTCTAATAGAGGATA